>FWPV01000691.1_pt1 | contig 103721 bp, 97 predicted proteins | sample 2228371 | NCBI WGS metagenome assembly FWPV01 (sample SAMEA103939776, study PRJEB20133) | metagenome
TAAGTGGTATGGTAGGCTCTCGCCAGGTGATCGCTGGCGGCTTTGGAAGCTGCGTAAGGCGAGTTTGGGGCGTAGGGCGTCGTCTCTGAAAAGGGCGGATCATCTGGACCGAGGCTGCCGTACACTTCATCGGTGGAGACGTGATGAAAACGAACATTGCCGACAGGAAAAGCTTTTTCCACCAGCCAGTACTGACGCACGGCTTCGAGCAGGGTGAATGTCCCCACGATATTGGTCTGGATGAACTGATCTGGAGCGACAATTGAGCGGTCTACATGGGTCTCTGCGGCGAAGTGAACGACGAGGTTGATTCGATAGCGATGCAGCAGGTTATCTACCAGGGGACGATTGCAGATGTTACCCTGTATGAAGGTGTAACGCTCGGGGTGAGGCAAATCTTTTAAGTTTTCCAGGCTGCCAGCGTAGGTAAGGGCATCCAGGTTGATCACCTGCACTTCGGGTTCCTGGCTGAGAAGATAGCGGACAAAATTAGAGCCAATAAATCCCGCTCCACCGGTGACTAAAACTGCGTTCATAGACCCTCCGGTTTAATCGAAGACATCCGCTTCCCTAAAAAGCTTGCCCTGTTGGTCTTTGGCAGAGACGATCGGTTGAGTATTGGGTGGAATTTGCCAGTCTATTTTTAATTCTGGGTCATTCCAGAGCAGGGTTCGTTCCCATTCTGGAGCGTAGTAATCCGTGGTTTTATATGTGACTTCCGCCCACTCGCTGACGACATAGAAACCATGGGCAAAGCCCTGAGGAATCCAGAGTTGTAATTTGTTCTGGGCAGTCAAGAGCGTGCCCAGCCACCGACCAAACGTGGGCGAGCTGCGGCGCAGGTCTACCACCACGTCGAAGATTTCACCGACAACCACCTGAATCAGCTTACCCTGGGCGCGGCGGATTTGATAATGCAGCCCGCGCAGAGTTCCCTGGCGAGAGCCAGAGTGATTATCCTGCACAAATTTATCCGGAATGCCTGCCTCGGCGTAACGTTGGGCGTGGTAAGTCTCTAGGAAAAAGCCACGCTCATCACTGAATATGCGTGGTTCAATTATCTTGACATCGGGAATATCCGAAGACTTAATTAGCATCAAGAGAGCCCTTTCCCCGTTCTATGAATTCTACCGATTGTAATTGAGAATCCCCAAGAATTGGGAGTAATCCCATGAAAATTTTAGATTTGCAAGTTGCTATGGACAATGATAAATGTTGATACTATCTGAATAGCCATCAGAAGCGGGTTGATAATTTTCTGCCATGCGACAGCGTTCCCGGATGTACCCTTGCACAAACCCCTCTAGATCGCCTTTGACGACCACGATATAGTCAGGCGAAAAGACCTGCGCTGTCCAGCGGGCGGGATCATCGTAGTTGGCGCTCTTGCCCAGTTTTTGCGCCACCTCAGGGCGGATGAGACCGGCAAAATCCACGAAGCGCCGGTCGGTATAATAGCCAAGGATGCCCACCTCCAGGCTACCGATTATAGCATCTGGGGGAGTGTTCTGGTTGAGCCACGTTGCAACGCTGCGGTAGGTCCCGGCGCGCTGATCTGATTCGGCGCTGAGCTGCCGGAGGTCAGAAATTTGCGCGGTTGCCAGAGTGATGATCAAGCCGCCAGCCAGCAGGTATCCGGTGGGGTTACCTGCGCTGACTTGAGCTGAGCCGGGAGCGCCGGATTGGCGGGCTGGAGAACTTCTCAGGCGCTGAAAGGTTTCGGGGATGTGTTGACTGATGGCAGCCACCCCCAGACCCACCAGGACGATAAAACCAGGGACGAGTGGAGCATAGTACCAGAAATAACGCGATACGCCGAGCAAGGTATATGCCGCAAAGTAAAGCACATTCCAGGAGAGGAGTAAAACCCACTGGCGGGCAAAACGCGCCAGCCAGTATATGCCAAGCACGGCGAGCAGGGCTTCCAACCAGTATTGCCAGCCTCCCTGATACCAACCCAAAATCCACAGGAATCCTGGGGCAAAGGTCTGACTGACCGCCATGGTGCCCTGCTGGCGCTTTGCAAGCAGGGTAATGGGTAAAGGGTAGCCGAAATAAACCCAGGCAAATAGCAGCCAGGGCAGGAGCAAGCCAATAAAAAGAAGGATGGCTCCCCAGGGGATCGGCTTGCGGATGCGAAGGAAATAATCCAGGCAGAGCACCAGCGGCACCAGGAGACCGTCAGGGCGGGTAAGGGGGGCGATTGCTGCCAGAAAGGCGGTGAGGGCGTATCGCTTCCGGGCGTACGCCACAAATGTTCCGAGGGAAATTGCGATATAGAGTGGGATTTCAGAGCCGAGGGTGACCGCGGGAAGGGAGAAGAACGGGTAGAGAAAGAGAGCGGTCCAGCCCACAAGGGGCGTCTGCCAGATTCGAGATAAATCCCACAGGAAAAGCCCGCCCAACGCCAGGCTGAACGCACCGATCAGGTTGGCAACTCTGGGCAGGTCTGATGAGATAAAACTGAATAAGGTGAGAAGTATGGTAAAGAAAGGGGTGGTTGTGCTGAGGATGCGTTCACCGGGGTTGTAAACAAAACCCAAACCGCGCGCCAGGTTGTGAGCATAGCGGTAGGTGATGAATGGATCATCGTACGCCCAATTCGCAAGCATAACGTATAAGAGCCAGGTGACTCCTGCCAGATATACAGCGGGCAAGAGCAGGCGAGAGCGAGCGCCGGTGTTAGCCAATGATCTGATTTCGGGAGAGTCTTTCAAACCTGGCATGGTTTGGCATCGTCCCGGTCAGCAATCAAACTCCACTAAAAAGGTGTGTGTTCCTCCCAATAAATTCACCTGTAAGCCTTGAGGTGTGACCTGAACCTGCGTGGAAGCTTGAGTGTCGCCTTGCCAGATGGTCTCACCATTGTGCTGTATCTTCAGGACTGGATCGGTGAGAAGGAGGATCAACGCGCCCTGGCTATTGGCATCCGATCGGATAGTGATTGTGCCTGCCTGGCAGGTCTGGCGAACCCAGCCGATATCCAGCCTGCCGGACTGGAGTTTAATGCTACCTGAGGCGAATGAAATGCCGTTTAGAGCGGGTTTTACCCGCCAGCTCTGAGGACCGGTGCGCTCTGCTCCCAGGAGATAGGTGCTCAAGAACCAGGTGGGCGATCCGCCCCAGACATGTGACAGGCTGGTGGAATATTGGTCCCTGGCTTCGAATTTTTCCCACCAGGTTGTGGCTCCGGCAGCGAGCAAACCCTCATAATAGCGCTTAATAATCTCCAGTGCTTCCTTGATATGCCCCGTTTTACCCAAAGCCTCCAATACCCAATGCATGCCATAAACATCCAGGTTGGGGGCGCTTGGATCAACCGATAAAAGCTCAAGCAGGGAATTAACCACACTATCTGTATGTTCCACATCCACCAACCCGTATGCCAGCGCCCAGGCTTGAGCTTGCGGCGTGGGTGGCTCTTTGACGCCCTGGAACAGGGTGGTGAAATAGCGCCCCTCTTCAGGCAGGTATAGATATCGGTTGATTTGTCCTCTGAGAAGAGCAGCTTTTTCCTTCCATCTCTGAGCGCTTGACATGTCGTCAACCTGCTCAGCCAGGAAGGCTGCTTGTGACAGGGTTTCATAATACATGGCGTTTAAAGCTGTGGATTGCCCATAACGGCTGTGATAACCCAGGGACTCGATATAGGCGGTTTCAGCCCAGGGCGCTTTGGGCAGATCCAGCAACCCGGTCTCGGGATTCTCGAATTGTGCGAGATGACGGATAAAAGCACTGACGGAGGGGTATATCTCTTGCAGGAAGGCGTGATCCGATGTGTTCTGGTAATACTCGGACAAACTGGACACCCACAACATGCCATAATCCAGGATGTGGGTGTCGTTGCTGTTGGGCGCCATTCCAGGGGAAGGGGACCTGCGCAAAGCATCCGCCATATAGCCCAGACCGCGCCGGATGAGCTGAAGATCGCCTAAGCTGACCTGATTTACATGGTCGGCGATATAAGCGTCTCCCCACCATTGACCGCGCTCGCGCCAGGGCGTGTCGGTGTAGGCGTCTTGCATGTTGGGGTAGAGCGTATCCAGCCCCACGCGCCAGATTCGGTCAAGCAATGGGTCAGAAGACAGGAACGCGGCTGCCGTCTGAAGCGGATAACGATCTTCCAGGAAGCGAATGTCTTTAATTTTAAGCGGACCACCCCATCCCACAATCAGGATGTATCTCCCGCTGCGAGAATCGAGGGTGGCGATAGAGCGCACTTTCCCATCCAATGCCCAAGAGTCCGTCTGGTTCCATTCCAGGTGCAGAGAGCCGGGGTAAGGGAGCGGTTTGTTGGAGTGTGGGGTGAGGCGCTCGTCCCAGCCGATATCGAGCAGCGTGCCAGGGGGTCCTTCGACCGAGGCGTGCAATCTCCCGTCCCTGGTCCTACCCAAATCCAGGATCGCATAAGAAGGCTGAGCGCCGAACTCCAGCGTCAGACCCGAATCTTTGCGGATGATCACAGAGCTTGAGTCGCTCACCAGATCAGCCAATAAGAGGCGGCGCCCGGCGTGTACTCCCTGCTTAAATGGGAATTCTTTGTAGATAAAACCTTGAGCGGGCAGGCTGAAGGTCATGCCGCGCGGGGGTATGCCGGCAAAGGTGAGAGTATGTTCGCCCTGGGGCAGGTCCACCTGAGCAGCGTAGAGATCGGGTCTATCCACATCGAGCGGTTTCCAGGTGAGGGAAGCTCCATCGAGGTAAGCTTCGGCTGCGGTTTCGTTGGGGATTGCCAGGGCTTTGATGGTCAATGTGGCTGGTTGAGGATTGTTGAAGGAGAGGGTGAACGGGTCCTTGAAAGGAGCCGTAATTTCACCGATTTTGAAGCCGGGGGAAACCAAACCAACATCCATCACTGTGGGGGTTATCGTATACTCAGCCAGGAGCGGGATGGAGCGCGCTCGGATGATGAGGCTGTCTTCAGAGCTGAGACTGGCAGGATTGTCTGGCTGATTCACGAGACCAACGCTCAGCGCCTCAGACCAGTCGGAATCATTGAATGCTGCCTGGTTCCAGTTGGCTGGCAGCCGGCGTAAGTCGAGTATCTCAGTAGGACCGATCAATCCCCAGGCGTGAACCGGCGCCGAGTCCTGACGCCAGGCATCGGATAGGCGGCTCTTCCAGGCGGAGCTGGTGCGCACCGGGATTACGACCTCTCCATTCAGTTGACCTTGAATGTGCCCGATGAGGTGTGGGTGAGAAGACTCAGAGCGACGGTTGTTTGGCGCCCACTGTACCAAAACCGCAATCAGATGTTGCCCAGGGGGCAGGTCACCCAGCGGATAGACATCGTATTCGCGCAGGGTTTTTGAGAAACGCGCCGGTCCTCGCCCCACCTGTCTTCCATCCAGCCAGGTTTCGTAGCGGGTATCGGCAAAGATATGCAACTCGGAGGACTGAAGGCTTTGCGCCAGGTTAAATTCATAGCGGAAGAGGGCGACCTCGTGTTCGGCTGGGGTTGAATCATGCGCCCAAATGGCTGTATCCTGCCAGATGGGGTCAGGAGCATATATTTGAGGGAAATGGATGAGGGTTGGGTTGGCGGCTGCCGTGGGAATGGAATGCCCGGCTTGAGGCGGTTCGGCGGATGCCGGCGCAGAAGACGATTGGCTGGGTATATTTGTCGGAGTCTGATGGGCAAAGCCGTGTATGCCTGAGATCAGCAGCAACAGACCCGTCAGACATACGCGCCAAAACCCTGCCTGGGCAGGGTTAGCGAAAATTCCTGATCGGTTTGTGGCAAATGCCATCAAGGTTAAGCGCTAGGGATAGAGAGTGAGATAGAGCGGTTCAAACCTTGCCTGGAGCAGGTAATTAGACCCGCTTTGAGGCGGCGGGTTGGATTGGTTATATAAGACAACGCCACTACGGTCGGTAGCTTCGATGAATTTATTGACCGGGACGCTGAACTCTATAACTTTATCTTCTTTTGCCCAGAGGATGTGCACCTGAAGCCCATTGGCGCGAAAAGCGTACGCCTCGATTTCAGGGTTGTAACTCACCGGGTTCAGATAGCGGGCGAAGCGCAGCTTTTGAGACAGGAATTGGTACGCGGTGTAAGATTTTCTGGGCTGCTGAAATTCATCCAGTAAGCCGGTGAAGCGCCAGCCTGGTCCGTTGAGGGTGTACCAGTAGAAGCCGCTGATGTTTTCGCTCAGCCCACGCACGTAGAAACGCACCAGGTGGGTGGCTTGCGATTCATAGAAATTATCATCCGGCGCACTGCAGTAGACCGCGGACTCATTGCATCCGAACCCTGACTCGTTGAGGACGACGGGTTTGTCCACGCCGTACTCAGCCATCACCTGGCGCAGATAGCGGGCTTTGCCGAGCGTGCCGCCGCCCCAGGGTTTCCAGGCGGGATTGAGAAGGATGTCATAATCGTATGAAGCGCCTGTGCCCTGGAAATCCCAGTAGGTAGCATACCAGTGGTAGGGGATGATATCAATGTATTGGGCTGCTCCTGCCTGCAGGATACCTCGGATAAAGCGCTCCGGGTAGCCGCCAAAGGCGTCGGGGTCGCGGGAGGGTGGTCTGGCTAAGAGCAAGCCTCCGACCCAGATGACGGCGCGCGAGTCGGTTTGCTTGATGGCTGGAGCAACGCTTGCCAGCATTCTTCCGTAGTAATAACCTCCGTAATAAGTGGTATCTGAGTTGTCCCCCCAACAGCCGTATTGGCTATCAGGCTCTAGAGCCGGGTTGGAGGGATCAACATCAGGCTCATTACCCAATTCCCAGTCATGGACATTGAATTCTGGTGTGCTGTATCTCTCTACCAGTTGGCGCATGAAATCTGCAAATTCATCAAATTTATCTTCAGCGATGGCTCCACAGGCTTTGCCTTTAGATCGGATCGGATCCAGCGCCCAATCCGGCGAATCTTTGACAATGAGCACCGGGCGAATCCCGGCGGCTTTCAAGTTGCGCAGTTCGGTCTCAAGGGTCGCCAGCAGACTCCAGTTGGGGGTCTGACCGGGGATGGGCTGTAGAGCTGCCCAGGAGACCTGATTGCCCATGCGCGCCCAGCCAAGTTGCAGGTCTATGGCGCGTTGCAATAGAGAATTGCTCTCCAGCAGGGGTTGAGTGGATTCCACGCCGAAGGGCGATACCCAGGGATAATCCTGGGTGAGTTGAGGGATGAAAACATGGTGGGTTGCGGCAGGGTCACTCAGGGGCAACCGGTTCGTTCCCGGTGTGTCCGGTCCAGATGGTTGCTCCTCCTGGGCATAGGGGGTGTAGTTGACTGTTCCCATCCAGATTGCCAGGATGAGCGCCGTAGTGAAAAGGCGCAGTATTGTCTTGTGACATCTCCAATGAAGCATCAGATTCTCCATCGTTGCAGGTATGCCGATACAGGCATGGGGGCATTCTCCCACGATCGGGCGTCTGTGTCAAGCACAGGGAATGATCGCTCTTGTTTGTCAAAAACCACAGAATTCTCTCTAAAAGGAGAATCTCTGGCGTAACCAGATGCGTAACTTCAGGGGCAACCGCGCATAGATCAGAGGGCGGATTTTGGCTTTGAAGACCAGCCAGGAAAACCAGCCACCGCCCTCGCGACGGTGAACACGCAGCATTTCAAGCCAGCAACGCTCGTCGGCGAGGACCGTTTTGCCACCGCCATGGATACGGAAATTCGCCCACAGGCGCGGCTGGTAGTGCAATGGCGCCAGTTTTGCCAGGCGCACCCACAGGTCGTAATCCATGGCAAAGTAAAAAGTGGGGTCCAGCGGTCCTACCTGACGCCACAAACCGGCGCGGAAAAACGCCGCCTGCTGCGGGATATGCACATAGCCGCGGCGCAAACGGCGGTAATCCGTCTGGGCTGCCGGAAAGCGACCGATCACAGCGCCCATCTCGTCCACCAGGTTGGCATCCCCATAAACCATACCGGCTTCAGGGTGGGCCTGCAGGTAAGCGACCGCCTCGCTGACTGCGCCGGGCAGGTAGGTGTCGTCTGAGTTCAACCAGGCGAAAATCTCACCCCGGGCGCGGGCAAATCCTTTGTTGATGGCGTCGGTCTGACCGCGGTCGGGTTCAGAGACCCACCAGGCGAGCTGCCCGGCATAACGTTGGATAATCTCCTGGCTGCCATCGGTCGAGCCGCCATCCACGATGATGTACTCAATGGCAGGGTAATCCTGCTCAAGCACAGAGCGGATTGTCTCCTCCAGAAAAGATGCCTGGTTGAAAGAGGGGGTGACAATAGAAACCAGGGGGAGGCTGGGGTCAAAGTGAGTTGCCAATTTTTATTCCCAACTCTCAGCAGGGTAATAGAGAGCGGCGGTTTCGGCAGTGATCTGGTGGATGCGCTCTATCTCATCCGGGGTGAGGCGAGATTTCCAACGTTGCAGGTTGGCGCGGCTGTCGAGTTTATAGGCGTGGATGGATTGCTTGGTGAGTTCCGCAGGGTTTTCGGGATTGCTGGAATCCAGAACAGCCTTTTGCGCCCGATTGTTAAAGGTCATCCCCAAAGCGCTGTAGAGCTGACTGAAACCAGCCACCGGCTCCAGGGAGAGGTCTTCGTGGCGGACGCTGATGAATTCCGGATGCTCCTGGCGAAACTTTGCAGCAATTTGATAAATCATCTTCCACAGCAGGCTTGCCTGGACGATGATTTCATCATCCAGTGCGGCTTCGATCTCTGCCCGATATGGGTTGAGCAAATCTCGCATGAGCAGGGGCTGGGCGAGCAAGTCCTCGAATTGAAAATGCCAGTGCAGGCGCTTCAGGCTGCTGGCAAAAGCGGCTGGGTGGCGCACGGTGATGACCACGCGACAGCCCAGGCGTTGGGCGAACCAGGGGGCGGAGAATACCGCAAAAGGATCTTTCAGTAGCGGGCGCAAGTTGCCCAGACGACCTTTAAGAAACGTTGAGTAATCCCGGAACATGCGCAGGGTGTCTTTGCGCGAGCGCAGGGACTGTATCTCATCCCAGAGATGATAGCGAAAAGCCAAAGTCTGACGCAAGCCGGGGAGGTATTCCGCCTCGTTCTCAGGACAGATATAGGTGTACCAGCGGCTGATGGGGGTGCTCATCACGCCCGGGCGGTGCCAGACATTCAACGGCTCGCTGATATAGGCTGCCTCACCGCTGGCGGAGAGCATTTTGCCCACCCAGGTGGTGCCGGTGCGGTGGGCGCCGGTGACTAAAATCGGGATAGAGGAGTTGGATGGATGCATGATGGAATCAGTCAGGCTGGCGATTATTTGGGGCTGGTGGGTGGATAGCCAATCCCTGTTGTTATGGCGCGGGCAGGTTTCTTTATCCGGTAATACCAGGCAGCCAGACCTTTCCCGCCGAGCAGGCTGAGGAAGGCATAGATGATGCGATGCCAGTGTTGCAGGGTGAAAACAGGGCTGCGCCAGAACGCGCGGGCGTAGGATAACAGGGCAGAGCCGGGGAGTCCGCCGTCCAACAGGTAGCGCGCCTGGAGGCGATATGCGCCGGCTTCGATACGTCGGCGGTGGGCATTGAGCAGGGGCGCCAGGTCGGGTTGGGTCTGCATCCAAGCCAGGATGCGAAAGGCTTCTTGACCGAAACCGGCGGCGTGGGCGACATTCTTCGCCCCTGGGTGGTGACGAGCGGCTGCCCAGACGGCAGGAGCATGGCGGATAGGCGCCTGTTGCGCCAGGCGCAGCCAGAGGTGGTGATCGAGCAAGAAATGGTAGCTGGTATCCAGAACACCCGCCTTTTCCAGGGCAGAACGGCGGATGAAGACCGCCGGCTGGCATATAATCCGAAATGCCATCAAATCCAGCAAGCCGTAATCGCCGAATTTCAACTCGGAGAGGGCGCTCCCTTCGGCATCAACCGTAACTGCGTCACCGTAAATCATCCCAAGCTGAGGCTCTGCCTGGAAGAGCGAGACAGCCTGACGCACCGCCCCCGGCAGGTAAAGGTCGTCCGAATTCAGCCAGGCGACGATTTCACCCTGGGCGTGAGATAAGCCTTTGTTGATGGCGTCTGCCTGACCTGAGTCGGGTTCGGACACCCAGTAGGCAAAAATGGCGGCGTATTTTTGAATGATGTCCAGGCTGCCATCGCTGGAATTGCCGTCAATCAGAATATATTCGATATGGGGGTAGTCCTGGTTTAATACAGACTGGATTGTCTGCTCCAGGAAAGCCGCCTGATTATAAGAAGGGGTGATGATAGATACGAGGGGCATGTATTGCCTGGGACGAAACGAACCGGGCAGGACTATTGCAGAGGGTGCGCCAGGTCGTAAATCAGATAGCCCACCCCCTGGGCGACGACCGGATAGTGGTCTTTCAGGTATTGTTGTAAATCGGGCTGGTCGTTGAACTGGTTGAAAGCGGTGATGAGGAAGTAGCTCATCCCCTGGGTACGTTTGTCGAAGTATTCCTGGAATTCTTTTTCGCTGCCGCGTAATCTTGAGACGTTCAACTCGCCCCGGTTGGGCCAGAGGATGACTTTGCGCCAGCCATAGTACATCAGCCGATAGCCATAGTCCTGCGTCAGGGCAATGATCTTGCCATCAGAAGGGAGATAGGAGGCGATCTCCTGCCAGTAAGCCGGTTCCACGCGGTAATTGTCCTGTTTGAATTCAGCGACCGAGACGGCAGCCGAAAAAGTCAGCCCAACCGCCACCAGCCCGGCGAAGGCGACCTGTGTCCACCGCTTCTCCTGCCCCAGCCTGTCCAGGATCAGCTCGATCAGGGGGACGAGCGAGAGGGCGATAATGGGGATGAGCTGCAAGTGATAATAGCTGTGGGTGTACATCTGATAAGGGAGGAATAAGCCGTAAATCGCATAACCGCCCCAAAGTCCCAGGAGCAAGGCACGCAGGCGCGGCTGAGCAATCAATACCCCAGCCAGACCTGCCAGCAGGGCGCTCAAGCCCATCAGGTTCTGGACTGTGTTCAGCCAGCGGATATAAAAAGATGGCTCCAACAACAAATGCGAGAGAGATACCGTCCAGCTTGAGAAAAACTCCGAAGCCCGACCTTCCCGCCCAAGGTAATAGATTGCAGAGGGGAGCAGCATCAGGAGCGCCATCACCCAAACGTGAGGGTTGCGCCAAAACCGCCTGACGCCCAGGGTGAAGATGACCAATGCCAGGAGCGCTCCGCCAACAATATAGGCAGCTACCACTTTGGTTAGCATGGCAATCCCACCGAACAGACCAGCCAGGATCGCCCAGCGCCAGGTGGGTCTCTCTGACCAACGGTAGAGCAGGTTAGCGGTCAGAACAAGCCACATCACCATCCCGGGGTCGGGTTGGAAGGAGCGGCTCGCCTGGACGGCGAAGGGCAAGAAGAGGAAATATGCCAGCCCAATCAGGGCACCGCCCCAGCCATGGCGGGGCGTGGCGCGCCGGGCGAGATCATAAAATGCAATCCCGGCGATTGCCCAGAAGATCGAGGTGAAGATGCGCGCAATCCAGAGATACTCGCCCCCAACCAACAGATAGGTGTAAGCGACCAACCTTTCCAGGATAGGCGGTTCGTACTGTCCGGTGGAAAACCAGAAGGAGACTGCCTGCTCACGCAGAGCCTGGTCGGCTGATGGGAGCATTTCGTAATACATGCCGCGGGCGATGATGGCGCTGCGCAACTGGCGCGTGGGGTGAAAGTCAATCGGCTGATCTGTCAGATCATAGAAGCGCAGTGCCAGCCCTAAAACCAGCAAAAGAGCGGGTAAAAGGGTACCAAGCCAGGACGAACGGGATGAGATTGGTTTGTTTTCGGTCAATGTCAACTTAACCCTCAGGGTCATCTACCGCCGGTGACGACGTACCTTGCGAGGCAGGGCTGAGGCGATAGATGTCTACGAAGTCCACGCCATCTATGAAAATGGATTTCTCCGGCGTTTGGGTTTTGAGGTAATCAAAGAGCTGAGGTGGAAAATTGCGCTGGCGTTGGTTGATGTAAATCACGGCGTAATCGTAATGTGTGAGGTAATCTTCCAGGCTGGTATCTGCCCTGAACTCCACCGTTTGCGCTTCGCAGCCAAAGCTGAAACTGTACCAGTTGTACGCCAGAGTGTACCAGGAGATGATGCGCTGGTTGCAGTAGCCGGGTTTGCTTCTGAGATAGATGGCAGCCTGGTTCAGCCCTTCGCCCCAGCCGACGGGCATCACCGCTGGTGCTTTACGAATGCCGCCTAAGAGTGGATTGAAGTAAGTCAGGTAGTAGGGGGCAGTGCGGATCACACCAGCAAGTTGAATCGCTACAACCCCTGCCACGAGGATGTAACCGAGGTAGTATTTCCTGGCGAGGGGGAAGCGCGCCGCCATCCAGTTTCCCAGGGCGTACCAACCGGCAGCCGCAACCATATCGAGCGGCAAGTACGCCGGAAGAAAATAGCGATCAAATTTCTTGATTCCCAGGCTCATCATGAAGGTGTAAACCGCCACAAAGACCAGCAATAGCCCCAGGTTGCGGCGGACGCTTTGACTCAGTTGATGTGCGGGGGAGGGGCGCAGCAACGCCCCTGCTCCCAGAAGTAGCCCTATCAGGACGATGGGCGTGGTGCGCCACAAGTAGGTCAGGGGATAAAAATAGAGGTAGCGAGACCCCTGGTCATCCAATGCCTGATAGGCGTCCATAAACTGCGCCCCGCCATCGGAGCCGCTGGCTGTCAACAGGGTGTAGCGGACGGTCTCCAACAGCGTCCCGACTGGTCTCACCCACATGGAAGGCCAGACGATAAAGATTGTCGCCAGGCTCACCAGTCCCCAGATGAGCAAAGGCGAGAGAAGACGCTGCCACCAGTCTTGCAACTGCCATTGGCGCAGGTCGGGGCGATATTGCCTCAGATTGAGCAAGGTGAGAATGAACACGGTTGGGATGAGGTTATAGCCGGGAGTGATGGTGATGAAGCTCAAGCCGGCGGCTACTCCAGAAATGAGCAGGCTGAGACGCCGTTGGGACTGCAGGTAATCCAGATATGTCAGAACCGACAAAAACATGAAGCTGGCGAGCATGCCGTTGGTGTGAAAGAAGCGGGAATGAGCAACGTGCAGTGGCTCATAGGCGATGAGCACAAAGCCCAGGAGCGCCAGCCAGCGACCAAAGAGACGTCTGGCGAAGATGAAACTGATGATCATTGCCAGGATGTTGGCAACAACAATCATCAGGCGCGCGGTCGCCAGTAGCTCGAGGGGGTTGGCGCCATGTTTCTTGAAAAGCTGCAATAGTTTGGTGTCGCCCAGAACAACCTGCCCGACTCGCTGGTACTCGGGGAATTTCAGGTGGTAGGCAATCGCCCCTGCCCACATGGTGGTGACGCCCGGATGACCATCTTGAAAGGTGTTGGCGTAGTCGCCGTCCATCAGGGCATAGTAGAAGCTGGCGGAGCTCTTGCCCCAGGCGGGTTCATCGGCGGTGACAAAGTTGCCGAGGGAGATGATGCGCGGGGCGACAAATGCCACCAACACAATAGCCAGAATGATTACGTCGTCCCAGCCAATTTTCGGGGTGCGCCTGCCTTGCTTTTTGGGCTGAACAGCGTTTTTTAGGGTTCTCGTCTCAGGCATAGGTTACTCAAACAGGCTATTGTAGTCGGTTTTGGGGAAGACGGTCAATTTTCCCCCCACTGTGGCATCTAACACCTGGCGACCTGCGCGCTCATAAGCCTGGCGCGCCATGCGGTAGGCGCGCTCAGAGGTCTCTAAATCGGGCAATTGCCAGCGGAAGCCTTTGCCGAAGTAACCCGGATGAAAGTGGTTGGGGTCGTCGCCCTGGGAGACCACGGTGGTGTTAGGTGTTCCCTGGGTGGTAAAGTTGTGATCCACCCCGATTAAGATCACCTGCTGGAAACCCAGGTGAAAAGCCAGTTGGAGAGCAACATAAGTGACGGTAGCGCCTTCCCACAGGCGACCGCGCGCGTCCCTGGCGAATTTGGGTCCGGTATAAGTGGTGTGGAGAAAGGTCGGCAGGCTGGCGGTGGGCGCGCCGTGAAAATAGCGCCGCGAGCGCCAGGAGAAAAAGGTGGGCATAGAGAGCTGGAGAAAATCGGCGGCGCATTGTTCAATCACCAGGCTGTTGACCGAGAGAAAATAGGTGGTGGTGAAGCCCAGTTCAGGGAAAACCATATAAAAGCGGTTCATGCCGATGGTGTACTCATCCCGCAGGCGGGTGAGGTCGGTCTGCTTGAGGCTGGGACCATTACCGATGATGAAGCAACGCTCGCCTTTGTGCCGGTCTTTGAGAGCGGTTAGACGACGGATGCTCTCCCGCCGCCAGGGATGGAAGGTCGCCGCGGGTAATTGGGCAGCCCGATTCAGAGCATAACGCGCCTCACGGGCGACGCGCCAGATTGGCGCAGGGGTAATGCGTTTCAGGGATTGGGTGAGTTGGCTCAAGGGTTATTCGGTGCTCAGGCGGGCAGTTGCGCCGCCGTCAACGATCAGCGCCTGTCCGGTCATAAAAGAGGATTGGGTATCATCCGCCAGGAAGTAAATGGCGTGAGCGATCTCCTCCGGACGCCCCACGCGCCCGTTGACGGTCTTGCGGGCGAGATTGTCCAGACGTTCCAGCACATCTTTGCCGCCGACATGACCTCGCCCCAGACCGGCGCGCAACATGGGGGTATCCACTGCGCCGGGCAGGATGGCATTGCAACGGATGTTGTCTGGGGCGAACTCGATCGCCATCGCCCGGGTCAGCGCCAGAAGACCGCCTTTGCTGGCGGCATAGGCGGCAATGTTGGCTGAGGTGGCAACGGCATGCACCGAGGAGACGTTGACGATCGCGCCGCCTCCCGCAGCTTTGAACAATGGATGGGCAAGTTTGACGCCCAGGAAGACCGAACGCAAGTTGGATGCCATCACTGCATCCCATTCGGCGGCGCTGGTTTCCAACATGGGCTTGGCAACCTGAACGGCGGCGTTGTTAACCAGGGCGTTCAGGTAACCGGTGAACGCCTGGGCGCGCTGGAAGATGCTGCTCAGGTTTTCCTCGATTGAGATATCGGATTGAATGTATAAGCCATCTTCGGGGAAGACGCCCTGAAGTGGGGCGCGGTCCACGCCGATGACCCGCCAGCCCATCTGCGAGAAAAGCTGGACGGTGGCGCTGCCGATGCCTCCTGCAGCGCCGGTGATGAGAACGGTTCTTTTTTGCGTCTGGTTTGTGGTCATTGTGTTTCAGGTCCCTTTGGCTGTTAATCTAACATGAACGGACGATAGGTCGTTTCACCAGGGCTTTCAGCTCTGGGGTCAACTCAAATCCCAAGCCTTCTAACAGGAAGCGCAGTGTGCTCCAGTGGACGCGCTCCCAGGCGGAGGGGCTGGAGTTGGCGTTGTGCGGCGCCAGCAAGACGTTGTCCAGTTTAAGCAGGGGGCTATCGAGAGGCAGAGGTTCGACCTCGTACACGTCCAGGGCGGCGCCGCCGATGGCGCCGCGTTGCAAGGCGTCCACCAGGGCTGGCTCGTCCACCACCTGTCCCCGGGCGACGTTAATCAACACCCCCGTGGGTTTCATGAACGCCAGGGTGCGAGCGTTGATCAGGTGGTAGCTGGTGGGGTTGAGATCGCAGTTGAGGGAGACAAAATCCGAACGCCGGAGCAAGTCTTCGAGGGAGGTCATCTCGACGTTGTTCTCCAGGATGAAGTCATGAGCAATCTCGACAATGTCGTTGCCCAGGACGGTCATGCCGAAGGCGCGCGCCCGGCGGATGACGGCTTTGCCGATATTGCCCACGCCGACCACTCCCAGGACAGATTCGCTGAGCGAGCGCCCGGGGATTTTCTCCCACTTACCGGCTTTCATCGCCCGGTCCATCCAGGGTTGGCGGCGGGCAAAAGCCAGCATATAGCCAAAGACCGTCTCGGCTACGGGGAGGGTGAAAGCGTTCAGGGTGCGACCGACTCGGATGCCAAGCTTTTCACAGGTGGCTACATCGATCGAGTCGATGCCTGTCCCCCATTTGGCGATGACGCGTAGACGGGGGGCGCAGGCGTGCAACACGGCGGGTGTGAATTGATCATCCCCGCACAGAGCGCCGTCGAACTGTCCGGCGTATTGCATCAGGCGATCGGCATCCAGACGTTCCTCCACCTCGGCGATGATTAGGCGAATGCCGCACGCCTCAAAGACGGGCAGGAAGCAATCCAGAAAAGGCAGCATATAAGGGGCGGAGAAGAGTACAGTCAGGGGTTGGCTTTGGAGCATATATGATCTCCCGTGGCGATCAGGCGAATCCCAGTTTCATCAAGGTGTCAACGACGGCGAAATCCAGTTCTTCGTCAATATCCCAGGCTTCGGCGGCGCTGATCTCGTACATCATGGGGCGCTCGCCGAGGCGATTGCGCCGCGCCAGCAGATTCTGGCGGGTGAAAATGTACAGGCAGGAATTCTCCTCATAGACTGGCGGTAAATCCTGGGTCTGGAGCAGGATGGCGGGGTTGTGATTGATCGCCCGCCCAAGCTGATCCCATAAACGAGTCTGCAGACGGGTGACCGAGAAGAGCGAGTCGCAGGCGGGATAACTCGCCAAAAAAGCCTGGATGGCGCCGCTGATGCTCTCTGGGCGCAACAGAGGGTTGGTGCTGTGTGTCTGAAGGTAGAAATCCGCTTCCACCTGCGAGGTGTCGTAAATCAAGACCTCGTTCATCGGGGTGGTATCCGGGCGCAGGTGTTCGGGACGTTCGATAATGAACACCTGGGGGTAGTACTGACGCAACCCTTCGATAATCGTTGGGCTATCGGTATCTACCACCACCTGGGCGATGCTGGGGACTTTTAGTAAATTATCGAGAATATGCTGGTAAAGCGGCTTTCCAGCCAGGGGACGGTAATTTTTACCGGGAACACGTTGGGAGTGGTGACGCATGGGGACGAGGGCGACGATTTTATTCATGGCTTGATGGGTGGATTATACTGGACGATTTATGGCGAAATCCGGAAAAAGGGTCAATGTTGAGAGATGACATACCATTTGAGTTTTGAACCATCCCTTTGCAGGGGCATTCACCAATCGGCATCTGGTTCATAACCCAGGCGCAGCAGCAAATCTCCGGCGACCTCTTTGAAGAGGGCTTTGTTCTCCGGGCTGAACTGAGATTTCCAGCCGCCGATTTTACCGCTGCGGAATGTGGGCGAGCGTTGAGGGTCAATGCTGTCTGCCAGGATTTTTAGCGCTGCAGGGCGAGCCGCAGCAGAAGGGAAGCCGCGCCTCAGGGCATGGTCGAAAACTTTCCCCAGCGTCTCCTGGCGGTGGGTGATGAAATCTTCGAACCGCAGGCAGAGCACCTCCGCTCGCTCCAGCCAGCCCAGGTAGGGGACGAAACGCTGGTAGATATTGGGAAAGGGTATCTTCTCATCCGCCAGCCCCAGAATGCTGGTGCGCAGGCGCTGGTCGAAGTTCTGCAGGACTTCGGCGTAATAGTGATGATGGATGTGGTTCGTCTCAATCTCCGTCACATAATGGACGTGTGAGACCGCCACATCCCGCGGGTCGCGCAGGATGAAAAAGGCAGCATAACCCGGCTGGCAGAGCAAGTCCACCGCTGACGGGAGGGCATGGACGTGTCCATAGCCGATATCACCGGGGAGCAGGCGCATTAAATCAGCCAGGATTTCCGCCTCTTGCCGCGCTCGACCGCTATCCCCTTCGTAAGAAACCACTGCAGGCAAACCGCTCTCTACGGCGGGACCCAGGCGCGGGAAGCCCTGCAAGACCTGAGTGAGCAGATGGGTGCCGCTCTTGGGGAAGGAGTTGGCGAAGAGGATTGGGACGCCGGTGAAGGAGAGGCGACGCCAGCGCAGCATCGCCGCCCAACGGCGCAACTGGCGGCGGATCAGACGGAGGGGTAATCTGGATTGGGGCTTCAAAAGGCAAAAGTATTCTCAACTACACCCGGCAAGAGGCTGTAAACCGACCTGCCGATTAGACGCTCAAAATCTTCTTTGATTTGAAAGTACGCTTTCCATTTGGCGACGGTCATTGGGACAAAGCCGTAGCGCATCACCACATCTACCAGACGCTTCTCCAGCAAGCAAAAACCGCTGGACATGGCAAGCGAATCGCACAACTGGATCAGCCGGTCGTAATCGTTATACTCAATCCCATCCAGGTAACTCTGAACGAATTGGTACTCTTCTGGCGAGCCATCCCATCGGGCTGACCCACACGCCGCGGTCTTGATGGGATAGGAATGGGTCAGGCTGATGCGGGCGGCGTCGTCATAGCCTTTTGATTGCAAAAAGTGATATCCGTCCAGTACATGGCGCATGCCCGTCAGACCGTAGCGGCGACCGATGTCGTGCAAACAACCCAGGATGTAAGCTGTCTGGGGGTCCAGATCGGTGAGGTGCTGCGCAATCGCCTGGGCTGCCTGGGCGACATAGCGCGAGTGCGCTCCCCAGGGACCGGGGTTCAGGCTTTGCGCTTCCTGGAGCAGTTCCTCCGCCTCAGACAGGGATGGGATGCTCATGTTCGTCGAGTGTTTGTCGGGTGAACTACCAGTCATCACCGGACTCATACCCCAGGCGCAGGAGCAAATCCCCTGCCTTCTCCTTGAACAAAGTCTTATTGGTTTCGCTGAAGTGCTCGCGCCAGTTGCCGGGCTTGCCCTTGCGGAAGGTGCCTGATTTCTTCGGCGCGATGGCAGCCTCCAGAGCGGCGATTGCCCGGGCGCGCTCCAGGCGTGGCTGGTATCCACGCTCTTCGAGATAATCCAGGATGCGTGATAGGGCTTCCTGGCGCTTCAATATCAGGTCCTCGAAACGCAGGCAAAGCACTTCGGGGCGCTGCAGCCAGCCCAGGTAGCTCTCATAACGGCGGCGGATGGGGGTCAGCTCTGAGCCGGGTTCGTCCACCCCGTTGATGGCAGCGTTGATGCGCTCCTCCATCGTGGTCAGGGTTTCGGTGTAATAGCGATGCATCCAATGCCCCTTGTGCATTTCGGTGGCATAGAAAATGTGGGAGATGATCATGTCACGCGGGTCACGATAGACAAAAATGGTGGCGCGACCGGGCTGGGTCAGCGCGGAGATGAAGGGTTCGCTGGCGCTGATGTAGCCGTAACCGATATCCCCCGGGCGCATTCTGCGAATAGCCTCCAGAACCGCTCGATCGGACAGCTTGCTGTTGTCCTCGCCGCGGTTGAGGGGCGGGAAGCCCGGATTGACAAACGCTCCCACGCGGGTTAATCCCTGCAACACCTGGATGATGAGGTGGGAGCCGGATTTGGGCATGGCGTTTCCAAAAACAATGGGGGAGGCTTTCAGGGTTGATGTGCCCCAACGCAGAGCTGCGCCCAGACGTCGCGCCTGCCAGCGAAGCACCTTGAGCTGATGTTTGAGGGTATAGTAGGCGTTCATCACCGGACGGGGTTGGTGGGGGAAGGGACGCGACTCAACCAGACCAGGTTCTTATCCTGCAATGTGCGGACGACTTCCCAAACAGCCTGAAAGGAAATCCCGAGTTCTACGGCAATATCCGCCACGGTGCGGCTGCCGTCGCAGCGCTCCATAATCTCAAACAGGCGGCGATGCCCCTCGGGGTTGGTGCGGTAGTCAATCCAGATGCCATAGCCGGAGCAAAAAATCTCTCCTTTGAAATGGTTGACCACATACTGGTTTTTCTCCCAGGCGTCAATCAGCCCCAAGACCAGGTTGAGGGAGGCTTCCAGGCGTTCCTGCGAGACGATTTCGGGCGTGTCCAGGCTGGAGTGATACTCGGGGTAGGGCGGTCGTCCAGAGGACTTGGGCGCTTCGACGCGGGAAAGGGAGAGCATGGGGACGCGCACGCCGGGGGCGTTGAACTGGCGCTCATCGTTGTCAATGATGGTGCGGTAAGCGCCCCGCCAGCCCTGTGGGTCGAGCACGGCAAAGGCTGAGGTCAGGCAACGGTCTGCCTGGCTTTCGGGATGAAAAGAGCCTTGCAATGCGTGCGGCGCATCGTTGCCGAGCATCTCCAGGAACAGACCGCCAGCCATTGTCGGTATCAGATGCTCATGATGACTCAGATAGGCGACTGAACCGATTGTCTCCGGCAGGAACAGAAAACGGTAGGTGTAATGGCGCGGGTGACCGGTCAGGAGGCGGCGGGCAGCTTCCAACCCCACCACCACGCCGGTGAGATCATCGTTGACCATCGCCGGATGGCAGAGGTGGGCGACCAAGACGAAGCAGGTCTCGCTCTCACCGGGGATGACCACCTCGCCCACTTTCAGACTGCCTGGCTCGAAGCGGCTGCGGATGACCACCCGATATGCCTCATCGGTGAGGGATTCCCGCAGGCGTTGGGAGGCGCAAAGCCCCCAATCGCGCTCGTAATACTTGAATACAAATGGTATCGCCTCCGGCTGGCGCGGATGGGTGTGCAAATGGGAGAGCAGCACATCCCGGCTCACCACCCCTTCGAAGGGCAGGGAATACGAGACGACATGCAAAGGATGATCGGCGTAATCAATCAGGCGGCGCCCGTCCAGGGTTTCTAAATAAGCTTCATCACAGGTCCATTTCTCAGGCACGCGCCAGGTCCAGCAGGGTTCGCCGCTGGCGTATTCATGGACGGTCATGGGAACTTCTTGTGCCAGGCGCAGCAAGGCGCGATCGAAATCGTCGGAGACGATGTCGCGCTTGAGGAACCATAGTTCGTGAATTAAATCCAATATTTCAGTCATCAGCGGGGAGTCATACCTCGGCGGGGCGGTTGACAACCAGCGACCAGGGGTCGCGTTCTAGAAACTCGTCCACAGCGGTCACAAAGTCCTTCAGACGACACAGGGATACCCAGCCATAATTGAGGCGTGTGGAGAACCATTGACCGCGTCCATCGAGCAATGCCTGCACCGGGTAGAGTTCGATCTTCGGGTCAATATCCATCCGACGCACGAACATGCGGTAGGTACGGGTTTGCCAGCCCTGAGGGGTATTCACCTGACCGCTGAAGTCTTTCCAGTAACGATATGGTACCCGGGCGCGTTGCTCGCAATAATGGAGCATGGCGACCGCCTGGATATCGGCGCCAAGCAGGAGGAGTTTGAAATCCAGCTCCAACATTCGCTCGAAGGCAGACCCCGGATCGAAGGCGGAGAGGGTATCGCGGCTCGCCAGATCGGCAGCGTGGCGACCGATGACCGCCAGAGATTGCATGGGGTGGCTGGTGCGTCGCGCCTGGGGCAACTGACGGATGTACTCGGAAAATGTCCCCATGCCCACGGAGGGCGTATTGAGCGGGTCATACGGTTCGCCGCGGGCGAAGGCGAAATTGAAGGTGGGAACAGCCAGGGTGCCTTGCTGAAGCGGCGAGCCTGGTTGTGGATTGTTATCCAGCACGGCACATAACGCCTGGTAATATATCTCCACCCCGCCCAGGGGGTGCCCCAGAAAATGGAGGGCGGAATGGATCAGCAGCCCATCACCCGGGGCAACACCCACCTCTTGCAGAGCCTGGATCACCTGATCACGAGTGACCTGTTTCACGTCCTATCCTGAAGCTTCAGCCGAAGCGGGATCTTCGATGTAATCCTCCCAAAGCAGGCGACCCACCCGAAATTCGAGCTGGAAACCCATGCGTTCATACAGCTTCCAGGAGGCTTCATTGTCCTTGAGCACCTGGATTTCGATGGAATGAGCGCCTTGCTGGCGCATCCAGTCAAGCGCCAGTCGGGAGAGCCGGTCACCGATGCCCAGGCGGCGGGCGCTGGGTTCGATCCACATGTCGCTCAATTCTCCGACGATCACCCCGCCCATGTAAGCCGGGACGCGCTTCAGGCGGCAGAGCATAAAACCAACCACGGTGGAGTCAATTTCCGCCACGAATACATTGCTAAAACGCCCCAGGGTGCGGCGAAAGGAATCCAGCCAGACCTCGCCCACGTTTTCGGGATGGGGCAAGCGGTAACCCAGGGAGTAAAAATGGGTGTTCAGCTTCTGGTAGAAGTCGATCAAGACCGGGAAATCAGCCTCGGTTGCGGTGCGATAGGAGACAGGGGTCATTTCAACATCTCCTTGACAGGAGCATGCCATTTTTCAGGGTCTAAACCGAATTGAGCCAGGTAAGCGTATGCCATCCGTTCCAGCCCAAACGCCACGCAGCCGGTGTGGGCAGGCTCGCCGTTGGGCAGAGTGATGTTGAGATGGCGTCCGAAAAAGTTTTGGTGGTAATTGTATGAGCCGACCGCCAGGGTGGAATCTTTGAAAGGGAGGTGGGCGCGAATTTCGTATTTGAGCTGGAAGGCGCTCTGGAAGGCGGATTGCTTGCGGAACTCTCCGATGAAGAAGGGGTCGGTGGCGCTCTCGACGCGATACGCCAGGTTCAGCTCGTCAAAGACGCGGCGCATGCGCTGGCGGGCTGTCTCACGGTTATCCAGGACAAACTCCTTGGAACCGACGAAAATCACCTCGCGCATGGTGAAGTTCCACAGGCGCTCTAGCGAGGTCAGGTTGGACGATTCGTAGCGGAAGCACGGACCGACCGCGGTGGCGACGACCTGCCCATCGGGGAGAGGCTGGTCCGCCAGGGCGAAATACAGATGATAGCAGACGGCGGGCGAGAGCAGTGCCTGGATGGGGGCGAAAGAGTCGAGAGGAGCGTTGAGACCGTGTTCATCGCAGGCAGCGTTTTGGGCGAAGTGGTCAATCACGTCCAGGTCGCCGCGCAGGTGGGTGGCGAAGGTCAGCGAGTGGGGGAAGGCGCGGAAGTAGTTGACGCGTTCCAGGTAGCGGGCAGGAATCAAGGTGGGAAAACGATAGGGCGCAGCCCCGAACGAATCAGCCAGGGCGATGAATTGCCCCTCAAAGTATTCGATCACCGCTGTAACCAGGGGACCCAGGGCAAAAATACCCTGCGCTTCTTGAGAAATCTGGCGGCGGGAGATCAATTCAGGATGCGGGTCGGCGCAGCAGGGTGCTTTGCGCTGCAGGAAGTCTTCCAGGATTTCGATCCTGGGTTTGAATGCGCCCTCCACCAGGGTAGAGACCACCCGCTGGACTTTCGACTCGATTTCCGATCGGTTCTGGGCGGATACGGGCTGGCTCAGAGAGAGTTCAATCTGATCGCCAGCGGGAGAGACGTACGCTTTGACGATGCGCTCATCCACGTAAGCCAGCTTGGATTGCACCTCGCCGATCAGAAAATCGGGGATGGGCAGGGCAGGTGCGATTTCCATCGAGGGTTCAGACATGGTGGTTTTCCTGGAGGTAGGCGCAGATTGCAGGGATGCTGGTGAGGGCGGCGATGGTCTCGGCGTTGATTTCGATGCCGTATTGTGCTTCCAACGCCATCATCACTTCCATGTGTCCCATCGAGTCCCACTGGGGCAGGTCGCCGAAAGCCAGCTCCGGGGTGACCTGATCGGCAGGCACGCCCAGGGATTTGACCAGCAATGCCTGCACCTGGGTGGTAAGAGGGTGGTTGTTATCGGGGTTCATGCGGTACGATTGCTCCTGCATTTTTAAAGAATTCTGGGGTTGTGCTTCTCTATTTGACCTTGCACACGCCGACCGGCTGGTATTGAGGATCCCATTTGCCCCAGGGCATACCATTATCCCCGGAGCGGAAATAAAATGCTGCCAGGTTGTCGCGCAATTCGGCGCAATTGACAAGGGCGTTGAACAACTCTGGATAGCGATGGTAGTTAGATGGGACCTGGGACGAGAGCCTGAAGCAGCGGCGCAGGCTGGCTTCGCTGTAACACCAGCCTTTGGATGGTTCGTGAAACCAGTCTTTATCCGGCGCAGCTCCGAGGGTTGCCAGGAGCAGCCCCCCGGGCTTCAGGACGCGCAGCAACTCGTCCACAACACGCTCCAGATCCTGAGGTGAGTTATGCTCAAGCGAGGAGACTGCCACCACCGCATCCAGCGAATTGTCGGCGATGTCGGTCAACAGTTTCAAATCCTGATTATAGATGGTGACCCGTCCAGCGGCGCGTTGCCCCTGTACCAGACTGAGGAGGTCGCGCCGTTGGGCAGAGATTTTTGCGATCAGGTTGCCTGGAGCGCTCAAATTTCTTCTCACAGACTGGGATGGGGGCAGCAAATCCTGGGGGCGTAAACCGGTCACATGGAAACGCCTGCGGAAGCGCAGCGGCAGGGCGGCGCGGCTTTCGCGGTCAACGCTGAGAACATCCGCGCCGTGATCCGCCAGGTACCACTGCATCACACCGGTGCCGGCGCCGGCATCCATAATCCGCTTGCCTTCAGGAGGACCCAGGTGCTGGATGATCCAGGTCAAGTCGAGCAGGTAATGCCAGCCGAAATCCAGTCCCAGCGAGCGCGCCAGGCGCTTCAGCGCCTGCACTGTAGGGCGATTTTCATCGAGCAGGCTGACGGGCAGGATCTCTATTTTTTCCGAAGGGGACATTGGCGTCAATTTTCTGGCAGGAGGAATGGTTTGGCTTGGGTGATGCCTTCAAACAGGATCCGCAGGGTCTGGTTGTTTTCGGGCAGGAGTTTTTCCCAGGAGAAATCCCTGAGCTGGACAAAGCCCATGCGCGGCGCCGCCTGGATGAAATCATCCAGGGGGAGGGAGGCGCGGTAGAGTTGATAATACAGGAAGCGCCTGGCGTTGTGCTGGAATTCTAGAGGAATCTCAACCGCAGCAGCGTTGAGAAAATCCTCTGCCTGGCGTCGGAACTCTTCAACGTTTTGAGGGAAGAAGACGATCGGATACTGGGTATAGCGCGCCTTGCCACCGCAGAGCACGCCGACGCCCATCAGGGCGGCTTCCAAGCCAATGGAAGAATTATAGACCATGACGAACTTGGCTTGCTGGATCAGCTCATAGGAGCTGATGTATTCTTGCGAGTCGATAAAGATGACATTGGACAGCCGATCCACCTGGTTATCCTGCACCCACTGGCGCACGCTTTCGTTGCTCAGCTTGCGCGTGCCGGCGCGCATTTCGTCGGGGTGGGCGCGAATCACAAACAACGTCTCGGGGTGGGCGCGAATCATCTCCAGGACAACCTCCAGCCAGGCGAACATGTGTGGGAAGATGACGTTGGCATGCACCTGGCTGGTGTCGTAGACCACATTGGTGAAAACCGGCACAATTTGCTTGAATTCGGCTGCCTTCTGTAAGAAGTTCTCGTCCAAACCGCGCATTTCACGCCAGAATTGAATACCTGCCATGGTGAATTTACCCTGAAAGCGCTTTTCCAGATACGCATCCAGGCGGGCATTTTGTTGCGGGTTTAGCTCGAAAGCCTCAGGAATACTAATGGGGTAGGCGGTCGGCTCGCCCTCGGTGAAAAAGGTCGAATATTGTTGAAAGCCAACCTCGTGGGCGACCGTACGCACCCCCATCTGGCGGGCGACCCAGCGGGCGATAGCTTCGGGGTACATGACGCCGTTGAAAATTACCGCGGTTTGGGGTTGAGTTTCCGCCAGCAGGGCGGCAAATTCCATGCCCACCCGATAGGCAGAGAGGAGATATTGACGCAGGAGGTCGCGTGTGGGCGGGTCGTCCGGTAGATTATGGCGGCGCAAAGCCCAGCGGATGGAAGGCATCACCAGGGGTCCTAAGGGGATGGGGGGCAGGGCGAGCGTTGGATTGCCCGAGGCAGGCGCTGTGTAGGTAAATGCGCTCAGTTGAGCCACGCTCAAATCTTGCAAGGCAGCCGCGAGGTGAGGATCCTTTTGATAACCAAATGAGCGCACCTCCATCCCCTTGAACAGGCGCGCCGATTGAGCCAGGCACGCATTGCAAGGGGGCGCTGCTTGATAATCCTGGCGGTTGGTGCCGAGGACGCAGGGGCGCAAGCCAGCCTGACATACGAACTGGATGACCGGCACGCCCGCCAGGCGCAGGCTCCAGGCGGTAAGCAGGGCGAAAGCAGCGTTCAGGCTCAGTCCGCTGATGCGGGTGGAGGCGTTAAAAATCACTACCGGGCGCTGGGCAGGGTCGCTCCGGGCGTGGGCAGCCACCTGGCGTGCCAGCCTGGCGATCAGCCGGCGTTGTTGCCAACCTGCCAGCCTGATTTCCAGTCGAGATAGCGCAGAGGATGATTTTGGCATAGAGTGTAGAAGAGAAACGATTATCCCTGGCTGCGGGCTTTGAAATAGGCATCGGAGAGGCGCTGAATGGCGATGAGAAAGCCCTCGCCCTGGCGTTGGTGACCGCGCCAGATCTCCGGGATCATCGTGCCGTGGTAATCGCCAATGATGCGGAAGAAATGCACCCAATCAATGGTGCCCTCTCCGATTTGCAAACCTTCACCGTCCAGACCGGCGCCGTCTGAGAGGTGGAGGTGGCGAATGTAGGGCAGCAAAACCTGCACCTGCTCATGAAAATCGGCATGCGCCCAGTTGCAGTAGAGCTTTGAGTGAGAGGTGTCAAAGCACATGTTCAGGTTCATGGAGGTGATGAAGTCTCGGATTTCATAAGCGTCCATAAAGGCGTTGGTCAGCCACTGCCCGCCAAAATACCAGGGATGCGGCGGCAGGTTTTCCAGGAGCAGCTCCACGCCTTCGTAATCAAGCTCATTCACCGAGCGGCGCAGGTTCTCATAAAGCTGGGCGCGGTTCTGAATGGGGTGATCCAGGCTCATCGCCCCGGGATGGATGACCACTTTGGGCGTGCCGATAAAGTAAGGCGCCATCTCGCGGGTCAGGTTGATTGATTTTTGCATCAGTTCGCGCGACTCACGGCGCTGGTTTTCATCCAGCGAACAGAGATCCACCAGAGTGCGATCCCAGAACTCCGGGGCATGCACCACCAGCTTGAGGTTGTGGCTCTTGCCGGGATAATGTTCGTCCAGGTCTTTATCGGTAAAGTGGTATTCCAAAATGCGCGGTTTGTAAGCCAGCATATCCTCATAGTCGCGGAAGCGAACGGTGAAGCCATACTCCATGGGCAGGATGTGATCCGTGTCCAGGGTCAGATGGATGCCCAGGTCTCGCTCCTGGAAGGGTTCGTCTGGCTCGATAACCCGTTCAGCAACCCGCCCGATCAGCTCATTGTAGCGCTGAGGGGAGATGCCCAATGCGGGACCTTTAACCTCGATCATATCGGCGGTGATTGTGTCGCCCGGCTGGATGCGCCTGGCGGCGACCAGGCTTTTGCCGAGCACCTCGCGGTTGAGGATCTCGCCGCGTGAGAAGAACTTCTCCTCGCCGGTGCCCAACGCCATTGCCACCTGGCGGATATCCCGCACCATCTTCTTGAAGCCGTGCGGTTCCAGGCTGGCGGCGTGGTCAGGACCGTCCATGGTGCGGTCGAGGGTGATGTGGCGTTCGATGATGCTGGCGCCCAGCGCCGAAGCCACGGTGGAGACGGCAATGCCGCGCTCGTGACCCGAATAGCCAACAGGCACGCCAAATCGGCGCAACTGTTCCATGAAGCGCAGGTTGATGTCCTCAAAGGCGGCGGGGTAGGTGCTGTTGCAGTGCAGGAGAGCGAACTCCACGCGGCGCTCTCTTAAGAAGTTCACGGTGATCTCCACCTCATCCATGCGCGACATGCCGGTTGAGAGAATCAACGGCACACCTTTTTTTGCCAGGTGATCGAGCAGGGGCAGGTTGGTCAGGTCGGCAGAGGCGACTTTGAAGGCTGGCACGCCCAGTTCAGCCAGAAAATCGGCGCTTTCTGGGTCAAATGCGGAACACAAGAAGGTGATTTTCTTGGCGCGGCAATAATCAACGATTTTATAGTAAGCCTCGTCGGGGAGTTCCACCTGCTGCAGGATGGGCAACAGATAGCGAAGCGTTTTTTCTCCGGCGTTGGCGTTTTCCAGGTATTTATGGGCGTACAGCTTATCGAGTTTGCGTTTCTGGAACTTGACGGCATCAGCCCCGGCGCTCACAGCCACATCAATCAGCTCGATCGCCAGGTCAATTAAACCGTTATGGTTGACGCCAACTTCGGCGATGATGTAGGTGGGCTGACCATCTCCAACCAGCCGATCGCCGATTTTGATTACTGGCATAAGGACCTCCGTGTAATGTCCAGGGGATGCGAGCGAGGACGCCCTATCGCCCCTGGGGTGTTGGTAGCGAGAAACCCAATTCGGTTTCGGAAATCTCTCCGCTTTCCAGCAGGCGCTCGGCGCGCCGCCAGTCGTCGGGCGAGTCAATGTCAATCCATTCAGCGGGGTCGATGATCAAGGGCAAGATGCGATCCCCGGTCATGGAATTTTTCTCCAGAATAGTCCGGCTCCAGGCGACATCCACATAACCGGTCTGCCAGTACACTTCGGGCAGGACCTGGCGCGGCATGTTGTATGCCTCCGGGAACTCTGTTTCGAGCAGGGGTCGCATCAGACCGTCGGCGCCGATGCGCCACATTTTATAGGGGTTCTGGAAGGGAATGCAAACGGTGCGGATGGCGTCAGCGTCTGGGCGTTGGAGCAGATCAGCCACTGCCTGGTCAATGTGCCAGACGCGACGCAAGGGTGAGGTTGGGCGGAGCTGAACCACGATTTCGGGATGGTAACCTTCGTTCTCTGCCAGCCAGCCTAAAGCGTGCTGAAAGACAGGCAGGTCTGGGGTCTGATCCTGGGAAAACTCCGCCGGGCGCAGGAAGGGCGTCTCGGCGCCATAGCGGCGTGAGATGGCGGCGATCTCCTCGTCGTCGGTGGAGACGATGAGGCGGGTGACGCTCCTGGCTGCCAACCCCGCTGCAATCGAATAGGCGATCAACGGGTGTCCAGCCAGAGGGCGGATATTCTTGCGCGGGATGCTCTTGGAGCCACCGCGCGCCGGGATCAATGCCAGGACTTCAACCATAGGCTACCAGGTGGTCCAACCCCCATCTACAATCAGGTTGGCGCCGGTCATGTATTTCGAGGCGTCAGACGCCAGGAAGAGCAGAGCGCCGTTCATATCGTCTTTGTACGCCATGCGTCCCAGGATAGCCCGGGCTGAATAGGCGCGCACGAAATCCTGGTCGTGGTTGTTATAGACGCCTCCCGGGGTGAGGGTGTTGACCCGGATATTTTTACCGGCGTAATAAGCAGCCAGGTATTGGGTCAGACCGATGACGCCCGCCTTGGTCACCGAATAATAAACCGGCTTGTATTGTGGAGGATGACCCGGAAGTTGATACAGGCGCTGGTCGGGGGCTGTCACGCCATAGATGGACGAGAGGTTGATGATGACCCCACCCCCCTGCGCCAGCATGGGGCGGACGGCAGCCTGGCAGCATAAGAACATGCCGGTCAGGTTGACCGAAAGCGCCTGGTTCCAGGCTTCCAGGGGGTATTCCTCGAAGGAATTGGTGTGACCGCCGTGCTCGGGGTCGAACTTGGGGTCCAACACGGCGCTGTTCACCAGGATATCCAGGCGACCGAAGCTATCCAGGGTGGCATTGACCATGCGCTGGACGGATTGGGGATCAGCCACGTTGGTCGGTACGCTGAGTGCCTGGTAACCGACTTGCCTCAGTTCTTGCGCCAGTTGGCTGGAGCGGCTCTCGTCCAGGTCGGCGATGACCACATTCGCCCCGGCTTCGGCGAGGGTGTGGCAAAACTCGGTTCCGAGCAAACCCGCCCCGCCGGTGACCACGGCTGTGCGCTGGCTGAGGTCGAAAAGATCAGGTAATTTGGACATTGTGTTTCAAATTGCGCTGGGGATGGCATCCGGGAAGATTGCCATCCCCAATTTTTTGTGTTGCATTATTTCTCGGTTTGAGCGCTTTCAGGTGCTGGTTCTATCGAGTTTTTCTTGTTTTGATTCCCATCGGGCAGCAAGAAGCCGCGCTCTTCCAGGTAGGCGATGATCTTGCGGGCGTTGTCCTCAGGGGTGTCATTAATCGTGTAGAGGGTGATCTCAGGATTCACGGGGGCTTCGTAGGGATCATCCACGCCGGTGAAGCCGGAGATCTGACCGCGTCGAGCGCGAGCATAGAGACCTTTAACATCTCGCTGCTCACACACCTCGATAGGGGTATCCACAAACACCTCAATGAAGCGGTCTTCGCCAACCATCTTGCGCGCTTCGTTGCGGGTGGAGCGGTATGGGCTGATGGCAGCGCAGATGACGGCTCCGCCATGGCGGGCTATTTCGCCGGCGACGAAACCGATGCGTAAGATGTTGGTGTCGCGGTCTTCGCGGGAGAACCCCAGCCCTTTCGAGAGGTGGGTGCGGACGACATCGCCGTCCAGGACGGTGATCTGCTTACCCCGCTCCAGCAGGAGTGAGGTGAGCACTTCAGCCGTGGTGGATTTGCCCGAGCCACTGAGACCGGTGAACCAGATGCAGAAACCCTGCTTGTGGCGGGGTGGATACATCTGCTGTAAAATTTCTGATGTCTCTTTACGGGTGAACCATTCCGGTAGAGGGATACCCTTTGCCAGGTAGTCCTCGCGCACCTGGGTGCCCGAAATCTCGTAGATTTTGGCGTCTTCCGGCACTTTGTTTTGCTCTTCATAGCGGTCTTCATCCGCCAGATAAACCAGGGCTTTGAACTCGATCGGCTTGACCCCCACTTCATCGCTGTATTGGGTCAACATTGCCTGGGCTTCGTACGGACCATAGAAGGGGCGTCCCTGGCTGTCGTTGCCGGGTCCGGCGTGATCGCGCCCGATGATGAAATGGTTCGCGCCATAGTTCCTGCGGATGATGGCGTGCCACAACGCCTCGCGTGGACCCGCCATGCGCATGGCAAGCGGCAGCAGGCTGAGCAGGGTTTTCTTGGGGTCATAGTAATTCTCAACCAGGGCGCGGTAGACGCGGACGCGCGTGTAGTGGTCAACGTCACCGGGTTTGGTCATCCCGACCACCGGGTGAATCAGCAGGCTGCCGTTGACCTCCTCGGCGGCGCGCTTGGTCAGCTCCTCGTGGATGCGGTGCATGGGGTTGCGCGTCTGGAAGGCAACCACGTTAGCATAGCCCATCTCCTCCAAGATGGCGCGCACCTGAGCAGGCGTGCGGCGCAGGTCAACGAAATCATAATATCTGGGCAGGTCGATGACTTTAATCGCACCCGAGACATATACCTTGCCCCATCGCACCATCTCCGAGATGAGAGGATGGCGTGGGTCGGTGGTGCCCAGGACCAGGCGCGCCTCGCGCTGCGGATCATAGTGGTACACTTCCTCGATTTGCATGATCGCCAGGGTGTTGTTGCGAGCGTCGCACAGGGTGATCTGCTCGCCCCAGGTGGGAAGGGCGCTCTCCTCCACCGGCAGGGTGACCGGGATGGGAAAGAGCGTGCCGTCGGTCAGGCGCATCTCGGTCAGGACGCGTTCGTAATCCGCCTTGCGCATAAAACGGTCCAGGGGAGAGAACGCCCCGGTTGCCAGCAGTTCCAGGTCGCACAGGGAACGGGCTGAGATTTGCACCGAGGGCAGGCGTTTGGAACGTTCCAGCAGTTCCTCGCGCTCTTCACCGTTCACCACCAAATTGACCAGTTTTCCTCCGTAGGGGCTGATCAGGATGTGGTTTGATTTTGCCATATTGAAATACTCCTGAGATATGATTGGGTTAATGATTGCGCCGCAGTTTCTGGCGGGCTTTCATCTCGCTTTCGTACACTCTTTTTTGCCCATCGCCCAGGGCTTTTTCAATCACGCGGATATCCCGCACCAGGCGCATCAAGCCCCAGGGTTCCACCGATGCCGCCTGATCGCTGCCCCACATCGCCCGGTCGAGGGTGATGTGGCGTTCGATAAACGCTGCGCCCAGGGTGACGGCGGCGTAGGTGGTCTGCAAGCCGACCTCATGCCCGGAATAGCCCACCGGGCAGTCGAATTGGGCTTTGAGCGCCTGGATCACGCGCAGGTTCAGCTCCTCAGGCGGGCAAGGGTAAGTGCTGGTGCTGTGGGCGATGAGCAGGTTATCCTGACCGAGGATGTCCACCGCCTTTTTGATCTCGTCCATGGTGGACATGCCGGTCGAGAGGATTACCGGTCTGCCCTTATTGCGGACTTTGCGAAGCAGGCTGACATCGGTCAATGAGGCGGAGGCGATCTTGTAGCAGGGGGGCGAGAATTGTTCGATGAAATCCACCGAGTCCTCGTCCCAACAGGAGGCAAACCATAAGATGTTCTTCTCTCTGGCGTAGTTGTCAATCGCCTGGTATTCCTGATAGCCAAATTCGACCTTGCGCCGATAATCCAGGTAACTCATCAACCCCCAGGGGGTCTCGCGGATGACGTTCTGGTAATCGGGCGGGACAGCTTTTTCGGGATTGCGCTTTTGGAACTTGACCGCGTCGCAGCCCGCCATGACAGCAACGTCAATCAGGCGTTTGGCGATCCCCAGGTCGCCGTTGTGATTGATGCCAATTTCAGCAATCAGGAAGGTTGGGTATCCTTCACCAACCCAGCGGTTACCAATTTTAATGGCTTTAGCCATTTTTACTCCTTTGATATCCTGTTAATGGGATAGATTGCGGACAGAATCGTTCAAATATCACGAGCGGATATGTTCAAGAATCAGGTCGCAGATTTCGCGAATGGCTCCATCGCCGCCCTTGTGTTCCAGAATAATTTGGGCGACAGACAACGCCTCGGGGTAAGCATCTGCCGGGGCGACCGCGCAACCCACATGGCGCATACATTCCAGGTCGTTGGCGTCGTTGCCTACATAAACGACATGTTGGGGTTCGATGCCGCGTTCAGCCAGCCAGGCAGCCAGCACAGACCATTTATCCGAGATATTCTGCAGACAGGGCAAGCCGAGCTTGTCGGCGCGGGCGCGCACCACCGGGTTTGGCTCGGTCGAAAGGACCAGGATGGGCAAGCCGGTCTTTTTTAGCTGACCAATCCCCCAGCCATCGCTGCGATCGCAGACAACCGCTTCGCTCCCGTCTTGAAAGACGATCACCTTGTTATCGGTGAAGACCCCGTCAAAATCGAGTATCAGGGCGGCGATTACCTCGGGCAATCGCGCGGATTTGCGCGCCTCAGCCTGAGAACGCATCAACATTTCGGCAATCTGAAAATCCACCGGGTCGTCAATCTCCAGTCGGCGCTCTGGGGGCATCTCGTACAGCACGGTCTTGCCGAAGAAACGGTGCCGGGCTTGTAAGAATCCCGGGACACGCATGACGTAAACCGCCCCGCTCTCCAGATATTGTGGTTGACGCTCCTGACGCAAGGGGCGCACGCGTGGGTCATGATTGACCCCTACCGCGGCGCTAGTCTCATCTATCTTCCAGATGAAATAGTGAAATGGGATGGCTGCCAGGGCGGTATCGGCACCTGCGTCCAGCAGGGTCTGGATGACGCCATCAATGTCTTCAGCCAGGGTGAGGGGCGAAGTGCATTGCAGGAACGCCAGCAGGTCTGGCTGGTAATTTTCAGTTTGTCGCAGGTATTCCAGGGTGTGCAGCAACGCGGCTTCGGAGGATGCCGTATCCCCGCTGATCTCGGCTGGTCGCCAGACGACCTCGGCGCCGTACTGGCGGGAGATCGCCCCAATCTCGGGGTCGTCGGTGGAGACAACCACCCGATTCACCAGACGGGCGCTTTTTGCCTGTTCAATATTGTAGGCGATGAGAGGTTTGCCCAACAGAGGGCGGATATTTTTGCGTGGGATGCCCTTTGAGCCGCCGCGCGCCGGGATGATGGCAAGACATTCCATAGGTTATAACAAAACCAGTTTCGCTTCTTGGGATGATTCCTGGGCAGCCAGCGCCAGACGCAACGCCTGAATCCCATCCTCCAGGGTACACAGGGGCGTCGTTTCTCCCCGGACGACCTGGAGAAAATGGCGCATCTCCGCCAGGAAGAGGTGATTGCGCTCAAACCCAGGCGGAGCCGGGAAGGTTTCCCAGCCAACTCCTGCACCGGTTTCACCGGTGTTGGACGATTTGCCAGCCCGAAAGAGGTGAACCGCTCCATCGGCGTTATCCCAACCGATCGTCCCCTGAGTGCCTGTAATCTGGAGGGTATGGGCAGGAGGTCGTTGATGATAATCCAGATGCACGTTTCCCAGGGTTCCGTTGGCAAACTGCAAACCAATCTCGGCGGTGTCTTCCACCTCGAGCTCCAGCTCGCCCAGTGAGGCAGCAAACGCCCACAGGGCGTGGACTTCGCCGATGAGCCAGCGCAGGTAATCCAGAGGGTGGCTTAAGGTCAAAATCACTCCCCCGCCCAGGTCGCGCCGGGCGCTGTAGCCTCGGCGGTAATCCTCCCAGGGGTGCCAGCCGGGCAGGTATTCGCCCCAATGAGCATGGACGGAGATGGGTCGCCCGATGGCGCCTTCGCTGAGCAGGCAGGAGATGAGCTGCAAGCCGGGGTGAAAACGGAACTGAAAGCCGATCAGCACCTGCCCCCCGCCAGATTGGACGGCAGCAAGCAGTTCATCAACTCCCTGCAGCGAGTGGGAGAGGGGCTTTTCCAATAGCAGGTGGCATCCAGCCTGCGCTGCCGGGATGGCTACTTGCAGGTGGAGCGAGGTGGGGTTAGAGACGATGACTGCCTCGGGGCGGCGCGCCAGGGCTGCCTCCAGGTCGGTTTCCACCGGGTAGTCGGATAGCTCATCGTCGGGCAGGCTGGACTGGTGGGTGCGATAGAGGACGATGTCGCGCTCGCCCAATGCCACCAGGTTGCGCAGGTGGCGCCGTCCGATTGAACCCAGCCCGGCGATTAAAAACCGCATCCTCTATTCACCAATCCAGGTCTTTCTCGTAACCCCAGGCAATCAGGGCTTCGCCGGCTATTTGTTTGAAGATTTGCCGGTCACGAGGGGTGAACAGCTCGCGCCAGGTGCCGCGCTGCCCTTTGGTGAGCGCCCCAGCGATCTCTGAGGCTTTCTGCTGTTGCCAATCGGCGTCGGGGTTTTGTTCCAACTCGGCTGTTAATGCCTCTTGCAGCCCTGGCGTGGAAATATCTGCCCCCAGGAAAGACCATAAGCGGCACATCTCTTCCCAGGGGCGCGCCAGCAGGTCTTCGTAGCGGAGGTGCAGATAGCGCTCTCCAAGAAGCTGATTGGCAACCTGGTGGGTGTCGCTGACGTTATGGCGCCAGCCCTCAGCCGCCTGTCGCAAGCCCTTTTCGGTGAAGATCGAGCGTTGTCCGCTGAGGAAAGGCGTCGCGTCCTCGGCAAAGCTCTGTCGGATGCGCACATCTTCGGGGGATAGATGTTGTTGGCGGTCGATAAACGCCTGGAAGCGGTGCGATACAGCCGCGTCGCGCCCATCCCGCACGATGAAAATCAAACGCGCCTCCGGATATACCTTGACCAGCTTGCGCACGGCTTCGCCATCCAGCAGGCTGTTGGGGCTTTTATCGCCCACCAGAAGACCCGGCGCCCATTTGCCCGCCCGCCGGGCATCCCGCTCCATGATGAAGTCGGCGGCGACGCGCAGCACCAGGGGGGAGAGATCGCGCCCCTGGTTCCAGCGGTTGCTGCGCCTGGATAACCAGGCGCCCACTTCTTCGTCCTGCACCAAAGCTTCCAGGAGCGGGGCGCGGGTGAAAAAGTGCCCCTGATAATTGCAATGCACTTGTGGGTGTACCCGTATCAGGCGGGTGAGCAAGGTGGTGCCTGAGCGCGCATGACCGAAGATGAAGAATTTATCCAGCGGGAAGAAGGCTTTGGCTTCAGCGACCTCTTCCGGAGTGATCGGAGGCACCTCACGCCGCACTCGAGGCGGAGTCTCACCCTTTAGCAAGACCTGGGCAGCGCGTTTCAGACGTTTTATGATCGAAAGGGGCATATGATCCGGCAATCAATAATGAATGTGGGCGAAGCTCAAAGACGACCGTTGAGCAATGAGAGGAAAAATTCAGCAGTGCGCCTGCCGGAACTGCCGTCGAGATAGGTGCATTCCTGCTTCAAGAAGCGACGCTGAGCGTCTATATCTGCATGGGGTTGCTCCAGATAGAAGTTAATCGCCTGGCGCAACTCCTCCTGATTCAGGGCGACTTTACCGGCGCCGGAGGTGCGGAAACGGGAATGAGTGGGCCAGACGCCGATTTGCGACATCGGCACCCAGTACTTGCCGGGGTAGCCCTCTTTGGAGTCGATGCAAACGCTGACGATGGGGCGTTCCTGGAAAGACGCCTCCACGCACATGGTTGAATAGACGGTGAGAAAGACGTCGGAGTGCGCCATCATCGAGGTGCGTTCGGTGACATCCTCGCCAGAGTAGTGCCCCAGTGAGCCCAGGGGGACGGGTTCAACCACATGGATATGGGGATTCTCCCGGGCTAACTGGCGAATGCGGTCGGCTTCGGCGACGTAATGCCCGCTCATGTGGATGGGGTGCAGGCGCACCAGGAGCTGCGCCGGAGCGATGAGAGCTTCGGAGGTGACCAGATTTGCCAGCGCTTCCACATTCTGAATATTCGGCGACCAACTGACAAAGCTGCTGGCATAAGAAAGCAGTTTTCGTTTCGGGTCAAGCCCATGCAGGTTGAAATATTCCTGGCGCGGGATAAGCCAGGTGTTGCGCAGATAATTGTCGTAGGGGGGCATACCGCCTACATTGACCCGTTCGGCGCGCCAGTCTGCGCCTCCCATCAGTTCCTGTTTTTGAATTTCGGACCAGCAGGTGATCCAGTCCACATCGGCGCCGGGCAGCCCATAACTGCTGGAGCTATCCCAACTGATGATGGCGGCGACGGTGGGGATGCGACGGGCGGCGGCTTCGCGCAGGATGAAACGGTCCTGGCGGAAGCCCGGCGATCCGGCGATGACCAGGGAAGGTTGATATCTCTCGAACAGGTCGGCGTAGATATTGGGGGTGAATCGCCTCTGGTAGCGCATCAGCGCCCGGCGCAGGGGGTAGGCGCGACGCATGAGGCGCGCCGTGGCTTCCATGAGGGGAAAAAACTGGCGGCGACGGGCGTGGGCTTCGCTCTTGACCTGCTGGATGTAGCTATCCACCACGGCGAGGTTGATTTTTCCCGCCGCTCCGGCGCGGCGCAAGAAGTCCAGCCACCACTGCGTCGTTGGAGAGACGCTCCTGGTATATTTCGTCACCTGATCCAGGCGCAGCCCTTCCACCTGCAAGCCGGGTTGCCCATAGCGCGCCTGGATGGCTTCTTTAGTGGAATCCTCGGTGAGTATGATGGTCTCGACACCGGCGTTTAGCAGGGTGGGGATGATGTCGCTTTGCAGGAAGTAAAAGGCTGCCAGTCCGTGGTCAGCGATGATGAATACACGAGGGGGATTCATATCAGATCAGTCAATCAGGGATATAGCTTTCTAAATACAAGTTGATAGCCAGTTGGGGCATGGCTGCGAACCTGCGAGGGGGGCGCGGATCGCCTGGCATTGAGCAAGAAGTTCAGGCTGTTGGTTAATCCTTCCAAGCCCCAGGCGACCAGCCGCCCGGCATGGCGACGCACGCCGCCCACCTGCGGCAGGACGGCGTTCTTCAGGTTGCCAATGCCCTCGTTCAGCACTGAAACTGGATCGTAAAAACCTTCCAGGTGGGCGATTTCCAGACCGTGTTCTGGGGCGAAACGCTGCAAGGCGTAATGGGTGTAGCGGACGAAATCAATCGGCGCCTGGTGTATCTTGACTAAAAAGGGGATGGCTGCGATCAAGACACCCCCGGGGGCGAGCATCTTTGAGAGCGAATCCAGCAAGGTGTGGCTATCGTAGATGTGTTCCAGGACGTTCATCAGGACGATGGCGTCCAGGCTGCCCGGGCGGAAGGGGTTTGCCTGCGTCAGGTCGCAGACGATATCCACCTCGGGGTAGGGATACACGTCGAGAGCGAGATAATTGGGATGGTGGATGAAGATGTCGGCAAAATCGCCGCGCCCCGCGCCGACATCCAGGATCGCGGCGCTCTTCTCCAGTTTCTTCACCTGTTCTGCCAGGAAGCGCCAGTTCGCCTGGCGCCATGGCGTGCCGATATGCGGACCGCGGAGCAGTTTTTCGGATGGGCGCATTTCTGGGGGAGGCAGGGTGAACACGGGAATTTCACCCTGGCAAGCGACGCTCTGAGCGCACGCCTGGCACATCAGAGTGCCATCCTCAGGCACCAGATCGCCTCCGCAGCGATGGCAGACGAGGACCTTCAACAGTTGGGGCTTCATCAATCGAGATCCTCAACGTAGATGGCGCGGAAAAGCAGGTTATACAATCTGAGGAACAAACGCTGAAATCGCGGTCGCTTTGCCAGCAACCTCAGCCAGCGTTGAAGGCGGGAGGCTTTTCTGTTTGACGGCTCTCTGGTCTGTATTCGGGGCGGCGGGCTGGCGGTAACGGCTGCCAGTTCCTTCAGCAAATGTTCGGTGATGGTATTACCCATGTGAAAGACGTAAGATCCCGTGGTCGAGAGGTGCAGATAGCCCAGGCTGTCGATCTTATAATCCAGGGACATGGTTTCGGCGCGCAGCAGCCCTTTGGTGGCGGGTAAAGGCAGGACCTGGCGCGCCACCTGACGTGGGATGATGAATTGCATATGAGACGCGCCCAGGACGGCGCGCACGCCCGATTCCCGATGGGTGATGACCGGCAGGGGGTTGGCGTGAAACTGGGCTGCCAGTTCATCGCTGGCGCCGATGCCCAGACAATATTCGTCAATAAGCTCTTTATCGGGCAGGTATTCTCCGAACTGGTAATCGCCTCTCTCCAACAACGCCAGGTGGGCAGTGCCTTTGCCCTGCATGACATCGTAAAAGTTGGGTTGAGCGCCCACCATCCCTGCCTGAGGAAAAGCTTGGAGTACCTGCAGGGAAGCCTCCAGCCAGCCGGGGCGGAAAAGCACGTCTGAATCGGCATAGCAAATCAGCTCGTTGGGCATGCTGGCGAAGATCCAGTTCCAGGCTCCAGCTTTGCCCATGTTGTGTCGGGAGAGAATCAGCCAGTCAATCTGTTTCTGATCGTGCAGTTCCTTGAGCCGGGATACAACCGGGGGACAACTGCCGTTGTCGAACACCAGCAGGTCAAAGGGTTGATTGGTGGAGGCGTTCAGGCTGGCAAGCTGATAGCCAAAAATCTCCAGCGATTGCTCAAAGTAACCCTCGGTGAACGGGATATAGGTGATCAGGGCGATGCCCAGACGACGGGGTGTGTAGGCTGGCAAGCCGTTCTTGGCGGGGTTCTTTCCGGTTCTCACAGTTATTGATGGTACAGTTTGAAAATGGCGTCGTAAAGGGCGAGCAGGGGTTTGCGGATGAACGGGGCATCCACCACACGTCTGCGGGGCGATTTGGGCGAGACGGGTTCAGGCACAGCGTCTCCGACAAGTTGATTGCCGAGGTGGGTGACTAACGGCTGGCAGGTCGTCAGGCGCAGCAAGCCTGCCTGGTTGATTTGTTCATCCAGAGAGCGCACCTGACCCATCGGGCGATCCATCTCGAAGGGCAGGAATTGTTGGATGGTCGCCTTGCGCAGGGTGAATTGAAAGTGGGCAGCGCCCACCAAAGCCTGGACGCCGCGGTAAGTCAGGCGCCAATCCGAGCGCGAGTCGTACCATTGACGTGCCTGTTCCTCGGGTGTGCCCAGGCTGAGCACGTGCTGGCGATACACTTCCCAGGGGATGTAAACGTCGTTCTCCAGGGCGACATCGGGCTGGCTGCGCGCCCATTCCAGGGTGCGATCGTAGAAGGCTTCAGGGGTGCGCATGGGGCGAGCGGTGACCATGCCTGCCTGGGGGAAGGTGCGCAGGATCTCCAGACTGGTGGGGAGCCAGCCCGGATGAAAGCGGATATCGCTATCGGCATAGGCGATGAACTCACCCGGAGCTGCCTGGAAGATAAAGTTCCAGGCGCCTCCCTTGCCCATGTTTTTATCTGCCAGGACCAGGTACTGGATACGTTTCTCCCGATGCGCCTGCTCCAGATAGCCGCGTACCTCCGGACAACTGGCGTTATCGAACACCATCAGGTCATAGGGCGGTTCCGTGTTCTCCCACAGGCTGTTCAGGCAGGTTTTGAGCACCTCCAGGCTTTGGGCGTAGTAACCGCTGAGGAAGGGGATGTAGGTGAGGATAGCCACGGTCACCGGCGCCGGTTGGGGCACGGATTGAATGGATTTGGCGGGATTTTGTCCAACACGCATGGATTAATCCTGAAGGGAGCCGGTCAGGCGGCGGCGGATGCGCCGCGCCCGCCGCGCCAGCGACCAGCGCAGCCCGCTTCGGCTGCCGTCGGCGGGGGTCAGGCTGGTTTCGATGCGGCGCAAGGCGCGAATCAGGCTCCAGCGCGGGCGGCGTACCCTGCCGTTGATGAGCTGTTTGTCGCTATCCAGCACCATATACAGGTTGGCAGAGCCGCCTGCCAGAGTTTCGTTGGCGCGCGACTCGGGCAGCTCATAATGCGGGCGACCGCCTGGCAAGTGGCTGTAATCATGATCCTGGTGGATGACCATGATGGAGGGCGTGCCATCCACCACCGGCACACCTTGTCTGCGAGCCTGGTAGATCATCCAGTTATCCCAGCCGGCGCGACCGATGGCGAAATCTGGCATCTGGGTGAAAAGATGGCGGGGGAAGACGAAATAATCGCTCCCTGCCGGCAGGTGCAGGCGTCCCCGCTGGCGGGTTTCTGTCTGCAGGCGCTCATCCCAACCCGGGGAGTAATCCAGGGGTTGGCGCACGTCTAAATCCCAGCGTTGCCCGATGAGTAGAAATTGCGGGAGTTGCCGGGAGACATTCTGGACTGCCTCGACAAATTCGGGCAGGAGGATGACATCTGCATTGACGTACGCCAGCAGGGGGGACTGGCTGGACTGGCGCGCCAGCTCAAAAATCGAGCTGACCAAAGGGGTTCCGGAGTCGTTGCGGCGGACCTGGGTGAGCTGGCGCAACCCAAATTCGCTGGCGACTGCTTGCATGCCAGGCTCATCGCCAATCAACAAGACCTGCACCTCAGCGCCGAGGTGCATCCAGGAGCGGATGGCGTTGCGCTGGATGAGGGCGATGTGAGGGTCGCTGAACGCCTTGGGGGCGGTGAACAGGCTGATTAAGGACATAAGGTCATCGCAGGTCGTCGGTTATGATGTCGGCAAGGGAAGCCATGCCTGGCGCGGGTGAAGGCGCTCAAGAATGCGGCGACGCAAAAGCCCAAGCTGGCGTTTAATCTTCACGTTTCTTTCGGGGATAACCCGAAAGGTTGCCAGATCGGGCGGCGGGTTGAGCGGGCGAGCCAACAGGGTGATGTAGAGGGGGATCAGGTTGGAGCGCGGTTTACCGTGTTTGCTCAGCGTGTGGGTTACAAAACCCGCCTTCTCCAGGACTTGCTGAAGCGTGTGAGGGCTGTATGAGACCAGGTGGGCGACTTCAAAACAGTCGTGGGCATACAGGTTTGGCACCTCAATCAACAACCAGCCGGTGGGCGAGAGCAGCTCCTGACGCAGGTGAGCAAGGTAAGTCACCGGGTCGGGCAGGTGCTCCAGGACGTGAATCAGGCTGATGAGATCGAAGCGGGTTGAGGCGAGCGGCGCAAGGTCTTCGAGAGAAGCCACCACATCCAGCCCCCGGCTCTGGGCGTAGGCGCGATAGGCATCGCCCGGTTCAATTCCCACGGATTGGTTGCCGAAAATATCTTGAAGAAGCTCGAGCAGTAAGCCGGCTGAGCAGCCAATATCCAGATGGCGGCTGAAATTTACCCCGCTTGCCTGGACGAAAGCAGCCAATGCCTGGGCGCGCTGCCGCTGCACCGTCAGGTCTTTAGCCCCGGGTTCCTGGTCGCCCTGGTAAAGCTGGCGATATTCCTGCTGGTAGAAAGCTGCCAGTTCATCATCCGTCATGCGCGGCGATTGAAACACCAAACCGCAGGAAACGCAAATCCGATTAGAGACCTGCTTGCCGCGAAATTCGCGTTGATCGAATAAATTGCTCTGCCCGCCTGCGCAGAGAGGACAAGATTGAATGGTGAAGTCGGTCATGGGTTAATTTCGTAGATGTAAAAATTTTCGATTTGGACGGTCTCTTTGACGAAGTCGCAGGCGAGAGGGGTTTCTTTGCCCTTTAATACCACATGGGTGATGGGGTATTCATCTACAAGTTGACGCAGGCGATCACATTTCTCGATCATTCCGGCGTAATAGAATTCTTTGGCGAGCTGGTTGCGCCTGTACCACTCCAGCACCTCAGTATCTTTATAGGGGTGAGACTTCCAGTTAATGAAGATCGGCGCGCCGGTATAGAGACGGAAATCGTCGAAGTAATTATCAAGTGGCGGGACCAGGTACACCTCTCCGGGTTTCTTGTTTTCTTTGACAATGTCCATCATCTGCATCAGGCGACGATCACGACGGCTGGTGCCATACATGGTATTCATGTTGATACCGCCATTGACATTAACAATGATGACATAAAATGCCAGCGGCAGAAAGAGCAGCAGGAATTTTGGGCTGCTTATCCCAAGCAGGTCTATTGACCTGGAAATAATAAATGCCATGATTAAAGCCACCGAGAGCGGCACCAGCAGCACCGAGACACGCCAGGGCGCCATCATTGCCAGGCTGTCGCTGTCGGTCAGAAGCTGCACCAGACTGACCAACGCGCCTCCGATGAAGAGCGTCAGAAGGACAACGAACAGGCGCCGCCAGCGATAAGCCAGCAACAGACCAATCAGCATGATCCCCAGTTGCAGGGTGGCGGTCGAGTTCCAGAATGTAGAAGGGACGGCGTGGTGGGGGATGCGTTGATGAACCAGGATATCCAGCGCCGCGGCGGAGGTTTCAGGTGTGGTGGGGGAGAGATACACCTGATTATGCCAGATCACGGGTAGGACCAGGGCAATGGTGAACAAGCCCAACAGCAAAGGCTGTTGTGCAGCGCGGATCGCCTTGCGGATGTCAGGGGGCTTTAATGCCTGACTGACTTGCAGGTTGTCCCAAAAGATGAGCAGCAGATAGGCGAGCGTGATCAGGGCGCCGCTAAAGAGGTAGGCGGAATGCACCAGGCAGGTCACGCCAATCAACAGAGAAGCCAGATAATATCTTTTCTTGAGAAAAGCGTAGATCGAGAGCAGCAGAAAAACGCCAAAGACGCTGTTCTGAAATTCGATGCCCAGCAGGTACTGCCCGGCGACGCCGTTTTGCAGGAACTCGAGGTTGAAGCCATACAGCTTTTCAATGCGTGTAATGGACCAACGGGCGTGGATGAACAGGAAGAGGGTGAAGAAAGCCACCTGCTTGGTGAGTGTCCAGCGGTCCTCATACAGGGCGGCGAGGATGCCCATCACGCTGAAGACGTATATGCCCAGGATGATGGCGTAATACAGGTAAAACAAATTCTGGTTGATCAGGGCGGTGACGTAGACGATAAAGGTGAACACCGGCAGCGGGTCAACCGTGTTTGCCAGCCAATCCTCGCTCAAATAGCCCAGCCCTGCTTGAGCCAAGCCGTGCAAAAACTTGGTGTTTTGATTGCCTTCGTACAGCGGCGACTGGGTGTAAGCGATGGCAAAGATCGCCGTCGCCAGCAGCCAGACAACTATCGCTGCAGTGACTTTAAGGAGCGGGGTGAATTTTATTTGGGGTAAGCGGCTATCCATCATGCGCTATTTAGCTTTCAAGTCGGCTGCGCTCATCGACCGCGCGATAATCTTTCGGCTGCACCTGGGCGTTAATTTGCGCCAGATGGGGGTTGCTTTGGATTAATTCCAGGACCTCCAGCCAGGAGAAATCGTTTCGCCCGGGAAAGTGAGCCGCGATCTGGCGCAGCAGTTCCAGGTCCTGGGGGGTATCAACCGTCCAGCGCAGGTTGCCGTAATTGACCTCGTGATTGAGAAGCAGGATGCGGAAGCGTTCGGGCTGGTCGTAAAAGAAGGGCATCACATGCTCACGTTGGTGGGGCAGGGTTGCCTCTCTCCATGCCAGCTCAAGCCCGGTAAACGAGCACACCTCGATATCCAGACCGATGGGGTAGGTGCGCCCCCAGGGCGGCGGCAAGCGGTTGGCGATAAAATCGTAGGGGAATGGCTGCTCGTTCTCAACCGGCTGCCCATCCCCTGAGGCGTTGGGGGTTGAGGCAATAAATGCGCTCACTGCCCGGTCAATCAAATCGGGGTCTATCAGGGGGCAATCGGCGGTGAGGCGCACCACGATCTCCGCCTGGTGCTGGAGAGCCGCCTGATAGTAACGGTCGAGGACGTCAAAAACGCTGCCGCGGAAGAAAGGATAGCCGCGCCCCTGGCAAAATGCCACAATCGGCTCGTCGGAGGCGTCTGTGGTGGTGGCAACCACCACCTCGTCCAGGGTTCTGGCGCGGCGGGCGCGTTCAACCACCCAGACCAACATCGGTTGACCGCCAATATCCAGAAGGACTTTACCCGGCAGGCGCGAGGATGCCATGCGTGCCTGAATAATGGCGACTGTTTTGGGTTTCATCTGAGCTTTATGCCAGCCGTCGGGGTGATGCATCGAGAGCTATCTGGTAAGCCCGCAGCAGGTGTTGAAAGTTCCGTTTCCAATTGGCGCGCTCCTGGGCGATCTGGCGGGATGCCTGACCCATCTCCGCCAGGCGAGGGCGTTGTTCGATGGCTTGCGAGATGGCTTGCGCCAGGGCAGCCGGATTGCCATCGGCAAAGAGCCAGCCGTTTTTACCGGGGGTGACCCATTCACGGTTGCCGGGGATGTCAGAGACGATGACCGGTCGCCCACAAGCCATCGCTTCCAGGAGTGAGATGGACGTGCCATCGCTATGGGAGGCGCTGAGATAGATATCGCACCTGCGATAATAACGCGGCAGCTCGACCTGGGAGACATGCCCGGGAAAGCGCACCTGATCCTGCACGCCACCGCGCTCAAAAATGCGGCGCAGCAAATCGGCTTGCGATCCGCCGCCCAGCATCAACAGGCGCAGTTCGGGGTGCTGGTTGGCGAGCATGACAAAAGCCTGGGCGATGACATCCACCCCGTAGATCGGCTCCCAGCCGCGGGTGGAGAGCAGGGTGAATGTATCGGCGCTGCCCGGTGCAGGACCGGGCGAGAAACGCTCCAAATCAACCCCCCAGGGGAAGGTGATGACCCGCTCGGTGGAAATGCCGTGAGCCATCGCCAGTTGGCGGATGGTCTCGCAATCGCCGACCATGACCGCGCTGCGGCGCAGGGTGTAACGGGTCGCCCAACGCCAGAGGGCGTTGCGCTGGGCGTCCTGGATCAGGTCGTAGCCCCAGGACATGCTCACCAGCGGCTGAAAGCCGGTGAGGGCGACCAAAAAAGCCGAGCGCTGAAGCGGTCCGGCGTGCACCAGGTCGGGCTGGATTTTTGCCAGCACCCGGCGCAGGTCGAAGTACAGGCGAGGGATATCGCTCCAGCCGACGGGTTGGAGCCCGCCTTTCCAGGGTACCTGTTCAATTTGGGGCGGGATGGGACGATCTTCCAGGGTGTGCCCGCGACGCTCCAATTGCAGGTAATATACCTGGTGCTCGGTTTGAGCTAAAGCGGAGAGGAAGCGATGATCGTGGGGGGTGTAATCCCGCGTAAAGTATAAAACGCGCGCCAATTCTCAGGAGCCCAAATCCACCCAGCGCAATTCTCTCCCGGCAGGGATATCTACGAGAGCTTTACAGCCCAGGACAGCCTCGATCTCGTAGGGCATAATCGCGCCTGGGGTAGCCGGGCGCAGGACGTCAATCATCTCCCGGGTGAACGTCTCGCCGGCGCGGATGTCGCGCGCAGCCCGCAGGCAACGGCGCTGGACGATGACAGTTTGCGCCTCGTTTTCGACCACGCGCTTATCGGCTGAGCCGAGGGCGCGTTCCAGCTCACGAGTGCGGTCAACCATCTCGCGCCAGGTGGCGGGGGTCATCGAGAAGGGGTGATCTGGTCCGATGCGGTTGTTGTCGTCGGTAAAGTGCTTTTCAATCACCCGCGCCCCCAGGGCGACCGCGCCCAGCACCGTGGCGTGTCCGGGGGTATGGTCGGAAAGCCCCAGAATCAGGTCGGGGAACATGGCGGCGTAGGTATTCAAGACGCGCAGGTGGATGTGGTTAAAATTCTCCAGACTGCCGGTATAGTTGGTATTGCATTGCATCAACACCAGTTGCGGGTTGATTGCCAGGATGGTATGCACCGCCCGCTGGACATCGCCAATGTTGGATGCGCCGGTCGCCAGGATGACCGGTTTCCCTTTGCGGGCGATATGCTCCAGGATTTCCAGCCAGGTGATATCGCCTGACCCGATTTTATGCGCCGGGACGTGTGGGTCGAGCATATCCACGGCGTCGAAGTCGTAGGGCGAGGAGAAGTAGTCAATCCCGACTTTGTCGCACTCCTCCTTGAGGGTGGGAGTCCACTCAAAGGGGATGGATGCATCTGCATAAACCTCGAAGACCGATTTCTTCCAGGTTGCCTGATGGGATAGCTGTTGCCCCAACTGTTTGAAACCGTAATCTGAAACGATTTTGGGGGCGCGAAAGTTCTGGAACTTTGCCGCATCCGCCCCGGCTTGTTTCGCCAGGTGAATCAGCATCAGGGCGCGTTCCAATGAACCATCGTGATTCGCCGAGATGTCGGCAATAAAATAAGTGGGGCGATCTTTGCCAATGATGTGGGAGCCGATTTGAATTTCCATGAGAGCCTTCCTGAGCAGTTTGTTAGCAGATACTTGGCTTGAGGTATGACGCGCTCTAATTCCCCGCTGCCAGTTGGCGCAATTTCTCGGGGTAGCCTTGCTGATAGAGCCTGTAAAAGCCATCCAGGGCTGCGGCAATATCTGGGGGCGGCGCGCCCAGCGCCCGCGTGAGCTTATCGGTGCGCAGGGTCAGGTTGGGGGAACGCCTGGCGGCAAGCCCACCCTCCCGGACGGAGGCAGGGGTAATGAGCGAGGCGTCCAAGCCGAATTTTTGCGCCAGCCGCACGCCGAAGTCGTATTTGCTGAGACACTCGCGGCTGACGACATGGTACAAGCCGCTTAGCCCTTGCTCGAGCATCTTCAACAGGATATGGGCAAGATCGTTGGCGAGCAGGGGACAAAAATAGACATCGGTAAAGCCCAACACCCTGCGTCCGGCGCTGAGATTGTTGAAAAAGAACTCCCCCAGGCTGCGTTGTCCGCTGACGCTCCAGCCAAACAAGTTGACGCGGGCGATGATCGCCTGCGGATTTGCTCGGGCGACAGCCCGCTCGCCCTCGAGTTTGGTGCGGGCATAGACGCTGAGCGGGTTGGGTTCATCCTCTTCGCCATAGTCGCCGCGGCTGCCATCAAAAACCGCGTCGGTGGAAATATGCACCAGGCGCGCTCCGCCCCTGGCGACATGGGTTGCCAGTTCAGCGGGCAGTATTGTATTCGATTTTCGAGCCAGGACCGGGTCCGCTTCGCAGGCGTCAACGTTTGCCAGCGCCGCGCAGTGGATTACCCAATCGGGTTGAACCTGGTCAAGCACCCGTTCCACAGCGCCCCGCTCGAGCAGGTCGCACCGGAGCAGGGTAAATGCATTGGTTTTGAGTGGATGGTCCTTGGCTGTTCCATAAACTTCATGTTGCCCGGCGGTCTCCAGTGCCAGGTTCAAGCCGAGGAGACCGCTGGCGCCGGTGATGAGGATACGCATCAATCACTTGACCGAAGACCAGGGGTGAAAGTCGCCAATCCTTCACCCCTCGCTTTCGGGCGCGTCACTCTTCGCCAGTCCAGGCGCCTCCTTCGGGTTCAAAAGGAGCGATCATCTCGCGAATCTGATCCAGCGTCAGCCAATCGGGATTGGTGTCGCTGGCGTAGCGGAATCCTTCGGGCAACTTACGCCCGATTTTCTGCCATTCTCGCCCGAACCATAACTCTGTGGTGGGCTGGACGATATACATGTCATCTGTCTCGACTGTGGCGCGGGCTTCATCCTCGTGGATGAGCACCTCGTGCAGCTTTTCGCCCGGACGGATGCCGATCACCTCGATTTTCGCCTGAGGGGCGATGACTTTCGCCAGGTCCATGATTTTCATGCTGGGGATTTTTGGCACGAAGACCTCACCGCCGTACATCTGTTCCGCGCAACGGATGACAAAGCGCACGCCTTGTTCCAGAGTCAGCCAGAAGCGGGTCATGCGCTCGTCGGTGATGGTCAGCCTGCCATCCTGACGCTGACGGATGAAGATCGGGATGACGCTGCCGCGGCTGCCCACCACGTTGCCGTAACGGACATTGCTGAAGCGGGTGACGGTTCCGGCGGCGTAGGCATTGCTCTGGACGAACAGTTTTTCCGCCGCCAGCTTGGTGGTTCCGTACAGGTTCACCGGATTGACCGCTTTGTCGGTGCTGAGAGCCATCACTTTCTTGACGCCCATATCCAGCGCGGCTTCGATCACATTGCTGCTGCCCAGGATGTTGGTCTTAATCGCTTCCATCGGGTTGTATTCACAGGCAGGCACCTGTTTGAGGGCGGCGGCGTGGATGACAATATCCACCCCGTGCATGGCTCGGCGCAGGCGAGAGAGGTCACGCACATCGCCGATGAAATAGCGCAGGCTGGGGTGGTCGAAGCCACCCACCCGCATTTCGTGTTGTTTCAGCTCATCCCGGCTGTAGATAATCAGCTTGGCTGGATGGTACTCCTTGAGCATGATTTCGACAAATTTCTTGCCGAATGAGCCGGTTCCGCCGGTGATCAGAATGACTTGTTCGCTCCAATTCATGTAAAACTCCGTCAGGATAGACGCTTACCCTGCTTTACGAATGACAATCAACGGGTATTGACCGACCTTGCCGAAATAATGCGGGTAGCGCTCTTCCAGCCAGTAAAGCAAGCGTAAGATATAACGCCCGCCGAGGCGGGGGTGAATCAATGTGCGCAAAAAGCGCACACTGACGCTGCGCCAGACCCGAATCTCGAGCGGAATCTGAGCGCCAACGACGTTACGTACCCAATCATAGTCATGCCGGTTGGTGAAGGTTCCTTTTGGCGCTCCGTCCAGAACCTCACCAGCTTGAGTGGCTTTGGACGGCACCCCGGCTTTGCGGCGCAGACGCCCTGCTGCGGTTCGAACCGTGCGGCTCAGATTCATCAGCGGCTCGAATATCCTCATCAGGCGGCTGGAAGACCAGCCGTTCACCACGACCGCGGCGCGATTGGGGGAAAGCACCCGGAATAATTCTCGATATGCCTGCAAATGCTCGCCCTCCGGCAAGTGATGAATGGTGTGGAGGGAGACAACCCCCTCAAAGGCATCGTCTTTGAAGGGCAAATTGGCGATATCGGCGACGACCAACAGACCGTGATCCCCAATTCGCTTACGCGCCTCTTGCAGGGCGGTGATGGAAATGTCGGCGCAGACGCGATAGCGGTAGCCGCGCGAGTATTCCAGGTATTCCGGGTACTGGATCGGTCCGGAACCGGCATCCAGAAAGAATCGCCCGGAAGAGCTCAGATGGCGCAACAGGCGCAGGTGGCAGTGATGAATATACTGGCGCGAGACCGGGCGCAGGTCCTCGTAATGGGCGTTTTGATACATGCCCTCGCTGATTTCCTGCCAGCCAACCTGATCGTAAAACTCGCGCACCTGTCGCTTGATGTCGGTCTGAGTCGTCATGTTCACCTTCTAATCTGATCCAGCCCAGTTGATCGGCTCGCCAGTGAGGTAGGCGAACGAAGCGCCAAAGCGTTGTTGACCTTCTCCGCTCAGCACGCGCGCCATCGTCCATTCATTTTGCTCGTCCCAGAAGTAAAGCAGGTGCCAGGGGAAGGGTTGCGGATACTCGAAAAAGAAGCGGTAGGCGTAATTCCAGGCGAGATCAACCTGCTGACGGGAGAGGCGGTATGTCCCCGGGGCTGTCAGGGTTTTATCCAATAGCTCGCGGTAGGATTGCCAGGAATCGGGGTCGAGGGTGAAGCCTTTGCCGCGATAGTGAGTCTGACCGACCACCAGCACCGGTACGCCGCTCATTGCCATCTCCATGCCGACGGTGGTGGTGTACACCAAGCCGAGGTCGGCGATTTCGATCAGGTCATAGGTGTTGATGGGGTCGTCGGCGCCGACCAAATGGATGTGGGGGGGCAACTCTGGGGCGACCTGACGCACCACATCCGCCACAGAGGGACCCTGTGTGTAACGCTCTCCGGGGTGGATGCGCACGATGAGCTGGCACTCAGGGCGGGTGATGAAATCCACGATGGTGCGTTGCAGCCACTCTGTCATGCTGTGGGTGAAAATCTGCCGTCCCAGGGTGAGGCTATCGCCGATGACGTTAGCAGCCAGCAGGACAACCGGGCGCTGGTCCAGACCAAGGGCGGCGCGCACCTGGGTTTGTCCCTGGCTGGGGAGTCCTTGCCATCGCCGAGAGAAATTCTGCCACAGGTCGGCGCGCTGGCGGGAGGTGTAGAGCTGGCGCGCCTGCTCGAGTTGGGCTTGGGTCAGGGGAGTATCCCGGCGCGCCTGCCACAGGCAGTCGGTCTCCTGGCGCATGACCTCACCGTTCTGCGCCAGCCAGATGCGACCGCGTTGTTCGCCAAATTCGTAGGTCACCACCGGTATTTCCAGAAAGCGGGCTGCTTGATAGACCGCGCCCATCTCCAATATGCTACCGTTGGGCGTGATCAGCACATCAGGGCGCGACTTGCGCAGGCTGGCGTAAGCTGTTCGGGCTGCCTGGAGGTTGCGCCTCAGACGAAGCTGGTAAAGCTCGCTGTCCTGGTCCACATCTTCGACCTGCAGGGTGTACTGCACATCCCGAACAGACACGTCTTCAATCGCTCGAAGCAAGTCTCGCGGCAACTCAACGGGTCGGGTGAGGGGATTTATGCGTGCTGGGAGCGTGGTGTCTTCCAGCCAGGAGGTTGCCTGCAACAAAGGAGCTGTTTGTCGCAAGACTTTCAGGCTGTAGGCGTTATATCGGCGCAGATCAAACTGGTTCAGCGGCTTGCGCCAGTTGGCGTAGGGCAGGTACGCCAGCCTCACCCGGTGTCCCAGACCGGCAAGGGCAAAACCGAGCAAGACAGCGTGTTCAATCCAGTAGCGCAGTGTGGCGAAAATCAGCACATTCTTGCCGGCGGTGTGACGCGAGGCTGCCGCCTCAACCTGGGAGCGCCAGACCGGCAGCCACTTCTCGGTGCGGCGCAGAGAAAAGCTCTCGCTAAGGGGTTTGCCGTCCTGGCGATACTGCCAGTACAACTCGGCGGTGAAGGGCAACTCACCCAGGATGCGCTTGACTGTGGCTTTGCTTCGAATCATCTCTATCCCACCTGCTCTTGCCCTAACGGGATCAGGCTTTCTTGCTCAATCTGCCAGTTGAGCCGAGGGCGGATGGGTCCCAAGCGCAACTCGCCCCATTGCATCCCCGGCGCCCCAGAAGCATCCACGGTGAAACTCAGGGCGTTTTCGTCTTGAAAATAGCGCCGGACGCGGAAAGTGCTGGCGTTCACCCCGATGATGTAACGCCCTTCGTTCAGCCAGTCGGCGGGTATGGTGCAGCGGCTGAGATAATGTCCCGCCGGGCGAGTGCTGAACTTCTCATATTCGTCCGGGTTATCGGTATCGAAAGAGGCGAATATCTGTTCTCCCTGGGTGGAAAGCAGATAGATGCCCACCCGCAAGCCGGTGATTGGCGATTGTAAGCGATACTCAATCTCGATTGTCACCGGTTCGATGGAGCGCACCGTGTCCACAATCTGGTTTTGCGGATTGCGCACGCGCAGCGCCAGCGGGATGAACGGGGCGGAGTCGGCTGGAATCTCATCCGGTTGCCAGCGATGCTCCCCGCTTTGAGCATAGCCCGAGGAGAGATAGTAATCCACCGCCTGGGCGGTAGGGGCGCGCAAGACCATCTTGCCCTTCTCCAGGACGATGGTCTCTCGAGTCAGGCGCATGATAGCGGACATATTGTGGCTGACAAAGAGCACTGTGCGCCCCTGCCCGGCGACGTCGCTCATCTTGCCCAGGCATTTGCGCTGAAATTCGGCGTCGCCAACCGCCAGGACTTCGTCCACCACCAGGATTTCCGGCTCCATGTGCGCCGCCACGGCGAAAGCCAGCCGCAGGTACATCCCGCTGGAGTACCATTTCACCGGCGTATCGATAAATTTCTCGACTCCGGAAAATTCGACAATCTCATCGAATTTGCGGTCAATTTCGGCGCGCTTCATGCCCAAAATTGCGCCGTTCAGGGCGATGTTCTCCCTGCCGGTTAACTCCGGGTGAAAGCCTGTGCCTACCTCGAGCAAGGAACCAACCCGACCGTGTATCTCGGCGTAGCCTTTGGATGGCTCGGTGACGCGCGAGAGAATCTTAAGCAGGGTGCTCTTGCCGGCTCCGTTACGACCAATCACTCCCAGCACCTCGCCTTTCTTCACCTCAAAAGTGACGCCATCCAATGCCCAGATGGTGTTGGTCGAGGTGAAACGCCGATTGCTCAAAGCCAGAAAAGGCGATTTGACCGCGCTGACCAGCGTATCGCGCAGGGTGCGGTAGCGGGTGTTTTGTACACCAATGCGATATTTCTTGCCCAGGTCTTCGACTCGAATGGCAATGTCTTCGCTCATAGGGATAAATCTTCCAATCCTGCCAGTCCCAACTTGGTTAATCCTTCGCTCTCAGACCAGGTCGGCAAAGATGCGCTCCATGCGGCGGAAATAATACATCCCGCTCACCAGGACGATGATGGTGATGAGGGTGGAAATCGCCAGAGTTTGAATATCGGGCGGGGGCGCGTCCAACAAAGCCCAGCGGAACCCTTCCACCACGCCGACCATTGGATTGAGGGCGTAGAGCCACTGCCACTGCGGAGGCACCACGCGCGAGGAATAGGCAACCGGCGTCACCAGCAGCCAGAGTTGAGTCAGGAAGGGCAAGATGTAGTTCACATCACGGTAAAGCACGTTCAACGCAGAAAGCCAAAGCCCAAAGCCCAGGGCGGTGGCGAGGGCTAGTAAGAGGAAGAGCGGCAGGGTGAAGACGGCGAGGTTGGGGGAATAGCGATAATAGAGCATCATCATGATCAGGATGGCGAATTGAATCAAAAAATCCACCATGCCGCCCATGACCGAGGCGAGAGGGATAATCAGGCGTGGGAAGTAGATCTTGGTGATCATGCTCCGGTTTGCCAGCATAGACCGACCGGCATCGGAGAGCGCCTTGGCGAACAAGCCCCAAGGCAGGAGGGCGGTAAAGGTGTAAATGGGACGCGGGATGCCCTCCGTGGGCATATTGGCAAAACGACCGAAGATAATGGTCAGGACGACCATGTTGATCAACGGCTGAAGGATCGCCCAACCGGCGCCCAGGACGGTTTGTTTATAACGCACTTTGACATCCCGCCAGGTGAGGAAGTAAATCAACTCGCGGTAAAGCCACAGGTCTTTAAGATTCAGGTGAATCCAGCCGCGCGAGGGGCGCAGGTAAATCACTTCTTCGGTGGATTTGGGGGAGATCGCAGTTCCGCTCATGATCTTACAACACAATATGTTCAGGGTTTCAGGCGGTTGGGTTGGCATAATTCTGGCGGTACCAGGCGATTGTTCTGCGCAGCCCCTCCTCGAAGGACATCCTGGCGCGAAAGCCGAAGTATCGTTCGGCGCGACTGGTGTCCAAAGCGCGGCGGGGCTGACCGTTGGGCTTGCTGGTATCCCAGACGAACTTGCCGCTGAAGCCGGTCAGGCGGGCGATCAGGTCAGCCAGGTCGCGGATGCTGATCTCCATCCCGGAACCGAGATTGACCGGCTCGCTGCCGTTGTAGCGAGATGCAGCGAGCAGAATCCCTTCCGCCGCATCTTCCACGTATAGGAATTCGCGGGTGGGTGTGCCATCCCCCCACAGCACCACCTGGCTCTCGCCGCGCGCCTGAGCTTCGACGCATTTGCGAATTAAGGCGGGGATGACATGGGAGGTTTGCAGGTCAAAGTTATCGCCCGGTCCATATAGATTGACGGGGAGCAGGTAAATGGCGTTGAAGCCATATTGCTCGCGATACGCCTGCGCCTGGACGAGGAGCATTTTCTTCGCCAGCCCATAGGGAGCGTTGGTCTCCTCGGGGTAACCATCCCATAAGTTCTCCTCGCGGAAGGGCAGAGGCGTGAATTTGGGGTAGGCGCAGATGGTGCCGATGGCGACGAACTTGTCCACCTTGCGCAGCCAGGCTTCGTGCATCAGTTGGACGCCCATCATCAGGTTGATGTAAAAGAACTCCGCCGGTCGGGCGCGATTTGCCCCAATCCCACCGGCGAGGGCGGCAAGATGGATGACGACCGTCTCTAACGAGGAGGACGACATGGCATCGTTGTACATACGGTGAATGTCCTCCAGGTTCACCAGGTTGTACTGTTCGATGCGCGGCACGAAAATCTGCGCTGCGCCGCGCTCCCTTAATTTCTGCACGACAAAAGAGCCAAGAAAACCCGCCCCGCCGGTGACGATGACGAGCTTGTTTTTCCAATAGTTTGGGTCTTCGGGCTGGGCAGGCTGGGGATAGACGGTCATGGCTGGCTCCCTCTGAAATAAGGCGCGCAATCCGAGAAAGCAAAAAGGGGACAGAAGCGAGGCAGATATGGAGGATTGAACATCAACTTACACCCTTTTGGTTCCAGGCTCATTGGACTTTCTCCGGCATGCGCAGGTACACTTTCGTCCCCTGCACTTCGAGGACCGGCAGAATCGGGGCGGCGCCATCGGTGCGGTCCATCAGGCGCACCGATTGCTCCAGGCAGGTCAGGCGGCAGATATCGGCAATATCGCCCTCGCCATCCAGGTAAACCTGGTCGTATCCCGCCGCTTTGACTTCACTCAGCAATTCTCGGACGCGCTGGCGCACCCGACGGTAAAGATGCATGGAGGTTTCAATGTAATTCATCGTCAACCGGGCGCGAAAAGCCAAGCCCTCCGGCGTGATGATGTAGCGCAACTTGCGCCGTTGGGCGCGTTTCACCTTGACGTATCCCTTGGCGATAAAACGCTTGATATGCCAGTTCACCGTGCCAACGGCGACGCCTAACAAGGCTGCCAGGGACGCCTGGGTCACATCGGGGTCGTGCTCGATTTCTTCCAGTAACACCAGTTCGCGGGCGGGATCAGGTTGAGTTTCCATGGGACGCTCCAAAATTCAGCCGTTGAATTATAACCCGCGCTCAGCCTGAGTCAAGGGGTGATTTTTGGCGCAAAATCGAGCAGTCAACATCAAGGGAGGCGATAAATCCGGGCGTACTCCATACCATTGAGAGAGATGATTTTTTCAGGGGTCTGGGCATCGAAATACGCCAGGAATTCCTGGCTGGGAAGGTGGCGCTGCCATTGGTGATAGTACAGGACAATATAGTCTGCTTTGGGTAAATCTGCCGGGTTGGCGGGGAGATCATGTTGTAAGGTTGTGCCTTTGAAGAAATACGAGAATGGACCTTCCGGATACCAGGAAATCACCCGCAGCTTTGCAGCCTCGGGGTTGGCGTTCAGGTAACGGGCTGCCTGATCCAGTCCTTCGCCCCATCCGATCATCATCACCTCGGGCGCGTGGACGTTGCCCCCCGCCAATGGGTTGTAGTAGTCAAAATAATATGGGAAGGTGCGCAGGGCGCTGATGGCTTGAAAAATGACCACAAGGGATAAAACTGCTATCGCGCCAGCCCGCTTCCAGCCGAGTTGGCGTGGGTCGGTGGTGAAGTCGAGCCGGTTGAGGCGGAAGATGGTTGTCCAGCCCAATGCTGCGAGCAGATCGAGAGGAGCGAAAACCGGCAGCAGGTAGCGGTCGAATTTCTTTGCGCCAAAGGTTATAAAGATGGTGAAGAGGATGGCAAATAATGCTAGGTGCAGAGAGGTTGCCTTCTGCTCTGGCGTCAACGGGAATTTGCGCGGCAGGAAGAAGGCGATAACGAGTAGCAACAATCCGACAATGACCGGCGGCGTGGCGCGCCAGAAATAATTCACCGGATAGAAACGCCAATCGGGGATTCCCGCCTGATAAACCATCCCGTTAAAGAACGTGATGCTGTCGTGTCCTTCGGAAGCGTAACTGGCGGCGCCGCTGAAGATTTGTCTGATGACATGCATTGGGTCAACCCACATGGCGGGGAAGAGCAAGATGAACAACGCGGCTGCGATGCCCACCCAGAGCAAGCCAAAACGTACCAGACGCCAGAAGAGCGCCCAGGGAAAAGCCTTTCCACCCCACCAGGAGCGACCCAGCTCGATCAGGCAGGTCAACCCGACGAAGGGCACCAGGAAAAACGCCGGCGACTTGGTAAGCCAGCTCAGCCCGGCAGCCAGGGCAGAAAGCGCCAGGTCTCCCAGCCGTTTACCGCGATAGAGGAAGTTCAGCCAGGCGAGCAGGGAGAGCAGCATCAAGGCGCTCACCAGTCCATCCAGGTGCAGCAGGCGGGAGAGGGCGATTTGGAACGGATCGAAGGCGATGAGCAGGAAACCTGTAAGGGCAGGAAGAAGCCCGATCAGGCGCTCTGCCTGCAGGAAAGACAGGGCGAGCACGGCGATAACCGCGGCAACCGTGAACATCCTGCCGGTTTTCAGCAACTCGAGGGGATTTGCCCCCATTGTGCTCAGGAGAAGATGAAACTGGGGAAGGCGATCATGCTGCCCCGGACCCAGGGTCACGTAGGCGGGAAATTTCACCAGGAATCCAACGGCGCCTGCCCACATGACGGTCACGCCGGGGTGTTCCTTCTGAAAGGTATTGACCAGATCGCGCTGTGCCAGGGCAAGGAAAAAATTCGCCGAGCGCATTAGCCACTTTGGTTCGTCAGGAGTGACAAAACGGTCGAGGGCGAAACCACGCGGCAGCCACACTGCCAGCACGATGATTGCAAAGATTAAGGCGCTGATCCAGATTTTGCGGTTTGACGGCATAAAAATCGTGGTGGATCGCTTGGCAATCTCATTGCTCGAAGGGCAAGGCGCACTCGCCCGGCTCTGAGCGCGGTTTCAAGAGCTGAAGCCTGAGCTCACGATAAGTTCTGATCGGCTCGTAGTAACACAAGAGCGGTTCAGCCACGTTTCTCACCCAGGCGTTGTTCTCCTCGCCAAAACTTTTCTCTCTGGTTTTATAACGGGTGTTGAGAGGCTCGCTGATAATCAATGAGAAACGCTGGTTTTTGAGATCTCGATAGAATTTGCCCAGATAGCTGGGGCTATTTGCCATCGCCATCTCCATTAAAAAGACTTTCTCATAATCGGGCACAAGCGGGACGCCCTTTAACTCGCCGAAGGTGAGCAACTGTCTCTCCGAGATGAGCAAAACATCGCCGCCTTTTTCCAGGGCTGATTTGGCGCTGGAGTTGATGGCTGACAATGCCTGTTCGGCGCGCTCCGGATTCACGGGTTGGGAGGTGGCATCCAGGATAAGGGACAGGAAGACCGGCACAAGTACAATTAAGAATATTGCCAGCCAGCTCAGCCGGGTAGAAGGCTGGGCGGCGGTCTCTGATCCAATTGCGAGCTGGTCCGGTTGCGCTTTTTGGTAGTGAAACCAGGCGCTGATGACCAGGAGCAGGGTCAGGTAGGCATCCATGTTGTGCAGGTTGCTACCGCCGCCAATCTTGACGCTGACCACCAACCCTCCGGCAAACAAGACCAGGAGAAAAGCCGCCAGACCCAGAAGGCGAATCGGGTGATAGCTGCGCCAATGCCTGAAGAGGCGCATAGATATCAAGTAGCACAGGGGCAATGAGACCAGCAGGACCGCCGGTAAAATCCCCAGGGGATATGTGGGGCTGGGGAGCAAGCGATACCAGAGCAGGTCGGAGGTGAAACTGGAGGTGAATTGTTCGGTGGGGTTACCCGAAGCTAAAGCATAAATCGCCTGGGAGGCAAAGGCGATCAGTGTGCCGGCGATGAGCCAGAATAGTGGTTTTGCCAGATAGCGCAGGCTTGAGCGGCTCGGAACGGTCTCTTCCATCAGGTAGAGGGTTGCCGCCAGCATCCCCGGCACGGGGAACCAGTTGATGCGGCTGATGCCAGCCCAAATGGAGGCGAGGATGACCGTAATCAGCGTCCTCCAGTTATTACGCCGACTGTAACCCAGCAAGACGATGATGACAATCATTTGCAGATGGTAATAAACGGGTCCAATCAGCAGGAACAAAAAGCTCCAGATAATCAACAACCAACGCCTGAGCGGATCGCTGATGGTGAGGCGACGGGCGAGCAGGTACGAAGTGGTGAAGGTAACCCCTACCCAAAGGATCACTTGCCACAGGCGGTGGAGCCAGATCGGCGAGTCTGGAATCAGAAACGGCACAGCCTGCATCAGATAGCGGCTGGGGTGCAAGACGGTAGGAGGTGTTTGAATCCCGTATATCTGACGGGAAAAGTAGAGCGAGGCGTAGTAATAACGGCTTGCCTCGGACCAGCCCAATGAAAATGGGCTGGTGGAGATATCAGGGATGTAAACTGCGATGCGGTAAGTGATGGCAGTGATCAGCAGAGCGGTGACAAACATCGCCTGCCAGCTCTTGCGAACCCCGCTGCTCCAGAGGAAGGCGCTAATAGCCAAAACAACCAGCCAATACATCAGCAGGCGGATGTAAAACCCTTTCAGGAACGGGCTAGGAGGCGTCACCGAAATACAGGCAAAGAAAGCCAGCAGACCAACAACGATAAAGATATTCAGCTTTCCCCAGTGATGGATGCGCTCCAGAGCCGAGTCCAGCCCTGCTAACAGCCCGTCTCTCAGCCTGGTCCAGGTGAGCGCCAGGAGCAGCGATTCCAGAAATATCGCCAACGCCCAAAGTCCAGCAAAGGCGGTGAAGCGGCGCGAGACGAAGAGCAGTTCAGCCTGATAGAGGCGGAAGACGAATTGAAGCAGGGCTACCGCGGTGAGCGGTATGGTGACAATCAGGATGGCGCGAAGCAGCAGGAGACGCTTTTTTTGATTCATTGACAAATCCACTGCGCCCAAGATTAGCCTGACGGACTTCTCGGATGAGCCTCTTCGGCAGGTGGGTCATCCATAACGACCGGGTCTGGGATCGCGCCTGGCGTGGAACTGCGGGCGGCGAGAATACCCGGAACAAAGAGCGCGCCAGGTAAGCTGGAAATCATGAAAAGCGTCCGGACCAGGATTGCCAGGGTGAGGGCATTAGGCAGGGAGACGCCCCCGACGCGGGTGAAGACAAATGCCAGCGAGATTTCTTGTAAACCATAGCCATTAATGGAAACAGGCACGAGGGTGACGAAGTACACCACGCTCCACATACCCGCAATCAACCAGAGTGGGATCGGATCACCCAACCCCTGGAGGAGCAGCCAGACCGAGCCAAAATGGCAAAGCATGTGAACCCCGGTGAACCCCAGAGCTGCCAGGAGCGAGGCAGGGTGTGTGATCCAGAGTTTGAGCGATTCGAACATGCGCTGGACGAAGTGGACCAGCCTGCCCAGCCAGCTTTTGATTTTATCCCCAAGCCGTTTGTCCCAGGTCAGCGTCCCAGAGGAGAGGACGATGATGGAGATATTTCCCACCCGAGGCTGACGAAAAGCGGCGCTGAACGCTGGCAGACCAAAGGGAAGCGCCATTGCCATCCCAGCCATCCCTACCAGGCGGTCGGCGACCAGAGAAGCGGTGCTGATGGCGCCATCGAAGCGCAGTTGCACTGCCCCCGCCAGTCGCACCACATCCCCGCCGATGGTGGTTGGGAGGAAGTTTGAGGCGAACAACCCGGCGAAAGTGATCCTGACCGTTTGGGAGAAACGGACGGGGAGTTTTGCGCCTCGCAACAGGACATGCCAGCGCCCACAGGTCGCCAACCGCGAACTCAGGTTGAGCGCTAACGCCAGCAGCAACTGCCACAGGGCGATCTTTTGCATCGCCTCCAGAATCTCATCCCAACCCTGTTCGCCAAGCAGGTAAATCAGCAGAGCCAGGGCGAGCAAAGTGCCAGCCAGGCGCAACCAGAATGCTTTGCCAGATTTTCCCTTGGGCGCAGGTTTCATCGCCGCCCTTCCAACATCCCTGTGGTTTGCTTCTCCTGAGCGTCAAGTCCGATCAGGCGGCGGATGTTATACGTTGGTTTCTGCTGGGATTCATGATACGTGCGCACTTGCATCTCTGCAATCAGCCCCATCAGGATGGATTGGAAGCCCAGGATGAAAATCATCGTGCTCACCTGGAAGATTGGAGAGGAGAGCACCGGGATACCGAAAACCAGGCGGCGCACAGCCAGAAGGAACATGGCAAGAGTGCTGAACAACATAAGCGAAATGCCGGCGCCTCCGAAGAGATAGATGGGCTTGTTGGCATAACTCAGGAGAAACTTGACCGTGAACAGATCCAGGATCACTTTGATGGTGCGGTTGATACCGTACTTGGTCTTGCCGTATTTGCGGGCGTGATGGCGGACTTTGACCTCGGTTATCCGGGCGCCCACACTGCTGGCATACGCCGGGATGAAGCGGTGCATCTCTCCATATAGCCTGAAACCGGTGATGACCTCGCGACGGTAAGCTTTCAGTGTGCAGCCGTAATCGTGCAGGTGGACGCCGGTCACGGTGGAGATCAGCCAGTTCGCAATACGCGAAGGTAGGGTGCGGGAGAGAAAGGCATCCTGGCGGTTAGCGCGCCAGCCGCTGACCACATCATATCCCTGGTGGATTTGTTCGACCATCATCGGGATATCCAGGGGGTCGTTTTGCAAGTCGGCGTCCATCAAGACGATGATATCCCCCTGGGAGTAGTCAATGCCTGCTGCAATCGCCGCGGTTTGCCCAAAGTTGCGGCGAAAATCCACCACGCGGACATGCTCCGGGTCTTCTTGAGCCAAACGCTCCAAAATCTGGATGCTGCCATCCTGGCTGCCGTCATTGATGTAAATCGCTTCCCAAATCAGACCGGAGTCAGATAACGCCTGCCGTAAAGCTGGATGCAGATGTAGCAGGCTTTCTTCTTCGTTATACACGGGGATAATCACAGATAGATCCACGCCATGCTCCTGGGGCAGGGGTCCTTTGCTGCCTCGTTCCTGATGTCACAAGGAATTAATTGTACCCGTTTTTTAGGGCGTCGAAAGGACAGAGAAGGGGGTTTGTTTCATAAACAACGCGACGGAAGAGAGGCTATTACGTATAATATAGTGTGTACGAGTGAGTATTCGAGCCTTTTCAACCTATCTATGAGGAGAATGCTGTTATGAATTTCGGAGAAGTTTTATCGAAAGCCTGGCAAATCATCTGGAAGCATAAAGTGCTATGGATCTTCGGCATCCTGGCGAGTTGTAGCAATGCCGGTAGTGGATCTGGCGGATCGGGGAATTTTAATTACTCCTTTCGTCAGGGAGAATTGCCCCCCCAAATGCAGATGTACCTTGACCAGATTGAGCGGATACCCGAGTGGCAAATCGTCGTCATCGCCGGTATTGCTTTGCTGGTGATTTTGCTATTGGTGGTGTTGGCGGTTTTTCTGTCCACCATCGGGCGCATCGGTATCATCCGCGGCACCCAGCAGGCAGATAAAGGCGAGGTGCGCCTGACCTTCGGGCAATTGTTCAAAGAGAGCCTGCCATATTTCTGGCGCGTTTTCTTCTTGAACTTGCTGGTCGGTCTAGCGATCGCGGTCATCGTATTTGTGCTGCTTATCCTGGGCATCATTGGGACGGCAGCCACCCTGGGCATTGCTCTTATCTGCCTCATCCCATTATGCTGTCTCACCGTCCCGCTCTTATGGCTGGTCAATATTGTGGTGGAACAGGCGACGATCGCCATCGTGGTGGAGAACCAGGGCATCATGGATGGTCTGCGCCGCGGCTGGAACGTCTTCAAAGATAACCTGGGTGCCATGATCGTCATGGGGTTGATCCTTTACCTTGGGGTGGCGCTTATCGGCGGGTTCATCATCGCTCTGCCGGTGTTCCTGATTATTGTCCCGGCGATCAGCGGAGCGGTGATTGGCACCGAGCGGGCGATTGGCGGAGGTTTACTAGTTGCAGGATTGTGCTTTGTGGCTTATCTGCCTTTCATGATCCTGCTGAATGGCATCCTGACCGGCTATATCGAATCAGCCTGGACGCTGACATTTATGCGCCTGACCTCTACCCCAAAAGCGCTCGAACCGATGGCTGAACCGGTCAGCGGGTAAGCGTTGTTGTAGATCGCATCGAATCTGTTTTTCGCAAAGCCCCGGATCATCTTCCGGGGCTTGTTGCGGATGTGCTACAATTTACTTATGTCCAGTCGCATCCCTTGGATGGGTCTGTTATTGATCTGTTCACTGCTCCTGGTTTTCCCGGCGTACGCACAAAATATCTCTGGCGCGACGTTATTTCCCCCGGATAGTTCGGAATTTCCCCGGATACGCGTATATTTAGACGTGCATCGTGCCGACGGCTCTTTTGTGCACGATATCAAAGCCAACGAGGTGCAAATCCTGGAGAACGGCGAGCCGCGACCTTTAAACGGTTTCTCTGAATTGCGTCCTGGCGCGCAGGTGGTTTTTGCCCTCAATCCGGCGGATTCGTTCACCATTCGCAATGCACAGGGGATTTCTCGTTACGACTTCATCTACCAGGGGCTAGAGAGATGGGCAAATGAGCGCCAGGGTTCCAGCGTGGACGATCTCAGTTTGATCGTCTCATCCAGCCAGGTACGCACTCATACCTCTGCTCCAGAAGAGCTGATGGCGGCTTTTGAGAATATTCAAATTGATCTGGGTGAAAACAGACCAAGCCTCGATAGCCTCTCGCAGGCGCTGGACGTTGCCTCGGATACGCCCCCCCGCCAGGGGATGGAGCGAGTGGTGTTCTTTATCACCTCTCCCCTGGCAGGCGATCTGTCTTTGGGGCAACAGGAACTGTTGACGCGCGCCCTGGAAGGACGGGTGCGCATTTTCGTTTGGTATGTCGCTTCGTCAGATGCTATAGATTCGCTTTCAGCCCAACTTCTGCGGGACCTCGCCCAACAGACCGGCGGGGATTTTGTCCTTTTCGTAGGGGATGAAGGATTCCCTTCGCCCGAAAAATATCTGGATAATTTGCGCGATATCTATCTCATCGAATATGAAACGGGCAGCAGCGCAAGCGGCGAGCGCGAATTGGTGGTCGAGATACAGCATGAGAATCAGCAATTCACAACCCCGGCTTTGAAGTTTGAAATCGTGCTCGAGCCGCCTGATCCCGCCTTCATCTCTCCTGTTGCCGAGATTATCCGGCAGTCACCCGAGGAGCGACCTGGGCTGTTAGATCAGGTGGATGCGGCGGATTTGCTCCCCAAAGAGCAACCTCTGGAGGTATTGATTGATTTTCCCGATGGTCGCTCACGCCCTCTGCAATACACCCGGCTGTACGTTGACGGTGAGCTTGTCGCCGAGAATACCCAGCCCCCATTCGACCGGTTTGTCTGGGATCTGAGCCATTACACCGCCACCGCCCAGCACTTGTTGCGAGTGGAGGCGATGGATAGCCTGGGGCTAATCGGGACGAGCATCGAAACGCCGATCATCGTCCAGGTCAGTTTGCCGGGCGCCAATCCGTTGCGTTATCTATTACTCAACGCGCCTCTCATGTTGGGTTTGCTGGCTCTGTTGGGGGCGGCACTGACATTGTTAATTTTGATTCTGAGCGGCAGGATACGCCCCCACGCCTTGCGCGTGCCGGCTGGATTCCGGAGCAGCCGCCGTCGGGAAAAGATGCATAGCCCGCGAGCAGCGTCAACAACCGGCGAGGTGAAGCTGGCAAATGAGTTGGATGGGCGCAGATTTTCGGGCTGGGTCAGTCGCTTGCATTGGCCTCAACGGCGGCTGGCGCCCCAACCTTATGCGTTTCTGGTGCCAATTTCGGCGCTGGATGAGACTCGTTCCGGCAATCCTATCTCAATTGATGCGAACGAAGTCACCCTGGGTAAAGACAGGAATCAGGCTGTGCTGATGATAGATGACCCCAGCGTGGAAGGATTGCATGCGCGTCTGGTGCGAGATACAGATGGGACCTTTATTTTGTTCGATGAGGGTTCGATCGCCGGGACCTGGGTGAACCATTGTCTGGTGGGAGGCGAGGGGGTGCGGTTGAACCATGGCGACCTGGTGTATATTGGTCGGGCAGGTTATCAATTCAGGATGAGAGAGCCGGGAACAATCCGGAAACCGATGGTGATTCTTCAGAGGTCTGAGGGGTGATTCGAACAGAGCGTGCTCACCTGAATGTGGCTGCTGCCAGCCACGCAGGGTTGAGCGGGAAAAACAACGAAGACCGCTATGGCGTGGCGGCGTTCCAACTGGAGGGGGATCTCCAGATTCCCTCGGTGCTGGGGGTTGTGACCGATGGCATCGGCGGACATCGCGCGGGCGAGGTGGCTGCCGAACTGGCGGTTGAGGTCATCTCCGAGACCGTCGCTCAAAGCGATGCGGTCCAACCGGTTCAGATTTTACAACAGGCGATTGTCAATGCCAGCAAAGCCATCGCGATTGCGGCGCAGGGTGATCAGGCGCAACGGGGTATGGGGACGACTTGCGCCTGCGCCTGGGTGATTGGGGACCGGCTTTACGCGGCTTATGTCGGCGACTCGCGTATCTACCTCATCCGAGGTGGGCAGATCATCCGCCTCTCCACCGACCACACCTGGGTTCAAGAAGCGATTGATAAAGGCATTTTGGAAAAGGAATACTCGCGCCTTCACCCCAACGCGCATGTCATCCGCCGCTACCTGGGATCGAAGCAAGAGGTTGTGCCAGACATCCGGTTGCGCTTGCATCCTGGAGAAGACGATCAGGCGGCTGAACAAAACCAGGGAATGCGTCTTTTCCCGGGGGATATTGTCCTCTTATGCACAGATGGGTTGACCGACCTGGTAAGCGACGATGAGATCCTGGCGGTGATCAAGAAGTTCGGTTCCGAGGCGGGCGTGCAGGAGTTGATCAACACAGCCAATCTGCGGGGCGGGCATGATAACACCACCATCGTTACCTTGAGAGTGCCAATGCCTCAGGATCGCGCGACCAAAAGGGCAGCTCTCTCGCTTGGGAAATGGCTGGGGTTGGCATGCGTGGTGCTGGTGATGGCTTTCGGGGTTGTGGCATTTGGCGGGGCGCTTTGGTATCTGAACAATCGCGAGCCTGTTCAGGGAGAATTGACCTCTGCTCCGATGCGCATACCGGCGACCCTCTTCCCGGTCAGCCCAGGCTATCTCTCCGCAGAAACGCCTGATTTGCGCTTTTCTCCAACAGCAGCGACGCCCTCATTGTTGAAGACGCAGACTCCGCCAGGCGCCTCTGACAGGACGTCGCCTGGGACGATCCCCCCTACCTTCTCAGCCACCCTCACCCCCTGGTCAACCAATACGCCTCAAAAATAAATCGTATCAACCTGTGCTCAGGGTATGGCAGCGTAAAGAACCTGATTGCCAACGCCCAGGAATGCGATCCGCCCGTCGGGTCTGAGGGTGAAGGCGGTGGCAGGCTTGCGAGAGACCGATGAGACGGGAGATACCCCTTCTTCGGGTCGAAACTGCCCATAGTAGGTCAGCAGGCGCAGGCTGAAGCGGTAAATGGCGCGCCCGTCGGCTTGTAAGTAATACAGAGAGGGGTCTGGCGGCTGGGTGGCGACAAGTTGGGCGAAAGCCGGTTGAATCTCCATCACCTGACCCTCATGACCGGGTCTGGAATCGATATAAGGCAATGGGTCGGTGCAACGTGAGGGGGAAACCGAAATCTGACTGTAGGTGCAGAGGGTGGTGTGCCCATCCTGGTGCAAGAGGTAGAGGTCAGTTTTATCCACTGCCAGATCAATCACATCCTCCATGGGGAAATCGGCGATGAAGAAAGGTTCTGGCGGTGCTGAATATTGACCGTTCCAGTATGCCCATACCGTGTTCTTTGGCGCATCCAGGACGAACAGATTGCCCAGATTGGTAGCGATGGCGCTGGGTTTTCCCCATCCTTGAGAGGGCGGCGCAAGGGGGGTAAATATGGGCGGTTCTCCAGGGAGGCATTGGAGCAGGCTGGCGTCCACATCCAGCGCCATTACGGTTGCCTTGCTGGGGTTGTCTTTCTGAGCCGGGGCGATATCAATCAACCGGGAGGTTTGCCCGGCGGGAAATCCGGCTGCGCATTGGAAGAGCGGGTCGATTTGGTAGCCGTTGTTGGTCGCAAAAGCGCGCAGGACGTTGCCCGCCTCCGAGTTGAGCAGATATAGCTCGTTCTCGCTGGCGAACATGTGTGTGATGGAGGCGCTATCCGGCAGTTGGCTGGTGAGGGCGGGCTGGTAGTTTAAGCGGGTGGCGAGATTGAGTTCATCGAACACCCGGTTTGCCTCCGCCCGCAGAGCCTGAGTCTCAGCCGTGATCTGGTACGCTTCGGCTTGCTCCAGGTACTGCAATGCAGTCTGCCAGGCAGCCAGTTTTTGGTCAGGCTGGCTTTGCAGACGGGCGAAGCCGGCTGCCTGCAACGCCTGAGCGTAGTTTGCCTGATATTGACCGGCGCGCCCGCGCTGAAAATAGACTCCTGCTGCGATGGCAACCACCAGCAAAGGGACGGCGACGGCGATGACAAACATCACCGACGAGGGCATGGTGAACAGTTCCTCGCCAGGCAGCAGGCGGGCAAAGAATTTGCCAACCCCCATCCCAAAGCGGGCAAGTCCCCTGGAGATTGCCGCCCCGGAGGCTGCCTGAGTGCGACCCCCCTCCGCAGCGCGGCTGCGACGCCTCTTTGTCACAGGGAGCGGTTCTGCCTGTTCAACCGGACTGACCGGGATCGTTGCCGGGCGCGTGGAGGGGAAGGATTCATCATAGGCGCTCATACCCTGCTCAGCCTGTACGCGCAGGTTGTCCTCAGTCATCATGGGGGAGGTTTGTGGCGGGTAAAAAGCCTGAGGAGCGACAAATGTCTCGACAGATGGCTCGGGTTGCACGACCGGTTCAGGTTCTGGGACCGGTTGTGGAACTGCCTGAGGCGCGGTCTGGGTGGATTTCGGTCTCAGTAGAAAAGTCTTCCCGGAGCCAGTTTTGACTTGAAGGAGCAGGGCACTCAGGTTCTGTCCCGCCTGGCTCATCAAGTACCGGCGTAAGCTTTCGATGCCCTGCCCATAAAGGCTGCTCAAGGCTGCCAGGTTCCAGGCGGTTGGGGGTTCAGCAGTCAAAATCAGGGTGGAATTGGCTTGTAAGGATGCCTGGGCATAGTGAATCTGGACTTCCTTGCTCAAGCCAAGCCCGCGTCCCGCAATTTGAGGCTCGAAGATATGTTTTGCGCCACCGGCTGAAATCAGGAAAGCATGCATCATCCCCGATAAAGCCAGGTAAAGCAAATCGTTGCGCAGGGTGATGATCCCCAACCACCCAATCCCCTGACGCCCGCTGCCGGCGCCGCGCTGATTGCGCTCCAACAAATGCTGATTGAGCGCCTCGGCTACAGCTCTCTGGGCGGCAGTGGTCGAGCCGGGGGTTTTATAGTAAGTTTGCGCCAGACGCTCCAGCAGTTGTTTTTGCTGGTCGGCGGGTAGAGGGGCGTTGCCAGCGAGGCTGAGGAAGAGGATTAATTTATCAGACTGGCGACCACGAGCAAGACGGCGGGGTTGGGTGGCGATGAACAAGCCCGGAAGCTCGGTTTGGTCTTGCCCCTGGCGACGAGCCATTGGGAGGATGTTCAGGTCCAGTTTATCCATAGCTTCTTTGCTGAATCGAGATTAACGGCGACTGGTGGTAAAAAATCAGGCAGGCTTCCAAGCGTGTCGGTTTACAGGACATTATACTGGTAAAATGCTGGATTAGGATTAATGGGCAAGCCTGACTAAATCTAAAGGACTTAATTGCCCATCTCAGCCTGGAGAATATATGCACCTGGATATTATCAAGAGCACCGTTCAATTTGACGCGTTGGCAAATGAGTGGAATCATTTACTGGAACACAGTGCAAGTCACGTGCCGTTTTTGCGACATGAATACTTAAGTGCCTGGTGGAGCACCCTGGGTGGGGGTGAGTGGAGTCAGGGCGAATTGTGCCTGGTGACCGCGCGCGGAGATGACGGGAATCTGGTTGGAGTGGCTCCCCTGTTTTTCACTCAAAACCGGGAGGGGGAGAACGCATTGCTCTTCCTGGGCAGTATTGAGATTTCAGATTACCTGGATGTGATCTGTCGGTTGGAAGATTTGCCCGATTTTCTCAGCGCGGTTTTGTTACGATTGAGCGAGGCGGACGTGCCCAACTGGCAGGTGTTGGACTTGTACAATATTCTGGAGCAATCCCCCACCCTGTCGGCTTTGCCCGCCGCGGCGGAGAAGCTTGGCTGGGTATATCAGCAGCAGAGATTGCAGCATTGCCCGTATATCCCTCTGCCTGGAGATTGGGAGACCTACCTCGCCGGGATTGATAAAAAACAACGCCATGAGATTCGCCGTAAAATTCGCCGGGTGGAGAACGCCGATGTGCCTGTGCGCTGGTACATTGTGGAAGATGATGAAACCCTGGATGAGGAGATAGACGGGTTTCTGCACTTGATGGGACAGGATGAGGAGAAAAAAGCTTTTCTGACGGATATCATGCGCACACAAATGCGCTCAGTGGTGCGCGCTGCCTTCAGGGAAAACTGGTTGCAACTCGCCTTCCTGGAAATTGACGGGAAAAAGGCGGCTGGTTACCTTAACTTTGACTACGGTAACCATATCTGGGTCTATAACTCCGGGCTGGATTACGAATTCAGTTACTACTCGCCGGGGTGGGTGCTGTTGGGGTATCTGCTGGAGTGGGCAAATATCCACAAACGCCAGGCGTTTGACTTCATGCGCGGCGACGAGGAGTATAAGTATCGCTTTGGCGCGGTGGACCGCTTTGTGGTGCGGGCGCAGGTGCGACGATAAGCAGAGAATCGGGAGCGCCGCTGAACAGCTTCACCCTGAACAGCGGCGCGAGCGTGATTGAGCTAGAGGCGCACCGGACGGGGCATGCCGACGCCACCAATACGGACTTTTTGAGGCTGGTCGGTCCAGACCCCAGGGACAGGCGTATTACATTTGGGGCAGGCGCCTTTGGCGGTCAGCGAATATTTTTCCAGAGTAAAGCCATAGCGCTCGATGACCAGATTGCCGCACTGCGGGCAGTAGGTGTTTTCGTACTCATTCACCCTGCCGGGCAGATTGCCGGCGTACACGAATTTCAAACCAGCTTCTTGACCAATCTCTGCCGCGCGTAACAGGGTGGAGGCAGGCGTGCGGGGCGTATCCAGCATTTTGTAATCCGGGTGGAAGGCGGTCACATGCCAGGGAATATTGGGCGAGACGGAGGCGATAAAACGCGCCGCTTCCATCAATTCGTCAACGCTATCGTTGAAGCCCGGTACGATCAAGGTAACCACCTCGACCCACAAGCCCAATTCGTGCGCCAGGCGGATGCTGTCCAGCACGTTTTTCAGGACGCCCCCCAACTGGCGGTAATGGCGGTCTTGCATGGTCTTGAGGTCTATCTTGTATCCCACCAGGTATGGGCGCAGGTAATTCAGCACCTCGGGCGTGGCGTTGCCGTTGGAGATGTAAACACATTTCAAACCCGCAGCGGTTGCCAGGCGGAAGATGCTAACCGCCCATTCCGAAGTGATCAGCGGTTCGTTGTATGAGGAGGCGATAACGCTGGCGCCTGAGCGCAGGGCGTAATCCACCAGTTGCTCTGGCGAAACCCGTCGCGCCGAGTGGATGGCGATGTCTGAATCCGGATCGCGCAGCGTTTGGGAGGTGAGGTAATTCTGGCAGTAATCGCAGTGAAAATCACAACCCAACATACCGAAGGTCAGGGCGTCGCTGCCAGGCAGGACGTGATTGAAAGGCTTTTTCTCGATTGGGTCAACCTGCAGGGCGGCGACGTAGCCCCAGGGGACGCGTAATTTGCCCTCCCGGTTGAAGCGCACCTTGCAGATACCACGCCGTCCTTCGCGAATCAGGCACCGGTGTCCGCAGGCATAACAGCGCACCGCGCCATCTTCGAGAGACTCGTAAAGTTCGCCGTCAACGGTCAATTGATCCAGTATATCCGCAACAGTCGTCATGGTCTTACTCCTCGGATATCCATCCGGTCATACTTTTTTGGGTGAGGCACCTTTCGTAATTATGTGCATTATAATCAGATTTATGCTCTCGGTCGCGATTCAGGCGGGAGGCGAATCCCGGCGAATGGGGCGGGATAAAGCGTTGCTCCCCTTTTTGGGTCAGGCGATGATAGAAAGGGTAATCGAGCGCGTCTCACCCCTGGCGGATGAGGTGCTGATTACGACCAATCACCCCGAGGGTTACGCTTACCTGGGATACTCGCTTCATCCAGACGTGGTGCCGGGGAGGGGGGCATTGGGTGGTCTTTATACAGCTCTCAGCGCAGCCAGTCAGCCGCTGGTGGCGGTGGTCGCCTGCGATATGCCCTTTGTCAATCCTGAATTGCTGGCTTTTGAGCGCGATCTGCTGTTGAGTGATGTGTACGATGCGGCGATTCCGGTCACCACGTACGGTACGGAACCCTTTCATGCTGTCTATCGGAAGATGAGCTGCCTACCGGCGATTGAGGCGGCTATCCGGGCGGAAAAATGGCGGGTGGACGCCTGGTTCGGACAGGTGAGGCTGCGCCTGGTCTCACCCGAGGAGACGGTTGAGTATGATCCTCACCAATTGGCGTTTCGTAACATTAACACGCCCGAAGATTTAGCTGAGGCGGAGGCGATCGCCGCCAGGCTGGCAGCCGGGGACGCGCCCTAGCGCGCCAGTAGCACAGGGCAGGTGGCATGCGCCACAACTTTTTGGCTCTGGCTGCCAAGCAATGCTCCTGCCAGGCGTCCCAAGCCGCGGGTGCCCATCACAATCAGGTCAATTTCGCGAACCTCGGCTACCCTGAGTATCGCTTCTGCTGCAGGACCCTCCAGTATCTCTCTCTTCAATTCTCCCGGCACCTGACCAACCTCTTCCAGGGCGGCATCCAGGGTGGTTTCTGCTTCTCGAGTGCGGGCGGCAATTACCTGACTCAAGTTCGGTTCGCCCAGATAGCTGGGGATTGGATCGAATGAGGTGATCACCCATAAATTGGCGTTGGTCAGCCGTGCCATCTCCCCAGCCAGGCGAGCCGCTTTCAAGGCGTGTTCAGAACCATCTACAGCGAGCAAGATTTTCTTGAACATGGTTTACCTCCATCCCACAAAGAAAACTCTCCTTGCCGATACCTCTTATTTCAGCATTGGCATCTTGATGGCGTGGCGTTTGGCAGCCGCAATTGCCAGCTCGTAACCGGCATCGGCGTGACGGACGATACCCATCCCCGGGTCGGTGGTCAAGACGCGCTCCAGGCGGGCGGCTGCCTCGGGGGTGCCATCGGCGACGATGACCTGCCCGGCGTGCTGGCTGAAGCCAATGCCAACCCCGCCCCCATGGTGGAAGGATACCCAGGTGGCTCCCCCCACCGCATTGATCAGGGCGTTCAGGATCGCCCAGTCGCTGACTGCATCGCTGCCATCCAACATACCCTCGGTCTCTCGATTGGGCGAGGCGACGGAACCGGCATCGAGATGGTCACGACCGATGACAATGGGCGCTTTGATGATGCCTTCAGCCACCAGATTGTTGAAGGCTAATCCAGCCTGGCTGCGCTCCCCGTAGCCGAGCCAGCAAATGCGCGCCGGCAGTCCCTGGAAGGGGATTTTCTGGCGCGCCATCCTTAACCAGCGGTGCAGATGCTCGTCGTTGGGGAAAAGCTCCATCACAGCTTCGTCGGTGGCGTAGATATCTTCCGGGTCTCCCGAGAGCGCCACCCACCGGAATGGTCCTTTGCCTTCACAGAAGAGGGGACGTATATAGGCGGGGACAAAGCCGGGGAAGTTGAACGCATCTTTGACGCCTTCATCGAAGGCGCGCTGACGCAGGTTATTGCCATAGTCGAACACCTCGGCGCCGCAGCGTTGGAATTCGAGCATGGCTTCGACATGGCGCGCCATGGATTGCATGGACAGTCTCTCATATTTCGCCGGATCACTGGCGCGCAGGGCATTCGCCTCGGCGACGCTCAATCCGGCGGGGACATACATCAGGACGTCGTGGGCAGGGGTTTGATCGGTGACGACATCGGGGATGACGCCCCGCAGGGCGAGTTCAGGATAGATTTCAGCCGCGTTGCCGATCAGCCCGATGGATTTGGGCTCTTCTTTCTCGCGCGCCTCCTCGACCAGGGTCATGGCTTCTTCCAGCGTATCCACCACCAGATCCACGTAACCGATTTCCTTACGGCGTTGGGCGCGCGCCGGGTCAACTTCGACGATTAAACCCACCCCTTCGTTCATGGTGATTGCCAGGGGTTGAGCGCCGCCCATGCCCCCCAAGCCGGCGGTGAGCACAAATTTACCCTTGAGGGAATTCCAGCCCCGTTGCCGGGCTAAGGACCCCAGGGTTTCATAGGTACCCTGTAAGATCCCCTGGGTGCCGATGTAGATCCAGGAGCCGGCGGTCATCTGCCCAAACATCATCAGACCGCGAGCAACCAGTTGGTCGAAATGCTCTTGAGTTGCCCAGTGTGGAACCAGGTTCGAGTTGGCGATCAGCACTCGCGGGGCGTCTGGGTGGGTTTTGAAGATGACAACCGGTTTTCCGGATTGCACCAGCAGGGTTTCATCGTTTTCCATCTCCCGCAGCGAATCCAGAATGGCATCAAAGGCTTGCCAGTTACGCGCAGCCTGCCCTCTTCCACCATATACCACCAAATCCTCAGGACGCTCTGCCACTTCCGGATCCAGGTTGTTCTGGATCATACGATACGCAGCTTCAATTAACCAGGATTTGCAGGTGAGCTGGGTGCCGCGTGGGGCGCGGACGACACGTGGATGAGACATGGTCAACCTCCTTGCCGATAATAAGGAAATCCCCTTCCAATTAGATTATACGCTGGAAGGGGAGGAGAAGGCAAATATTTCAGTTTTTGAGCAGATTAACAGTAAAAATTGTCAGCGTGCGTTTATCCGACGTAAGTTATCTGGTAACGTATCCATGACCCCAGGCAATCAACACCTGAGGGACTGATGAGCCGGTGGCTTATCTGAAAAAAAGCAAGGTTTTGGGCAGATGCGTTTTCTGATGGCTGTTTCAATCTGCAGCGACGGCAAGAGCGCTGTCTTTTCTAAGGAACTTATCGAAATTAGTGCTCTTCAGGCGCTTGACCAACTCGATTTGGGCGTCGCACCATACGGGCTGCATCGGGCAGGTCTCGCCAAATGGGCAGGAACCGCCGTTGTCGGCAACGCACTCATTTAACAGGATTGGTCCGTCAATTGCCTCTACCACCTCGAGGATCGAGATTTGTTCCGGTGAGCGGGCAAGGGAAACGCCCCCGCGAGCGCCGCGGGAGGTCTGCAGAATACCCGCAACCGAGAGCTGAGAGACAATTTTCGCCAGGAATGAGGGCGGAATGTGTTGTTCCTGTGCAATTTGACTGGTCGCTGCACGCTGATCTGCACCGAGTTGGGCGAGATAGAGTACAGCTCGAACTGCGTAATCTGCCTGACGTGTAATTTGCATGGCTTAATGCTCCCTTTTAGGTCTTACGGATAAAATTTATCAGTGATATTTTAGACAGATTTTAGCCAATTCACAAGTGACAGAGGTCACTGCTGAGGGATGACGGTTGTCGCATAGATGTGACAAATTGAACAATATCAGCATTATCTCTTCACACACGTCAGAATTGTCAAGCGATTGTAAGCTTTGGTAGGGTTAAATTGGGATAGTTTATGGTAAGATTGGCGCACGCGACTTTAGAGCAACTCACGAGGAATGTTCACATCGGTTTCTCACAGGGGTCTTATTACGAGAAAGGCGATTGACCCATCCGTTTAGCAGAACCACATTCTTTGAGACAGACACACCCGTTATCGGAGGATTATTTATGAAGCAAATTTGTGTGATCGGCGTTGGCTATGTTGGCATTGTCACTGCGGCTTGTTTTGCCGATTTGGGCAACAAAGTGATCGCTCTGGATATCATGGAGAGCAAGATCGAAGGGCTTAAGCGCGGCGAGATGCCGATTTACGAACCCGGATTGAAGGAATTGGTCGAGCGGAATGTGGGCGCGGGAAGGCTGTCGTTTACCACCTCGTACGAAGAGGGTTTGGACGGCAGCGAATTTGTTTTTATCGCCGTGGGCACGCCTTCTGGGGTGGATGGAGAAGCCGACCTGCGCTATGTGGCGGCTGCGGCGCGCTCCATTGCCGAGACGATGAAAGCTCCTCTGATTGTGGTGAACAAATCCACTGTGCCGGTCGGGACAGGAGACTGGGTGGCGGATATCATCCGCAGCCACCAGAAGCAGCCGATTCCGTTCTCGGTGGTCTCTTGCCCGGAATTCCTACGGGAAGGGTCGGCGATCAGCGATTTCATGCAGCCCTACCGCACCGTGCTCGGCTCCCTCGACCCTGAAGCGGCTGAAAAGGTTGCCCAGTTGCACCTGCCGCTGCGAGCGCCAATCGTCATCACCGATTTACGCACCGCCGAGATGATCAAGTACGCCTCGAACGCCTTCCTGGCGACCAAGATATCGTTCATCAATGAGATTGCCAATATTTGCGAGGCGCTTGGGGCGGATGTCAAAGAAGTGGCGGTGGGTATGGGGTACGACAAACGGATTGGACCGGCATTTCTGGACGCCGGTCTGGGTTACGGCGGTTCGTGTTTCCCCAAGGATGTGAAGGCACTGGCATACATGGCGGCGGAAAAGGGTCGCCACCCTCAACTCTTGCACGCAGTGATGGAAATCAATGATGATCGTCGCCCGATGGCAGTCAACCGCCTGGCGGAGATGCTTGGCGGTCTCTCCGGCAAGTTGATTGGCATGTTGGGTTTGTCTTTCAAGCCCAACACGGACGATATGCGAGACGCTCCGTCAATTACCATCGCCAAGGCGCTACTTGCGGCAGGCGCCAGAGTGCGCGCCTATGATCCGGTGGCGATGGATGCTGCCCGCCCGCTGATGCCTGAGGTGGAAATGTACCCTGACCCCTACTCTCTGGCTGAGGGATGCGACGCGCTGATCATCGTCACCGAATGGAATGAATTCAAACAGTTGGATTTGCAGCGGATTCGCGAGCTGATGCGCACACCGGTGCTGTTTGATGGGCGCAATATTTATGACCCAGCCCTGATGAGGCAATTCGGCTTTGTCTATCGCGGCGTGGGTCGTGGTTACAATGGCAGCAAGCTCAACCTGGAAACCAGCTCCGCTCAGACCGAACCAGCCTATTCGGATTAAGAGCGCTTGTTCTTGCAGAACAGTCCATCATGCAGTCAACCATCAAGGCGGGAGGCTTTTGACCTATCGCCTTGATGGTTTTATCTCTGCAGGATTCGAAATTCGGGGTATCATTTCGTTATCGCCATGCAAACCGAACGTCCTCCGATTTGTGACTATGATGGCTCAGATTACCAGACCAGCTTTTGGGAGCAGGGCGGGCGCGCTTATGAAGACCAGGTGGAGGCGATCGCTCTGCGCCGTTTGCTTCCAAAACAGGGCAGGTTACTATTGGAAATTGGAGCAGGGGCTGGAAGAAACACGCCGCGCTACAGGGGGTATGAACGGGTGGTTCTGCTCGATTATTCCTACACCCAATTACAGCAGGCGCAGGCAAGGCTGGGGAGCACTGAACGTTATCTCTTTGTCGCCGGAGACGCCTACCGCTTGCCTTTTGCGCCGGGGTTGTTCGATGCAGCCACGATGATTCGCACGCTGCATCACATGGCAGACGCCCCCCAGGCTTTACGCCAGGTGCGCCGGGTGTTGCAGCCGTGCGCGACTTTTATCCTTGAATTTGCCAATAAACAGAATTTGAAAGCAATCCTGCGTTACTGGCTGCGCCGCCAGTCATGGAGTCCGTTTACGCTTGAGCCAGTCGAGTTTGCGCCGTTGAATTTCGATTTTCATCCACGGGCAGTGCGAGAGTGGCTGCAGCAGGCGGGCTTTGGCGTTAAACGTCAGTTGACCGTCTCTCATTATCGGATAGAGCTTCTCAAGCGCTGGGCGCCCCTTGCGCTTCTGGTCGCCATGGACTCGCTTGCGCAATTGACCGGAGATTGGTGGCAGCTCTCGCCCAGCGTTTTTGTGCAGGCTCAAGCGACAGGGGATACCCCCTTCGCTCCGCCGGGCGCGTTCTTCTGCTGCCCGGAATGCGGGCATTACCCGCTTGAGGCATCAGCTCAGGCGCAGGTGTGCCCATCCTGCTCTCGCCGCTGGCTCTTGCGGGATGGCATTTACGATTTTCGTCAGCCGGGATAAGGAGCTAATCCTGCGAGGGGGAAATTTTCTCGACGACCAGGAAGTGGGATAGACCAAAGGCGCGCAAGGGGGTCCTCTCCAGCCAATGCAGGAAAGCCCGCAACCGCCTGCCCAAAGCAGGGCTGCGGGCGATGATGTTGTCGTAGGCGCCGAAGATGATGGTATGCTGGATGATTTTCACCGGCAGGTCTTGGAACAGGTCTGACAGGTCTCGTCGGGTGTACACGCGCACATGCGGCGCCAACCGATTGCGCCAGGGACGCGGCAGGTAGTTCACCAAGGGGATATTGCCAAAATGGTAGCGCCCGCGCCAGTAGATGCCGTGTGTTTCAAAGGGATAACCCCGGTTAGGTGCAAAAATCACGATCCGACCCGAAGGGCGCAGCACCCGCACCATCTCTGTCACCGCCTGGCGGTCATCCTGGACGTGTTCCAACACTTCATGACTTAAGATGAAGTCGAGCGAGTCGCTCGGAAAAGGCAGAGCTTCACCGTCGGCGTTGAGGATGTATTCGGAGGAGAGGTGGGCTTCGCGCGCCCTCTCGAAATCATATTCCAATCCGATCACTTTACCCGCATGGGGCGCCAGGTGCTGCACATACATACCGACGCCACAGCCATTTTCCAGGACGGTCCCTTTCAGGCAGTCCTGGCTGGCTTTGATAATCATCGCCAGACGGCGTTCCTGCCCTTCCCGCCACACGTAGGAAGGTTCACCGCAGAAAGCTGCCTTCGTCATATCCCTGGTCGGGGGAGAAGAGCTTATTCCAGATGCCATTCCAGTTTGAATCCCAAACCGCGACGGTTGTCAAGCAACCGTATCCAGCTCGGAGAGAAGCTATAGAGTTGATTACGAGCGACAACTGCCTTTAGAGCAGAGACAAAAGGGAATTTAAGCTGATACAGATGCCAGGCTCTTTCCCATTCCGCTTTGTTACTCACCCGTTCAACCAGTCCACGCATCTGAACACCGCGAATATCTCTCCAATCGAAGCAGGCGGGGTACACTGCAGCGGCAGCGCGAGGGTTGTGAAGGATGTCTTGAGCATGCTGGCTGTTTACATCTGAGAAGAAGTAGAAATTGAGTTCTGCATCCGAAGCGAAATAGACCGGAGCGGCGTGCGGCTCGCCATCGCTTCCGATGGTGGCGAGGGTCAGGGTGGATACGGAGAGAAGGTCGCTTAACTGAGCTACTGGTCCATCCCTTTCCATTCCAGGTACTCCTGATTGGGGATGCCCAGACGGGCTAGGACTCTGCCGACCGTGTTGTTGATGACATCATCTATCGACTGTGGGCGGGCATAAAAGGCGGGTACCGGCGGGAAGATGATGGCGCCAGCCTGAGCAGCCAGTTCGAGCAAGCGGATGTGCCCGAAGTGCAAGGGCGTCTCACGCACGACTAAAAGGAGGGGGCGACCCTCTTTCAAGGTGACGTCGGCGGCGCGGGAGAGCAGGTCATCGGCGTAGGAGTTGGCAATCGCCGATAAGCTCTTGATTGAGCAGGGGATGACCACCATTCCCAACGTGGAGAACGAGCCAGAAGCGATGGCGGCGCCAATATCCTGGTAGTTGTAGTTCACGTCCGCCAGTTTGATCACATCGCTGATCTTCCAGTCCGTCTCCTGGGAAATTGTCGCCCTGGCAGCCGGAGAGAGCACCAGGTGGGTTTCGATATCCATCGGTCGCAAGACTTCCAGCAAGCGGATGCCCAAAATGACGCCCGAAGCCCCCGATATACCCACAACCAGGCGCGAGGGTTGTGCCTTTTTCAAATCGTTTGGGTTCATTTTTCTCCCCAGTGAATAGCAACGGTACCCAGCATCAGGCGCGTGAATCCAACCCGTTTGAATCCGGCAGCAAGCAAGCGTTCTGCCAGTTGCTCTGCAGAAAGGAAAGCCTGGGTCGAATCGGGCAGGTAGCGATAGGCATCTGGCTCGCCGCTGATGATCTCGCCTAAAGCAGGGATAATTTTGTGCAGGTGAAAGTTGATGAATGGGCTGAGGACGCCCTGGGGTGGACGGGTGGTGTCCAGCGTCAGGATGCGACCGCCGGGTTTGAGCACCCGGTATTGCTCGCGCAGACCGCGGCGGATGTCGCTGAGATTGCGCAGCAAGAAACCGGATACCACAGCATCGAAGGTCTGGTCGGGGAAGGGCAGGTGCAGGGCATCTGCGCCAACCCAGGCGATGCGATCCGCGCCTGAGCGCCGTCTGCCAAAGCGCATCATCTCCAGCGTAAAATCGGCAGCCACGCAACGGCAATCTGGGTATTGGCGCAGGGCTTCCTGAGCCAGATCGCCGGTGCCGGCTCCCAGATCGAGCAGAACGCCGCGCCGGGGCAGGGTTGCGCGGTGGATCACCTCCTGCCGCCAGCGCACGTCTTGCCCGACGGTCATCAGCCGGTTCATCAAGTCGTAGCGGGGCGAGATGCGGGTGAACATCCGCTGAACGTAGCGCGCCCGCTCGGTTCCGGTGAGGTTAGTCATTGTTCATCCTCAAGAGGGCGGCATCCTCGGCTTTTGCCACACGGCGTCCCTGCTCAACATTGACCCGGGTGAGGAGATAGCCTCCGATAATGAAGAAGGCAATAACGCTCAGCACGGCGGGACGGCTGCTGCCAAAGGTTGTTGCAGCAAGGGCGAAGAGTAAAGGACCGATAATGGCGGAGAATTTTTCCATGATGCTGAAGAAGCCAAAGAACTCGCCGCTTTTGGCTGCGGGCGACATGGACGAGAAAAGGCTGCGACTCAGCGCCTGAGAACCACCCTGCACCACTGCCACCATCCAAGCCAGGAACCAGAATTCGATCACCGAGTTCAAGAAAAAACCCCAGATAGCGATGATGGAGTAAATGGAGAGAGCAATCAGGATGCCGCGCTTGGTGTCGATTTGGTCTGCCAGGCGGGTGAAATACCGCTTTCCCAGCAGGAGTGCCAGGAGCAATCCGACCACCTGGACCAGGAATATCATGCCGATGATCACGCCCAGATTGCTCTTGCGCGCGGGCGGGAGCACCTCAATGGTTGCCAGACCCATCTGACCACCACCGCCTTTTTGAGCCATGTGCAATTCCAGGATATGCTCGCCGGGTTCTGGCGCAGCGATTGTGATCGTTTCCCCATAGCGCAGGGTGGGGCTGTAAGCGTTAATCGTTAAGTCTAGCCCGGTATCTTCATCCAACACGGGTTTCCCATCCAATAACACAAACCACATTCCGTTTTCAGGACCGGAGAAGTAGGTGAGCTCCACTTTTTGACCATTAAATGTGAAACTTAATGCGCTGGAGAGATCGCGTGTGGTTCGGTAGGTCATACTTTTATCACTGCCAAGTTCCCCGGCGGAGATGGCAACGTCGCTCCAGTTCCCCGCGTAAACGATGCGCGCATCAGACGCCAGATACATCCCTTCCCCTGCCGCAGTGGTGGTGCTGAGATAGGGGGCAGGCGGCATACCGGTGATGGAGCTGGGCAGCATCCTGGCGCCAAGTACGCCGACCGCAGGGAGGGCGATCAAATTATAGAGCACAAAAGCCAGGTAAATGGAGCGGCGGTTGTCGCTGCGGCTGGGCAAACGCCCGAAGATGAGGCTGTATGGGATGCCGACAAACTGAACCAGCAGCAAGGCGAGGATAAGCTCTACGGAGCCAAAACCCAATTCGGCGCCATAGATGGCAGCCACCTCGATGATTGTGCCGATGCCGTCGGCGTAGATCAGGAAGGCGATGAGGAACTTCAACAGTTCGTTGTAGCGGCGAATTTCTTTGAGGGTGGTCTTCAGGCGTTGAAGGCTGGCGCCGACGACGCTTTGACCTGGGGCGAGCTTGACGGTGGCAGCGGGAGGCTCTGGAATGCGTAAAAACAAGGGGATTGAAAACACGCCCCACCAGATCGCCACGCTCAAGAAGGAGAGGCGCGCCCCCCACGTGCCGGGGAGGAGCTGTATCATGACGATGTTAATTGCCAGGAGCAGTCCGCCACCCAGGTAACCCATGGCATAACCACGCGCTGACACGCTATCCAGGTCGCCCTCACGAGCGACATGGGGTAAGAGCGCGTCATAGAAAACATTGGCTGCCGTCCAGCCAATCCTTCCGAAGATGAACAGGATGGATGCAAGCAGCCAATCCCCGGTGTCCACCAGTACCAGCAAACCGGTGCCAACGACACCCATGCCAAAGAACAACGCCAGGAAGCGTTTTTTGCCGCGCATCACGTCCGAGACAGTCCCCAGGATGGGCGAGAGGATGGCGACAATGAATAAGGAGATGCTTAAACCCGTCGTCCAGTAAGCGGTGGCGGTGGCTGCGCTGGGGAGGGTCTTTCCGGCAACCTGACTGTAATAGACCGGAAGGACAGCCGCCAATATGGTGGTGGCAAAGGCGGAATTTGCCCAGTCGTACATGGTCCACGCCCTGATGCGCCGCTTGTATTCCTGTTCGGTGATTCCTGGTTGAGCTGCCATGCTGATAGATGCCATGCGCTTCTCCTCCTGAAATGCCTTTTTCCCCTGAGGGGTGGATTTGAGTGGACTGGGAGATAACAGAGTAACGGCGATATTATAGTCTATGTGGGCACGAAAAGAGCCTGAATTGCCCGAGAAGACAGAGGACAGAGGGTGAAAACGAAATTAATCCCGAAAGGATAAGCGTCAATTCCGATTCTGTTATATAATCATATTGCACCCAGTTAATTATTTCATTATTCTTTGCCTGGGTGATTAATTGCGTTCATTGCGAGTCTTTATTTCGGCGCGGGCGCCCTCACATTATTTCGGATTTATCAAACGGCGCCCCCAAAGAATATTGAGGGGAAAAGCCAAAGAATTTTTTGGCTTCTTGTTGACTCGCTTGAGCGCAGTAGTTGGGCGCTCTTTTTATTTTTCAGGAGCTTTTATTATGAGTCTTGAATTTATCCTGCGCATTGTCGGTATGGTTGTTTTATTCATCGTGGGGGCTTACTGGGGCGCATACCTGGGCGAACTTATGGGGGGGCAACCGGATTTATATGCGATTATCCTGGGTATGCTGGGGGCTTTGATCGGTTTGGTGCTAACGCCATTTATCACCACCCGCCCGGCGCGAGCGTTACGCCGGTTATTAAGCCAGATTTCTGCCCAAACCTTGTTGGCGGGTCTGGCAGGGTTGATGGCGGGCTTGGTGATTGCGGCGTTGCTCGCCTTCCCGTTGTCATTGCTCCCGGAACCATTTAGAAATGTGCTCCCCTTCATCGGTGTGTTGCTGTTCAGCTATCTGGGGATATCGGTGTTTGTGATGCGCCAAAACGACATATTTGCGATGTTGCGCCTGAATCTACCGGCGCGCTCTGGCGTTGGCGGGGAAGTCGGGTCGGGCGGGATGGATAGCAATCGAACCATCTTGCTGGATACGAGCGTGATTATTGATGGGCGGATTGCCGATATTGCCAGGACTGGATTTTTGGTGGGGACATTGGTGATCCCACGCTTCGTCCTGAATGAGCTTCAGTACATCGCCGACTCCTCCGACAGCCTCCGTCGGCAGCGTGGTCGCCGGGGGATTGAGGTGCTTTCGCAATTGCAGAAGGACTCCACCGTGCCGGCGCGCATCAGCGACATTGACGTGGAGGGTGTGCGTGAAGTGGACGATAAGCTGGTCATCCTTGCCCGTCAGCTCCGTTGTCCTATCCTGACCAACGATTACAATCTCAATCGGGTCGCCGAGCTGCAAGGCGTGGCAGTCTTGAATGTCAACGAGCTGGCGAATGCGGTCAAGTCGGTGCTTTTGCCGGGCGAAACCCTGGAAGTGGAGATTATACAGGAGGGGAAAGAGGTTGGGCAAGGGGTCGGTTACCTGGATGACGGGACCATGGTTGTGGTTGAAGATGGGCGGGATTACCTGGGCACCAAAGCCACGGTGATGGTGACCAAAGTCCTGCAAACCGCAGCCGGCAGGATGATTTTTGCCCGGCTCGAGGAGCGGAACGATAACGGGCGCTGATTCCAGGGTGGTCTATGCGTGAATGGATTTATGGCAGGAACCCCGTCTATGAGACGTTGCGGGCTGGCAGGCGGCACCTCTTTCGTCTCCTGGTTGCCGAGGGGGTGCAGGAGAAGGGACGCCTGGCGCAAATCCTGGCGCTTTGCACGAGTAAGCGTATCCCCTTAGAACAGGTGAAGCGCGCCAGGTTGGACGCTCTGGCGGAGAATCATCAAGGGGTGGCATTGGAAGCGAGCGGTTATCCATATTCGAACCTGGCTGATATCCTGGAGAGAGCCGAGCGGTCCGGCGAACAGCCTCTCATCCTGATCCTGGACACGCTCCAGGACCCTCAGAACCTGGGGACGCTTTTGCGAACTGCGGAAATCGTGGGCGTACATGGCGTGCTGTTACCCCTCCGCCACACAGCAACCATCACTCCGGCGGTTGTGAACGCCTCATCTGGCGCAAGTGAATATCTGTTGGTAGCCCAGGTGAATTTGAACCTGGGGATCAGACATTTGAAAGAGGCGGGGGTGTGGGTGTATGGAGTGGAAAACAGCCCGGAGGCGCAACTGCCGAGCCAGGTTCGTCTGGATGGTTCCCTGGCGTTGGTGATTGGCAATGAGGCAGAGGGTATCCGCTCGTTGGTGCGCTCCACTTGCGATGCGCTTATCAGACTGCCGATGCGCGGGCAGATTGACTCTTACAATGCTGCTGTCGCTGGCTCAATTGCCTTGTTCCTGGCGTGGCAGGCGCGTAATTTTTCCGGTTTCAACAATTAGCTATTGACGATAGCCCCGAATCCTGATAGACTCTCCCCCCGCTGAAAAAATAGAGACGACGAGCGCGCTAATTTGTCTTTCGTTGGGGTTGGATGACGCAGGTGTCAGCCTCCTTGCCCCCGAAATATGCCGGTATCCTGGCTCACGATTTAGTGCCCTCAAAGCATTAACCTTGTCGCGAGTAAGCGCCTCTGGTATAATGCCATTCGCCTCAGCGCGGGCGCTGTCTTGATCCGCCGACGTAGCTCAATCGGCAGAGCAACCGCCTTGTAAGTGGTAGGTTATGGGTTCGATTCCCATCGTCGGCTTCCGTTGAAGGTTGGCGATCAAGGCTGAAGCATTCAGCTTTGATCTCGAGCTGACAACGGTCATCACCGAAGACAGCTTGGAGTGTATAATTCATCACGCGGGCGGTTACCCAAGTGGCCAAAGGGGGCTGACTGTAAATCAGCTGGCGGACGCCTTCGGAGGTTCGAATCCTTCACCGCCCACCTTGTTGACTGAGAGCTGACGGGTGTAAGTCCGGCACCTGTCGGCGCTTAGTCATGGTACGAATGCCCTCATAGCTCAGTCGGTAGAGCACGTTCTTGGTAAGAACGGGGTCATGGGTTCAAATCCCATTGAGGGCTCTCGTTGCCGAAATCTGTTCGAGATATTATTTGAGAATGAAGGAGAGAGAATAGAATGGGCAAGCAGAAATTTGAGCGGAAGAAGCCGCACATGAATGTAGGGACGATGGGGCATATTGACCATGGGAAGACGACGCTGACGGCGGCGATCACGAAGTGGTGCAACATGCAGGGATTGGGGGAGTATCGTCCGTTTGAGTCGATCGACAATGCGCCGGAGGAGAAGGCGCGCGGGATCACGATCAACATTGCGCACGTGGAGTATGAGACGGAGAAGCGGCACTATGCGCACGTGGACATGCCTGGGCACCGGGACTACATCAAGAACATGATCACTGGGGCGGCGCAGGTAGATGGGGCGATTCTGGTGGTAGCGGCGCCGGATGGGCCGATGCCGCAGACGCGAGAGCACGTGTTGTTAGCGCGGCAGGTGGAAGTGCCGGCGATCGTGGTGTACTTGAACAAAGTGGACATGATGGACGACCCGGAGCTGTTGGAGTTGGTGGAGTTAGAGCTGCGGGAGTTGTTGAACGAGTATGGTTTTCCTGGGGATGAGACGCCGATCGTGAGGGGGAGTGCGTTGCAGGCGTTGGAGAGTCCATCGCGGGATCCGAATGCGCCGGAGTATGCGAGCATCAAGGAATTGATGCGGGTGGTGGACGAGTACATTCCGGAGCCGGTGAGGGATGTGGACAAGCCGTTCATGATGCCGATCGAGGATGTATTCTCGATCAAAGGGCGCGGGACGGTGGTGACGGGACGGATTGATCGAGGGGTGATCAAGGTGGGGGACCCGGTGGAGATCGTGGGGTTGAGAGAGAAGAGCATGACCTCGGTGGTGACGGGAGTGGAGATGTTCCACAAGTCGTTGGACCAGGGGATAGCTGGGGACAACTGTGGGTTGTTGCTGAGAGGGATAGACCGGACGGATGTGGAGCGTGGGATGGTGGTGGCAGCGCCGAAGAGCATCACGCCGCACAAGCGTTTTTTGAGCGAGGTGTATGTGTTGAGGCGTGAGGAAGGCGGAAGGCACAAGGCGTTCTTCAGTGGGTACCGCCCGCAGTTCTACATCCGGACAATGGACGTGACCGGGACCATCAAGCTGCCGGAAGGGGTAGAGATGGTGATGCCCGGGGACAATGTGAACCTGGAAGTGGAGTTGATTGTGCCGGTGGCGTTGGAGCAGGGGTCGAAGTTTGCGATCCGCGAAGGTGGTCTGACGGTTGGTGCCGGCGTGATCACCAAGATATTGGACTGAGAAGGAGCTGCGCTGTTGCCCAGCAGCAGCGCGTGGATAAAAAATGGCGTCGAAGAAAGATATTCGTCCGGTGATTACTCTGGCATGCACAGAGTGCAAAGAACGAAACTACACCAGCGAGAAAAATCGCCGGAATGATCCCGGACGGCTGGAACTGAAGAAATTTTGCCCGCGTTGCCGAAAGCATACACTGCATCGCGAGACGAAGTAAAGCGCTGATCAGCCAGGGTGTAGCTCTTATGGGGCGCAAATCTGGCTGACGCACAGGCCAGTAGCTCAATTGGTAGAGCACTCGTCTCCAAAACGAGCGGTTGTGGGTTCAAGTCCTGCCTGGCCTGCCTGATGATGTTACAACGCCGTCTCACAGGGCGGCGTTTTGTCCGTAGCAAATGTCGGATTGTTAAGGAGACTGTTTTGGCTAAAACGGAGAAAAACAAGCCCGCTGAAAAGCGACAGCCGAATCGTATCCAACGCTATTTTCGGGAGACGATAGGTGAGTTGCGCAAGGTCAATTGGCCCACCCGTAAGGAGGCTACCAACTTGACCATTATCGTGCTGATCGTGACCTTCGGCATGAGCGTGGTGTTGGGATTATTGGATTTTATCTATTCTCGGTTCATGGCGCTGATCCTGAGTTGAGATGCATCGGTTTGGGGTGTTGAGCCAGAATCTGAGATGTTAAAGGCGTGATGATGAATTTGTACGACCAGGATGACCAACCCTTAGAAGCGCCAGAAGCTGAGAGCCAGGAGATTCCCTCCGAGCCTGAGGAGATCTCGCCTGAGGCGACCGTTGAAGGCGCAGAGGAGATCGGCGCCCCCGCTTTAGAGGAAGCGGGCGAGGGCGATGGGCGCGCCTGGTATGTGGTGCATTGCTATTCTGGATATGAGAATAAAGTGCGCCACAACCTTGAGCAGCGTATTGAGACGATGGGAATGAAAGATAAGATTTTCGATGTCGTTGTTCCCACCGAAGAGGAGATCGAGGTCAGGGAAGGTAAACGTCGTACAGTTGAACGGCGGGTGTTCCCGGGCTATATCCTGGTCAATATGATCATGACCGAAGAGTCATGGTATGTGGTGCGCAACACACCCGGGGTGACCGGATTTGTGGGCATGGGTAACCAGCCAACGCCGCTGCGCTCTGAAGAAGTGGCGCAAATCATCAAGCGCATGGAAGCCGAAGCGCCGCGCATCAAGGTCACTTTCAAACCTGGTGAGCGCGTGCGGATTGTGGACGGACCGTTTAACGACTTTCGCGGCACCGTTTCTGAGATTGATATGGAGCGCGCCAAAGTGCGCGTGATGGTCAACTTCTTCGGGCGGGAAACCCCGGTGGAGTTGGACTTTTTGCAAGTGGAGAAGGCATAAGGCTGGCGCAGGGTCTTTACCGGTTGCCGGCTATAAAAGTGGGAGGGTGCACCCCCATTACCCGTTATTACCACATAAGGAGAGAAGGTTGTGGCAAAGAAATTAAAGACAGTTGTAAGGTTACAGATTCAGGCTGGAAAAGCCAACCCGGCACCGCCCATCGGTCCGGCGCTTGCCGGACACGGCATCAACCTGATGGCGTTTTGTAAGGAGTATAACGCCCGTACCGCAAACCGGATGGGTGAGATCATCCCAGCCGAAATCAGCATCTATACCGATGGCTCTTTTACCTTCGTCCTTAAGACGCCGCCGGCTTCGGTCCTGCTGAAGAAAGCGGCTGGAATTGAGAAGGGATCAGCCAATGCTCCCCGCGAGAAGGTCGGTAAAGTTACCCGAGCTCAGATTCGCGAGATCGCTGAGCTGAAGATGAAAGACCTGAATGCCAACGACATCGAGAGCGCCATGCGCCAGATCGAAGGCACAGCCCGCAACATGGGATTGCAGGTGGTTGATTGAGAGCCGGTGGGAGGGCAGGCGAACTGCCCGCTAAAACCACAAAGGAGATATAAATGGCAAAACATGGAAAAAAGTATCGGGCAGCTGCTGCCAAAGTGGATGTCAATCAGGCTTACTCTCCAGCTCAGGCGCTGGAGTTAGCCCGAGAGACCTCGATTACCAAGTTTGATGCGACGGTAGAAGTTCATTTGCGCCTGGGCGTTGACCCGCGCCACGCGGATCAGCAGGTGCGTGATGTGGTTGTTCTGCCCCATGGGTTGGGCAAGACGGTGCGTGTCCTGGTATTTGCTCAGGGCGAAGGCGCAGCCCTGGCGCGCGAGGCTGGGGCAGACTTCGTCGCAGACGATGACGAGACCATTAACAGAATCCAGGGTGGCTGGACAGATTTTGATACGGCTATTGCCACCCCCGACATGATGGGTAAGGTCGGACGCCTGGGACGAATCCTGGGACCGCGAGGTTTGATGCCAAACCCGAAGGCTGGCACGGTGGTGCCGGCGGAAGACATCCCCCGTGTGGTGCGCGAAGCAAAAGCCGGGCGGGTGGAGTTTCGGGTTGACAAAACCGCCAACCTGCACGTACCGATCGGCAAGGTTTCTTTTGAAACCAAGAAGCTCTATGAAAACCTGGCTGCTTTGATGGATGCGATCAAGAAAGCGCGCCCTGCGGCTGCCAAAGGCACCTACATCAAACGGGTCAGCGTCACCACCACGATGGGTCCGGGGATCAAGGTTGATCCCATTCAGGCGCAATCCATGGAGGCTATCGACTGATCGGTCGTTAGAATTATCAAACCAAGAAATGCTTCGCCAGAGACAGCAGGCGCAAGGGATGTTCTCCCGAGCTTAATCTCCTGCCGAGGTGAAGATTTCTCCACAGAAACTTATCCCCTGCTTTCAGACAGGAAGGTTGTTGGAGAGTCTTTGCCCGGTTTAGAGCGAGGCAAAGACTTTTTATTGAAAGGAGGTGAGATACCTTGGCAATATCTAAGAAGCGCAAGAACGAGGTCGTGGCTGAATATATCGAGTGGTTAGAACGCAGCAACGCACTTATCGTCACCGAGTATAAAGGGCTGGCGATGAAAGACCTGGACGAGCTACGACGCAGGGTGCGCGAAGTGGGCGGAGAATTTCACATTGTGAAAAACACGCTGGGTAAGATCGCTTTCGAAAAAGCGGGCTTGCCTTTGCCGGCAGGTTTGTTCGAGGGCAGTACGGCGATTGGCTTTGCCTTTCAAAACGTTCCAGATATGGCGAAAGCGATGATGGAATATGCCCGCACGTCTGATGCGTTGAAAGTGAAAGGCGGTTACCTGGGTCATAGCCCCATCAGCGCAGAGGAGGTCAAAGCCCTGGCAGAATTGCCGCCACTGCCGGTGATGCGAGCTCGCCTGCTGGGCACGATTCTAGCCCCAGCCAGCCAGTTGGTGCGCACGCTGGCGGAACCCGCTCGCCAGGTGGCTGCGGTTCTCAAAGCTTACGCCGATCAACACACCGCGACCGAAGCGGCTTAGTGGTCCAACCGACAAATTTTGGCAAGAATCATCATTGGATAACAATTCATCATTATTGGACAAGAAGGAGATTTATAAAATGGCTAATATCGATAAACTGGTTGAAGAACTTGGCAAGCTGACTGTGCTTGAGGCTGCCGAGCTGGTGAAAAAACTGGAAGAGGTGTGGGGTGTGTCTGCGGCTGCTCCCGTGGCAGTGGCAGCGGCTGCCCCAACCGCAGCGGCAGCTGCTGAACCCGAGGAAGAGAAGACCGAGTTCGATGTGATCATCAAAGACGCCGGTCCCAAGAAAATCGAGGTCATCAAGACCATTCGTCAGCTCACCAGCCTGGGGCTCAAAGAAGCCAAAGACCTGGCTGAGACCGCTGGCGGTAAGGTACTCGAAGCCGTCAGCAAGGAAGCCGCAACCGACGCCAAAGCCAAGCTGGAAGCAGCCGGCGCTGTGGTAGAAGTCGCCTAGTTCGCAACGTATAGAATTTTCTCAGGGGCTTGGTGGGACGTTCGTGCGCCGGCAAGCCCCTTTGTGCTTTAAACTCGGAATTATAGCGGCGCTCGCGTTGCTTTTCTGCTTACTTTGAAGTAGACTATAAGGTGGTTATTAATCTTTTGGCGACATGCCCGGATGGTTGATGAAAATGAGACAAAAAACCGGCATTCTTTTTCTCATAATCCTTGCTTTCGCTCTTGTGATCGCTGCCTGTGGCGGGAGCGGCGCTACGGAAAAATCGTCTGAGTCTGGGGAGGCGATATTTGAGAAAGCCGCCTTGGGTTCAGCGGCGGGTTGTAAAACCTGTCATTCCCTGGAGCCAGGTGTGGTCATCATCGGTCCATCGTTGGCAGGGATTGGCGCGCAGGCTGGCTCGAGGGTCGAGGGGGAAGACGCCAAAACGTATCTGAAGGAATCTATCTTGAAGCCGGACGCGTATGTAGTGGAGGGGTTTCCGGCGGGTGTGATGCCGAAAACGTACGACTCGCAATTAACCCCTGAAGAAGTGGATAGCCTGGTGGCGTATATGTTGACGCTCAAATAAGCTCAAGATAAACCGGGTGGGTCTATGAACTTAAAGAGAGAGGCAGCGTTAAAGGCGCTTGGATTCGTCCGGAGTGGCATGATCCTGGGTTTAGGCTCAGGTTCGACGACCGCGTATTTCATCGACTTGCTGGGGGAGGAGATTAAGTCTGGGAGGCTGGAGGCGATTCTGGCTGTCCCAACTTCGGAGCGCACGGCTGAGCAAGCCCGAAAATTGGGCATCCCCCTGACCTCCTTAGGATGGTTGATTAAACATCGCTCATTCACCCCGCTGCTGGACATGGCGGTGGACGGAGCAGATGAGGTTGATCCGCAATTGAATCTGATTAAGGGATTGGGTCGGGCGCTGCTGCGGGAAAAAATCATCGAGTCATACACAGATAACTTTGTGGTGATCGTTGATGAATCCAAGCTGGTGCCACGCCTGGGGAGCAAGGTGGCTTTACCGGTTGAGATTTTGCCTTTTGAAGCTGAAGCGCATGTGCATTGGTTGAACTCGCTCGGTTGTCAGGCTGAAATCTGGCGTGAAGAAGACGGCTCAGCGGTCGTGACCGATAACGGGAATAACCTGGCTCTCTGTCGCTTTGAGCATGGGATTGAAGACCCGTTTGGTCTGGCGCGCGCTCTGGCGGATCGCGCCGGTATTATTGAACACGGCTTGTTTCTGGGCATGGCGAGGATGGTTATCGTGGCAGGCGAGGGTGGTATCCGAATACTTCAGGTTGACCAAAGTACTGGAGACAATGGGTAAATGGTGAAAATTGCGCCTTCTATTCTCTCGGCAGATTTCTCTCGCTTGGGTGAAAATGTTCAGCAGGCAATCGCGGGGAGCGCCGATTTAATCCATGTGGATGTGATGGATCGTCATTTTGTCCCCAACATGACCGTCGGTCCGTTGGTGGTATCCGCCTTGCGCCCAATCGCCCGGCAAGGCGGTGTCCCTTTGGATGTTCATCTGATGGTGGATCGTCCGGAACTCATGCTCGAAGATTTTGTGGAGGCGGGGGCGGATTTTTTGACCGTGCATGTCGAGGCATGCATTCACCTTCACCGCGTGGTGCAAAACATCAAAGAGCTGGGCGCAAAAGCGGGGGTGGCGATTAATCCTGCCACGCCGTTGGTGATGCTGGAAGAGATACTGCCGGAGGTGGATTTGATCCTGGTATTGTCTGTCAATCCGGGTTTCGGCGGTCAAACCTATATCCCTGGCAGCACCCGCCGGATTGCCCGCTTACGGGAGATGCTGGATCACCTCGGGAAGCCGGGAGTGGAGCTGGAGGTGGATGGCGGCATCAATGTGGATACCGCCGCCGAGGTGGTATCGGCTGGGGCGTCAATTTTGGTGGCGGGCAGCGCCATATTTAATCATAAAGGCAGCGTCAGCGAGAATATCGCCGCGCTCCGCCGTTCTATCGGCGGTGATTCATCTTCCAAGGGGTAAATATGTCTTCAGAGGTTATTATGGCGCTGATATTTCTGAATCACCATTAACCTCGATCGAAAACGGGGGTTTCAATCGCCTCCTTTTTACTTTTCAATCCTTGTGGTATATTCAGCTTAAGGAGGATGTTATGAGTGCACGGATATTAATTATCGAAGATGATGAGGCAATCTTAAAATTTCTTCGCCGGGGACTGGCTTATGAGGGTTATCAGGTAGATACAGCCAGCGACGGTCAATCTGGATTGGCATTAGCCAGGGATAATCCTCCTGACCTGGTGGTTTTGGATCTGATGCTGCCGGGCATAGACGGAATCGAGGTCTGTCGCCGTTTACGGGCGGGGGGTCCGGTTCCGATCCTGATCTTGACCGCCAAGGATACGGTTAATGATCGTATCCAGGGGCTGGATATGGGCGCAGACGACTATATGGTCAAGCCATTTAACCTGGATGAGCTACTGGCGCGCATCCGCGCCTTGCTCCGCCGCGCTCAGCCAGCCAGACCGCAAGTATTGCGTTTTGCGGATTTATCGTTGGATACAGGCACCCGTCAGGCAGCGCGGGGTAATCGAGCGATCTCACTCACAGCGAAAGAGTATGAGTTGCTGGAGTTATTCTTACGCCATCCGCGGCAGGTGATGACGCGCGATATGATTTTTGATCGGGTGTGGGGCTATGATTTCGGCGGCGAGAGCAATATTATCGAGGTATATATTCGTTACCTGCGGCAAAAACTCGAAGCCGAGAATGAACAGCGCCTGATCCATACCGTCCGTGGCATGGGGTATGTGCTGCGTGAATCGAATTGAGGCTAGTCTGCCCCGCGTTTCATTCCACCGAGATCAACACGCGCCTCCATTCTTGATTAGTCAGCCCGGTTTTCAGGTCTGAGGGATGTCCTTACGCGCTCGTTTAGCCGTCTTATACACCACCATCGTGGGGGGCATTTTGCTTCTATTTGGGGTGGCGGTGTATGGGGCGGTCAGTTTTAGCCTCACAGAGCAGATTGACAACATCCTGGTCAGAGCCGTGGATCAAATCTGGCCAGATATCCACGTCGACCCGTCTGGCAACCTGGGCTTTCAACCCGATTCCACACAGGACCTGGCACCGGGCATCCTCTTTCAGGTTTGGGGCAGAGATAAATCGCTTAAATATACCAACATCCCTCAGGTGAACACCGCTCTGGATCCGCTCGGGTTGAACGTCAACCAGCCGCTCTTTCGCGATTCCAATCTAAGGACATCCGTCGGGTCGGTGCATTTACGGGTGTTGACCGTGCCGCTGGTGGTGGGTGGCAGCGGTCGTTTGGCGGGGATCTTACAGGTTGCCACCACCATGTCCGTCGTGGATGCGACGCAGAAGTCATTGGTGGGGGTTCTGGTGGGTGGGGCGATCATTGCCATGGCAATTGCGGGTCTGGCGGGCTGGATCAGCACCCGGCAGGCATTGGCGCGGCTGAACAATGTCACCCAGGTAGCTTTGCAGATCACCCGCGCCGACGACCTGTCTCGCCGTATTCCCTATAACGGTCCTCCCGATGATGAGGTCGGTCAATTGATCCACGCTTTCAATCAGACATTGAGCCGCCTGGAGAATTTGTTCAATACCCAGCGCCGTTTCCTTGCCGATGTGGGGCATGAACTCCGCACTCCTTTGACGGTGATCAAAGGAAATGTGGATCTAATGCGGCGGATGGATTGCCTGGACAAAGAGTCGATGGATGGCATCGAGAGCGAAGTGGACCGCCTGACCCGTATGGTGGGAGACCTGTTGTTGCTGGCGCAGGCTGAATCGGGTAAACTGCCCCTCGATCGGCGCCTGGTCGAGCTGGACACACTCTTGTTAGAAGTGATGCAACAGATGCAAGTGTTAGCCAAGGGGCGGCTGCAGATGAAATTGGGTGAAATCGATCAGGTGTTGGTGTGTGGGGATCAGGATCGTCTGAAGCAGGTATTGGTGAACCTGATCGGAAATGCAATTAAGTACACCCCCGCCGGGGGAGAAGTGGTGGTCAGCCTGGGTAAGGACGAGCGTCGCGCCCACCTGGCGGTGCATGACAACGGTCCGGGTATCCCGGAGGAGGATTTACCCCACATCTTTGAGCGATTCTATCGGGGGGAGAAATCGCGCACCCGAGAGCGGGAGGGCAAAGGTTTTGGGCTGGGCTTATCCATTGCCTATTGGATTGTGCGCAATCATGGGGGGGAGATTGAAGTCGCCTCGAGCAAAGAACAGGGGACGACCTTTACTGTGTGGCTACCCCTGGCTCAAGGTGAATGCAGCGAAGAGGTTGGCGAAAACGCCTTAAATCCCATCTCTCCCCAGAGCAGAGAGAGATGGGATTGATAGAATGGTGCTATAGCGGGGGATAGCTTAAGTTAACGTCGGGTTTGGTTGTTTGTTCCCCGAGACGATTTGGCGCTGATTGAGACAGGGTGATACGTGGGTTCAGGACGGCTGTAGACCGATTCTGGATTCGGGGCTGGTTTCGGAGCCGGCTTGTAAGATGAAAGGGTGGCGCCAGACAGGCGCGGATTCGGATTGACTTGCTGCTCCGTCATGGTGCGGACGCTGGCGCTGCGGCGCATGGGGATCATTGTTCGCTGATCGGACTGGCTGAACAGGCGGGTGCCAGCCACCGAGAAGGTGCCGATAATCAGAACCCGGATCAGCCAGACCATGACGGCGACGAAAATTGGGACGACGCGCAGCAACAGCTCGCGGGCGATCACCGCATTGCCCAATGACTGGTGATTCAGGATGGCGATCGAGACGCCCCACCAAGTCAGCATGGCGTTCATGGTGGCTGCCAGCAGCCAGGCGCCAAAGAGATACCAAACTTCGGAGGGTTCATCTGCGCCTTCTTCGGGGGTGAACAGGCGGGCGATCCCGGCGAAATCAATGCCGCAGAAAGCAATTGCCAGAATCGTTGCCCAGCGCATTCCCATGAAGGATAAATCTCCGAGCAAATCCGACAGGGCAAATTCGGTGGTGCTGAAATTGAAGATTTCGAATGCCAGCAGGGCGGCAATAATGATCAACCCAAATGCCAGACCGCGCTGTAATTTGAGCCGGTGTGTCAGAGCAGTCAAGGTGGGATTACGCGTGATGGTGGTATTCATTTTAACCTCCTCAAGCAGATAAAGTGAGTGCCAAAATCTTTTGAACGAGCGACTTGATAATTGTTCATTGACATGAGAGTGATTTCTGGCTATAATATAGAACAAATGTTCGATTTTGTCAAGAGGTAATTTTCTTCTTTCGACACAGAACGTATGTTCTATTTTAGCATAAACCTGCGTTTTTAGGAGGTAATCTGATGAACATCGGTCCCTGGTTGGTGATCCGAGGTACGGTGTTAGGCGCACTGGTCTTGATTGGGTTCAGTTTGATGGTCACATCGGGTTTGTCTGTCCCCCAGGTGGCGTATGCTGAGGAGTTACCTGCCCCTCAACCGATTGCAGATGTGCAAACCAGTCAAGCGGATCAGCCCGAGGCGCAAAGTGAAACAAACCCGGTTGTTACGGGTGAATGTCTGGTAAGCGGCAATTTTCCCCCTTCTATTATCCAATGGTGCGAGATCATCACCAGGCATGCACAGACCTATCACCTGCCCCCCGATTTGATTGCAGCGATTATCCTGCAAGAGAGCGGCGGTGATCCTCAGGCGTACTCGCACAGCGGAGCGGTGGGTTTAATGCAGGTGATGCCCCGAGATGGTATTTCAGCCACGTTTATGTGCCAGAATGGACCGTGTTTTACTAACCGACCGAGCATAGAGGAATTGCGAGACCCCGATTTCAATGTCAGGTATGGGACGAAGTTATTAGCCGGATTGATCAACCGTAAGGGCAGCATTCGCGAGGCATTGAAGGCGTATGGACCGATGGATGTGGGATACAGCTACGCGGATAAGGTGCTAAGCCTCTACCAGCGTTATACGCCATAACTTGCTTTGAAGGATAAGCCAGATCGAATGATGGCGCTCACTCTGGTCGGGAGGTCATATTGGCGTGAACATTCACCTGTTCTGATGTTGAATGAGAGGTTGAGACCAGGTGTGGGAGGATAAAAAAAGGGCTGGTTTTTTACCAGCCCTTAGCTTACATCTGTTTTTACTAATCCTGGCGTTCTCCCAGGCGATGGTCGAGCATCATCAGACCGTTTGCGCTATCACCGATCATCTTGAGCTGCTCGACAATGGTCGAGGCGTTCTTCTCTTCTTCTACTTGCTCGTCAATGAACCACTGCAACATCACCTGCGTTGGATAATCATTCTCTTTGACAGCCAGGGCATAGATGCTGTTGATCATCCCGGTGACTTTCTGCTCGTGCTCGTAGGCGTTTTCAAAAGCAGCCAGCGGGGATTTCCATTCGAAGGGCGGCTGATCGATCGCGCTCAAGGACACCCTGCCACCTCGATCGTTAATATAATCAAAGAACTTCATGGCATGCTCGACCTCTTCATTGCTTTGCAGGCGCATCCAATGCGCCATCCCCGTCAGATTGAGGCTTTCGAAATAGGCAGACATTGAGAGGTAGATGTAAGCAGAGTAAAGCTCGTTCTTAATCTGTTCGTTAATTGCATCCTGAATCTTTTTGTTCAACATATCGGTTACTCCTTTCAAGAGACAAATTGTATCTTATTATACAACCATTGTTTGCCGGCGATTATCCTGACAGGCGGTTCTCAAGGACTGTTAATTTTCATCTGGCAAGCTGATGAGCTGAAAAGTTGCTTTATTCAGACCATAAACTTTCCTCTCTCAACTGGATGTGATCAAGCGCCCTGACATCCTCATCGGAGAGGACAATGTCCAATGCTCCAAGATTTTCGATCAAGTGCTCTTTTCTGGTGGACATAGGTAGAGCGATGACTCCCTCCTGGCGGATCAGCCAATTCAATGCAATCTGAGCAGGGGTGGCGCCCACCCTCTCAGCGATTTCCTGTAGAGCCGGATCATTAACCAGATGACCACGGTCAATCGGCGAATAGGCGGTCAGTAACATATTATTCGCCTGGCAATACTCCAGGACGCCATTCTTGACGTATTCCCGATTGTGCAGGTTATAAAGCACCTGATTGGTCGCCAGAGGCGTATCGGATAAAGCCTGAGCGCGCTTGAGTTGCTCGAGGTTGAAGTTGCTCACACCCAGATGGCGGACTTTACCCTGCCGTACCAGTTCATTGAGCGCCCGAAAGGTCTCTTCCAGGGGGATATCCCGGTTTGGACGGTGAATCAGGTATAAATCCAGATAATCTGTGCCCAACCGTTTCAGGCTGCCTTCCAGAGACTTTAAAGTATCCTGGTATCGTAATGTGACCTGCCAGACTTTGGAGGTCAGAAAAAGATCCTGGCGTCGAAAATCTCGGATCACCTGCCCGACCAGTTCTTCGGTATGACCGCCACCGTACATCTCCGCGGTATCAATATGGGTATAGCCCAATTCGATGGCGGTGCGAATGACCTCACGCGCTTGTTCATCCCGGGAGTGATCGGCATGCATCCCTCCCCCCAGTCCCCAGGTGCCCTGCCCCAAGACGGGGATGCGGTCGCCATTATATAGGGTTTTATAGATCATCGCGTTTCCTCCTGTTGGCATACAGATTTGTGGCTTTTGGTTCTACAGTGATAAGCGTTTTTTGAAGTGTATCAGACGTTCCACCTCCTCATACCCCAATGCCAGATGGGCTTTCAGGCTGATTTCATTGTTGATCTCACAATCTGAAGCCATTTCTTTCAGATCGAATTGTCGTGCCCAGTCCTCGGCAGCGTGAACGAGCTGGGCGCCGACCTCTTGCCGGCGATACTCCGGGTCCACGTACCATCCTTCAATATAACCTACCGGACTGGTGTCGCAGCCATCGGCGTACTTGCGTTGAGATGCTTCCAGAAAACCACACAACCCACCATCCGGTCGTACGGCTACCAAAACGGCACAGGTGGGATCGGCGAGTATCCCGTCCATTTCCCTCAAGTGCTCTTCGGGTGAGTGATCAGCCCAGAGCAGCAGGCGCATACGCAGCCATTCATCGAGATCTCTCGGTTCGACAGGGCGGATGTGCATCTCTAAAAACCCAATTCGGTCAATAGCTGGTCGCTTGTGCGCGGCGCGGAGGGTTTACCCAGTAATTCTTCCCAAAAGCGCTCATCATAGCGACGTGAGCGCACCGGCAGCGGCATGGGTACTCCCCAACCCAGGAGTAAGACTTCCTCTTTGGGTTGCAGGCGCGCCAGCATGCCGCGCAGAACTTCTCGACCGGCGAGTCCTGAAAGCACAGCCCGGATGTCGTCCTCGTCCCCCAGCCAGCCAGAGACCCGCGTGCCAAGCTGCGACATCACCTCATCATAAATCTGCGAAGGGCGCTGGTCAATGATCAACAGGGTGACATAATATTTGCGCATCTCCCGAGCGATGGTGCTGAAAGTGGTCTGGGCTGCCATCTCTCGGTTGAGCAGCTTATGCGCCTCCTCCAGGACGATCACCAGCTGGCGAGGTTCGTCTTTGCCGCTGGAGCGATAGGCGTTGGTGCGTTGCTCCCAGCGCTCGCGAATCTTGCGGGTCAGCAGGTTGCTCACCAACAGGTAGTCCAAATCGCTTTCATGGCGTCCGAATGAGAGCACCACGTGTTGCCCTGCTTCCAGGGCTTTAATGATCTCGCCCACGCTATCGGCGGCTGGCTGCTCAACCACGTAGGGCAGGTGAAAAACCCGTCCCAGTTTGGAGTGCAATCCTTCGGCTGCCATCACATTGACGCCTGCCGAATTAGCCCAGGCAGCCACGCTCCCCGGCGCCGGGATCTTTTTCCCATTCTCAACTTCAATAACCGTTCCCAATTCCATCTTCCGAAATTCGGCGAACCAGTTCTGTACGCCAAATGTGCTCACCAACGCTTCAAGGGTGGTGGGGGTCGTTTCCTTGAGATTTAGTTCAGGGGTGAGCAATTCGATATCCTGGGGGCGGATATCGCTCATGGCAATTTCCAGGTTGAAATCTGGGATGTGGTTTCGAATTTGAGCGCCGGCTCCTAACCCCACCACGCGAACCCGCCCGGGGAATTTATCGCGTAGCCCGGGGACGCGCTGCCCCGTATCGGATGCGGTATCCTCAAATCCGTATTCATTGTGCATATCGAGCACCAGCACCGCCGTCCGGTTGTGTTGGATCAATCCGGCGAGCAACAGGCGGGTCAGGAAGGATTTGCCCGTGCCCGTGGCGCCGAAAATGCCCGACGAGCGCTGGACGAATTTATCCAGATTGATACATACGGGATGTCCCTGCTCACGGGTGTAGCCGATGACGAAATTGCCGGGCTGAGTCTCCTTGCCGAAAATTTCCGCCACATCTCCCGGCTGAGCCAGGCGAACCGGAGCGTGATGGGGAGGCACCGTCTTCACCGGCAAAGGGCGGGGTTCATCTCGCAAGCCAAGGGAGATCTCTTCCCGCCAGCGCTCATACTCATGGCTGTTCGGATCAGGACCGCGCTCCAGCATCAGCGCCGGCAGCACCTCCAGGTTGGTGAAGAGGGTTTGCCCATGTAAGAGACGGGCGACGCCAGGCGGGAGGCGGGTCTCGCTCTGCTCATCGGCGAAGCGCGGATCGGTAGCGCCAAGCTGCAGGTCGGTAACCAGCCCGAAAAACAGCCAGTCGCCGCTCTCGAGGATGACGAAGGCGCCTTCTTGAATTTCCTGAGGCGGTACGGTCAGGCGGACGCGCAAGTTCTCTCTCAGCCCACCGCCTACTAGGTAACCGATTATTTTAGCTTGATCATCATTCGGGTTTTGGTTTGTCATGCTAAATCTACCTCAAAGATACGCGTGGTGAGCAGTCCATCTTCCAGGCTGACCAGGCGATAATGGGGCGGTTGCAAGGTCAGCAATGGCTCATCCTGCAGAGCAAATGAAAATGTGGTCGAACGCAGTCCGAACACGGGAATGCCCTTGTGTTGTTTTTCGTAACTGATGTGGGTGTGACCGCTGAACACTGCCAGAAGCCTTTCTTTTACCCCTGGCGCGGTGATCAATTTCCATAACTGCTGGATATCGTCGGCGATGAATTCATCCAACCAACGGCTGCCAATCGGGACAATATGGTGATGGGTCAGAATAATGGTGGGCAGGTCTGTCTGCAACGCCTGCTTGAGAAAGTCCAGGGTTTCAGGGTAGAGGACGGCTTTGGCATCTGCGCCCATATCCAGGCAAATGAAATGGACGCCCTTATGTTGAAAGCTGAAGTTGATCAGTTGGCTTGAGTCTGCCTGGGTGAACAGGCGTTCCAGGAACAGGGGGCGGTCGTCGTGGTTTCCAGGCATGAGATACATCGGGAAATCACGCAGCCCTTCGAGGCTGATCAGTCCGGGCTGTGCGGGTGTGGGGGCTGGTCTCAGACCGAGCAGGCGGCGGGCATTCTGGTAACCCTTGTCGGTTGATGGATCCACAAGGTCGCCGTTGGAGATGATGAAATCGGCATATTTTGCAGTGTTTTCGGCAATATGGCGCATAACCGCCCGAAAGGTGTAGGTGGGCGAGAAACCCCGCACCAGTTCGCTTTCGTCCTGGGGGAGGTGATGGTCGGAGATCTGGATGAAGGCGAAACGACTCATGCCGCACCACCCAGGGCGACATCCCCCAGGGCGCTGAGGACGGTCATTAAGGTGGGGTAATCGTCGCGCAATAAAATAATCAGCTCCTGTGTGGCGGCATCTGCCCAGTCCTGAACGCCGATGGCGGCTTGAGCATCTTGAGCCTGTTGCAGATGAGCTGCCAGCAATTCGCCCACGGGGATGTCCTGCGCGCGCAGGATATGGCGGAAATAGCCAAAGCGCCCGGCAGAAACAAAGCGGCGTAATTCCGCCTGATCACAAAGGTAAATCACATCCAGGCTGAGTGGTGGTCGGGGGGGAAGCAGGTGCAAGATTCTTCCCTGGCTCTGGTAGCCCACAGACAGGACGCTCATCTCCAATGGGACGTTCCGGTTGAGGCGGTTATCGGCGATGATGGTCTCGTTCACCCCCTCGGCGGTGACCAGTTGGCGCACCAGCCCGTCGTCGTCAATATGGATGTCGTAAATCAGACCATATATCTCGTAGCCATTTTCCTGAGGGACGCGCACCAGCGCGCCGAAAGATGGGGCATCAATCTGGTTCACCCGGCAACCCACCACAAATCCGGCTGTGTTGGCTCTCAATAAACGCCCAATCTCAATCGGGGTCATGCGTCACACCTCCTTACAACAGTTACATCCGCGTTCTGCCGGGTTGATCTTTGGCAAACTGTTTATTAGAAACCCCCTCAACCACGATACCCTGGCGGCGCAGCTCAATGGCGATCATATTGGTCACCTGGTCACGTTCCTCCAGGCTGACTCGGGCTGTCTCGTGCGCCCGATGGAGTAGATAGGGGTACGGGCGCGCTCCCAGGATGCGACACTGGTCAACCAGAACCGCGTGCAGCATGTCCAGCCTGGATGAATCCCGGGCAACCCAGGCGGGCACCTCAACCCGCGCCATGGAGGGTCGCCCTTCTCTGCCCACATTCAGATAGAAAAAATGCAGTCGCAGATGGTCATGATAATTTTGGGAGAATGGCGATAGCAACTCGAAGACAGCCGAGCGTTCCCCAGGGCGCAGGATGTCTTTGAACAGGAACCGATCGCTCACTCCCCGCAACGGTTGATAATTGCGCAGGTTGGCTAAATCTGCCGATTGGGCGCTGGCGATCTCCAAAAGGCGCACAACCAGGTTCGCTGCGGGCTTGTCCACGTAGCCGGCGGTGGTCGCCCCCAGTTCGTGGAGCCGGGAAAGCACCTCCAGGTACTCCGCCAGGCTTCTTTGGTAGGCGTCTCTCTCTTCGGGAGAGACGCCCTTGGCGCCCCACAACTCCACCGGACCATCGGTGAAGGTGATGATCGGCGGCTGTGCCTGAGCGGCAAGTTCAACCAGCATGGCGCGCTCTTTCAGGTCGCGGGTCAGGGCGAGGCTGGCATCCGTCTGGTTATAGAGTTGCTCGTCATAGAAAAGCTGGCATTGGATATAGAGCGTAGGGGGAGAGGCGTCCCCCAGGCGCATTTTGATTGCGCCTACATTGACCAGGCTGTATTCCACCTCAGCGTGGCGGTCGAGGTCGATTTGCGAGCCATCCGCTGCCAACAGGGTGGCAGCTTGAGGAAGTTCAGGCAGGGGATGGTGGGCGTTAAGCGCTTCGGATTGCGCAAGATCAAGGTTCACCGGCAGCGCGCAGCGCAGAGAGGGGTCGTTAACGGAGTGGACTTTCTGGCGCAGCGCCTCTCCCCCTTGTGCATATGCTTCAAGCAATTCTCTGGCTTGCTCGAGCTTACGCCATCTCTCTTGCTGTTTTGCGGGCGCACTCTTGCCCAGCTCTTGCACCTGCGCCTTCACCTGTTGGAAATCGATTGTCATCCTGCACCTTTACAATCACAATTACCGGTCACAAATCTACGCGCATATCATCTGGGAGCAGAAAGCCCCACAGGCAATCATAGAACATGCGTTTGAAATTATTTTACAACCGTCATACCCCCGCCACAAGGGGATATTTGCTGGGATGTTTGATTGCAGTCTGGGGTAAAATTTAACCTGATGGATTTGTTTTGGCAGGGGTTTCTGGCTTTACTTTAATCGTTAAGGGTTGATTGGTCAAGTCGTTAATCTGCCCAGATTTTGCCATGGCTGCGATAACCAAGACACTGACGGATACTCAAAGCGAAAGTCACCTGCGACCTTTTGACCCTTCACGTGACCTGAGGCGGGTGGCAGATCTGGTTGAATTGTGCTTCGCCGATACGCTGGATCAGGAAGGGCACAGTTATCTGCGTCGCATGCGCGCGGCGGCAAATAACCCCGTGTACCTGCGTTGGTCGGGCATTTTCTCGGGTAGTGGGGCGTTGCCGCCATACGGCTTTGTCTGGGAAGAGGACAACCAGGTTATCGGTAATCTGACGTTGATTCCCTATCCCTCGTTGCGCCGTAATTATTATCTGATTGCCAATGTGGCAGTGCATCCCATCTATCGCCGGCATGGGATCGCCCGCAGTCTGACCGAAGCGGCGATTAACTACGCCCGCAAGCGTGGCGCCCAGGCTGCCTGGCTGCACGTTCGCCCTGAGAACCACGCGGCGCGTCAGCTTTATCTCTCATTGGGCTTCAGGGAACGAGGCAGCCGCACCACCTGGCATACTCAATCGGAAGCTGTGGGTGAAAAGCTCACCCAACCCCATTTTACGCCTGTGCTGGGGAACCCAATGGGGGTCAAGATCCTGCCGCGGCGGGCTGCGGACTGGCAAACCCAGAGGCTCTGGCTCAAGCAAGTCTACCCCTCCCATATTGCCTGGCAACTTCCGCTGCGGATGCAGTCCCTCAGACCCGGAGTATGGGGATTGATCTATCGGTTATTCAACGACATCCACCTGCGGCATTGGTCTGCCGTGCGAGATGGACGCCTGATTGGAGTGCTCACCTGGCAGGAGTCATACGGCTACACCGATCATCTGTGGTTGGCTGTGAACCCGGCAGTGGACGAGACCGCCATCGCCCCGTTGCTAAGCCATGCCCGCAAAGCTATCTCACCCAGGCGGATGCTTTCGCTGGAATACCCGAGTGAGCGCGCCCGGCAAGATATCCAATCGGCGGGTTTTGTTGAGCACCAGACTTTAATCTGGATGTCTCTGGATCTCAATCCAGACGTTTAAAAATACGTATCTGCGAGTTACTCCGGCATGCCACTTTCTTCGGCGTTGGTTCAAGCTCTTCAAACCGAGTTGGATCCACGTCCAAAGATCGCTTGAACCGCTCCCGGAATGTAAAATGCCAGGGGCATGTGGTTGCTCCAAAAGCCGTAATCCTGGTAAATGCGATATTGCCCGGTGACGAAAGCATAGCCCTTATACAGGTAAGCGCCTTCAGCGAGGACCGAATCCAGACTGTGAGCATATCCCCAGGACTGCACCAGATAAAGAATGGCTGCCGCCAGGGCGATCAGGTATGGCAACCAGATCGGGGAGTGGAGGAATTCACGCCGATCTTTGGCTGGGGAAGCGTATCTTGAACGGAGAGCAGACATTGGAATGGGGCAGAAATTATAACAGACGCAAATCGGTGGTTGACTTTCGCGGAGACTTAGCTTATACTCTATCCAAGCGGAGGAACCCTTATGCGGGATGTACCTTCAAGAAAAATCGTCAGTTCAAACCTGTAGGCACGCCAGATTACGCGCGTGCCTTTTGATTATTTGGAGCGAAAGGAGCTTAATTAATGGACTACGGGATGATCGGAAAGATTGAGAAAGCCAAGCGATACGCTGAGCAACGTGATCGGATTAAGTTCGAGTCACTCAAGGTGACATTTGAAGGGGAGAATAACCCTCACACGGTGCGTCTTGAGAATGGTGTGTGGCAGTGTGATTGCGATTTCTTCCAAAGCCGGGGGCGTTGCAGCCACACGATGGCTCTTGAAATCATCCTGAAGAATATGCTTCCAGAAATTGTGTACCAGGTTTAGAGACAATTGTATACCTAAAAACGACGAGCCCCGGTTGGGGCTCGTTTTTATTTGCAGATTTATATCGGATTTTGCTCCTCCCAACCCGACAGGCGCAGGCGGCGCACCAGCCAGTCTCCCAGGGTGGGCGAGAATACGTTGACATAGTGTAACAGGGCAGCCTGGAAAGGGACAATCACCTCGGGCTTATGTTTGATGATAGCTTTGAGAATCGCCTCGGCGACCGCCTCTGGAGCGATTTTGGCTGAAATCCAGGGCACGCGCAGATAGTTGATCATCTCGGTGTCCACCCTGCCGGGCAGGATGTTGCTCAGATAGACTCCGCTCCCGTAGAGTTGCTGGCGCAGCACTTCAGCAAAGCCGGTCAGGGCGAATTTGGCTGAGACATAAGGGGCATCTGGCGGCAAGCCTTTCTTGCCATCCATGCTGGTCACCACGACGATATGCCCGTGACGCTGAGCGCGCATGTGGGGCAGCACCGCCAGGATGGCATACACCCCGCCATAAAAGTTGACCGCCAGGGCGCGTTCTATTTTCGCCGCGCTGAGTTCGTCCAGTGTGGCGCGCACATATTCCCCGGCGTTGGAAACCAGGATATCCACCTTTCCCCACTCTTCCAGGGTCGTGGCGACCATGGCGTTCACCTGCCTTTGATCGCTGACATCGGTGGGTACGACCAACGCCCGCCCTCCCAGGCGACAGATTTCATCCGCCAGTTGTGCAAGCAAAGCTTCCCGGCGGGCAACCAGGACGACCCACGCACCCCGCCGCGCCAAAGCCAGGGCGGTGGCTCGCCCAATCCCACTGGAAGCGCCGGTTACGATTGCAACCTGATTTTGAAATCGCGCCGACATCGCTTATAGACCTATTAGCACCA
>FWPV01000696.1_pt1 | contig 103635 bp, 86 predicted proteins | sample 2228371 | NCBI WGS metagenome assembly FWPV01 (sample SAMEA103939776, study PRJEB20133) | metagenome
GGCGGACGGTGCGCCAGGAGGACGTGAACCTGTTCGCCCAGGCCACCGGCGACCACCAGTGGATCCACGTGGATACCGAGCGGGCGAGGCGTGCAGACACTGCCGATGAGAGTCCGGCAGATGAACTTCGCTAACCGGGTTTCCCTGGTGTCGGTGGATTTCTACGTTGCGCCATGTGGTCACGCTCCTGGAGCAAGAGCGCGGTGACCTTGATGATGGCTTCGCGATCGCGGGGCTCGCTCTCTGCCATGAGCAAGGTCAGAGCCACCAGCGTTTCTTCGGAGATTCTGCGCTCACCACTTCCGGCATCGAGCGCATGGTTCTTCTCCAGGAACCAAAGAAACAGCGCCGCGCCGATGCGCTTGTTGCCATCCACGAAGGGATGGTTCTTGACGACAAAGTACAGCAAGTGGGCAGCCTTGTCCTCGAGCGTCGGATAGGCGTCTTGACCGCCGACGCTTTGAAGGATCGCTACCAATGAGCTTTCCAAGCCGGCGTCTTTTTCCTGGCCGAACAGCGGACCGGCTTGAAACCGTTCCCGGAGCACTGCGATCAGCCGGCGTGCCTCTTCAGGCGTAACGGGCTGAGCCTGACAGGCAGCCGCCTCGACCGGCCGCAGTCGGCCATGATCATAGTCATCGAGCAGGTCCAGCGCATGAGAGTAATCCTGAACAAGGTTGAGCAATGCCGCGGTCTCGTCGCCAGCACGTGCGCGGCGACGCGATACCTCCGCCACCAGCCGGATGGCCTGGCGAAGCTCGGCAAGACGCCGCGCATTGACCGTGTAGCCCTTGAGGAGATGTTCTTTGAGGACGTGGGTCGCCCAGATGCGGAATTGCGTCCCGCGGCGCGAGTTGACCCGGTAGCCGACGGAGATGATGGCGTCGAGGTTGTAGTACTCGACCTGATAGGACTTTCCATCGGCGGCAGTTGTTGCAAAAAACGCAACAACTGAATTCCGATCCAACTCACCCTCTCGGAAGACGTTTTTCAAGTGTCTCGAAATCACGGACTTGTCGCGTTCGAAGAGCTCCGCCATTTGGTTCAGGTTGAGCCAAATGGTTTCCTGCTCGATCCGCACATGGAGGCGCACCGATCCATCCGGGGCCCGATACAGGACCACCTCGCCTCCGGGTCCGCCGTAGGCGGCGGCAGGTTCGCGGAGTGCGTGCGGCGGGCCCTTCCTCTTGCGCTCCGTCATCTGGGCTTTCCTCGTCGAGGGTGGCTTCGGGATGGTCGGTCCCGATCCCGGCATCGCCGTTCACCGGTCCCTCTCCGGTCTCACGTTCGGCCTCCGCCTCGCGCGCCTCTTCCGGCCACGGCGCCACCACCTCGCGCAGACCTACCTTGCCGGTGACCGCATCGGCAATCAGCCGAGCCGCGCAGGGCGTCGGCCATCTGCCAGAGCTGGGCTTCGTAGCCTACCGTGGCGCCGCTCGTCGCCCGCGTGTGGCTGGTGTTCCTCGATCTCGCCATGTCCTCCCTGCCTTCCTCCGGCACGGCCGCCGGCCACGTCCGCAACGAGCGGCGGCCAGGGCCGGTTCCCCTCGACGCCCTGCCGCGCCACGGTACTGGCCAGCTCCTCGTCTCGCCCCTCGTGGTCGTGCCCACGGCCACGCCGTCCTCGCCATGCCTGGCTCATGAGTCTAGCGCACGGTCGGCGAGTGCGGCTGCCGGGGCTACCATGGGCTGCCGGCGATCGGCGGGAGGTCGGCAATGGCCGAGACAGTGCGGTTCGAGGAGATGGCGGGGCTTTCGGGTCGGACGTTCACCTCCCCCTGGCGGACGGTGCGCCAGGAGGACGTGAACCTGTTCGCCCAGGCCACCGGCGACCACCAGTGGATCCACGTGGATACCGAGCGGGCGAGGCGCGAGTCGCCCTTCGGCGGCACCATCGCCCACGGGTACTTTTCCCTCTCCCTGGTGCCGGTGCTGCTGTTCGAGACGTTGGAGGTGACCGGCGCCTCGGCGGTGCTCAACTACGGTGCCAACAAGGTGCGCTTTCCGGCGCCGGTGCCGGTGGGCTCGCGGCTGCGCGGGGTGTTCAGCATCGCCAACGTCGAGCCGGTGCCGGGGGGCGTGCAGGTGACCTTCGCTGCGGTCCTGGAGATGGAGGGCGCGGCCAAGCCGGCCATGGCGGCCGAGATCCTGTTCCGCTGGCTCGCCTGAGCCGCACCCCTCGCCCACACGGTGCCGGCCGCCGCGGTGCGTGCGGGCGCGAAGGCCGCCGTGCCGGGCCGCTCGAGGGCTTGCAGGAACGTGCCGACAGCGCACGGGTTCGAGACCGTTCCCCCTTCCCCTCGCCCCAGCGAGGCGGCGTCCCTTGACGCGGACCCTGCAGGCGTTATCTTGATGACAGAACGAGTCGCTACGCACCGCTCGAACGGTCAGGGAGGTGTGAGATGCGCGCCCATCGCGGCCCCCGACGCTGGTTGCGTTGCCCGGTTGCCTTCCCCTGGCTCGCCGTGGCCCTGGCAGCCTGTGCGGCGTTCGCTGAGCCATGGGAGGCCCTGCCCCTCAACGCCGACCCGCCGGCCAACCCGGTGCGGCTGGTGTTCATCCACCACTCCACCGGCGAGGCGTGGCTCGCCGACGACTACGGCGGCCTCGGCCAGGCGTTGCTCGCCAACAATTACTTCGTCGCCGACACCAACTACGGCTGGACCGTAGGCGGCGATCCCATCGGCGATCGCACCGACATCGGTCACTGGTGGGAGTGGTTCATGGGGCCGACGCGGGACGCGGTGATGGCGGCCCTCTACGCCCAGACCGAGCAGAACTGCGAGTACACCCGGATGGAACCACCCCCCGCCGGCCCAAATCAGATCGTCATGTTCAAGTCGTGCTTCCCCAACTCGCACCTGGGAGGCGAGGCGGACGACCCGCCGACCACCGGCTCGAACCCGTTGAGCGGGCAGGATGCCGGCTCCGAGCACCACACGGTGGCCAACGCCAAAGGGATCTACAACGACATCCTCGCCTACTTCGCCGCCCACCAGGAGAAGTTGTTCGTGGTGATCACCGCCCCGCCGCTGGCCGCGTCCGACACGACCCCCGAGGCGGCGACCAACGCCCGCGCCTTCAACAACTGGCTCGTCCACCAATGGCTCGCCGGCTACCCGTACCACAACGTGTTCGTGTTCGACTTCTACAACGTCCTGACGAGCAACGGCGGCAGCCCCGACGTCAACGACTTCGGGCGAACCACCGGCAACCACCACCGCTATCGGGCGGGCGCAATCGAACACATCACCGACCGGGGGGGCAACACCAGCGCCTACCCCAGCGGGGACAGCCACCCGTCGGCGGCCGGGGACCAGAAGGCGACGGGCGAGTTCGTGCCGTTGCTCAACATCGCGTACAACTGCTGGAAGGGACTGGGCGGCTGCCCGGGCGCGGCCGCCGCGTGCACCATCACCGGCAACGCCGTGGTGCCGGCCACGGCGGTGGTGGGCCAGGCCGTGAGTTTCGTAGCATCGGGCTTCACCTACTCCGGCACGTGCAGCGGCGCCTTGACCTACGACTGGGACTTCGGTGACGGTTCGCCCCACTCGAGCAGTGCCAGCACCACCCACAGCTATCAGACCCCTGGCACCTACACCTGGCGGCTTGTCGTGTCCATGACCGGCGGCTCGACGACGCGCACCGGGCAGATCGTGGTGAGTGGCGGCTCGGGGGCGGACCCCTACGCCTACCTCGTGCCGTCGGTGGCCCACGCGGCCGGGGCGGCGGGCACCAACTGGCGCACCGATGTGGGCGTGATCAACACGTCGTCCGCCAGCGTCACCCTCAACCTCGCGTTTTTCGACGCCACGAGCGGGGCCCAGACCACCGCGAGCCACTCCCTCGGTGCCCTGCAGAGCATCGAGTGGAAGGACGTGCTGGTGTCGAAGTTCGGCTTCGGCCAGGCGAGTTCCCCGAAGGGCACGCTCCTCGTCACCTCCAACCAGCCCCTCGCGGTCACCTCCCGCACCTACAACCAGGAGAGCGAGACCCGCACCTACGGGCAGTCGTACCCGGCCCTGGTGGTGGCGTACCCCGGCGGCAGGGACGTGGAGGCCATCGGCGACGGGCGGGTGGGGTTCATCCCGCTGGTCAAGAAGAACGCTGCCTTCCGCACCAACGTGGGCGTCGTGAACCTCGGCACCTCGCCGTGCACCGTGACCGTCCAGCTCGTCGCGCCAGGCGGCAACGCCATCGGCACCGCCCGCACCCTCACCGTGGAGGGCCGCCGCTGGAAGCAGGAAGACGACATCCTCGCCAAGGCAGGCGCCGGCACTCGCGACGCCGCCTACGCCCGGGTCGAGGTGTCGACGACGTCGTGCCAGGCGTGGGCCTACGCGTCGGTCATCGACCAGAACACCGGCGATCCGACGACGATCCCGGCCATCGTCCCATGAGGCGCCCGGGCATGGCGTGGGCGGTGGCCCTGCTCGCGGCCACGGTGGCGCTCCCGCTCGCGCCGGAGCTCGACCCCTCGCCGCGCCTGCCGCGGCGCCGGCTGGCACACCTCGCGCGGCTTGCGCCTGCCGACCTCGAGTACCTGGGCGCCTTCCGCCTCCCCGACCGCCCGGCGGCAAGCCCCCCAGCGCACACCTGGGAGTACGGCGGCGAGGCCCTCGCCTACCGGCCCGCGGGGGATCCGGGCGGGGAGGCGGACGGCTTCCCCGGATCCCTGGTCGGCTCCGGGCTCGACCAGTTCAACGAGGTGTCCGAGATCTCCATCCCGGCGCCGCGGATCTCGCCCGGGAAAGACCCGGAGGAACTTCCCACCGCCACGACCCTGCAGCCCTTTGCCGACATCCGCGGCGGGCTCTGGCAAACCCTCACCGAGCTGCCTCGCCTGGCCATGTGCGTGCTTTCCGACCCCAGGACCGGCGAGAAGCTGCACGTAGCCTGGGGGCAGCACATCCAGGACGACGCCGCGACCCGGGTGGCGAGCCACGGCTGGTGCAACCTCGATCTTGCGGCGCCGCAGACCCAGGGCGGGTGGTGGATCGGCGACGAGTCGCTGTACAGCGTCAACGGCTACCTCTTCGAGATCCCCGAGGCCTGGGCCGCCGCCCACGTGGGCGGACGCCGCCTCGCCACCGGGCGCTACCGCGACGGTGGCTGGTCCGGCATGGGACCGGCGCTGTTCGCCTACGCTCCCTGGCTCGCCGGCAACCCGCCCCCGCCGGGCACGCGCCTGGACCCCGTCCCCCTGCTGCGGTACTCCCACACCAGGAGCGACGATCCCGATCCGACCAGCGTTCGCCTCGCCGGCTACCAGCACGCCGACGAGTGGGAAGGGGGCGCCTGGATCACCACGCCCTCCGGCAAGGCTGCCGTGGTCTTCGCCGGCACCAAGGGGACCGGCCAGTACTGCTGGTACGGGTGGCTGGATCCCACGGGCTCGGGCCTGCCCTGCGTCGAGACCGAGGTCGGCGGCGAGCCCATGTGCTTCCGCGCCGATCACACCCCGTGTCCGGCGGCACTGGTGCGGGAGTGCCCGGGCCACACCTCGTATCGCGGCTGGTGGAGTTCCTCCTTCACCGCCCGGCTGGTCTTCTACGACCCCACCGACCTCGCCACGGTGGCCGCCGGGGAGTGGCAGCCGTACGAGCCGCAGCCGTACGCCTCCCTCGACCTGGACGCTACCCTCTTCCTGCCCGACCCCACGGTGGAACCCGACGAGACGGGGCGCGGCGTGCAGCGCCGGTACCGGCTGGGCGAGATGGCCTACGACCGCCTCCGCGGGCACCTGTTCCTGCTCGAGAAGTTCGCCGATGGCGCCAAGCCCATCGTCCACGTGTGGAAGGTGCGCCCCTGACGGTGTCCGCGGCGTCCGCCGCGGGGCGGGGAGAGTCTGTCGTTTCTGGGGCGTGTGCGAAACGACATCTCGAAGGCACGGCCTGCCGTGACCTTCCCGCCGTCCCGGCGCCTCAGGCGCCGGCGTACAGCTCGTCGATGAGCGTTGCGTAGCGCTCGGCAATGGGCCCGCGCTTGAGCTTCAAGGTCGGGGTGACCAGCCCGTTGGCGACGGTGAACTCCGGGACGATGGCCACCTTCTTCACCGTCTCGAAGGAGGCGAACTCGCGGTTACGATCGGCCACCTCGGCCTCGATGAGCGCCACCACGCGCGGGTGCCGGGAGAGCTCCTCGACGTTCGCGAAGGCGATGCCCTGGGAACGCGCCCACTCGGCAACGTTGTCCGTATCCAGGGTGAGAAGGGCCACCAGGTACGGCCGCCGATCGCCGATGACGCACACCTGGTTGATGTACTTGGAGGTGGCGAGGACCCCTTCGATGGCGGTAGGGGCGATGTTCTTGCCCCCCGAGGTGACGATGAGCTCCTTCTTGCGGCCCGTCACCCGCAGGAAACCCTCCTCGTCGATCTCGCCCAGATCGCCGCTGCGCAGCCAGCCGTCTTCGGTGAAGGCCTCAGCGGTCTCCGCCGGCATCTTGTAGTACTCCCGCATGACGTTGCGGCCGCGGAACTGGATCTCGCCGTCCGGGGCAATGCGTTGCTCGATCCCCGGCCCGGGCGGTCCCACCCAGCCGAAGCGGTAGTTGTCCACCCGGTTGACGTTGGTAAAGGAGGTGTTTTCCGTCATCCCGATCCCCTCCAGGACGAGGATGCCGGCCGCGTGGAAGAAGCGGCCGACGGTGGGGTCGAGGGGCGCGGCACCGGAGATGCACCACTTGACGCGACCGCCCAGGGCCGCCCGGATCTTCGCGAAGACGAGCCTGTTGGCGAGGGCGTAGCGGACGCGCAGGCCGAGCGGCACTGGCCGCTTCGCCAGCAGGTACTCCCCCCGTTCGTGCCCGACCTTGACCGCCCAGCGGAAGAGCTTGAGGGCGACGCCGCCCTTGGCCTCGGCCCCGGCCAGCACCCTGGCGTGGACCTTCTCGTAGATGCGCGGCACGGCAATGAACCAGTGGGGGCGGGCGAGCTTGAAGTCCTCGGCGATGGTGTCGAGGTTGCGGGCAAAGACCGTGGTGGTGGCCGTGAGGAGGGCGGTGAAGGTGCAGGTGCGGGCGAAGATGTGGGCGAGGGGCAAGAAGAGGAGCTGCACGTCCCCCGCCGGCATGTCGTTACAGTGCTGCACGGACTGGGCGGTCCAGGTGATGTTGTCGTGGGTGAGCACGGCCCCCTTGGGAACACCGGTGGTGCCGGAGGTGTAGACGATGGCGCCCACGTCGCCCGGCCCCACGGCGGCAATGCGGGCATCGAGGGTCGCCTCGTCGACACGGTCGCCGAGGGCCAGGAACTGCCGGTAGGAGAGCACCCAGTTGTCGTCGTGCTCGCCCGCGAAGAGCACCACCTTGCGGACGCGCGGCAGTCGGTCGCGCACGGCGAGGAGCTTGTGGAGCTGTTCGAGGTCCTGGGCGAAGACGAGCACCGAGTCCGAGTGGTCCACGATGTAGCGCACGTCGTTGGCGAGGGTCGAGTGGTAGATGCCGACGGTGACCGCCCCGACGCTTTCGGCCCCCACGTCGGTGAGCACCCACTTGTAGCAGGTGTAGGAGAGGATGGAGATCTTGTCGCCGTGATCGACGCCGAGGGCGATGAGACTCTTGCCGACGCGGCGGACGGCGCTCAGGAACTCGCGCCAGCTCACCGATTCGCTGCGCTCCGGCGAGAGGATGGTCCGGTACGCCTCCAGGTCCGGGTACCGTTCCGCCGTCCGCCGCGCCATCTCGTAGACGTTCTTGAAATCGACAAAGGCCATGGTCCCCTCCTGCCCCGCGTACGTTCCCCCGGTGTTGTTTCATCGTACCAGAAGCCACCAGGCGCCGTGCCGCGCGGCGGCGAGGCCGTCCGCGAGGGGGCCGTGTCAATGGAAGTTGCGGGCCGGGGTGGCGGGGAGCGGATGGGCGAAGAGCGGCTGCACTTTCTCGGCGCGGACGGTGACGACGCCGTCGCGCGCCTGCACCACTCCGTACACCTCGAGGAGCGCCGTGCCGGTGATGACGGCGCGGTGCGCGGCAAAGAGGTCGGGCATGAAGACGACGTTGGCAAACCCCGTCTCGTCCTCGAGGGTGAGGAAACACAACCCCCTGGCGGTGCCCGGCCGCTGGCGGACGATGGCCACACCGCCCACCCTCACCCGCGCGCCGTCCCGTTGCCGGGCCAGCTCCCGTGCCGACAGCACGCCCCGCGCGGCGAGCTCCCCCCGGCGCAGCGCCAGGGGGTGGCGACCGACGGTGACGCCGGTCCCGGCGTAGTCCGCCGCGTAGCGCTCGGCCACCGACATGGCCGGCAACGGCGACGGGGTCGGCTCCGGCTCCATGGCGCGAGCCAAGGGGGGGCGGCGGCCGTCCAGCGCCGCCACCTGCCAGAGCGCCGACCGGCGGGTCTGGCCGAGGCTCGAAAAGGCGCCGATGCGGGCAAGGGCTTCCAGCTCGTCGTTGCGCAACTGGCAGCGGTACGCCGCCTCCTTGACCGAGTCGAAGGGCGCCCGGCTCGCTTCCTCCTCGATCCGCCGCCCCGCCTGCTCGCGCAATCCGTTCACGAACCGCAAGCCCAGGCGCACGGCCAGGGTGCCGGCGGCGCTGCCCGAGGCGCTGGACACTGGCGCCAGCCGCTCCGGCCGGCACGACCAGCCGGAATGGTTCACGTCGATGGGCAGCACCCGCACGCCGTGCCGCCTGGCGTCCTGGACCAGCGTGGCCGGGTGGTAGAACCCCATGGGCCAGGCGTTCAACAGGGCGGCGAGGAAGCACGCCGGATGGTGGACCTTGAGGTAGCCGGAGGCGTAGGCGATGAGGGCGAAGCTCGCCGCGTGGGACTCGGGAAAACCGTAGAGGGCGAAGGAGGTGATCCCCTGGACGATCTCGTCGGCAGCCTTGCCGGTGATCCCCCGGGCGGCCATCCCCCGGCGCAGGTGCGATTCCAGCTTCTTCATGCGCTCCACCGAACGCTTGGCGGCCATGGCGCGGCGCAGCTCCTCCGCCTGGCCGCCCGAAAACCCGGCTGCCACCATGGCGACGCGCATGAGCTGCTCCTGGAAGAGGGGCACGCCGAGGGTCCGCCGCAGCACCGGTTCGAGGTCGGGGTGGGGGTAGCTCACCGGCTCGCGCCCCTGGCGGCGGTGCAAGTAAGGGTGGACCATCTTGCCGACGATGGGACCGGGACGGATGATGGCCACCTCCACCACCAGATCGTAGAAACGGCGCGGCTGCATCCGCGGCAGCGTCGCCATCTGGGCGCGACTCTCCACCTGGAACCACCCCACCGTGTCGGCGCGACAGAGGGCATCGTAGACGGCAGGGTCGTCCTGGGGGAGGTGGGCGAGGTCCACCTCCACCCCCTCGTGGCGGGCCACGAGGGGTACCGCCTCCTGGAGCACCTGGAGCATGCCGAGACCCAGGAGGTCCACCTTGATGATGCCCAGGTCGGCGCAGTCGTCCTTGTCCCACTGGATGACCACCCGCCCGGGCATGGCGGCGGGCTCCAGCGGGACGACGTCGTCGAGGCGACCCCTGGCCAGCACCATCCCCCCCGAGTGCTGCCCCAGGTGGCGGGGCAACCCCAGGATCCGGCTGACCACCTCGACGAGGAGACGGCCGCGGTGCTCCTCGGGGGCCAGGCCGGCGGTGCGCAAGTGTGCGGCCAGTTCGCGCCGCGGCTCCCCCTCGAACCCGTGCCAGCCGCCGAGCAGCCTCGCCAGCCGGTCGAGATGCTCCGGCGCAAAGCCCAGCACCTTCCCCACCTCGCGCACCGCCGAGCGGCCGCGATAGGTGATGACGTTGGCGGTCATGGCGGCGCCCCGCTCCCCGTAGGTGCGGTAGACGAACTGGATGACCTCCTCCCGCAACTCGCCGGCCGGCAGGTCGAGATCGATGTCCGGCCATTCCCCGCGTTCCTCGGAGAGGAACCGCTCGAACAGCAGGTCGTAGGCGATGGGATCGACGTTGGTGATGGCCAGGGCGTAGCACACCGCCGAGTTGGCGGCAGAGCCGCGCCCCTGGGCGAGGATGCCGCGGCTGCGGCAGAACCTCACGATGTCGTGGACCACCAGGAAATACCCGGTCAGCCCCAGGCGAACGATGAGGGAAAGCTCCCGGTCGAGCTGCGCCCGTACCCGCCGATCGATGGTGCGGTAGCGCTCCCGCGCCCCCGCCTCAACGCGGGCAAACAGCTCCTCCGCTTCCGACCGGTCCCCTTCGAGGCGGGCCCGGGGGAAGCGGTAGGGCAGCTCGGCGAGGCGGAAGGCGCACCGTTCGGCAATGCGCGCCGTGGCTGCAAGGGCCTCCGGGAAGTCGGCGAAGAGGCGGGCCATGGCCGCGGGGGCGCGCAGGACCCGGGCGCGGTTGCTCTCGAGGCGCCGACCGGCCGTGTCGAGGGTGCAATGCGCCTGAAGGCAGGCAAAGACGTCGGCCACGAGGAAGTCGGCCGGGCGGGCGGCAAGGGCGTCCTGGGTCGCCACCACTTCCACCCCCGCCTCTCGCGCCAGCCGCACCATGGCCAGGTTGCGCGCCTCCTCGCCGCGCCGCTGGTGGCGATGGATCTCCACCGCCAGCCGGCCCGTGCCGAAGATCTCGACGAGCCGGCGCATGATCTGGCGAGCCGCCGCTTCCCCCCCTTCCCGCCACGCCCGTACGAGGGGACCGCGCTCCCCGCCGGTGAGGGCGACGAGACCGTCGGCGTGGGCCGCCACCTGGGCCCACGACGCCCGCCCGTCCCCCTTCCGCCGGCAGGCCAGGGGGCGAGGGCGGGTGTTCTCCCCTCCTTGCCGGTCCTTCCCTGCCTGGAGCGCGACATCGCTGAGCAGGCGGCAGAGGTTGGACCACCCGCGCGCGCTCTCGACGAGGAGCGGCAGGCGGGCACCGTCGTCGAGCACCACCTCGGCGCCGCAGATGGCCTCGAGTCCGGCTTCCCTCGCCGCCTTGGCAAAGCGGGGGATCCCGTAGACGCCGGCCCGGTCGGTGACGGCGATCGCAGAGAGCCCCAGGGCCGCCGCCCGTTCCACCAGGGTTTCCGGCTCCGATGCCCCTTCGAGGAAGGAGAAGGCCGTGCGAGCGTGGAGCTCGCAGTACGGGGGGGTGCCCTCCGGGCGCACGCCACGGCTCATGGGCATGGCGAGGCAGGGGCGGCCGTGGGCGGCTGCCGGCGGGCGCGGCCGACCTGGTCCTGCCCGCCCTCGCCCGCCGCTCCTGCTTCGGTGGCCAGCCAGAGGGCGGCCATCACCGCCTCGGGCCGCAGCATCACCTCGTACGCAGGGAAGCGCCGCAGGCGAAAGCCGGCCGCCCTCAGGAAGGCGTCCCGCTCGCGATCCTCCTCGCGCGCGACGGCGGACGGGTCGAGCACTTCCACCACCAGCCGACGCTCGCGGCACAGGAAATCGACGAGGTACGGCCCCACCGGCACGCGACACTCGAAAACGACCCCCAGTTGCCCGTTGCGCAGGCGCGACCACAGCAGCCGTTCGGCGTCGGTCATCGCCCACCGTCGCTCCCGAATCTTGTCGACGAGTCCTGGCATCGTTCCTCCTCGCCGGCGGGCTAGTCGTACACCCCGTCGGCAAACCACCGGCGCTGGAGCCGGTCGAAGTAAATCCGCAGCACCGCCCCGTCGGCAGTGGCCACATCGAACTCGTCGCGAGCCAGGGGCTCTTCCCCCCACCACTCGCCGACGAAGCGGTACGGCCCGGCCCACCCCATCACCGTCCCCCCCAGGCGACCGACCTGCACCACGGCCGGTCGCGTACCGGCCGTCACCACCCGGGCTTCCCGCGGGGGACGGAACGCCCGCAGAACCGGTGCCGGGGCGGTGCGGCTCGGGACCGGGGGGGCGGGGGCCGGCCCGGCAGCACTGCGTCGCCGGTCCGGCGCTCCCTCGTCGCGCCCCGGCGCAAAGGGCACGAGACTCCACGCCCCCGGCCGGTGGGTATCGGGAAGGGCCGCGGCGCCGACCCGCTCCGGCCCGACGAGGGCAGCGAGCCGGGCGAGGGCCTGGGCCAGCTTGGCGGGGGTGGGGGTCCGGGGCCCGAAGAGGGATCCTTGCACCAGACGCACCTCGCCGGGGGTGACGACAGCCGTGATCCCCTCCACCGGCGCCCCCGGCGGCCGCGCTTCGAGCTGCAGCCGCACCAGGGGGAGCACGGCGCCGACCTCGCGGGAGGGCGCCACCATGGTGGTCCGCGTCTCCACCCGCTCCCCCCCTTCCAGACGGAGTTCGAGGAGGAGTTCCCCGAACCCCTCCCCCCGCAGGGCGAGGCGCTCGGCGAGCCGCGAGAGCATGCCGCGAAGTACGAAGAGAAACGTCTCCAGATCCCCCACGGGGAACTCCAGCTCCACACGCTCGGCCAGGGTCTCCGGCACGGGGTCGGGGATGAACTCCTCGTCAGCTTCGCCGCAGGCCAGGCGGTGCAGGGGCGCCCCCGCCTCGCCCAGCCGCAAGGCCACGTCCTGGCGGGGCAGCGCCGCAAGCTCGCCCGCCCGGCGAATCCCCCAGGCCGCAAGCCGTGCCGCTGCCAACGGCGACGGTTCGAGCAGCGTCACCGGCAGCGGCGCCACGAACGCCCCTTCCCCCCCCGGCCGCACCACGCACATGCCCGGACCACCGGGCTCGCACGCGTCAGCGATGTCGACCCGGCAGCGGCGCTCTTTCGTCAAGGCGCCCGCCACGCCCGCGCCGGGCTCCTGCCGCCACAGGTAGGGTGTGGCGTACTCAATCGAACCGGCAGGCGGGGAGGCGGAGGAACGGCCATGCACGGGGGCACGGCGCCCCGACGAGGGGGAACGCGAGGAGCCGAGGCTGGCATGGGCCAGGCGGGCGGCGATGCGCGCCACACCGACGCTGCCTGCGATGCCGACCCGGGCCTCGAGACCGACGCGATGCGCGGCACGCAGCAGCTCGTGGGCCAGGTGGACCTCGCTGCCGAAGCGAGGCAGGAGGCCGCCCACGTCGAGGAGAACCTCCCCTGCTTGCCTGTGCCCGACCCGCGGCGAAAAGGCTGTCGCCACGTCGCGCAGCGCCTCGCCGGCGGAGGCCGTGGTCGCTGCCGGCACCATGCGTACCATCGCCTGGGGAGCGCACTGCCGGGCCTGGGCAGCCGTCATCCCCACCTGGACGCCGAGCCCTGCCGCCTCGCCAGCCACAGCCACCACCACATCGCGCGGGGAAGGCCCAGCGACGATGGCCAGCGGTGCTTCGGCGAGTTCCGGCCTGGTACGCCGTAGCGCCTGGAGCGGGAAGTCCGGGACGAACAGGCAGGCGAGGCGCATGGCCATCCCCCTAGCGAGCCGGCGTCCGGAGCGAGGTGCGAGGGCGCGACGGTTCCGTCCCCGGTCTCACCTCTTCCCACACCACGCGGAGCTCGGTACCGCCGACACTCGGCGTGCTGCTGCGGTGGACGGTCAGACGCACCGCCAGGCCAGCGAACCAGCGTGGCGCGCCCTCCTCCCCTCCCCACAGCACCGTGCCCCGCTGCAACGCCAGCCGCGTCCCCGCCTGCCCACCACTCCACGGGCGATCCGCCACCACCAGCGCCACCGCTCCCGCCCGCTCCACCGCCCGGCCGAGGCGAAGGGCGAGGGCGTTGTGCCGCACCCCCACCGCCGGCGAGGGGCGCGTGACCTCCCCGGGCCGCTCCCCCACTCCCCCACCCTCCGACCGCGAGGCGCGCCCACAGCGCCCCCAGTCGTGCTCCTGGGCGGCCGTCAGATCGATGGTGACGACGGCGATCCCCCCCGTTTCCAGGATGATCTCCGCTGCCCGCACCGCCCGCTCCACCCCGTCGGTACGCACCCACAACACCCGTTCGAGGACCACCCCGCTGCGCTGCGCCGTGGCAGGGTCGAAGGCATCGCCGGTCTCGACCCAGGCGGCCACCTCGCCGCGGGCGGTGGCTGCCGCCACGGTGGCGACGGCCACGGCGGTCCGCCCCGACGCCAGAGGACCGACGATCTCCCCCACTGCCCCCACCGGCCACCCCCCGCCCAGCACCCCGTCCAGCGCCGCCACCCCGCTCGCCAGCCGCGGCCACGTCCCCCGCGCTGCCCAACGAGCCGTGGCGTGGCGCAGCACGGCGAACACGTCGCCCTGGCCCTCGCTGGCAGGGTTGCTGGTGGGCACCGGGGCCGCGACGGATCCGACAACCATCATGACCATTCATAATCTAAGTGCGACCATCATCGTTGTCAACCTCTTTGGTTGACATTTGTCGATATTCGACCTAGATTGACAACGAAAGGTGTCGAATGGCGAGCGACTCCCTCGGCACGACCCTCCGCCTCCTCCGCAAGGAGCGCGGCCTCTCCCAGCAAGCCCTGGCGAACCGCGCCCAGCTCTCTCGCAACTTCCTGGCGCAGATCGAACGCGGCGAGTCCCGCCCCACCGTGGCCACCCTCGGCCGCATCGCCCTCGCCCTCGGGACCAGCGTCGCCGAGCTGCTCGGGGAAGACCTCCCCACCCAGCCCTCCACCGACACGGTCCCCGTCCCCTTCGTGGCCGACCGCATCGCCGCCGGCACGCCCCTCTTCATCGCCGACCACATCGACCACTACGAGCAGTTCCCCTACGCCATGCTGCGCAGCTTCGGCGTCAACCCTCGTCAGGCGATCCTCGTCCGCCTGGGCCACGACCAGGACTCCATGGCGGACACCATCCCTCCCGGCGCCACGGTGCTCCTCGACCGCACGCCGGTGCGCGAGATCACCCCGAGGGGGATCTACGCCGTCCGCGAGGAGGTGGGCGGCGAGACGGGCTGCACCGTCAAGCGCCTCGTCCTCGACACGGCCGCCCGGGTGCTGATCCTCCTCTCGGACAACCCTGCCCACCTGCCGCGAGCCCTGCGTCTGAAGACCGGTCAGCCCCTGTCGGAGATCGTTATCGGCCGCGTCGTCTGGTGGATCCCGCCCCCCGCCCCGCCCCGCTCCTGACCGTCGCCGCGCCGCCCCCCGCCGACCCCGCCGCGGCCAGCTCCTCGAGGGCCGCGACGTAGCTTCCCCAGCTCCACCGGCCGGCACTGGCCCGAGCGCCGGCCGAAAGCCGCCGCCGTACCTCGGCGTCGCCCAGCCGCTCAAGCGCCCCGGCCAGGGCCGTCGCGTCGCCGGCCGGGACGAGGAGGCCGCTCACCCCATCCTCCACCACCTCGGCAATGCCGCCCACCCGCGACCCCACCACCGGCAGCCCATAGGCGAGCGCCTGCGCCGCCACGGCCGAGCCGGTCGCCGTCCGGTACGGCAGCACCGCCACATCGGCCGCGGAAAACCAGTCCTTCGCCTCGTGCTCCGGCACCCACGCCAGGTGGGCCACGACGCGGCCCCGCAGGGCTGGATCCGCCAGCCGGCGCCGGACCGCCTGCCCGGCCTCCCCCCACGGCTCGCCGGCGAGCAGCAGCACGATGGGCGTTGTGGCCGGCAACTGCGCCACGGCATCCAGGAGTACGTCCACCCCCTTGTACGGCCGGATCAGGCCGAAGCACAGCAGCGCCACGGCATCCTCCCGCACCCCCAGCCGCAGGCGGGCTGCCTGCCGATCTCCCTGTACCACCGGCGGGGGCGGGAGCGGGTGGACGCGACGGGGGATGGCGGGGAAGCTGGTCTCGAGGGTGGCCGCCACGCTCCGGGCATGACACAGGAAGCCCGCGCAGCGCCCGAGGACCCACCGCGCGGCCAGCTGCGCCGGTCGACCCGCGTCGTGATCCGCCGGGTTGTGCACGACGGCCAGGGCCGGCACGGGCGAGCGACGGAGCAAGGTCAGCACGAACGGTGCCCACACCCAGGTCCAGTAGGGGATGACCAGCACATCCCCGTCGCTCGCCGCGACCCGCCGCCGAGCCACCCCCCAGCTCCACGGCTCCAGCAGGCCGAAGCACGGCTCGGCCACGGACAGGCGCGGGCACGCCGCGACGTCCACATCGCCGGCGCCGGGATAGAGGATGCGCGGGTACTGCCGCCGTGGCACCAGAAACGCGGCAAGCTCCCCGCGCGCTTCGAGGGCGGCAGCCAGAGCGGTGGTGGTCCGGGCAATCCCGCCCCGCAACGGCCAGCTCGGTCCCACGACGACGACCTTCACGACTGGGCAGGGTAGCACTGCCCGCCTGCCACTGCCCGGTGTCGCCCCCCCCGGCCACCGATGGCGCGGCTCGCTGCTGCGCCCCCCGCGCTCCCGTGGTCACGCAGCAGGTGGAAGGCCGGAGGGCCGCCGCGCGGCTGCACGGCGCCACGAGGGTTTGGCGGCACCGGGGTGCAGGGCTCGCTGGGCGACTTTCCCTTTCCCCTCGCCATCACCGCAGGTCAGGGTGGCGCTGGCGCGAGGGCCGGCACCTCGGCGATGGGGTGCCGGCCACCTCACGCAGAACCCTGCGCCCGTCGACCGACGAAGGCACGCAGCCTCTCCCACCCCTCTTCCGCCAGCTCGCCGAGGCGGATGGCGATCCCCTCCTGGCCGCGCCGGGAACCCGCGCCGTGGCGCACGACCGTGCCCCGCCCCCGCAATCGGTAGCCCTCGTCCGGGAGCACCAGCTCGAAGGCGACGGTCGCACCCAACGGCACGACCTGCGCCATGCGGACGAACATGCCGCTCGTGGAGAGGTTCTCGCACTGCGCCACCAGCCGCCGGCTGCCACCCTCCGTGCTCACTTCCAGGTGCACCATGGCCACGAGCGGGACGCGGGGCGCGGTGCAGGTGATGTTTCGCAGGACCGCCGCCAGCTCCCCGGCCGGCACCGCACGGGAAAAGACGGCGTTCACGCCACGCCCGCCCAGCCCCTCCGCCTCCTCCCGCCAGTGCTCGTCGGCCAGGAGCACCAGCGCGGCATGCCGACACGCGCTCGAATGCTTGCGGAGCCGCGTCGTGAACCGCGTCATGGGCACCTCGCGCGGGAAGGGGAAGGCGGCGACCACGGCGTCGAAGGGCACCAGCTCGACGAGCTCGAAGCCCTCTTCGAAACCCACCGACTCCAACGCGAAACCCTCGTTCAGCAGGCTGTGCGCCAGAGGTCCGCCGATCTCCGACGGCAGGCCGACGAGCAGCACGGTGCGGGTCCGCTCCACGATGCCCCCGAGCCTATGGTAGCGCTCCGAGCGGACCAGGGCGTGACCGACGTCACCGGGCCGCCGCCGCGTCGCCCCTCACGAGAAGATCACGCGCCGACCCTCGATGCGCCACGGCCGGGTGAGCAGCAGCCGCAACGCTGCCGGGTATGCCACATGCTCCTGCTCCAGGATGCGGGCGGCCAGGGTTTCCGGCGTGTCCTCGTCGAGCACGGGCACTGCCCGCTGGAGCACCACGGGCCCCGTGTCGCAACCGGGATCCACCAGGTGCACCGTGCAGCCGGAGATCTTGGCCCCGTACTCCCACGCTTGCCGCTGGGCGTCGAGGCCCGGGAAGGCGGGCAACAGCGCCGGGTGGATATTGAGGATCCGGTTGGGGAAGCGATCGATGAAGAACGGCGAGAGGAGGCGCATGTACCCGGCCAGGCACACCCATTCGACCCCCGCCTTCTCGAGGGCGGTCACCAGCAGGTACTCGTGCTCCTCCCGGGACATCCCCCGACCGGGGATGGCCTGGCAGGGCACGTCGAGCTCGCGGGCCCGTTGGAGCCCTGGCGCGTCGCTGCGGTTCGAGAGCACGAGGGCGATCTGGGCCGGCACTTCCCCGCGACGGCACGCCGCCGCTAGCGCCACGAAGTTCGACCCCCGCCCCGACAGCAGCACCCCCACCCGTGTCATCCCGCCCCCTGGCGGCGCCTCGAACCGCGGCTCGACTCACCCCTCGACAAAGCGGACCCCCTCCCCGGCGGTGCAGCGGCCGATCACCCAGCCCCCGTGCGGCGCGACGTGCGACATGACCTCGCGCACCTCCTCGGAACCGACGACGAGGATCATGCCGACGCCCAAGTTGAAGGTCCGTCGCATCTCTTCCTCGGGCACGTTCCCGGCCTCCCGCAGAAGACCGAAAACGGGCGGCTGCGTCCAGCTCCCCCCATCGATCTCCGCGCCGACACCGGCCGGCAAGCACCGCGGCAGGTTGTCCGGGATCCCTCCGCCGGTGATGTGGGCCACGGCCTTCACCAGTCCCGCCTCGAGCACCGGCGAGACCACGGGCAGGTAGGAGCGGTGCACCTTCAACAGCTCCTCGCCCACCGTGCACCCCAGCCGAGGGTGGGTGTCGTGCACCGACAGGCCGAGCACCTCGAAGAGGAGCTTCCGCGCGAGGGAATACCCGTTGGTGTGCAACCCCGAAGATGGCAGGGCGACGAGGGTATCGTCCGGCCCCACGTTGGCGCGCGGCAGAAGCTCGTCCCGGCGGCACTTGCCGACGATGCACCCCGCCAGGTCGAAGTCGCCCGGCGCGTAGAACCCAGGCATCTCCGCCGTCTCGCCGCCGAGCAACGCGCAGCCGTTGCGGGTACAACCGCGGGCCACTCCCCTGACCACCTCCACCATCGCCGCCGGGTCGAGGGCGGCGGTGGCGAAGTAGTCCAGGAAAAACAGCGGCGTTGCCCCCTGGACGAGGATGTCGTTGACGCAGTGGTTGACCAGGTCCTCACCCACCGTGTCGAGGCGGCCGACCTCGAGCGCCACCCGCAGCTTGGTGCCCACCCCGTCCACCGAGGCCACGAGGACCGTGCTCTGCGGATCCTGTGGGTCGAGGGCGAAGCACCCCCCGAAGCTGCCAATGTCGCTCAGCACGCCGGGGGTGAAGGTGGCGCGGGCGAGGCGCTTCACCTCCACCAGGGCACGATCCTGGGCGTCGATGTCCACACCGGCGTCAGCGTAGGTCCACCTGCCCTCCGAAGCGGTCGTCGTCATGGCCGGCCCATGATAGCCGACGCACGCGGCGAGCCTTGCCACCGATCCCGAGGCGCTCGCCGCCCCGGCTCACCGCTCCCCCTTGGCGATGGCACCGTCCTCGGCCGGGGGAATGGGGTAGGAACCGCTGAAGCAGGCGGTGCAGTAGCCCGCCCCCTGCGAGGCGAGACACGAGAGCATCCCCGCCTCGGAAAGGTAGCCGAGGGAGTCCGCGCCGACGAAGGCGGCGATCTCGTCGAGGGTGGCCGTGGCGGCGATGAGCTCCCGGCGTTGCGGCGTGTCGATGCCGTAGTAGCAGGGGTGACGGGTGGGCGGCGAGGCGATCCGCAGGTGGACCGCGGCCGCACCTACCCCCTTGAGCATGGCCACGATCTTCTTCGAGGTGGTACCCCGGACGAGGGAGTCGTCCACCAGGACCACCCGTTGCCCTGCCACCACCTCGCGCACGGGGTTCAACTTGACCTTGACGCCAAAGTGGCGGATGGACTGCCGCGGCTCGATGAAGGTCCTGCCCACGTAGTGGTTGCGCACGAGACCGAGCACGAAGGGGAGTCCGGACCGCCGGGAGAACCCGAGGGCCGCCGGCACGCCCGAGTCGGGCACCGCCACCACCACGTCCGCGTCGGCCGGCTGCTCCTCGGCCAGGCGCATCCCCAAGCGCTGGCGGACCATGGCCACCGACTCCCCGAACACCACCGAATCCGGCCTCGCAAAGTAGACGTGTTCGAAGACGCACTGCGCCCACCCCGAGGGGTTTGCCGGCCGCAGCACTTTGGGTTCCTCGCCCCCCAGCTCGACGAGCTCGCCGGGCGACACCTCGCGGTGGAACCGGGCACCGACGAGGTCGAAGGCGCAGCTCTCCGAGGCAGCGACCCAGCTGTCGCCGAGGCGGCCGATGGCGAGGGGTCGGAACCCGTGCCCGTCGCGAGCGGCGAACAGCCGGCCGTTGCAGGCGACCACCAGCGCATAGGCGCCGGAGACGGCGGCGAGCGTTTCGAGCAAGGCCTCTTCCATGGTGGTCGCCCGCGAGCGGGCCAGGAGGTGGAGAAAGACCTCGCTGTCGGCCGTGGACTGGAAGATGGCCCCTTCCGCTTCGAGCGCGCGGCGCAATGCCAACGCGTTGATCAAGTTGCCGTTGTGCGCCAGAGCAATGGCGCCGCGGTGGGTGCGGGCCACCAGGGGCTGGGCGTTGGCCAGGGACGACTCGCCCGCCGTGGCGTAGCGGACGTGGCCCACCGCCACCGACCCCGGCAAACGTCCGAGGGCGTCGCGGTCGAACACCTCCGCCACGTGCCCCATGGCGCGCTGCACGTGCATGGTGTTGCCGTCGAAAGACGCGATCCCCGCCGACTCCTGGCCCCGGTGCTGGAGGGCGTAGAGACCCAGATAGACGAGGTTGGCAGCGTCGCCGTGGCCCACCACCGCACAGACACCGCACTCCTCCCGCAACCCCCCGGAATCGTGTCCCCTCACCTGCACGTCGTCGACTCCACGTCGTCACGGTAGCCGCCGCCGCGCCCCGAGGCAAGGTGCCCTCTGGCGCTGCCGCCGCGACCCTGCTACAACCCCCCCATGCGTGTCGTCCACCTCTACCGCTCGCCGGGGCTCGGGGAGTACGAACGCACCACCCTCCTCGAGCGGGCGCGCCGGGATCTGTCGCCCGCCATCGCCGACCTCCGCACCGAGTACTGCTTCAACGTCGGCGTAAGCCGCCCTCTCACCGGTGACGAAGAGGGCGTGCTCTTCTGGCTGCTCGCCGAGACCTTCGAACCCCACCTGCTGGCCGCCACCTCGTTCCTCGACGTCCGCGAAGGCACCCTCGTAGAGGTGGGGCCGCGCCTCTCCTTCACCACCGCCTGGTCCACCAATGCCGTTGCCATCTGCCACGCCTGCGGTCTCGACGCCGTCCTGCGCCTGGAACGGTCGCGGCGCTACTTGCTGCGCGGCGCCGCCCTCCCCGACCACCTGGTCGAGGCCTTTGCCGCCATGGTGCACGACCGGATGACCGAGTGCGTGTACCGGGAGCCGTTGACGAGCTTTCATCTCGACGTCGCGCCCCTCCCCACCACGGTGGTGCCGGTCCTCGAGGAAGGGCCTGCCGCCCTCGCCCGCCTCAACCAAGAGCTGGGGCTCTCCTTCGACGCCTGGGACCTCGACTACTACACCCGCCTGTTCGTCGAGCGCCTGCGCCGCAACCCCACCAACGTCGAGTGCTTCGACATCGCCCAGTCGAACAGCGAACACTCTCGCCACTGGTTCTTCAAGGGCCGCCTGGTCGTCGACGGCCACGAGCTTCCCACGAGCCTCCTCGACCTCGTCCGGCAGACCTTCGAGGCCAACCCCAACAACAGCGTCATCGCCTTCGCCGACAACTCCAGCGCCATTCGCGGCTTCCGCCTCCCCACCCTGACCGTGACCGAACCTGGCCATCCCTCGCCCCTGCGCGCGCAGGAGCTCGTGGAGCACGTCGTCTTCACCGCCGAGACGCACAACTTTCCCAGCGGAGTGGCGCCCTTCCCCGGCGCCGAGACGGGGGCGGGGGGCCGCATCCGCGACGTGCAGGCGGTCGGCCGAGGCGGCCACGTGGTGGCGGGCACGGCCGGCTATTGCGTTGGCAACCTCCGGATCCCAGGGTACCCCCTGCCGTGGGAAGACCCGACCTTCGCCTACCCCGCGAACCTCGCCCCGCCCCTGGCCATCGCCATCGAGGCGTCCAACGGTGCGTCGGACTACGGCAACAAGTTCGGGGAACCCCTCATCCAGGGGTTCGTGCGTTCTTTCGGCCTGCGTCTGCCGTCCGGCGAGCGGCGGGAGTGGCTGAAGCCAATCATGTTTTCCGGCGGCATCGGCCGCCTGGACAGCCGCCACGTGGCCAAGCACCCGCCGGAGGCGGGCATGCTGGTGGTCAAGATCGGCGGTCCGGCGTACCGCATCGGCATGGGTGGCGGCGCTGCCTCCAGCATGGTCCAGGGCGAGAACCTGGAATCGCTCGACTTCAACGCCGTGCAGCGCGGTGACGCCGAGATGGAACAGAAGCTCAACCGCGTCATCCGCGCCTGCATCGAGCTCGGCGATGCCAATCCCATCGTCGCCATCCACGATCAGGGCGCGGGTGGGAACTGCAACGTGCTCAAGGAGCTCGTCAACCCGGCCGGGGCGCGCATCGAGATCCGACAGATCCTCGCCGGCGATCCGACCCTGTCGGTACTGGAGCTGTGGGGGGCCGAGTACCAGGAAAACAACGCCCTCCTCCTCCGGCCGGCGGCGCTGGACCGCTTCGCTGCCCTGTGCCAGCGCGAGAAGGTGCCGTGGTCGGTGGTGGGGCACGTCACCGGCGACGGGCGGATCGTCGTCCACGACGCGAACGACGACAGCACGCCGGTGGACCTCGACCTCGCCGACGTGCTGGGCGACATGCCCCGCAAGCGCTTCGAGCTCGAGCGCGTGCCCAGATGCTGCGTACCCCTGGCTCTGCCCGCCGAAGTCACCGTTGCCGAAGCACTGGACCGGGTCTTCCGCCTGCTGGCCGTAGGCTCCAAGCGGTTCCTGACCACCAAGGTGGACCGCTCCGTCACCGGCCTCGTCGCCCAGCAGCAGTGCGTCGGTCCTCTCCACCTCCCCGTCGCCGACGTGGCCGTGGTGGCCCAGAGCTACCTGGCCACCCAGGGCGCGGCCACCGCCATTGGCGAACGCCCCCTCCTGGGTCTCATCGATCCCGCCGCCATGGCCCGCATGAGCGTCGGCGAAGCCCTCACCAACCTGGTCTGGGCCCTCGTCACCGACCTCGCCGACGTGCGCTGCTCCGCCAACTGGATGTGGGCCGCCAAGCTGCCCGGCGAAGGCGCGGCCCTCGTCGAGGCCGCCAGGGCCATGCGCGATGTCATGGTTGCCCTCGCCGTGGCGGTGGACGGCGGCAAGGACAGCGTCTCCATGGCCGCTCTGGCCCCGGGAGCGGGGGGGGCGGAAGTGGTGAAGGCGCCGGGAAGCCTAGTCATCTCCGCCTACGTGACCTGCCCGGACATCACCAAGACCGTCACGCCCGACCTCAAGCTGCCGGGCCGCGGTCGCCTGCTCCTGGTGGATCTGGGCGGCGGGCGCTGCCGCCTGGGTGGCTCGGCCCTGGCCCAGGCCTTCGGCCAGGTCGGGGACGAGGCGCCCGACCTGGAGGCGCCGGCAACGCTGGCCGCGGCCTTTTCCGCCGTGCAGGAGCTCGTTGCCCGCGGCCTGGTAGCTGCCGGCCACGACCGCTCCGACGGCGGTCTCGTCACCACCCTCCTCGAGATGGCCTTTGCCGGCAACGTCGGTCTCGAAGTGGACGTGCCCTCCGGAGGACACGCCCCTCTGGCGATCCTCTTTGCCGAGGAGCTGGGCCTGGTGCTGGAGGTGGACGAGGGAGACCTCGAGGCGGTCATGGCCTGCTTCGGCGGTCGCGGCGTCGAGCTTCTCGACATCGGCCGGACCAGGGCCGACGGATCGGTGCGCATCCAGGTGGACGGACAGGACGTGCTCGGCGGCACGGTGGGGGAGCTGCGCGACCTGTGGGAGGCCACCAGTTTCGAGCTCGAACGGCTCCAGGCCAACCCTGTCTGCGTGGCACAGGAGCAGGAAGGTCTTCGCCGACGCACCGCGCCGCCGTACCGCCTGACCTTCCAACCGCGGGCGACGGCCCCTGCCATCGTCCAGCGCCCGGCCAAGCCCATGGTCGCCATCCTCCGCGAGGAGGGCTCCAACGGCGATCGGGAGATGGCCGCCGCCTTCTGGGCCGCGGGGTTCGAGCCGTGGGACGTGACCATGGTCGATCTCCTGGCCGGGACGGTGTCCCTCGAGCGCTTCCGCGGCCTGGCGGCGGTGGGCGGGTTCTCCTACGCCGACGTGCTGGACTCGGCCAAGGGGTGGGCCGCCACCATCCGGTTCCACGACGCCTTGCGCCGTGCCTTCGACGCCTTCTTCGACCGACCGGACACCTTCACCCTCGGGGTGTGCAACGGCTGCCAGCTCTTTGCCCTGCTGGGCCGCGTCCCCTGGCCCGGCCTCGGCGACCAGCGGCAACCCCGCTTCGTCCGGAACCGCTCCGGTCGCTTCGAGTCGCGCTTTGTCACCGTGCGCGTCCTCGACAGCCCTGCCATCATGCTGCGGGGCATGGCCGACTCCCTCCTCGGTATCTGGGTCCAGCACGGCGAGGGGCGAGCCCTCTTCCCCGACCCCGCGGTCCTGGAGGAGGTGGTGCGCCAGGGCCTGGCCCCCTTGCGCTACGCCGACGACAGCGGCGAACCCACCGATCTGTACCCGGCAAACCCCAACGGCTCCCCCCAGGGGATCGCCGCCCTCTGCTCCCCCGACGGCCGGCACCTGGCCATGATGCCGCACCCGGAGCGCACCCACCTGCTCTGGCAGTGGCCGTGGCTGCCCCCCGCCTGGCGCCGCGACCTCGAAGCCTCTCCCTGGCTGCGCCTGTTTCAGAATGCCCGCGAGTGGTGCGAGGCCGTCCCCGCCCCGTGAGGCGCCGCGCACCCCAGGCGGGGTTTCAGCGCCGGACCGGATAGGTGACAGGGCCTTGCGGCCGCTCGTTGCGGTGGTCGAGGTCCACCACCACGGGGCGCGTACGGTGGGCACTCACCACCTGCGTCGAGGCACCCTTGAGGGGCTGCGAGAGTTCGCGCACGGCGAGCTCCGGCCGGTTGTTCTCCTGCGACAGGTGCATGGCGACGACCACCCGCAAGTCCCCGTGGGCGAGCCGTTCCACGGCCGCCTGCGCCTGGGCATTGGAGAGGTGCCCGATGCGCGAGGCGATGCGCTGTTTGAGGGGCCAGGGGTACGGCCCCCAGCGCAACATGTCCAGGTCGTGGTTGGCTTCCAGGAACAGGCCGTTACAGCCGGCCAGTCGCTCGAGGAGCAGCTCCGTGACGACCCCGGTATCGGTGACGAAACCCACCCGGCAACGTGCCGTGGCGGCCATCACCGCCACTGGCTCCTTGGCGTCGTGGCTGGTTCCCACGGGCAGGAGCCGCAGCGGTCCCACCTTGACGGGCTGGCCACTGCGCACGACGTGCACCTCCGCGCCGTCCGGCAGCTCGACGGCCGACAGGGTGCCCGCCGTGGCCAGGAGGGGCAGCGGGTGGCGGCGCAGCAGCGTCCCAAGACCCGAAATGTGATCGCTGTGCTCGTGGGTCACGAGGATGGCGTTCAAGGAGCCGAGGTCCAGGCCGACGGCGGCCAGGCGGCGGGAGAGCTGGCGCAGACTCAGGCCGCAGTCGAGGAGCACCCTCACGCCCTCGGCCTCGATGACGGCGGCGTTCCCCGAAGAGCCCGAGGCCAGCACCAGGACCCGCACCCTACACTCCCGTCGAACCGAGCCCGTTGGGGCCCCGCTCGCTCCCCGGCAAGGTCTCGACCACGACGAAGCGGGGCCGGGCCACCGGTGCGATCACCAGCTGGGCGATCCGGTCACCGCGCCGTACCTGGTACGGGGCGTCGCCCAGGTTGACGAGGATGACGAGGATCTCCCCCCGGTAGTCGCTGTCGATGGTGCCCGGCGCGTTGGCCACCGTCACGCCGTACCGCAGGGCGAGGCCCGAGCGGGGTCGTACCTGGCCCTCGAACCCTTCTGGGATGGCCACCGCCATGCCGGTGGGAACGGCGACGCGCCCGCCCGGGGCGAGCGACAGGGCCTCGGTCACGGCAGCGCAGAGGTCGGCGCCCGCGCTGCCGGCGGTGGCGAAGGACGGCAGCGGCAGTCCCTCGCCATGGGGCAGCCGCACGACGGCGACCTCCGGCCCCCCCTTCACGCCACCCTCCGCCCGACCAGCTCGGGAAGCCGCACCCCCCGAAGGGGTCCGCAGGCGGCGCCGGCCAGCAGGTCGAGGCGGACCACCCGTTGCGCCAGGGCCCGCACCGCGTCGGGGGTCAAGGCGGCGATCTCCCGCCGCACGCGGTCGAGGTCGAAGCGACGCTCGAAGGCCAGGAACTCGCCCACGTGCGCATCGAGGAGCGCCTCGCTGCCCTCCGTGCCGAGGACCGCGGCCGCCGCCAGGGCCTCGCGGGCCAGGGCCACCTCGCCGTCGGAGATCCTCCCCTCCCCCACCTCTTCGAGGACCCGCAGCACCGTCGCCCAGCACGCCTCGGCCTTGCCCACCGGTGCCGAGAACGTCACCTCCAGCACCCCGGCCACGCTGGCGGCGTAGCTGGAGGTGTCCACCTCGTACACCAGCCCGTGCCGGTCGCGCAGTTCGCGGAACAGGCGGCTGGCCGCGCCGGCGCCGAGGAGCTGCTCGAGGGCGGCAAGCGCCAGGGTATCGGGGTGACCGAGGGGCAGGGCGGGAAACACGACGTCCACGTACACCTGCTCGATGGCCTCGCGCTCCTCGACGCGGAACGCCGGCACCCAGGCGGGGGGTGCCAGGCGTGGCGCACGGCCACGCTGGAGGGGGAGGGCCGCCACCGCCGCCTGGATCTCCGCCTCGGGCACCGGCCCCACGGCCGCCACCAGGAGCTCGTCGAGGGTGAAGGCAGCGGCGTGGAACGCCGCCAGATCCTCCACCGTCAACTGCTGCACGCGCTCGCGCCGCCCCAGCACCGGCCTGGCCAGCGGGTGGGCGCCCCAGCAGGCCTGGAGGGCCAGTTCCGCGGCCACCTCGGCGGGCGAATCCTGGACCATCTCGAACTCCGCCGCGATGACGCCCTTTTCCGTCGCCACGTCGGCAGGTGCGAAGCGGGGGCGCGCCACCGCGTCGAGGACGAGCGCCAGGGCGTCCCGCCACCGCTCGGCCGGCACGTGGGCCGTCACCGCGCACGATTCTCTGGTGGTGAAGGCATCGATGCCGCCACCGAGGGCGTCGATCAAGGCAGCGATCTCGTCGGGGGTACGGTCGCCGCAGCGGCGCAGCTCCAGGTGCTCGATGAGGTGCGTGGCGCCGGCGAGGTGCTCGCTCTCGTGGGCCGAGCCGCGGCGCACCCAGACGCCCACCGCCGCCGTAGCACCGCCGTCGTGCTCGTCCACCAGGATGACAGGGCCCGTCGTCATCGGCCGCGCAGTGTAGCAGGGGTCGGGGCGGTGCGCCTCACGGCCTGATGGGTGGATCGCCACCCCCGAGGGGCGGCCGGCGCGGTCCGGCGGGTCCGCCGCCCGGTGGCGGCACTCCCGGCCCTGCCCCGCCGCCCGCCGGCGTGGTCTGCGGGTTGAAGAAGAACTTCCAGTCGCAGTAGCGGGTGCGCCCGTTGTACACCTTGATGGAGGTCTCGCACGATCGGGAGTGGGCGCCGATGACCGGCCCCGAGGCGTCGGTCTTGGGGAAGGCCTGGCCCGTCGGCGTCGGCACCGCCCCGAGGCCGCCCTGGCCGCCGGTCGGCACCGTCCCTGCCGGGCCGCCGGCCAGTGGGATCCCCTCCTGGCCGAGGAAGATGGGCACCCAGTCCGGCTTGCCGGTGATGGGATCGGTCCAGACTTTCCGCACCACCCGAGGCTTGACCCGCGCCAGCTCCACCAACGAGACGGGGAAACGGCCGTGCCGAGCCCGGAAGAGCCGCACCGCCTCGACGATCTGGTTGCCGCGAAAGATGAGCTCTTCCTCGTTCTCCCGCCGCTTCTGAAAAGACGCGGTCTGGACCGCCACGGTGAGCATGATGGCCATCACCGCCATGATGAGCACCACCGCCGCCAGGGTGAACCCGGCTTGCCGCCCGCGGCGCTGCCCCACCGCCCTACCAGTCGGCGTACCGCGTCCCGTCCAGCGCCACATCTGGCGACCCCGAATGCACGTCGATGATCCCTGGTCCCGCCTCCCGCTGCCGTTCGTCCTGCTCGTCGCTGATCTCCTCGTACTCCACCACCCAGGTCGTCGCCGAGCGGGTCATGGGGTCCACGGGGACGGCGCGCAAGTAGCCGAGACTCACCAGCTCCTCGAGGGAGGAGGGGAAGCGGCCGCGGTCGGCGTGAAACTGGTCGAGACACGAACGCAAGGTGTAGAGGTCCTCCTTGAGGGCCGCTTCGCGGGCCCGCTGGGGCGCCGTACGCATGGCGGGAACGGCGATGGTGGCGAGGATCCCAATGATGGCAACGACGATGATGAGCTCGATGAGGGTGAAGCCCCGGCCGCGCCGTGCCCGGCAGCCGGAGCGACGGGGGCCGGCGGCCGCCCCTCGTGGGCGACGTCCGGCGACCGCGGCCAGCCTCATGGCCCTGTCCCGCGCCCGTTTGCCATGGGTGGTGTCGTGTCGCATCTCACCAGTCCTTGTACTTGGTGCCGTCGAGCGCCGTGGCCTCGGACAGGGAGTACACGTCGTAGACGTTCTGCCCGCCCCAGCTCGAGGAGTCCGGCTCGTCCTGGTAGGAACGCAGCCCCCACTCGGCCTTGCCCGTCATGGGGTCGATGGGAATGCGGCGGAGGAACTTCCGCTTGTTGAGCTGGCCCACGATGTCGATCCCTTCGACGAGGCTCTCGAGACTGTCGGGGTACCCCTCGGTGCCCAGCTTGACCTGGATCATCCCCTGATCGGCCAGGCGCTTGTGCTCGTCGATGGCGTTGCGCATGAGGCGAAGAGCGAGGCGCAGCTCCGCCTCGCGCTCGCGCTTGACCATGAACCGGCCCGTGGGGATGGCAATGGCGGCCAGGATAGACACCAGGGCGCAGACCATCACGAGCTCGGCCACGGTGAAGCCGCGCGCCCCCCTCATCGCGTCTCCACCCCCACCGGCAGCGCCACCACCGTTGCCGACCCACCAACCGCCTCGCCGAGGGGCCCGGCGAAGATCAGCGGCAGCTCCCCCGCCACCAGAGGTCGGACGGTGAGGCGCATCAAGGTCCCAGCGGTCGTCGCCCGCCCGTCCCAGCGCGCCGTGATCCAGCCGAGCGCCGCGGTGTGGGTGACCTCCACCCGGGTGTTTCGGCCGGCAGCGGCGAGGTCCCCTGGGTCGATGGCGACGATCTCCAGCCGCGCCGGATCGTAGGCCAGGTGGACGGGCGCCGCGGCGCCGGCCACTCCCGGCTCGACGGTGACGAGCAGCTCGGCCGTCCCGCCAAGTGGGACCGGCACTCGTGCCGGGAAGAAGGACACGGTGGCGAGACCGTCGCTGGCGGTCGTCTCCTCGAGGTCGCTCCCCTCGGCGGCAGGAGCGCCGCTCGGCCCGCCGCCACCGCCGGGCTTGCGTCCCGGGAAGGTGCCCGCATCGGGGATCTTGATGGGCGGTCGCGCCCCGCGTCCTCCCCTAAGCCCCGAGTCCTCGTCGCCGAACGTGATCCCCGGTCCCTGGCCCGGCACCGCCTCCTCCACCGGCGGCGGCGGCTCGACCACCCCCTCGCCGCCCTCGCCGAACGGACCGCCGCCGCCCCCCGCCGACTGCACCCGCGGGGCGTTGCCGAAGATGGTGATGCGACTCTCCGTCCCCACCCAGATGGGGGCCAGGTCCTCCTCGCGAATGTCCGGGTTACGGACGATGTGCGGGGTGAGGGTGAGGATCAGATCGGTCTTCTTGAAGTCCAGGTTGTTGGAGCGGAACAGCCCACCGAGCACCGGCAGCTCCGAAAGCCACGGCACGCCGCTGGTGGAGCTCCGCTTGCTGTACTTGAACAGCCCGGCCAAGAGCGAGGTCTCGCCGTCCTTCAGGCGAATCACCGAATGAATGGTCCGGGTGCCGATCTTGGGCTGCTTCTGACCGGTGGCCACCTCGACGTTCTCCCCCAGCTCGGACACTTCCACCTGGAGCTTCAACGTCACCTCGTTGTTGTGGTGGACGCGTGGCTCCACCTCGATCTTGATGCCCACGTCCTGGTAGTTGAAGGCGGTGATGGGCACAATGTTGGAGCCGATGGTGTTGGCGGTGTTGAAGGTGGTGGTGGGGATGGGGACCTTGTCGCCGATCACCAGGTTCGCCTTCTCCCCCTCGGTGATGCGGAGTTGTGGCTGGGCCAGCGTCTCCGCTTCGCCTGAGGACTTCACCAGCGAGATGGTTACGTTGGGCACCGTCATCCCCCACATGGCGCGGGTGATGTCACCGAGACGGTCGAGGGGGATGCGGGTCTTGTCGGCCGCGCCGGTGATGCTCGAAGGGTCCATGGTGACCGGGAACCCATACGAGGACAGCGACATGCCGATGTCGCGCAACTTGGAGGAGTCGAGCTGGAGCAACTCCACGTCCACCAGTACCTCCGCCTTCGACTTGTCGTTGGCGGCGATCAGGCGTTCGGCGATGGCCACCTTGTCGGCGGTGTCGCGAATGACGATGGAGTTGAGCTGCTCGTTGACGGCAATGCGTCGCGCGTCGATGAGGGAGCGCAGCATGTTGTTGACGTCCTTCACGTCAGCGTTGGAGAGGAAGAAGGTCTTGACGACGAGGTCCTCGTAATCGCGCCGGTTCTGCGGCGTATCTTCGACGACGATGATGCTCTTCTCGTCCAGCACCTTGTAGAAGTGGCCGGCCGCCTGCATCACCGTCTCCAGGGCCCGCTTGGCGGTGACGTCCTTGAGCTCGATGGCCACCTTGGCGTCCTTCAGCTTGGGGTCGAACAGCACGTTGAAGCCGAAGGCCGTGCCGATGGCCTTGTAGATGTCCTTGACGTTGGTCGGGTTGGGAAAGGACAGGGAGATGGGCTCCGGCGACGTCGGGTTGAGGGTCGGCGGCTTGACCTTCATCTCTGCCGCTGCCTTCTTCATCGCCTCGAGGCGTGCCGGTCCCCCTTCCTCGGCGAGGACGCGCAGGTCCTCGCGGACCTTGGCAAGCTCCACCTCGGCGTACTGGTGGGTGGGATCGAGCTGGGTGGCGAGTTCGAGCTCTGACCGGGCGCGCTGCAGCTCGCCGGCTTCCTTAAACGCCATGCCAAGGCGGAAGTGCCGTTCGGCGGCACGCAGGCGGGTGCGTTGCAGCTCCATCTTCAGGCGCAAGTTGCCGGGATCGTTGGCGAGCGCCTCGAGGTAGTAGTACACCGCGGCGTCCCAGTTCTCCAGCCGCACGGCCTCCTCGGCCCGCTGGCTGGCCCGGTACGAAGCGCAGGACCACATGACGACGGCCGACGTCGCCACCAGGAAGAATCGTACGAATCGCGTTCTCGTCACGTTCACCTCGAAAGCTGCACCTTGGTGGTGATGTTTTCCGGATAACCCTCAAAGCCGATCACCGCCTCGCTCGGCCCCAACTCTCGCAGGATGAAGACCTTGTTGAAGGTTTCGCCGCGCGGCACGGCCAGCACTTCGGTCCCGTCGCGAAAGACGCCGATGGGGAGGCGGTCCGGTCCCAGCCATCCCAGGTAGGCGAGGGTGAAGCGAGGCGGCGGTGGCAACCGGCGGCCGTCCGGCAGCAGCACCCCGGCCGGCGTTGGCGTCGGTTGCGGCCGCGGTGGCAGGGTGGGCGGGGGCGTCGGCGTCGGCCGCAGGTCCGGCGTCGGTGTCGGCGGCGGGCCGAAGGTGAAGATGTTGCGCCGCGCCGGCCCTTCCTCCGGCAGGGGCGACGTCTCGTCCCGCCACGACAGCTGCGGCACCTTGTACGTCCCCACTCGGGGCAGGGCGACCCGACTGCTGCCCACACCCTCGACCAGCGCCGGGCGCACGCGCAGCACCACGGCCACCGCCAGCACCACGAGCAGGAGCACGAGCAGACCGACCTTGCGTGCGTTGCCGTCAGCGGCCATGCCCCACCCCTCCGGCGTCCAGCGTGGCGAGCAGCTCCCGATCCAGATCGAAGAAGTAGGTGCCCACCGTGAGCCGCACCTTGACGGTCAACGCCGAGGCGTCGTCGGTCCCCCGCAGATCCAGGCGATCGATGACCACGAACTGCGGCGACCGCTCGAGCAGACCGATGTACGTGCGGATGGCCTCGTACGTGCCCTCGAGCTCATAGGTCGCAGCAAAGTACGTCAGGCCCGTATCCTCGTCGGAACGGACCTGGTAGCTGATGCGTTCGTTCGCCAGCCCCGCCTCCTGGCCCCGTTCCACCACGTCCTTGAGAAACGGCACCAGCCGAGCCTTCATGGAGCCGATGGCGCCCCCGCGCAGGGCAGCGAGCCGCTCCTCGAGCTCGCCACTCGCCCGTCGCGCCTCCTCGAGGGTCGCCGCTTCCCGCTCCAGGCGCGCCACCGTTGCTTCCGCGTCACGGACCTGCCGTGCCAGAAGCGAACTCCGCCCGACGAGCGCGCCGCGCACCCCACCCAGCCACAGGCCGTTGGCGACCACCAGCACGGCCGGCACCGCCCACACCGGCCAGAGCGCGAACCAGGGGTTGCGCGCCTTCATGGCCGTCCCTCCGGCCAGTAGGTGACCTTGAGCTGGAACTTGTGGCCGAGGGAGTTGGTGGGCGAGGGTGCCTCCTCGGTCAACGGAATCGGGTTCGAGAAGCGCTCGTCGGCGAACAGGCGGCCGAGCAGCGTCAACCAGGCGGCCCGGCCGCTGGCGTACCCCGCCAGGGTCAGCTCGCAGTTGCCCACCTCCCGCACGTGCGGGGAGACCGAGGTCAGCCGCACGTCCCACGGCAAGACCCGTTCGAGATCAGCCAGCATCCGGCTCCACGACAGGTTGCGGGCAGCGACGATCCTGGCGAGCGACGCCGTCTCCCGCTCGAGCTCTCGCCACTTCCGGCCCTTGAGGGCGGCGTCAGCGACCTGCACCCGCGCCACCAGTTCGTTGCGGCGTGCCTCCAGCTCGCGAAGTCGCAGCGCCAGCGCGTGCTCCTCGCCCCGCGCGGCCACCAGCTCGCCCACCGAAATCCCCGTCAGCACCAGCGCCACAGCGGCGAGGAGCCCCCCGGTGAGGAGGACGGGCCGGCGGTCGAGGAAGGGCCGGGCTGCGAGATTGGGCCGTTGCCTCATGCCCCTGCCCTCGCGCCGGTGGCCAAGAGCGCCCAGGCCGTGATCGGATCCACGGCGCCGAGACTGCCGAGCCTCGCGTCGCCCACGGCGATGGGGTGCGCCACCACCCCCTCCTGCCCGGCCGCCCACGCCAGCACGGCCGCGCGTACCTCCTCGACCGCGGCGGCCAGCAACAACGTCAGTGTCCCGTCGAGACGTTCCCGTTCCCTGACGAAGGCCACGGTGGTCGCGAGTTCGCGCACCACTGCCTGCTCGGCGGCCAGCGCCGGGAGGAGCTTGTGGCGGACCAGGCGAACCGCCCCGCCAACCACTAGCGTGACGGTGAAGGTCTGGCGGTCGAGACAGAGCAGGAGGTGCCCGGTGGGGCTGTCCGGGAGCAACCCCATGAGGGCGATGGCCACGGGCTCGATGCGGCCGACGGTGACGCCGCGGCCGGCAAACACCTCCTCCACCAGGGTGAGGGGCCTTTCCAGGGCGAGCACCACCCAGGCTCGGCCGTTGCCGGGCAGCGGCACGAAATCCAGTCGCGCCTCTTCCGGGCGGCACGGGAGCAGCTTCTTGAGCTTCCAGCGCAACGTCTCCTCGGCCTCGGCCCGGCCCTTGGGCAGCTCCCCGGCCTCGGCAATGAGGGTGCGGACCCAGCTGTTGGGCACCACCAGGCTGGCCCGGGCCGCCGGTGCGTCCAGGGCCTCGAGAAGGGCGGCGAGGGCCCCGTCCAGGGCGACCCGGTCGACGTGCAGCACGCCCACCGGGCCGAGCTCGAACCACCCGTGGGGCAACGGGCAGTGCCGCAACGCCAGCAGGCGATCGCGAGCACGACTCAGCCGCGCGTAGGCCAGCCCGTCGCCGCCGAGGGCAAAGGCGTGGGGGGGGGCGGGCGAGTGGAGGAGACGCTGGAGGTTCATTCGACGAAGGTCACCTTGTTGATTTCCTTGAGCGTGGTCAGTCCGGCGAACGCCCGCTCCAGGGCGGACTCGCGCAAGAACTTCATCCCTTCGGCCTTGGCTGCCCGCTTGATCTCGGCGGCCGGCCGGCGATCGAGGATGAGTGCCCTGATGTTGTCCGAAAGATCGAGCAGCTCGGAGATGGCCGACCGACCGAGAAAGCCGGTGCCGTTGCACTCGACGCAACCGGCGCCCTGGTAGAAGGTGACCCCCTGCACCATGGCAGCGGTCAAACCCGACTCCTCGAGCAGCTGGCGGGACGGCTGAGCAGGCCGCTTGCAGTGCGGGCAGATCCGGCGAACCAGCCGCTGCGCCAGGACGCAGTTGAGCGCCGACACGAAGTTGTAGAGGTCCACGTTCATGTTCAGGAAGCGACCGAGCACGTCCACGACGTTGTTGGCGTGCACCGTGGTGAACACCAGGTGGCCGGTGAGGGCCGACTGCACGGCGATCTGGGCCGTCTCCTCGTCGCGGATCTCGCCGACCATGATCTTGTCGGGGTCGTGCCGGAGGATCGACCGCAACCCGCGGGCGAAGGTCAGGCCCTTCTTCTCGTTGACCGGGATCTGGGTGACCCCGGGGAGCTGGTACTCCACGGGGTCCTCGATGGTGATGATCTTGTCCTCCGAGGAGACGATCTCCGACAGGCACGCGTACAGGGTGGTCGTCTTGCCGGAGCCGGTGGGCCCGGTCACCAGCACCATCCCGTACGGCTCGCGGATGAACTTGCGGAGCTTGCGCTTGGTCTCCTCGTCGAAGCCCAGCACGTCCAAGTTGAGGTTGCGGAACTCCTTGCTCGTCGACTCCTTGTCGAGGATCCGGATGACCGCGTTCTCGCCGTGGGTGGTCGGCATGATGGACACCCGGAAGTCGATGGTGCGCCCTTTCATGCGGAGCTTGAAGCGCCCGTCCTGGGGGATGCGCTTCTCGGCAATGTCGAGCTCGGACATCACCTTGATGCGGGAAATGATGGTGGCGTGGTGCCGCTTGTCGATGGGCTCCATGGCCTGGTAGAGCACCCCGTCGATACGGTACTTGACCACCACTTCCTTATCCCAGGTCTCGATGTGGACGTCGGAGGCGCGCCTCTGGATGGCGTTGAAGATGATGGTGTCGACGAGCTTGATGATGGGCGAGGTGTCGGTGGCGATGCGATCGATGGTGAGGGTCTCCTCGCCGTCCTCGCGCTCCTGCACCAGCTGGATGCGAAAGTCCTCGGTGGCCTCGTCGAGGACCCGCTGGGTCGACTCCGACTTCTCCAGGATCTCGGCGATCTTGCCCGCCGGTCCGACGCGGAGGAGGAGGGGCGCGCCCAGGGCCAGCTCCACCTCGTCTACCATGGCGAGGTCGGACGGGTCCGCCATCACCACCACCACCGCGTCGCCCTGGCGGAACAGGGGGAGGAACTGGTAGCGCAGCATGACGTCCACCGGCACCTGGCGGAACAGCTCGGGGTCGATGCGGTACTCGGAGAGGTCCTCGAACTCCAGCCCCAGGCGCGCGGCGAGGGCCTGCCCCCGTGCCAGGTCGCTGGCCTCCCGGGTCAACCCCCGCAGCAGTGTGTCCGTCGCCATTCTCGCGTCTTCGCTCATCGCCGCCTCTACCGCGCGTGCTGCAACAACGTGAACATGGGAAGGTACACGGACATCAACAGGGCCGCAACCACCCCGCCCATGAGGACCAGGACCGCCGGCTCGATGAGGGTCACCACCCGAGCCAGCCGCACCTCGATGGTCTCGTCGTAGAAATGCGCCACGTTGAAGAGCATCTCCTCCAGGGCGCCGGTGGCCTCGCCCACCTGTACCATGGCCAGCGACAGTTCGGGGAACAGCTCGGTGCGCTCCAGGGAGGACCACAGGGCCTGTCCCTCGCGCACCCGCGGCGCCACCCGTTCGAGGGGCGCCTGAATGGCCCGGTTGGTGACCGTCGAGGAGGCGATCTCCAGGGAGTTGACCAGGGGCGTACCGCCGGCGAGCAGGGTGCCGAGGGAGCGCACGAACTGGGAGAGACCGAGGAGATGAAACACCTCGCCGACGAAGGGCAGCTTGAGGACCGTCCGGTCGATGCGGAGTCGGCCCCCCTCGGAGGCGGCCCACCGCCGCACCGCCAGGGCGACAACCACCAGCACCGCAAGAAGGACCGGCGCGTTGTGGTTCATCCACGAGGCAGTGCCCACGACCACCCGGGTCGGCAGCGGCAGTTCGGCAGCGAACTGCACGTAGAAGGTGGCGAAGCGGGGGATGACGTAGGTGACGAGGAGGACGATGAGCCCCACGGCGAGGAGCGTCAGCACCGCCGGGTAGGTCAGGGCCGACACGACGCGGCGCCGCACCCCTTCCATCATCTGCTGATGCTTGACGTACCGGTCGAGTACCGACACCAGCTCTCCCGACCGCTCGCCGGCCAACAGCGAGGCGGCGTAGAGGCGCGGGAAGAGCTCGCCCTGCGCCAGGAACGATTCGGACAGGGCCAGGCCGCTGCGCACGTCATCGAGGATGCGTCGGAGCACCTGTTGGAAGTACGGGTTGCTCTGGGCACGTTCGAGGAGTTCCAGGGACTGGAGCACCGGGATCCCGGCCCGCAACAGCGTGGCGAGCTGCTGGTTGAACACCAGGAACTCCAGCGAGGAGATCCGCTCCCGCCGCCGCAACAGCGGCACGCGCAGACGAGCGCGCACCGGGCGCACCTGGAAGACGTGAAAGCCACGCCCTTCCAGCTCCCGACGCACCGCCTCGGCGCTCGAGCCGCGGTGACGCTGGACCACGATGGCCCCATCCGGAGTCCCGAGACGGGCGACGAACTCGCTCATTTCGCCCCCCCACGCCGGGCCACGAAGGCCAGGAACAAGGCACGGTCCGCGCTTTCCGATGGGGTGGCGCCGACGACGGCCGTCTGCCCGAGCTTCAGGCGCACCGAGCCGCGAATGAGCGGTTCGAGGACCACCTCCCCCCTGGCACCCGCTCGCCGCCGCGAAAACTCGAGTTGCGAGAGCACCGCGCGCCGGACATCGCCGCGCGCCGCCCAGGGCACGAAGCGAACGGAGTACTCGCCGGCCACCGCCGTCTCCACCAGGATGCCCTCTTCGGCAGTGATGTCGACCGAGCCGATCTCCTCGATCCACTCGTAGCGCCCCACCTTCCTGATGGCCTCGTCGATGGCGCTCGAGGGGCCGAAGCCGGGGCCGCTCGGGGGAGCCTTGGCGGACGCCAGGAAGGCCCGCACCTCGATGCGGTACGAGATGGGCGGCACGTCCCACTCGGCGAGGGCTGTCGCAATGCGCTCGACCACCGGCCCCTCGTCCCGCACCGTCACCGTGTTCTGCCCAGGTTGGAGCAGCAGACTGCCAGTCGGCGAGAGCAGCGGTTCGAGCACCACGGGCGCCTCGCGGACCGGCCGGTGGCGGATCTTGAACACCCGCACCTCGTCCGCTGCGGCCCAACAGTGGGCTGCGACCACCGCCGCCAGCAGGGCGCTCGCCAGGTGTCGCCCCGTCACAGCTTGAGCCCTGGATCGATGATGAGCGCCACCTGGACCGTATCGCTGCCCCCGCTGCTGAACTGAACCACGGTCACCCGCTCCCCCTCCACCTCGACAAAGGGCAGATCCTCGACCGGCGCCGCCACGCCGGAGGCCACCACCGGCGCCGGGTGCCGCGAAGCGCGTCGCACCCCCAGATACCCGCCGAGGACGACCAGGAGCAGCGCCGCCGCCATCCCCAGCCACCGTCGGCGCCCGGCCCGCTCGGCCCGGCGCTGCCGGATGCCGGCGAGCACCCCGGCCACGAAGGCCTCGTCGTCGGCCACCGGCGGCTCGGGGAGGCGGAGCGCCAGGGCGGTGGCCGGCTCGGCGGCCTCGAGTTGGGCTCGGCACCGAGCGCAGCCTGACAGGTGCGCGCGCAGTTCGGCTTCGACGGCGGGTTCGAGTTCCAGGGCCAGGAACTGGCCAAGCAGACGCGTCGCCTCCCGGCACCCCTGCATCATCGCCTCCCGGGCGGCAGGTACTCGGGAAACTTCGCCGCCAGCTCCCGGCGAAGTGCCGCCCGCGCTTGAAAGATATGGTTGCGCACCGTCGCCTCGCTGCAGCGGAGCACCTGCGCCGTTTCCGCCGTCGACAACCCCTCCACCTCCCGGAGCACGAACGCCGCCCGCTGGGTGGGAGTGAGGGAACCGGCGAGTTCCTCGAAGATCCTGGCCACTTCCTGTTCTGACAGGAGCCGGGGCGCCGTCGGGCCCACCGCCTCGCCCACCAGCCGCAGGTGGGACTTGTGCGTACGCTCCCGGCTGGAGCGGGCCCGCAACGCATCGATGGCCAGGTTGGTGGCGATCCGGTAGAGCCACGTCGAAAACGACCACGCCGGATCGTACTTGGCCAGGTTTTCCCACGCCTTGACGAAGGCGAGCTGGGCGATGTCCCGTGCCTCCTCGCTATCGTTGAGGATGCGAGCGGCCGAGCGACGCACCCCGGCCTGGTGACGGCGCACCAGCTCTGCGAAGGCCTCCTCGTCCCCCCGACGAGAGGCGGCCACCAGCTCCCGATCGTCCTTCTCTCCGCTCACCACGGCGCGGGCCAGCAGGCGAAACCGTGCCATTCCAAAACCCAACCTCCGAACCGTATACGCGGCGTCCTACCCCGACGTTGGGGCGGCAGGAGTATAGCCACCCTCGCCCTAACCACACCCCGCCCTACGTTACACTGCGCCCGTGGTGCCGCTACCTCTCGTCCTCTACCGAACGGCCATGCTCGTCACCCTCCCCCTGGCCGCGCCCCCCCTCGTGCTGCGCGCCAGGCTCACGGGCAAGCAACGCCCGCCCCTCGCCTCCCGCCTGTGGTGGCGGCCGCCCCACCTGCCGGCCGGCGGCATCTGGGTGCACGCAGTCTCGGTGGGAGAGGTAGGGGTGGCGCGGATCCTCATCAAGGAGATGCGGCGCCGCGCCCCGGACCTCCCCATCGTCCTCTCCGCCACCACCGGCACCGGCCTGGCGACTGCGGCCGGGGAGGCGTCCGCCAACGCCATCGTCCCCTTCCCCCTCGACCTGCCGGGCCCGGTGCGGCGAGCCCTCGATGCCGCCCGGCCCCGCGCGCTGGTGCTCGTCGAGACGGAGCTGTGGCCGGAGCTCCTCCACGCCTGCCACCGCCGTGACATTGCCGTCGTCGTCGCCAACGCCCGCATCTCCGACCGCTCCCTTGCCGGCTATCGCCGCTGCCGGGCACTCCTCGCCCCCCTCCTCACCCCCCTCACCCTGGCCCTGGCCCAGACCGAGGAGGACGCCCGCCGCCTGCGAGCCATCGGCCTGCCCGCCAGCAAGGTACGCGTTGTCGGCAACGTCAAGTTCGACTCGGTGCCGCCGCTCGAGCTGCCGGAGGTGACCTCGCGGCTCCGCGCCGCTGCGGGGCAGCGCCCTGTCCTCGTCGCCGGCTCCACCATGGAGGGGGAAGAGGAACGCCTTCTTGCCGCCCTGGCGAGGCTCGACCCCTCGTCGCGGCCGTTCGTGCTGCTGGCGCCGCGCCATCCGGAACGAGGGCCACGAGTCGGCACGTTGCTCGCCGAGGCGGGGTACCGGGTCGCGGCCCGGACCGCCCTGGACGCGGCCGGGGAGTCCCTCGACGCCGTGGTCCTCGATACCGTCGGCGAGCTGGCTGCCCTTTACGCCCTCGCCACCGTCGCCTTCGTGGGCGGCTCGCTGGTCCCGACCGGCGGCCACAACCCCATCGAACCGGCGCAGTTCGGCGTCCCCATCGTGAGCGGCCCCCACGTGCGCAACTTTGCTGCCGTCTACCAGGAGTTCACGCGAGCAGGCGCCGCCCGGCTGGTGCGCAGCGAGGCGGAACTCGCCACCGTCCTTGCCGACTGGCTCGCCCATCCCGACCAGGCGCGGCAGCTCGGCCAACGGGCGGCGGCGCTCGTCGCCCGCAACGCAGGTGCCACGGCCAGGATCGTGGATGCGCTGGAACCGTTCCTCCGTCCATGAGCCTTCCCGCCCCCCTGCTGGCCGCCTCGCGAGTGCTGGAACTGGTGAACGGACCCGCGCGCTACCTCTTCACCCGGCTTCTGGAGCCGCAGCGAGCGAGCGTGCCCGTGATCTCGGTGGGCAACATCGCCTGCGGCGGCACCGGCAAGACGCCCACCGTTGCGGCCCTGGTGCGCACGTTGGCAGCGCAGGGCCACCGTCCGGCCATCCTCACCCGCGGCTACCGGAGGCGAACGCGCGCACCCGTCCTCATCACCGATGGTCGAGACGCCGACTGGCGCGCCGTGGGCGACGAGCCCGCCCACCTGGCCCGGATCCTCCCCGGCGTGCCCATCGTGGTCGATGCCGACCGCCTGCGCGCCGCCGCCATTGCGGTCCAGGGAACGAGGGCGACCCACCTGGTCCTCGATGACGGCTTGCAACACTTCCGCCTCGCCCGGGATCTCGACGTGGTGGTCGTCGACGCCGCCGACCCCCTGGCCCGGCGCACCCCCCGCCGGGAACACCCGCGGGTTCTTTCGCGGGCCGGCGCCATCGTCGTGGCCAACGCGGGGGAGGTCGCGGCCACCGCCGTGGCCGCTGTCCGCCGGCTGGCGCCCGCCGCGACGGTGGTGACCACCCGGGTCGTGGCCCGACGCCTCCACCGCGGCGGTGGCGTCGAGCCAGTGGAGGTCCTGCGCGGCAGGCGACTCCTCGCCGTCGCGGGGATCGCTGCCCCGCACCGGTTCCTCGCCACCCTGCGAGGGCTGGGCGCCGAGCCGGTGGCGTCGAGGTTCTTCCCCGACCATCACCCGTTTTCGGAAGCGGATTGGCAGGACATCCTCGCGCAGGCGCAGCGCGCCGGCCTCCGCGTGGTGACGACCGGCAAGGATGCCGTCAAGGTGCCGCGGCATCTCGCCGCCGACGTGTCCTGGCTCGAGGTCGAGGCGGAGTGCGTCGACGGCAGTTTCGACCATCTCCTTCGCCCCGTCCTCGCTGCGGTGGGCTAGAATCCGCCCCGTGGAAGAGCGAACCCGCCTTCATGCCCTCGTCGACGCCTTCGCCGGCCGGCGCGTCCTGGTCTTCGGCGATCTCGTCCTCGACCGCTACATCCTCGGCACACCGAAGCGGATCTCCCGCGAGGCGCCGGTCATCATCCTGCGCTTCGAGGAGCAACGGGACATCCCGGGCGGGGCGGCCAACGCCATGGCCAACGTGGCCAGCTTGGGCGGCACGGTGCTGCCGGTGGGGGCGGTCGGCGACGATGAGGCGGGGCGCTCCTTGCTGGCGATCCTCGCCCGACGCGGCATCGACACGACCACGGTGGCCGTGCTTCCCGGCTATCGGACCGTCACCAAGGTCCGGGTGGTGGCCTGGGGCGCTGCCTCGCTGCGCCACCAGGTGGCGCGCTACGACCTGGAGGCCCAGCTCCCGCCGACGGCGGAGGTGGCCACCGCCCTCGAGGCGGCCGTGGCCGAGCTGGCACCGCAGGCGGCGGTGGCCGCCGTCTCCGACTACGGCTACGGGGCCGTCACCCAGGCCCGGGTGAGGGCGCTCCAAAAGGCGCTGCCGGCTGCAGCCCTCACCGTGGCCGATTCGCGCTTCGCCCTCACCGAGTTGGGCCCCGTCGACGGAGCCACGCCGAACCTGGAAGAACTCAGCGCCGTTGCCGGCCGATCCCTCGCCGGCGATGCCGACGTCGCCGCCGCTGCCGAGGAGCTTCGCTCGTCCCTGTCGGCCCGCTTCGTGGTCGCGACCCGGGGCAGCGAGGGGATGACCCTCGTCGAGGCGCAGCGGCCGCCCCACCACCTGCCCGTCTTCGGCACCAACCAGGTGGTGGACGTGACCGGCGCCGGCGACACCGTCCTCGCCACCCTGACCCTGGCCCTGGCCGCCGGCGCCTCGTGCCGGGAGGCGGCGCTCCTGGCGGACCTGGCTGCCGGCGTGGCCGTCACCAAGCTGGGGACGGCGACGGTCTCCCCCGCCGAACTGCACCACGCCATCGAAAGGGCCCACGTTGGCGAGGCGTGATCCTGCCCGCAAGGTGATTCCCCTCGCCAGGGCGGCGAGGCTTTCCGAGGACTGGCGGCGGCGCGGTCGTCGCATCGTGCTCGCCAACGGCGCCTTCGACCTGCTTCACGTCGGCCACGTCCGCTACTTGTCGGCTGCCCGCGCCCTGGGGGATGTGCTCGTGGTGGCGGTGAACAGCGACGCATCCGTCCGCGCCCTCAAGGGTCCGCCCCGCCCCCTGGTCCCGGAGGCCGAACGTCTCGAACTGCTCGCGCACCTCACCTGCGTAGACTGGCTCGTCCTGTTCGACGAGCTCACCGTGGCCGAGGTGTTGCGTGCCATCCGTCCCCACATCCACGCCAAGGGGACCGATTACACGGTGACGACCGTGCCGGAGCGGGAGATCGTGGCGGCGTGGGGGGGGACGACGGCCATCTGCGGCGACCCCAAAGATCACTCGACCACCGACTTCCTCGCCACCATTCGCCGTCGCCTGCCGTGAACGGCCGCCGTGGGCAGGAGGTGACCCACGGCTACAATGCACCGGTGCGCATCCTCCTCACCCGCCTGTCGGCCCTCGGCGACATCGTCCACACCTGGCCCCTGGCGGATGCCATCGGCGCCAGCGGCGAGCACCGACTGGCCTGGCTCGTGGAAGCACCGTTCGCCCCCCTGGTGGCCGGCCACCCTGCCGTCTCCCGGGTCATCACGGTGGCCACCAAGCGCTGGCGGCGACGGCCCCTCGCCCCCGCGACCTGGCGCGAGATGGTGGCCGCCCGCCACGCGATTGCCAGCTTCGCGCCCGACCTTGCCCTCGACCCGCAAGGACTGTGGAAGTCGGCCCTGTGGGCGGCCTGGGCCAGGGTGGGAAGGCGGATCGGTCTGGCCGCCTCGGCCCGTCGCGAACGCATCAGCGGTGTTTTCTACACCGAGGTGGTCGAGCCATCCGAGACCTGCCGCCACGTCGTCGACATCAACCTGGCGCTCCTCGCACCCCTCGGCGTGGTGCCCCCCCGAAAGGCACTCCCCGACGGCCGCTTCATGGTGCCCGGCGCGCCGCGACCCGCCTGGCTGCCGCCCCGGGCCGTCTGCCTCCTCCCCACTACCGGCGGCCACGGCAAGGCCTGGCCCCTGGCCAACGTTGCGTCCCTCGCCGCCCGCCTGGTGGCGCACGGGCTCCCCGTGGTCGTCCTCTGGGGACCAGGCGAGGAGGGCGCAGCACGAACCGTCGCCGACGCCGCGCCTGGCACGGTGGTGGCGCCACCCACGACCATCCAGGAGTTGGCCGTGGCGCTCCACCACAGTGGTGTGGTGGTGGGTGGCGACACGGGGCCCGTCCACCTGGCGGCCGCCCTCGGCACCCCCACCGTGGCCATCATGGTCGCCACCGACCCCCAGCGCAACGGCGTGCGCGGTTTGCGAGCCGTCTCGCTGGCCGGCGCCGACAGCGGCGCCCGGCGAGGCAGGGCGCGCACTCGCCCCGTCCGCTCCCTCGCCGTCGAGGAGGTACTCGCGACCACACTGGCCCTCGCCACCCAACCCGGGCCGGGCGCGCTACCATAGAGGCATGAACGGGGGTCGTCTCCTCGCCGCCGCGGTGGCGTTGTTCGCAGGCGGCGTCGCTCTGGGTGAGAACGCTCACGTGTTCGACGAGGGGGAACGCCTCACCTACGAGCTCACCTACCTGCGTGTGCGCAGCGGCACCTTGACCATGGAGGTGAGCCCGACCCCCGACGCCCCCACGGTGCGGGTGGTGTCACGGGCTGTGTCCTCCCCCTTCGTCTCTCGTTTCGCCCGCGTCGACGAGCAACTCGAGTCCATCCTGGACCCCTCTCTGGCCACCGTCCTCCTGTCGCGGCGCCACACCCTCGACGACGGCGCCGTTCGCGAGGAAGTCGTCGTCTTCGACCCCGAACACGGGACGGCGCGCCGCTACAAGGACGGCAGCGAGCGCGAGATGCTGGTGGCACCGGTGCCGATCCTCGACACGCTGAGCTCGCTGTTCTGGCTGCGCACGCTGCCCCTCGCGCCGGGCCGGGAGTTCCGCCTCACGGTGCAGTCGGGGGCTCGCGTCTACCCGCTCATCGTCTCGGTGGGGGCAGCCACCCGCCTCAAGACTCGCACCGGCACCCAGTTGGTTTTGCCCGTCGTTCCTCGTTTCCGGGAAGGCGGGATGCTGCGGCAGAAAGGTACTTTGACGCTCTTCGTGGCGCAGGATCCGTGGCATACGCCACTCCGCATCAGATCGGAGCTGGCCTTTGGGTCCCTCACCGCCACCCTGGAGCGCGTCGAACGACCGTGGAACTCCATGGTAGAATCGAGCGGCAGCTCGGAACGGCACGGAAGGGAGTCAGATGGCCCTTAGACTCGGCGAACTGCTCGTCAAAGCGCAGCTCATCGACGAGAAGGCGCTCCAAAAGGCGCTGGAGGAACAGAAACGCACCGGTGGCAAACTGGGCGAGATCCTCATCCGCCTCGGCCTGGTGTCCGAAGAAGACATCATCGAGTGCCTCTCGCAACAGTACGGGGTACCGTCCATCAACCTCCGCCACTTCGAGGTGGACGAGGCGGTGGCCAAGTTGATCCCCGTCGAACTTGCCCGGAAGTACACGGTGATCCCGGTGAACAAGACCGGCGCCACCTTGACCGTGGCTATGGCCGATCCTTCCCACATCTTCGCCATGGACGAGATCACCTTCATCACCGGCTACCGGGTCGAGCCGGTGGTCTCCTCGGAGGAGGCGATCCGCGACGCCATCGACCGCTACTTCGGGTCCTCCCGCGAGGTCGAGTTGAAGCGGGTCATGGAAGACCTGTCGGTGGCCGACGAGGCGGCCCTCGAGCTCCTCGAAGAGGAAGAGGACCTGGACGTCAAGAAGCTCGAGGAGGAGAGCTCGGAGGCGCCGGTGGTGCGTCTCGTCAACATCGTGCTCACCGACGCCATCCGCCGGGGCGCTTCCGACATTCACATCGAGCCGTACGAGAAGAACTATCGCATCCGCTACCGCATCGACGGCGTGCTCTACGAGATGATGTCGCCGCCGCTGCGCCTCAAGGACGCCGTCACCTCGCGCGTCAAGATCTTGTCGCGCCTCGATATTGCCGAGAAGCGGCTGCCCCAGGACGGGCGCATCAAGCTCAAGGTCAAGGTGGAGGGACGCACCCGCGAGCTCGACTTCCGCGTCTCGACCCTCCCCACCCTGTTCGGCGAGAAGGTCGTCCTCCGTCTCCTCGACAAGGAAAACCTGCGCTTGGACATGACCAAGCTGGGGTTCGAGAAGTCCTCGCTCAAGAAGTTTGAGGACAACATCTTGAAGCCCTATGGGATGGTCCTGGTCACCGGCCCCACGGGTTCGGGCAAGACCAACACCCTCTACTCGGCCCTCCAGCGCATCAACACCCCGGAGGTGAACATCCTCACCGCCGAGGATCCGGTGGAGTTCCAGCTTCCCGGGATCAACCAGGTGCAGATGAAGGACTCCATCGGCCTCAACTTCGCCGCTGCCCTGCGCTCCTTCCTCCGCCAGGACCCGAACATCATCCTGGTCGGCGAGATCCGCGACTTCGAGACGGCCGAGATCGCCATCAAGGCGGCCCTCACCGGCCACCTGGTGCTGTCCACCTTGCATACCAACGATGCGCCGTCCACCATTGCCCGCCTCATGAACATGGGTATCGAGCCGTTCCTGGTCGCCACCTCGGTGAACGTCATTGCCGCCCAGCGGCTCGTTCGCCGCATCTGTCAGAGCTGCAAGGAGGAGGTGGAGACGCCGATCCAGGCGCTGCTGTCCATCGGTTTCAGCGAGGCCGAGGCGCCCGACATCAGGCTCTACCAGGGGCGCGGCTGCGAGAAGTGCGGCGGTACGGGCTACAAGGGGCGCATCGCCCTGTTCGAGGTCATGGAGATCACCGAGGACCAGCGCGAGCTGATCCTCTCCGGCGCCACCGTCGTGGAGCTCCGCCGCAAGGCCATCGAAGAGGGGATGATCACCCTGCGGCAGTCGGGCTTGCAGAAAATCCGCGAAGGGATTACCACTGTCGAGGAGGTCGTGAGGGAGACGGTCCTGTAGGACGAGGGGAGCGAGCATGCCGATCACGCTTCACGAACTGCTCAAGACCGTGGTGGATCGCAATGCCACGGACCTCCACATCACCACCAACACGCCGCCGGTGATCCGCATCGACGGGCGCCTCGAACGCCTGTCGATGCCGCCGCTCACCGCGCCGGAGACCAAGCGGCTCGCCTACTCGGTCCTCACCGATGCCCAGAAGCACCGTTTCGAAGAGACCTGCGAACTGGACTTTTCCTTCGGCATCAAGGGGCTCGCCCGCTTTCGCGCCAACGTGTTCTACCAGCGCGGGGCGGTGGCCGCGGCCTTTCGGCGAATCCCTTTCGATATCCTGGGGTTTCGGGAGCTGGGGCTGCCGCCGGTGGTCGAAGGACTGTGCGACAAACCCCGCGGCCTGGTCCTCGTCACCGGCCCGACGGGGTCCGGCAAGAGCACCTCCCTCGCCGCCATGATCGACAAGATCAACAGCGAGCACCCTGTCCACATCGTCACCATCGAGGATCCCATCGAGTACCTGCACACCCACAAGAAGGCCATGCTCAACCAGCGAGAGCTCCACTCCGACACCCTCTCCTACGCCAATGCCCTACGCTCGGTGTTGCGTGAGGATCCCGACGTGGTGCTCATCGGCGAGATGCGCGACTTGGAGACCGTCGAATCGGCGCTGCGGATCGCGGAGACCGGCCACCTCACCTTCGCCACCCTCCACACCAACTCGGCACCGCAGACCATCAACCGCATCATCGACGTCTTCCCCGAACACCAGCAACCGCAGATCCGGGCGCAGCTCTCCTTCGTCCTGGAGGGGATCATCTGCCAGTCGTTGTTGCCGCGCGCCGGCGGCAAGGGCCGCGTCCTCGCCTGCGAGGTCCTTATTCCCAACGCGGCGGTGCGGAACTTGATCCGCGAGGACAAGGTCCACCAGATCTACTCCATGATGCAGACCGGTCAGCTCAAGCACGGGATGCAGACCTTCAACCAGTCCCTGGCCACCCTTTACCAGCGCCGGCTCATCACCCTCCAGACTGCGCTTGCCTACTCGTCCCACCCCGAAGAGTTGCAGGACATGATCAACCGCGGTACCGGCGTGGTCCAGCCAGCGGCGGTCCCCGCCGCGGGAAAGGGAGTCTCTCATGCCTAGTTTCGAGTGGAAGGGCCGTGATCGGGCGGGGCGTCCGCAGAGCGGAGTGCTCGTTGCCGACAACAAGGAGGCCGTGCTCGCCCTGCTGCGTCGGCAGCAGATCGTTCCCACGACGGTCAAGGAACGGGGCAAGGAAATCGCCATTCCCCGCCTGCGCCGCGGCGTCGACGAGAAGACGCTGGCCGTGTTCACGCGCCAGTTCTCGGTGATGATCGACGCCGGTCTGCCCCTCGTGCAGTGCCTGCAGATCCTGGGCGAACAGGAGGAGCACAAGGGGTTCCAGCGGATCATCATGCAGGTCCGCGAGGACGTGGAGAGCGGCTCCTCCCTCGCCAACGCCATGCGCAAGCACCCCCAAGCCTTCTCCGACCTCTACGTCAACATGGTGGCGGCCGGCGAGGCTGGCGGTATCCTCGACAACATCCTCCAGCGGCTCGCCACCTACATCGAGAAGAACGCCAAACTCAAGGCGCAGGTGAAGTCGGCCATGATTTACCCGGCGGCCGTCATCGCCATTGCCATCATCGTCGTCTACATCATCCTCTGGAAGGTCATTCCGGTGTTCGCCGCCCTCTTCACCTCCCTGGGCGCCGACCTGCCGCTGCCAACGCAAATCGTCATTGCCCTTTCGAAGTTCGTCGGCCACTACTGGTGGCTCATCCTCGGGCTGTTCGCGGCCGGCTTCTTTGCCGTCCGCCGGTACTACGCCACCGAGCAAGGGAGGTTCGTCATCGACGGCCTGCTCTTGAAGGCACCCATCCTCGGCCCCGTGCTGCGCAAGATCGCCGTGGCCCGCTTCTGCCGCACCCTCGGCACGCTGCTCGCCGCTGGCGTGCCGGTGCTCGAATCGCTGGAGATCACCGCCCGCACCGCCGGCAACGCGGTGATCGAGAAGTCTATCATCGAAGTGCGCAAGCGGGTCGAGGAGGGCAAGACCATCGCCGACCCCTTGAAGGCCACCAACCAGTTCCCGCCCATGGTGGTGCAGATGATCGGCGTCGGCGAGGCGACGGGCGCCATGGACACCATGCTCGCCAAGATCGCGGAGTTCTACGAGGAAGAGGTGGACGTGGCGGTGGCGGGGATGATGAAGCTCATCGAGCCGGTGATGATCTTCTTCCTCGGCATCGTCATCGGCGGGATCGTCATCTCCATGTACCTGCCCATGTTCGACCTGATCTCGAAGATCGGATGAGGGCGGCCCACAGGGAGGTCCGGGCGGCGGGCGCCGCCTCCTTCCCGCAGCGGGCAATCGTCAAGTGGCTCATCGGCCTGCGAGTCGTGGCCGTGTCGGCGCTCTTCGTGGGCGCGCTCCTGGTGCAGACCACCACCGAAGAGATCCTCCCCATCGTCCCCCTCGCCTGGCTGGCTGGCTTCGTCTACGTGCTCACCCTCCTTTGGATCGTCCTGTGGCTTTCCGGGATCCGCACCAGCTACCTGGGCGCGTTCCAGCTTGCGGGCGACCTCCTCCTCATCGCCGGCCTGATCCATCTCACCGGCGGGTTGTCATCGCCGTTCCCCTTCCTCTTCCTGGTGCCCGTGGGGGTGGCGGCGGTGATGTTCGGGTTGCGCGGCTCCCTCACCATGGCGGGCGCTGCCTTCGTCGTGTACGCCGCCCTCGCCGAGGCCGAGCTCTACGGATTCGTCCGCCCCCCCGCCTTCCTCGGCCCCAGCGTGCCCCTGGCGCCTTCCTCCATGGCCTTCCAGGTGGCCCTCAACGGCGCCGGCTTCGCGCTCGTCGCCCTCCTCACCTCCTACCTGGCCCACTCCCTCCAGCGGGCCGAGGCGCAGCTGCGCGGCGAGCAGGAAATCACGGCGCGCTTTCAGGCGCTGTCGGCCGATATCGTGCGTTCCGTGGACTCCGGCGTCCTGGCCACCGACCGGGGGGGGACGGTCATCCTCGCCAACCCGGCCGCCCAGCGCACCCTCGCCAACCATCTCCCCCTGGAGGGCAAACACATCGGCGACGCCTTGCCCCTGGCGGGCATCCTCTGGGACGCGGAGCTGGGCCGCGCCGCCCAGGCCCCTTCCGTGCGCTTCGAGGGCCTCCTCGATGGTTCCGGCGTCCCCATCGGCTGCACCGTGACCCCGTTGGAGGCGCCCGACGGCGCGCCGCTGGGGTTCGTCATCCACTTTCGCGATCTTACCGAAGCGCGTGCCGCGGCCGAGCGCGACCGCTTGCGGGAGCGGCTGGTGGCCGTGGGCGAGATGGCGGCCGGGATGGCTCACGAGATCCGCAACCCTCTGGCGTCCATCTCGGGCTCGGCCCAGGTGCTGGGCAGCTTGCCCACCTTGCGCGACAACGAGCGGCGACTCCTGCGGATCATCGTCGAGGAGTCGCGGCGCCTGTCCGCCATCATCGAGTCGTTTTTGGGGTATGCCCGACCGTCCCACCCTCGGCTCGGGCCCTGCGAACCATGGAACGCGCTTACCGAGACCCTGAGCCTGTTCGCCAACTCCCCCGAGGTAACGAGCGCCCATCGCATCGAGACGGAGATCCAGCCCCTGCCCCACCCCATCGTCGCCGACGAGGCGCAGCTGCGCCAGGCCTTCTTCAACCTCGCCCGCAACGCCGTTCAGGCCATGCCGAAGGGTGGTACGATGCGGGTGGTGGCGCATCCCGACGGCGAGGACTACGTGGTGTCGTGGTCCGACGAAGGGGTTGGCATGACCGCCGAGCAGATTCGCGAGATCTTCGAGCCCTTCAAGGCGTTTCGTACCGGCGGGACCGGTCTCGGCCTGTCGGTCGTCTACTCCATCCTCGCCGACCACGGCGGCACGATCTCGGTGACCAGCGAGCCGGGCCATGGCTCCACCTTCGTGCTGCGCATCCCGGCGGTGCCGGCATGAAGCCGCGTATCCTCGTCGTCGACGACGAGGCGAGCCTCCGCGAACTGCTCCGCATCGTCCTCGAAGGCGAGGGGTACACGGTGTGTGAAGCCGCCACCTACCGCGAGGCCGCGGCGACCCTGGCTCGCGAGGCTTTCGACCTGGTGATCTGCGACATCGTGCTGCCCGACGGCAACGGTCTCGACCTCCTCCGCGCCCATCGTGCGTCCCGACCGGAAGCTCAGTTCGTCATGATCACCGCCCACTCCTCGCCGGCCCACATGCTCACCAGCGTTCGGGAAGGCGCCGTGGAGTACCTCTCCAAGCCCTTCGACGTCGAGGAACTCAAACTCATCGTCGCCAAGCAGCTTGCCCATCGACCAGGCCGCCCGCCCATCGCCGACCAGCTGGAGATCGCCGGCGAGTCGCCGGCCATGTGGCCGATCCTCGAGCGCCTGCCGCACATCGCCCGCAGCGATGCCACCGTTCTCATCACGGGCGAATCGGGGACCGGCAAGGAGCTCCTCGCGCGCGCCATCCACGCCGCCTCGGCGCGCGGCCGACACCCCTTCGTGCCGGTCAACTGCGGGGCGCTCCCCGAAGGACTCCTGGAGAGCGAGCTGTTCGGACACGTTCGCGGCGCCTTTACCGGCGCCGTGCGAGACAACAAGGGGTTGTTCCAGGAAGCAACCGGCGGCACGCTGTTCCTCGACGAGATCGGCGACCTCCCCCTCGCCCTCCAGGTCAAGTTGCTGCGTGCCCTGCAAGAACGGCAGGTCCGCCCGGTGGGGGGTAGCCGCGAGCTGCCCATCGACGTTCGCGTCATCACCGCAACCAACGCCGACCTGCGCACCCTCGTCGACGAGGGTCGCTTCCGCGAGGACCTGTACTTCCGCATCAACGTCATCCATCTGGAGATCCCGCCCCTGCGCCAGCGGCGCGAGGACATCCCCGCCTTGACTCGCCTGTTCGTCGAGCGCACCTGCGCGCGCTTCGGCCTGCCGCCCAAGGAGATCCACCGCGACGCCATGACCGTACTCCTCACCTACTCCTGGCCCGGCAACGTCCGCGAGCTGGAAAACGTCATCGAGCAGGCCGTGGCCATGGAGAGCTCGCCCCTCATCACCGTCGGCTCCCTCCCCCAGCGCATCCTCGGCGAGCTGGCGGCAGCCCCGCCCCGAAGCACGGGGATGGTGCTGCCCGAGGAAGGTCTCGACCTCGAGGCGTACACCGAGGCCGTTCGGCGCGAGCTGATGCGCCAGGCCCTCGAGCGCTGTCGCGGCGTGCAGAAGGATGCCGCGCGCCTGCTCCGGATGACGTACCGGGCATTTCGGTACCACGCCGAGAAGTACAACCTCGTGCAGCAGGAGGAACCACAATGACGGGACTTCTCGCTCTGTTCCTTGCCCTGGGGGGACCGCCACCCACCTGCCTGCCCCCTGCCGGCGGCCCCATCACCCTCGAGCTCGCCATCAGCGACGCCGAGCGCGCCCAGGGTCTCATGTTCCGCGACACCCTCCCTCCCGATCGGGGGATGCTGTTCCTCTTCGACAGCGACGGTCACTATCCGTTCTGGATGAAAGACACGTACATCTCCCTCGACATCGTCTGGTTGTCGGGAAGCGGCGAGGTGGTCGAGGTGCGGCACGGCGCCGTGCCCTGCCGGGTCGAGCCGTGCCCGAGTTATGTACCGTCCCATCGAGCGCGGGCCGTCCTCGAGCTGCCGGCAGGCAGTGCCGAACGGCACGGCATCCGCCCCGGCGTCCGCCTGGTCTTTGCCAACGTGCCCGGCTTCCCCATCGCCAAAGGACGGTGGTGATGCTGCGCCGCGCCGTCTTCCCGGTCGCCGGGTTCGGGACGCGATTTCTCCCCGCCTCCAAGGCCATCCCCAAGGAGCTACTGCCCCTCGTGGACAAGCCCTCCCTCCAGTACGTGGTGGAAGAAGCGGTGGCCGCCGGCTTCACCACCGCTGTCTTCGTGACCGCCGAGGGCAAATCGGCCATCGAGGACCACTTCGACCGCAACCTGCGCCTCGAGGCCTTCCTGGCCGAGCGCGGCAAGGCCGAGCTTCTCGCCGAGGTGCAACGGGTGGGCAATCTCGTCGAGGTGGTGGCGGTCCGGCAGAAGGTGGCCCTCGGGCTCGGCCACGCCGTCCTCCAGGCAGCCCCAGTCCTCGGGGACGAGCCCTTTGCCGTCCTCCTCGGCGACGACGTCATCGTCGGCGAGGAACCGGCCATCGGCCGCCTCGGCCGCCTGCACGACGCCACGGCGGCGCCGGTCGTGGCCGTCATGGAGGTGGCGCCGCCGGACATCCGCCACTACGGCTGCATCGCCGGGGAAGAGATCGCCGACGGGGTGTTCAGGGTCACGGATCTGGTCGAGAAGCCCGATCCCGCCGAGGCGCCCTCCAACCTCGCCATCATCGGCCGCTACGTCTTGACCGAGGGGGTGTTGCGGGCCCTCGAGGACACGCCGCCGGACAGAGGCGGCGAAATCCAGCTCACCCATGGACTGCGGCGCTTCCTCTCGAAGGGGCCGGTGTACGCCTGCACCTTTCCCGGCCGACGCTACGACGCCGGCAACAAGCTCGATTTCCTCCGGGCCACGGTGGAGCTGGGGCTCGCCCACCCGGAGTTGGGGCCGGCGTTCCAGAAGCTCCTCGAGCAGCTCCTCGGCGATACCCCACCCGCACCGCGGTAGGCGGCAAGACCCGCGAATCGAGCAGCACGCTGCGGCGAGCAGCCGCTACGACCTACCCGACCCCTTGGCGGCGCTTCCGGGTGCGTCGCCCCCGGAGGGGGTGGCCGCCTCGCTCTTGGCCGTCTCCTTAGAGGCCGGAGCCTTGGCCTCGCCCTGCTCCTGCCCCTTGCCCTTGCCAGCGTAGTCGGTCACGTACCAGCCGCTGCCCTTGAACTGCAGGGCAGGGGCCGAGATCAGGCGCTCGAGCGGACCACCGCACGCGCCACAGGTGACGAGCGGCGGCTCGGAAACCCTCTGCAGCGCCTCCACCCGCGCCCCGCAGCGCGTACAACGATACTCGTACAACGGCATGATGCACACCTCCACGCCCCGCGCGGGACGTGACCGGGGAAGTGTACTCCGGCGCTACGGAACTGTCGAGCTGACTTGGACCTTGATCGGCGCCGTGGCGTCGCGCTCCTTGCGAACGAGGCCGAGGCAGGAAAAAGCGTAGAGAACCCGGGCGTTGAGCCCGGCCGAGAACGGCCCCTGTTCGCACAGTTCGAAGAGCGTCCGCTTGCCGTCCACCAGACCGAGGAGCTGCTCCTCGCCCACCTCGAGGGCGAAGCCCGACAGGTGCTCGGGCCAGGGTGGACGGGCGAGCACGGTGTGCTTCCCGCCGAGCCGGGCGAGGAAACGGCGGGAATCGGCCACCGTCTTGCAGCCGTGGAGGATGGCCCGCGGCGTCGGGATGCGCAGCTTGTAGACCTCGTCGGCCCGCTCCTCGCCGAGGGTGAAGGTCACCGACCCTTCCGCGGCGTCGAAGAGGCTCCAGACGATGCGCTGGACCTGCTCGAGGACGGCCGCTCGCATCTCGGCCTCGGTGAGCAACCCCATCTCCACCAGGACCTGGCCGTGCCGCTTGCGGGGGTTGTCGAGGAGCAGGAGTGTCGACGCCCGGTACTGCTCGTGGGTCAGCCGGCCAGCGGTCAGCAGCATGTCGCCCAGGGATTCCGCGCGGTTGGTGGACGAGGCGAAGATGATGTCGCCCTCAGCAATGAACACTCTCTTGCTGACGTCACCGATCACCGCTTCCAGAACACCCGGGACGCGGTAGCGGTGGATCGTTGCCAGCATCTCTGGCAGCGGGGTTTCCGCGAGCTCCCCCGTATAGATGTGCTTCCGTTCCTCGCTCACGTTGCGGATGGTAGCACGCCATGCACGACCTGGAGCGGCAGGGAGCATTGCACTGGCGGTGCGCGTGCCGGAGGCGAACGCGAGCAGCGCCGAACGATGTGGCGGAAGCGCATGGGAATCGAACCCACCTCCCCGCCGCAGCGACGGGGACAACGGTTTTGAAGACCGCGGGAGCCACCAGGCCCCGTGCGCTTCCGCTCCTACTCTAGCACCGCCACAGCCACGCCCGTGCCCTCCCTCGCCATCGGTTCACGTTGACACTCCTGCGCCTTTTTGCTAGCGTTCTCCCTCCAGGTGGGGCCGTAGCTCAGCTGGGAGAGCGCTTGAATGGCATTCAAGAGGTCGGGAGTTCGATCCTCCTCGGCTCCACCATCGGCCAGACGAACTATTGTGACGGGTCGAGCGAGTCGGCCCGTTCGTTGTTTCTCGCGAGCCTCGGCGAGCGCGCCCCATCGTGCACATCCACGCCCGAGACGGCTGCGGCACCGCGCTGTGGTTACGGCTGCGAGCGACAGGGAAGGCAGGCCGGCATCCCATGCACGGCGCCGGCGCCGTGCACGGCGGCGCTGCGTGGCCGCCCGGCGAGGAATTGACAAGCGAGGGGGGGCATATTGCTCCGGGGAGGGTACCATGCGCCAGAGCTGGATCAGGATCGCCGTCATGGGCGTTGCCACGTTCTCGGCCACCGTGCTGGTCGCAGATGTCAAACCGCCCATTCCCGGGCGGTTCACGCCAGAAGTGTGGCCCGATTGCTGGTCGTGCCGGATCGTGGCCACCCCCGGGTGGCAGGACGCGGCGTGCGAGCACGCCAGTCCCGACGATGGACGACGAGGACCCTGTGGCGTCGTCACCCAGGATGGTCGCTTCCAGTGGTGCACCTTCGGCGGCGGGCCGTGCCGGGGGTCATTTGGCGAGCTCCGCGCGTACCGAGACCTCTTCGCGCCGGGGATGGCGCGGGGGGAGGCGCGGTGAGAGGCGGTGCCCCGGCGGTGGCCATGGTCTCGCTGGCGCTCCTCGCCGGTGCACTCGCCGTCCCCGGCGACGCAGGGCAGACGAGAGCCCAGGTGCAGCAACGAGTGACCGTCGAGGTCGCGCCAGCACACCAGCCCGAGGGCCGGGTCTCGGTCACCCTCGTGGCTGACGGTGGCACGGCCCGCGGGGAAGTTGCGTTGGCGCCCGGCTCGTACCGCGTCACCACCCTCGATCCACAGTGGTGGAGCCCCCCCGATCTCGAGGTGCCGCCCGGCCACCCGCGCTTCGAGCTCCGCGCGTGGCGGACAGGGGAGGTGGTGCTTCCGGTCCACGTCAGGGGTTCGAGCACACCGCCGCCCCTTCGCCTCCAGTTCACCCCCTGCCCTTCGCCAGGGAGGCCTGCCCAACCGTCGGGGACGCTCGCCGCGGTCGCGCGCGACGGCGTTATTCGGGTGCATCTGCCCGCAACGTGTCTGGACCTCTTGGTCCTCAGCGAGCAGTTCGCCCCTGTGGATCTCGTTGCCGTCCAGGCAGGACCGGAGCGCACCACACGGCTTGCCCCCATAACCCTGATCCCGGGGGGCTCCGTCGCCGGCACCGTCGTGGACCCTCGGGACGGCCTCGGCCTCGCCGGGGTACCTGTCCTCCTCGTCGGCGCCGCGGGGGGCGGGGGCACGACCAGCGACGGTGGGCGTACGCCCGTACGCAGCGAGACCAACGCCCGAGGGGTGTTCCGCTTCGCCGGCTTGCCTTCGGGGACCTACTCCGTGCGTATCGGCGGCGGCGCCTACGCACCCGTTCGTCTGGACGACATCCCGGTCGCCGAGGGTAGCGAGTGCTCGCTGCGCCCCGTCGAGCTCGGCCCACCAGCCGCCATGCGGGTCCAGGTGCGCCCCTCGACCAGTCCCTCGGGTGCTCCCTGGCGCGTCTGGTTGTCCCGCGTGGCGGAACCTCTGCGCGCCATCGACACCAGGGAAAGCAGCGAAGACGGGACGGCCGTGTTCTCCCCCCTGCCAGCCGACCGCTACCTGGTGCGCATCACGCTGGGCGGCGACGACTCCTCCGACTGGCTTGCCGAGCGCGAGGTCACCATCGACTGGGGAGAGGACACCTCAGTGGAAGTTGCCCTGCGCGCCTGCCAGCTCACCGGCAAGGTCACGCTGGGGGACGAGCCGCTGGAGGCCTCGGTCCGGCTCGTGCAGGACGGGGTAGGAACGCAGATGCTCTGGGAGGTGGCAACGGCCGAGGATGGCACGTTTTCGACGGTCGTACCAGGGATCGGCGCCTACGAGATCGAGATTTCGGCGCCGGGACAGGGGGTGGTGGCAGCCACGACCCTCGAGGTCGGGCGGTGCGGCGACGAGCTCGCCGTGCGTCTTCCGGCCACCCGGATCAGCGGCACCGTCACCTGGGACGATGGCGAAGGAGTACCGGACGCCGAGGTCTGGCTGGTTCCCGCCGCCCCGGCTGGAGACGGCGAGCGGCCTCGCCACCTGCGCACGAGCAGTGGCCCCGGCGGGCGTTTCACCCTGGCAGGGCTCGCCCCGGGCACGTATGAGCTGCGAGCCAGCCACGAAGGTGCCTGGTCCGACCGGCTCACCGTGGCCGTCGTGGAAAGGCGGGACGTTGCCGATATCGGCCTTCGAATCCCGCGGACCAAGGTGGTCGAGGGCACACTCCGGGACATGGCCGGCAACGGGGTGCTCGCGAACATCTCCGCCATCTGGCACGGGGGCGGCACCTCGGGCCTGACGCGAGGGCGCACGGCACGAGACGGGCGCCTTGCACTTTCGGTCGGTGCCAAGGCAGCGTGGATCGCCGCCGTTGTCGAACCCGACTCGCTGCCGTGGACGACGGTGCTTCACCCCTGCTGCGCACCGCTGGACCTGGTGCTGCCCGGCACCCGGGCGACCGTCGAGGTGCAACCGGCAGGCGGTAGCTGGCAAAGCGATCCGCACAACCTGTCGTGGCTTCTGCGACGGGGTGGCGTCTACCTGTCGCCCGGGGACATCCTTGCCTGGGCCGGGCAACATCACGGCTGGGCGTCCACGGGGGACGCCCCACTGCCGCTTCCTCCCCTGGCGCCGGGGAGCTGGGAGCTGTGCATCTTCGAAAACTTCGAAGGCGCCGAACAGGTCGTGTTGTCGGGTGCGCAGCCGCCCTGCGCGGCCGTGCACCTCGTGCCGGGCGAACACCTGCGCCTCAGGCTTGCGGATCTCCTCGCCTCGCGCTGATGACAGCCCATCTCTCGTGCCGCGGTCTCCGGCGCACGTGCCACGTCGACGCTCGCCGCGACGATCTGAGCCCACCTCCCCGTGGGCGCGCCAGTACGCACGTACGCGGCCCGGTCGCCCCGCACCCAAGAGGCGCACGAAAAGGCGAACGGCTCGACCAGCGCCCGACTGCCCCTGGCGCAGGTCGCCCTACCCAGCGTCGACGGCGGGAAAGCTCGCCGAACTCCAGGTGGCCTGCTCCAGAAGGGAAGGCTCCACGCTCCCGAGAAGCTTCAAGAAGCCAGCTCGCACCGCCCAGGAAGGGTTGCGCAAGATGCGGTCCCGGTCGCCGAGCCCGAGCGGGCGGTCGCCGACCTCGAACCCGACACAGCAGTTCCGCCCGGAGCGCTTGGCGAGGAGGAGGGCGGCGTCCGCCAGCGTCACCACTTCCTCCCAGGAAAAGAGCTCGGCCCCGCCGAGGGGGAAGCAGCAGTAACCCACCGAACAGGTGAGGGCAAGCTCCTCGCCGGCCCGTGCCTCGACCCGCTGGGCGGCGATGCCCCGGCGGATACGCTCGGCCATCTCGGGCATGAAGGCACGGTTGACCTGGCGGGCCACGACGAGAAACTCCTCGCCCCCCCACCGCACCACCGAATCCGACTCCCGCATCACCTGTTGCAGGGTGGACGCCGTGGCTACCAGCACCCGGTCTCCCGTCTCGTGGCCATGGCCATCGTTGACCGCCTTGAAGTGGTCCAGATCGACCATGAAGAACCCCAGCCCGAGGTTGGGATCGGGGGGGCCGCCCCGGCGCCGCAGCACGTCGAGGCGCCGACGCACGAGGGACACATCGCCGCGGGCGTGCTCCTGCAGGTAGCGCCGGTTGGGGAGCCTGGTGAGCGGATCGCGCATGGACAGCTCGCCCAGCGCCCGATTGGCCGCCTCCAGCTGCGCAGTCAGCCGCGCCAGCTCCTCGGCGCGCGCCAGCGCCTGACCTTGCAGCTCCTGGATCTGCCGCCTCCGTCGTTCGAGACGCGGGATACCGAGAAGGGCGAAGAAGGCGGCCCCGTACAGGAGCAGCTTGCGCCCCGTGGCATGGGCGAGGAGGAGCCAGGTGAGCGGTTCGCCCATGGCCACCACGGCCACGTACGCCACGGTGTTGGCCACCATGATGGCCACCATGCCCCGCACCCCGGCCACATAGGTGGCCGCCGCCACGTTGGTCAGGTAGAAGACGAACCAGAAGGAGGCCATCCCCCCCGACAGGTACACCGCCCACGAGACGATGAGCACGTCGGCAGCCATCCACCACCAGCGCAACGGCACGCCGAGGACCCGCTCGGCACCGAGGCGCGCCAAGCCGTAAAAGAGGAGCACCGAGCAGTCGGCCACCACCAAGAACACCACGATCCACAGCCAGGGGATGACCACCACCCCGAGGAGCTTGCCCGCGACACCGATGCCCACGGCGCTGGTGTAGACCACCCCTCGGCTCTTCTGCACCGCCAGGTCGAAACGCTGCCGCGAGCCCCCGCCTGCCCTCTCCATACGCCACCAAGCTATGCCAACGTTACAACTTGCGCAGGCTGGAGGCAAGCTCCCTGCGGCCACCCTGCCCCTGCGCTGCTGCCTGACGCCTCCAATGCAGCTACCATGAAGCGGTGCGGAAGCCACGACGGCGCTGGGCGCGAGTCGTTTTCGGCGCGATGGGCGTCGCCTTCGCCGCCCTCGCGGCGATGGTGCTGGCAGCCATCCTCGCCTGGCACACTCCTGGCGTGCGGCGGTCGGCCCTGGCCCGCCTCGCCGCTCGCGCGGCGCAGGAGGGCGTGACCGTCAGCGCCGACGACCTCGCCATCCACCCGAGTCGCGGCGTCGTGGAGGTGCTGGACCTCGCCGTGGGCGCGCCCGGGGCCGCGCCGTTCTTGACGGTCCGGCGTCTCACGGTGGAGGTCGACCTTGCGGCGCTCCTGCGCCGAGAGGTGGTGCTGCGCCAGGTGTCGCTCCACTCGCCGCACCTCGACCTCGCCGCCCCCCTCCCACCCCTCCCACCGTCGGCACCCGGGCGCTCGGCACCGTCACCACCCCAGATCGCCGTCGAACGCCTCCTGGTGGCCGACGGTTCGCTCACCGGCGGCACGATCCCCGAAAGCCTCCACCGCTGGCTCGCAGGTTTTCGCGTCAGCCATCTGAGCGGCGAAGGTTCGTACCGGGACGGAACGCTCCGCGCCTCGCTGACGGCCAAGGAAGTGGTGCTCGCGAGACCTGCCGCACCGGCGACCACCGTTGCCGTGGCCGTCGCGGGCGAGGCCAGGGTGGGAGGTCGGTGGACCGTGAGCCGGTGCTCGGCGCGCGGCGACGGCGTGCTCGTCGAGGCCAGCGGTACGGGCGAGCTCGACGGCCGGGGCGCGCAGCGCGCGTCCTTCGAACTACACCTCCAGCCTGCCAGGGTGGCGCCGGAGCTGGGAGTCGGCGGCGAACTCGCCCTTGCCGGCGAGGTGGCGGCGTGGCCGCTCCGCGGGAACGTCCGCCTCGCGGCCAGCGGGGTGACCGCCGGGGCTGCCCTGCGCACCGTCGCCCCCGACCTCGTCGAACGCCTCGCCCTTGCCGACGCCACCTTCGACCTCACGGCTGCGTCCTCCTTCGAGCTGCCCGACAACGCCGACCCTCCCCGCGGCCAGCTCTCGGGGAAGGCCAGCCTTCGGCGCGGCGGTGTGCTGCTCGCCGACGCGACCCTGGCCGCCAGGGGCGAGGGCGGTCGGGGCAGCGCCGATTTCCAGATCTCGCTCCTGCCCGGCGAGGCAGGACGACGTGACCTGCGAGGCACGCTCGTGCTTCCGACCCTCGCCGACCTCGGCGCCGCGTACTGGCAGGCGGCGAGCTTCGAGCTTGAGGAAGCGGACGTTGCCGCCGCACTGGACACCCTCGCTCGTCACTGGCCCATCGTCGCGACCCTGCCGCTGCCGACCGGCGTGCGGCGCGGTGCCCTTGCCCTCCATGCGGCCATGGACGGTCCCCTCCTCGACCCAACGGTGCGCGGCCACCTGCGCTGGCAGCCCGCCCCCGGCGAACTGGTCGAGGGGCGGCTCTGGGGACGTCCGGGAGGGCGCGAGGGCGAAGGGGATCTCCTCGTCCACGCCGCGGCCCTTGCCCCGTTCCTGCCGGGGTGGGACGGCACTATCTCGGCGGCGTTGCACCTTGCCGGCTCGCCAAGGGGCGTGTCGGCCAGCTTCCGCCTGGACGGGGCCGCCCTGGGCAGGGGTGAGATGCGCCTCGACGGTGTGCATCTCGAAGGCCTCACCGACGGTCGGGAGCTGCGCCTGTCCCACCTGGCAGCACGCCAGGGCGAACGCCGGGTGGAGGGCACGGCCCGCATCGACCTCGCCCTCCCCCTGCGCGAGGCCGAGGCCGCGCTGCGCCTCCGCGACCTCGCCCCGGGGCTCAGCGAGGTCGAAATGGCGGCGCACCTCCACGAGGGGACGCTGCAGCTGGAGGTGCCCCGGGCCGATACGGCCCTCGGCACCCTCTGGCTCGCCGCCGACCTTCCCCTCGGGTTCGTGCGCTCGCTGCTGGGCGAGGAGGCGGCGAGCTGGCCGATCCTCTCGGCCGAGGGGCCCATGTTGCTGCGCGCGGCCCTGCCCCATCTCGACACCTGCGCCCTCGCCCCCTTCCTGCCGGTCCTGGACCGCCCCGAACGAGGTGAGGCTGGCCTCGAGCTGGCGCTCCTCCTCGACCCGAGCGACCCCACAGCCGCCATGGGCGAGCTGCGCCTTAGAGACCTGACCGTCGAGAGCAACGGCACGCGCCTGGTGGAGACACCGGCCGTGCGTGCCCTGCTCGCCGACCGGCGGCTTTTTCTCCCACCGGTCGCGTTGCGCGCCGCCGAGACAAGGGTCGAGGCGGGTGGCGAGGCGCGGCTCCGGGCCGCCTTCTCGCCAGGAAGGGAGCCCTGGACGAGCGCCGTCACCTCCTTCGAGGCGCAGGCTCGCGGCTCGGTGGACGCTGCCCTCCTCCAGCCGGCCCTGGCGGGGGCCACCGCCACCGGTCCCGTTTCCTTTGCCGTGCGGCTTTCCGGCACGCTAGCCCACCCCCAGGTGGCGGCGAGCCTCGATGCCGCCGAGGCGTCGTTCCTCTGGCTCACCCCCTACGCGGCCCGCCTGGAGCAGGTGCGTGCCAGCGCCGCCCTGACCGGCGACGGCGACGTTCTTTTCGACGCGTTGGGCACCCTCAACGGCGGCCCGGTCCGGGTCATCGGTTCGCGGTCGGCGAGTGGGTATACGGAGGCACAGGTGGAGCTTGCCGGCTCCCGCTTCCGCCTCGACTTCGGCGTCCTGGTCCAGGTGGCCGGGGAACTCTTGGCCGATCTTCCGCCCGAGGGGCGCAGCCGCATCCACGGCGCTCTCGAGGTGCGCCGGGGCCGGTTGGATCGGCCCATCTCCCTCCGCCACGAGCTCTTGCCCTTCCTGCTCGCCCCCAAGACGGGGAGCGGCACACTGGGTGGCACCCTCGACCTCGTCGACCTGGACGTGGCCGTGCGCACCGAGGAGGGGATCCGGGTCCGCAACAACCTGGCCGACCTCCGCGTCCGCTGGGACGAGCTGTTGCTGCGCGGCACCGCGTGGAATCCCCACCTCGAGGGGGAGGTGTACGTGGATCCCGGCGGCGTGGTCCGTGCCTGGGGGCAGACCCTGCGCCTCGACCGCGCGGTGGCCACCTTCACCGGTGATCCCAACACCGACCCCCGCCTGGAGCTGGCCATCACCTCCTCCCTCGACGACCCGAGCGTCGGGCGGGGCGGGAGGATGCCCCCCGCCCTCCTCGGCGAGGAGGCGAGGCCCACTGGCGCCACCCTCGACGCGAAGGTGGCGGCGGCGGCTGCCGGCGCGCTCGGCAGCACGGTGGCGAGCTCCCTCGCCCCGTCCCTCGGCGAGGCGACGCGCATCGTCGTGGAGCCGGTCCTGGTGTTCGGCGAGGCCGACCCCTCGGCGCGCCTCACGGTCGCCCGCGATGTCAGCTCGGCGGTTGCCTTTGCCGTCTCGGTGGATCTCCGCCGCGCCGATCGGCAAACCTACCTGGTGGACATCCACGACCTCCCCAGGCTCCCCACCTTCACGGCCCAGATCTTCACCAACGACGAGGGCAACAGCGGCCTCACCCTCCAGCAGGTCCTCGAGTGGGGCGGCAGTCGCCGCGCCCGCTCGGCACCCCTGTCGCTGCAGCGCCTCCGGCTCGAGGCGCCGCCCGAGCTGCCCCACCGGCGCCTGCGCCGCGCGGTGGGGCTGTCGCGCGGCGACCCTCTCCTCGATGGCGTGGAACTCGAGGTCGAGCTCGAACTGGAACAGGCGCTGCGCGACCTGGGCTACCCCGACGCCGACGTGGCGGTGCGCGTGCAGCCCGTCTCGGGTCGGCGGCGCCGCGCCGATCTGATCGCGCGCGTCGAGCCCGGGGCCCCGGTCGTCGTCGCCTTTGCGGGCGAGGCGCCGCCGCTGGGCGCCCGGCCCCTCATCACCTCCCTCTACCGCTCGGGCCTGTGGGAAGACGAGGCCATGGAAGAGATGCGCCGGGCCGCCGTGCGGGTCTGGCGCAGCCTGGGCCACCCTGCGCCGGAGGTCGAGGTGCAGGTGACGCCGGCCCGACAGGACCGGCCGCGGACGGTGACCGTGACGAGTCTGCCTGGACGCCGCCTCGAGCCGTTGCCGCGACTCGAGGTGGAAGGGGTGCCCGACGATGTCGAGGCGCGGCTGGCCGCCGCCTTCGCGGGGTCGGTGGAGCTCATGGAGCTTGCGGCAGGTCTTGCGGAAACCGACCGACGTTTCCTCGAAACCATGGCCACCCTCGGCTACCCCCGGGCTCGGCTCCTCGGCCGCCGCCTGGAGGGAGATGGCCGTTCCCTTTCCCTCCAGGTGGACCCTGGTCAGCGCGAGCGGTTCGCCGAGGTACGGATCGTCGGTGTGCCAGCGGCGGAGCTGCCGGAGCTGTCCGGCCTCGTCGGCATGGCCGCCGGGGCGCCTGCCCGGCGCGATGAGGCTGCCGCGGCGGCGGTCCGCCTCGCCGAGTGGTACCGGACGCGCGGTCACCCGGATGTGCAGGTCCGGCCGGTGGTGCGCCACGACCCCGACGATCCATGGGCGCTCTCTCTCACCTTCGAGGTCACGCCAGGACCTGCCTTCCGCCTGACGGGGATCGAGCTGGCCGGCGCCCCCCGCACCGCCACCTCGGTGGCGGCCCGCATCGCCGGCCTTACCACCCGGCAGCCCCTGCGTCTCGACCTGGTGCGGGAGGGGCGCCGGCGGCTCCTCGCCACCGGCCTGTACGACGGGGTGGATGCGGAGGTGGCACGGGAGGCGGACGGGAACGCTACCATTCGCTTCCACCTGGAGGAGCGTCCGCCCATCTCCCTCGCCTACGGCGTCCGGTGGGAATCCAGCAAGGGCACCTCCGCCGTGGTCGACTACCTGGACCGCAACCTGCTCGGCCGCACCCTCACCTTCGGCGCCCGCGCCATCTACGACGCCACCACCCGCGCGGCCCGTCTCTACCTCGGCGCCGGCGACGTCCTCGGCACCAACCTGCGCTCGGAAGCCTTCCTCGAACAGCGCCGCCGCATCACCCAGGGGGACACGTTTCTCCCCGACCTCATCGAGGACACCACCCGCTTCACCTTCCAGCTCTCCCGTCCCCTCGGCGAGGGGTGGCTGGCGCGCGGCTACGGCCGGTGGCAGCGCACCCACCTGTTCGAACGCACCGACTTCTTCCCCCTCGACCTGACCCTCACCCTCCCCTACCTCGGCCTCGGTCTCGCCTACGACTCTCGCGACGACCAGGTGCTGGCCAGTCGGGGGCTTCTCGCCACCCTCGACCTGTCGGGCACGGGGAAGGCCTTGGGTGCCGACCTGACCTTCCTGCGGGCCTTCGGCCAGGTGGCCTCCTTCCTCCCCGCCGGCCAGCTCGCCGGCCGCCCCCTGTCGTGGGCCCAGTCCGTTCGCGTGGGTCTCGCCACCACCGGTCGGGGGGAGGAACTCATCCGCTCCGAGCGCTTCTTTGCCGGCGGCGAGTACTCGGTGCGCGGCTACCCCTCCGAAAGCCTGGGCCCGGTGGAGGATCTCGGCTTTGCCACCCGCCCCGCCGGCGGCGCGGCGCTCCTGGTCGTCAACGAGGAGCTGCGCCTCCGTCTGCCCTTCGACCTCACGGGCCTGCTCTTCCTCGACGCCGGCCAGGTGTGGGAACGGGCCGCCACGGTCAGGTGGCGGGAGCTGGCCCTCGCCGCCGGGGTCGGTGTGCGCGCCGCCACCCCCATCGGCGTGCTCCGCCTCGACGCCGCTATCCCCCTCGATCGCCGCCCCACCGATCCTCGCGTCGCCTTCTACGTGGGTCTGGGCTCGGTGTTCTGACGAGCGCCACCGCCTCGAAGGGTGGCGCCGGCGGGGAAGGTCCCCTCGTCGCGTCCGCGTCACGACGGCGGTGCGGCAACGCACCCCCTGGCGACACGCATGGGGGGCCGCCCGCCACGTGCTCTCTGTCGTGCCGACTCAGCGCTTGGCGGCGTTGAGGATGGCCTGGGCGCGGGAGGCCTCGGGGGCGTTGGGTGCGAGGTAGAGGAAGCGCCCCATGTCGTTGATGAGCACGTCCTTGCGACCGAGCTTCTCGGCGGCGAGCCCCCGGTAGTAGTAGGCGTACGCGATCCCCTTGTTCTTGTCGAGGGCCCGGCTCAAGGTGTCGAAGGCCTCTTGCCACTTCCCCTGGAGCGTCTGGGTCACGCCCAGCTCGTAGATGGCCGTGGCATCGCCGCCCGACGCCTCCACCGCCCGGGCGAGGGCGACCGCCGCCTTGTCCCACTCCTTCAGGCGCTGCTGCGCCATGCCGCGCTGCAGCAGCGCCCGCGCGTCCTCGCCGGCCTGGCTCGCCAGGGCCACGGCCCGACCAAAGGCGGCGCTCGCATCGGCGCTGCGTTTCACCAACAGGTACGCATCGCCCAGGGCCACCTGAAGGGCCGCGTCCCCCGCTGCGTTCTTGGCAGCTGTCTCCAGGAGCTTCACGGCATCGGCGTACTTCTTCTCCTGGATCAGGACCTGGGCCATGGCCACCGCCACGGCGGGGTCGCTCGCCACCCGGTCCTTGACCGGCTCCAGCGCCTCGCGAGCCTCCTTGGTCTGCCAGGCGAGGAGCTTCTCGGTGGCCGTGGCCAGGACGGCGGCGGTACCGTCAGGACCCTGCTGGGCGAACAGCCCCAGAGCGCCCACCATCGTCACTGCAACCCAGACCATCCGTCGCATCGTCGCGCCCTCCCTTCGCGGTCCACAGCTGCCCGATACTTTAGCAAGGCTCGGGCCAATCCAGCTCGCCGCCGACGCGTGTGCTCGCGAGCGATCGGCAGGACCCGTGCGCGGGCCGCCCTGCCTCTGTGTCCCCTCCCGAGGACACCAGGCGCACCTCGGGCCTCGCGCTCCAGGCAGCGCCGGAGGGGGTACACCGCGAGGGTGACGCCGCCGTCGGATCCGGTGGATGAGGTTTCACGGTACTTGCTTTGATGGTTATATTCCTCTAGAATTGTCACAGGAGGATGGCGGGTGGTAGACTGGGCCGGGGGGATGACAGGATGATGACCGTCGCCAACTGGGCCGCCCTCCTCCTCGACCAGGTGGATATCCCGCCAGCGCCGGCTGCCCTGCGGGGGGTTGTCCGGGTTTTCCTGGCCATCCTCATCGGGGTCCTGGTCACCTACATCGTGATCGAACAGGTCGGCACCTTCCGGCGCCGGAGGAGGAACCGTGAGTGAGCCGCGCGGGGAGCGCCCGAGACCAGACGCGAAGGTGCGCCGATTCACGGCAGTGGAGCTCGCCCAGCACTGGGTTCTGGCGGTGACGCTCTCGGTCCTCGCTTTCACCGGCTTGGCGCTCTTTGCCCACGACACCTCCTTTGGCCGCGCCCTGATCGCTCTCGAAGGGGGGTTGGAGGCACGCGGTCTCGTGCACCGCGTCTTTGCCGTGGTGCTCACGCTGCTCGTCGCCTGGCACTTCCTCTACGTCGTCTTCACCGAGCGCGGACACAGACAGCTCATGGCCCTCCTGCCGACCCGCCACGACCTGGCCGCTGTCGGGGGACTCCTCGCCTACTACCTGGGCCGTCGCCCGGAGCCTCCTCGCTTCGGCCGCTTCACGCCGCTGCAAAAACTGCAGTACTGGGGGGCCGGTCTCGGCTCTCTCCTGATGATTGCCACCGGCCTGGTGCTCTGGTTCCACACCCAGGCCATGGCGGCCATGCCCAAGTGGGTGATCGACGTGACAGCCATCGTCCACGGCTACGAGGGGTTGATCCTCTTCCTCCTGCTCTTCGGCTGGCACCTGTACATCGTCCACCTCTCGCCGGGGAACTTCCCCCTCCAACGCACCTTCCTCGATGGCACCATCACCGCCGAGCGGCTCTTCGAGGAGCACCGCCTCGAGTACGAGGAGCTCTTCGGTCCCGAGGCCCCTGGCCGGCGCGGCACCGGGGACGACGGTCCAGGAGGGCAACCGTGACGGGACTGGTCCTCCTCCTCGCCGCCGCCACGGCCGCCTCGCTACCCGCCGCCCCGGCGCCTCCCCTGCCGCCGGTCCTGCGCCAGTGCGGCATCTGCCACGGCCGTCCGGAGTTCAAGGTCGTGGATCCAGACGGCACGACCCGCACCCTGTGGGTGGACGAGGCAGCGCTCGCCTCATCGGTGCACGGGCGGTGGCAGTGCGTGGATTGCCACGCCGACGTCGGCACCATCCCGCACCCGGCCGGCCTCGCGCCGGTGAACTGCCAGCGCTGCCACTTCCCCGGCAACCCCGTCGGCGCGCCAGAGGAGGTGAACTACGAGGGGTACACCAAGTCCATCCACGGTCGGCTGCGCCTGGCGGGCAACACCAAGGCCCCCCTCTGCCAGGACTGCCACGGCGGCCATGACGTCCGCAAGGCCGGCGATCCGGCCGCCCACACCGGGCATCGTCGCCAGCCGGAAACCTGTGGCCGGTGTCACCTCGAAGTGTTCGCCCAGTACCGGGAGTCGACCCACGGGCGCGCCGTCCTCGGCAGCGCCAACCCCGATGCGCCCTCCTGCGCCAACTGCCACGGGGAGCACGCCATCCTGCCGCCGCAGGACGCCGGCTCCGAGGTGTCCGCCACCCGCATCCCGGAGACCTGTTCGACCTGCCACGGCTCGCTGGAGTTCAACACTCGCTACGCCATTGCCGTCAACCCGGTGAAGACCTTCAAGCACTCCTTCCACGGCATCGCCAACCGCCTGGGTTCCGCCCGGGTGGCCAACTGCGCCTCCTGCCACACCGCCCACGCCGTCCTCCCCCCCAGCGACCCGCGCTCCTCCGTCCACCCGGCCAACATCCCGAGCACCTGCGGCAAGGAGGGGTGCCACGTGGGGGCCAACGCCAACTACGCCCGTGGACGTTTTCACATCGACCCCTCGTCGCGCGACGCCGGGGTGATCTACTGGGTGGCCCTCTTCTTCAAGGTCCTCACCATCTCCACCATGGCCGCGCTCGTGGGCCACATCCTTCTCGACCTCGCGAAGAAGCTGCGTCACCGAAAGGTCAGGGAGCAGAGCCGTGCCTGACAGAACACCCCTTGAAACCGCCCTCGCCCACGAACTCGAAGAAGGACACGCCCTCCCCCCCGACGAGGCCGAGGCCCGGGCCGCGCGGATGGCCCCGGCGCTTCGTCGCCGCTTCGCCACCTGGGTACGGCGCGAGCTCGAGCTGCAGCGCCGACAGGAGCGCAAGGAGCGGCGGCAGGCAGCCGCCGCCGGAAGTGTCGGCGTCCCCGACGAGGAGTTCGAGCGGCTCTCCCTCAACCTGCGCCTCCAGCACGGCCTCATGGCCCTGTCGGTGATCTTCCTCATCCTCACCGGCATCCCTCTCAAGTTCCACGAGTACGCCCTCGCCCGCGCCATCATCGGCCTGTTCGGCGGCCCGGACACTTCGCCCATCGTCCACCGGGTGGCCGCCACCGGCCTGGCCATCGTCGCCGTCTGGCACATGCTCTACATCGTGCTGACCCGGGAAGGACGGGAGAACTTCAAACACCTCCTCCCCCGACTCAAGGACCTCCGGGACGCCATCACCCAGATCCGCTACTTTCTCGGCCGCAGCGACGAGCGACCGCGGTTCGACCGCTTCTCGTACGTGGAGAAGTTCGACTACTGGGCGGTGTACTGGGGGATCGTCATCATGATCGGCTCCGGCACCCTCCTCTGGTTCACCGAGTTCTTCCTCCGCTACGTGCCCAAGTGGGTGACGGACATCGCCAAGGAAGCCCATTCGGACGAGGCGCTCCTCGCCACCCTGGCCATCGTCATCTGGCACTTTTACAACGTTCACTTGAACCCGCACAAGTTCCCCGGAAACAAGACCTTCATCACCGGCACCATCAGCGCCCGCGAGATGCTCGAGGAACACCCCCTGGAGTACGAGCGAATCGTGGCGGCGCGGAAGTCCACGTCCGCCGGGCCGGGGGAGGCGTCATGAGCGCCGTGCGCCAGCGAAACGACCAGGCGCGGGGATCCGGACCCGCGCCGGTGACCGTGGCTTGCAGGCGGTCTCCCTCGGCAAGGCGCAGCGGTGGCGCGCCCCGACACGGGTCACAGGGGGTCGCCGGGCGGAGGGCCGCATGAGGCACCTCGTGCTCGCCATCCGCGAGGGTCTCGTCGAGCACCGCCGCGCCCTCCTCACCCTGGCCGGCATCGCCGTCGCCATCCTCCTCGTGGTGCAGGTGGCCTTCTACTTCCTCTCGTCGAGCGCCGCCGTGTGCGGCAGCTGTCACATCATGGAACCTTACCTGGACGCGTGGCGCGCCTCCTCCCACCGGGACGTGGCCTGCGTGGCCTGCCATCGCGAGTACCGCTTCGTCCTGTCCACCACCTACCTGAGGTACCTCACCGGCATCTACTCGCTCCAGTTGCGCGCCGAGGTCCCCGACGGCCGCTGCCTCGCCTGCCACGAGAAGCAGGACCTGGATCCCGACGAGCCGTTCCTCAAGGGCATCCACTTCTCGCACAAGAACCATCTCGGCGAGATGCGGCGGGGTAAGCGGCTCCACTGCACCTCCTGCCACTCCGGTCTGGCCATGGCCGAGGGCGGCGAGGGGCAGGTGCACGTGGCGGTGGAGGAGTCGGTGTGCTTCACCTGCCACTTCAAGGGGGCCGAGCAGGGTCAGGCCGTGACCGGCTGTCTGGTCTGCCACGGCCCGCCGTCCACCGTCGTCACCCACCAGGGCTTCCAGTTCGACCACGGCAGCTACCTGCAGCGCAACGTGCGCTGCGACCATTGCCACGTGGAGGTGGTGCGCGGCGATGCCAACGTCCCCAAGGGCCGCTGTGCCACCTGCCACGTCAGCCGCGTCGAGGCGTGGGACGACGCCACGCGCGTGCACGAGATCCACTTGCAACGCCGGCTCATCGACTGCAAGCGCTGCCACAACACCATGGAGCACGGCAAGGTGCAGATGGCCGCCGCCCTCGGCGAGCGCTGCGAGAACTGTCATCGCCCTGCCCACACGGCGCAGGAGAAGATGTACATCGGTATCGGCGGCGAGGGCGTCCCCGATACCCCCTCCACCATGTTCCTCGCCCGGGTGGCCTGCGACTCGTGCCACGGCGAAAGGGGCAGCGACCCGCGTCGCGGCGCCGAGCAGCTCCGAACGTCCTGCGTCACCTGCCACGGCGCCGGCTACGACCGCATGGTGGACGACTGGGTGCGCGGCCTCGCCGAGCTGCAGCGGGAGGTTGGCGCTCTCCTCCGGCGCGCCGAGGGGGCGATGGGCAGCTCCGGCAACGACGCGCTCCGGCGTGCCCGCCACAACTTGGAGTTCGTCGCCCAGGGGCGCGGCGAGCACAACATCCACTACGCTGCCGAGCTCTTGCGGGTGGCGCGCAGCGACGCGGCGGCAGCACTCACCAGTGTCGGCCAGCAGGTGCCCGCTCCCCCCGAGGTCCTCGCCTCCGCCTCCGGCTACTGCCGCATCTGTCACTCCACCTCGCACCTCGGCTCGCGACTACCCTTTGCCGGCATGGTCTACGACCACAACCGCCATCTCGCCGCCGGCCTCGCCTGCGATCGCTGCCACTCCGTCGACGAACACGGCACGACCACCATCGAGGCCCGCGAGTGCATGGCCTGCCACCACGGCGCGGAGCCCCGGCGACCCTGCGAAACCTGTCACGGCGAGCAGGCCTCCCTGTACCGGGGCGCCCTTGCCGGGACCGCAGTCACCGGCGCCGCAGACGTGATGGCCCAGGCCGAGGTGGGGTGCACCGACTGCCACGATCTGGCGCGAGGCGAGAGGGTGGTGAAGGGGGTGCAGCAGGCCTGCGTCTCGTGTCACGGCGAGGGCTACGACGCCATGCTGGTGGAGTGGATCAACGCCGACCAGGCTCGGGTCCAGGAGCTGGCGGTGCTCGTGGCTGCCGGTCAGGCGGCGGCGGGGCGCGGCGACGATGCCGCCGGGCGGCGGGCGAGCCTGGCCGAGGCCGAGGCCATCCAGCGCGCCCTCCTCGCGGCCAAGGGGGTCCACAACCCGGTCCTCGCCGAGACGGCCGCGGCGCGCGCCAAGAAACTCCTGGCCTGGGTGCCCGCCCCCTCCCATTGACGGCCCGGGAAGGCGCCTCAGCCCCGCCGAACCACGAGTTCGATGCCGTCCGGCCCGAAGCGACGAGCCACGACGGCCTCGGCGCGCAGGGCGCGGGCGAGCGGCTCGCCCCCTTCCGCCGGAAAACGCAGCACGGCGAGCCCCGGCGACGCCAGCACGGCCTCGCGGAGGGCCGCTCGCAGGCCATCGAGGCCTTCGCCGGTGCGCGCGCTCACGGCGAGGCAGCGGCGCCCCGGCAGCGCCGGCGGCACGGCTCCTGCCAGGCGGTCGAGCTTGTTGAAGACCACGAGGCAGGCGCGTGGCTCGACACCGAGGGAGGTCAGCACCTCCTCGCCCACGTGGAACTGCTCCTCCCACTCGGGGTGGGCGCAGTCCACCACGTGCACCACCACCTGGGCGAGGGCCGCCTCGGCCAGGGTGGCGCGGAAGGAGGCCACCAGGTGATGGGGCAGCTTGCGGATGAACCCCACCGTATCGGCCACGGTGACGAGTAGCCCCTCCCCGATCTCCGCCCGCCGCACGCGTGGATCGAGGGTGGCGAAGAGACGGTCCTCGACGAGGGTGGCGGCACCGGTCAGCGCGGTGAAGAGGGTGCTCTTGCCAGCGTTGGTGTAGCCGACGATGGCCACCCCCGGCAGCTCCCCCCGGCGCTGCCGCTGCACCTGCCGCTCGCGCTCGATCTCGGAAAGACGCCGCCTGAGGAGGGCGATCCGCCGACGGATCACCCGCCGGTCGCTCTCCAGCTGGGTCTCGCCCACCCCGCGAGTACCGATCCCGCCGGCCTGTCGCGACAGGTGCTGCCAGCGGCGCGTCAGGCGCGGCAGGAGGTAGGTGAGCTGGCCGAGCTCCACCTGGGTCTGCGCTTCCCGCGTCCGTGCTCGCAAGGCAAAGATGTCCAGGATCACCGCCGAGCGGTCGAGCACCTTGACGGTGTCGGGAAGGGCCTTCTCCACCTGCCGGGCCTGACCCGGGGAAAGATCGTCGTCGAAGACCACGAGGCCGAGGCCAGCCTCGCCGACCAGCTCGGCCAACTCGGCCAGCTTGCCGCGGCCGATGAAGGTGGCCGGATCGGGAGCCCGCCGCTCCTGCACCACTCGCGCCACCACCTCGCCACCCGCCGTGTCCACCAGCTGCGCCAGTTCGTCGAGATGCGCCTCCACCGCCTGCCGCCCCACCTCCGGCAGGGCGACGCCCACCAGGACGGCTCGCTCGCGCCTCGCCACCGACCCCATGCTAGGGTTAGCGGAAGACGGGGTCAACGCCCCGGGAGGACCCATGGACGAGAGCCTCCTCTTTGCCGCTCGTCTGCTCATCGCCACCGCCCTCGGCGCCGCCATCGGCCTGCAACGGGAGCTGGCCGGCAAGCCGGCCGGGCTTCGCACCAACCTGCTCATCTGTCTGGGCTCGGCGCTCTTGACGCTGATTTCGTTGAACCTGCCCGCCCGGCTCGGGATCGGCGATCCTGCTCGCATCGCCGCCCAGATCGTGAGTGGCATCGGTTTCTTGGGCGCCGGCACCATCATCCAGTCGCGCCACGGCGTCCACGGCCTTACCTCGGCCGCCACCATCTGGGTGGTCGCGGCCGTGGGCATGGCCGTGGGGGCGGGGTTCGAGCGGTCGGCGGTGTTGGCCACGTGCATCATCCTGCTGGTGCTCACCCTCCTCGGGAAAGCAGAAGAACACCTGTTCGGCCAGCACATGATCGCCATGACAGTCCATGTCGGCAGCGCCGAGTGCGACCCCGCCGCCGTGCTCGCCGCGCTCGGCCTCGCCCGCCGCAAGCCTCGCTTCGAGTGGCGGCGGGAAGGGACGGTCGGGGCGGTGCTGGCGTTTTCGTGGCGCGGCACCCTGGCCGCCGCCCACCGCATCGCCCGGGCCGTCCACGCCCAACCCGACCTCGAACTGCGGCACTGGGAGATCGAAGAGTGAGGATCGACGAGGCGCGCACCTTCCTCGACCTTCGCCCCCGGCTCCTCGACGGGGCCACCGGCAGCGAGCTGCTGCGCCGCGGCATCGCCTCGGCCGGGACGCTGTGGGGGGTAGGCGCCCTCCTCGAGGCCCCCGAGGCGGTGCGCGCGCTCCACGCCGACTACCTGGCCGCTGGCGCCGAGGTGCTGACGGCCGCCACCTTTCGCGTGGCACCCTACTCGTTGCGCCGCATCGGTCTCGAGCAGGAGACGCAGCGCCTCGCCCGAGCGGCCGTGACCCTCGCCCGCAGCGTAGCCGCCTCCCGCGCCCTGGTGGCGGCCGCCATGACCACCCTGGAGGACTGCTACCGCCCCGACCTGGTCCCCGACGACGCCACCCTCGCGCGCGAGCACGCCACGACGGCTGCGCTCCTCGCCGAGGCCGGACCCGATCTCCTGCTCCTGGAAACCTTCAACACCGTCCGCGAAGGGAGGGCCGCGACGGAGGCGGCGGTCGCCACGGGCCTGCCGGTGGTAGTGTGCTTCACCTGCCGCGAAAACGGCCTCCTGCTGTCGGGGGAAGATGCCGGTGCGGCCGCCGCCGCCGTTGCCGTGCCGGGCGTGGTGGCGGTGGGGGTCAACTGCACCCGCCTGGTGGATCTCCTGCCTGCCCTCGTGCGCATGGCTACCGCCACGCCTCTGCCGCTGGTGGCCTACGCCAACAACGCCTGGTTTGCCGACGACTCCCCCTTTCTCGCCGCCGCAGCGGTCCCGCCCGATCGCTACGCCCGTTGCGCCCTCGCCTGGCTCGCCGCCGGCGCGCGCCTGATCGGCGGTTGCTGCGGCACCACCCCCGCCCACATTGCCGCCGTTGCCGCCGCCCTCGCCGCCGCACGGCGCTAGAATGGAGCTCGTGGAACCACTGCCGGAACCCTACCGCACGCACCTGCCGCCGCTGCTGGCGGCCGCCTTTGCCGAGGACCTCCCCGATCTCACCTCCACGGCGCTCTTCGACGCCGACGTGCGCACCACTGCCGTGCTCCTCGCCAAGGCGAACGGGGTGGTGTGCGGCATCCCCGCCTTCGTCGCGGCGTTTTCCTTCCTCGACCCGGAGGTCGAGACCGAGGTCCGCTGCCCTGACGGCAGCGCGGTGCAGCCGGGCACCGTAGCCGTCCAGGTCCGTGGCCGCTGCCGGGCCATCCTCCAGGCGGAGCGCACCGCCCTCAACTTCGTCACCCACCTGTCCGGCATCGCGACCCTCACCCGCCGCTTCGTGGAGGCCGTGGCCGGCACCGGCTGCACGATCCTCGACACCCGCAAGACCACCCCAGGGTGGCGCGCCCTCGAAAAGCACGCGGTCCGGTGCGGCGGTGGCAGCAATCATCGCATGGGCCTGTTCGACGCGTGCATGCTCAAGGACACGCACCTGGCAGCTGCGGGCTCGATCCCCGAGGCGGTGGGGCGCCTGCGCGAACGGTGGGGGGCGGCGGTACCCCTGGTCCTCGAGTGCACCACCCTGGAGCAGGTGCGCCAGGGCCTGGCCTGCGGGGTCGACCATCTCATGCTCGACAACATGCCCCTCGCCGAGATGCGGGAAGCGGTGCGGGTGGTGGCCGGACGGGCCAGGCTGGAAGCCTCCGGCGGGGTGTCCCTCGCCACCGTCCGCGCCATTGCCGAGACCGGGGTGAACTACATCTCCATCGGTGCCCTCACCCACTCCGCCCCGGCCCTCGACCTCTCCCTGGAGGTGCAACTGTGAGCCTCGCCGATCGGGAACGGTGTCAGGTCCTGGTGCTGGGAACCGGTGTGGCCGGTCTTGCCGCCGCCCTGGGAGCCGCCGAGGCGGGGCCGGAAGTGCTGCTCGTGAGCCGCTGCGAAGACCCCACGGTCACCAACACCTCCTGGGCCCAGGGCGGCATCGTCTTTCGCGGCAAGGACGACTCCCCCGAGCTCTTGGCCCGCGACATCCTCGCCGCCGGGGCCGATTACGGCCTGCCCGAGGCCGCCCGCTTCCTCGCCGAACGGGGCCCTGCCCTGGTCCAGGAGTGGCTCATCGACCGCCTCGGCGTGCCCTTTGCCCGTAACGAGGACGGCAGTCTCCACCTGGCCCTCGAAGCCGCGCACTCGGTGCCGCGCATCCTGCACGTGGCCGACCACACCGGCGCCGCCATCGAGTCGGCCCTGCTGCGAGCCGCCCAGGGCCACGGGCGGATCCGGATCGTCCCCGGCTACCAGGCCGTCGACCTCCTCACCACCCACCATCACTCGCGGCGTCAAGTGGACCGGTACGCCCTCAAGAACCGTTGCGTTGGAGCGTACCTCCTGGAGGTGGCCAACGGTCGGGTGTGCACGGTCATGGCGGACGTGACCATCCTGGCCACGGGCGGGGCCGGGGCCCTGTACGTGCACACCTCCAACCAGCCGGGATCCATCGGTGCCGGCCTGGCCATGGCCTCGCGCGCCGGAGCGCGCCTTCTCAACCTGGAGTTCATCCAGTTCCACCCCACCTGCCTCTACGTACCGGGCGTGCCGCGCTACCTCATCACCGAGGCCCTGCGCGGCGCTGGCGCTCGTCTCGTCAATGCCCGCGGCGAGCTGTTCATGGAGCGCTACCACCCCAAGGGGCCCCTGGCGCCGCGGGACGTGGTGACCCGAGCCATCGTCGACGAGATGCACCGGACCGGTGCGGAGTGCGTGTTCCTCGACCTCGGCGCGGAGGCGGGACGGCTCGCCGAGCGCTTCCCGACCGTGGCCGAGACCTGCGCCCGCTTCGGTATCGACATCGCACGCGAGCGCATCCCGGTGGTGCCTGCGTCCCACTACACCTGCGGCGGCGTGGTCTCGGACCTGCGCGGCCGCGCCACCATCCCCGGCCTGTACGTGGCCGGCGAGGTGGCCTGCACGGGCGTTCACGGCGCCAACCGCCTGGCCTCCACCTCCCTCCTGGAGGGGTTGACCTTCGGCCTCACCGCCGGCAAGGACGCCGCTGGCCGCGCTCGGGAGGTGCCCCTCGACGACGCGCTCTGCGGTGCCATTCCCGACTGGGAGCCGGTCCCCGGTCCCTCCAACGAGGACCCGGCCCTCATCGCCCAGGACTGGTCGGCGGTGCGCCACACCATGTGGAACTACGTGGGGATCATCCGCACCCCCGAGCGGCTGGAGCGGGCGGTCGCCGACCTTCGCCACCAGCTGGTGCGCCTCACCACCTTCTACCGCACCACCCCCATCTCCGCCGCCCTGGTGGATCTCTTCCACGGCTGTACCGCCGCCGGCCTGATCGCGGCCAGCGCCCAGCGCAACCCGACCTCCGTCGGCTGCCATTACGTCGTGCGATGAACTCGCCGCCGGCCGCCCCTGCGCCCCACCGCATCGAGTCGTACCGGTTCGGCCGCATGGTCATCGACGGCGTCGCCTACGAGCAGGATCTCATCGTGCTCCGCGACCGCGTCCTGGCACCCTGGTGGCGAACCGCGGGAAGCCACGTCTTCGCACCCCAGGACCTGACCGAGGTGATCGCCGCTCGTCCCCGGATCGTCCTCTTGGGACGCGGCTATTTCAGTCTGGTCGTGGTCCAGGAGGCGGCGGTGGAAGCCCTCGAAGCGGTGGGCTCGCAGGTGGTGGCCGGCTGCACGGCAGCCATGGTCGGCCACTACAACCGCCTCGCCGCCGAAGGTCGAGACGTGGCGGCGTGCCTCCATCTCACCTGCTGAGGGAGGATTGCCGCGCCGCCGCGCGCTGCGCTACCCTTCACCCATGACGACGATGCGCGACAAGGCGTGGGAGCTGCTCTGCGAGTGGACCGAAAACCCCAACCTCCGCAAGCATGCCCTGGCCGTCGAAGCGGCCATGCGGGCCCACGCCCGCCGCCTCGGCGAGGACGAGGACGCCTGGGGTGCGGTGGGGCTGCTCCACGACTTCGACTACGAACAGAACCCGACCAGCGAGACCCACGTCTGGGTAGGCGCCCGAGTGCTCCGCGAGCAGGGGTGGCCGGAGGCGTGGGTGCGCGCCATCGAGGGGCACGCGGCGTACGTGGGCGTGCCGCGCGACACGGAGATGGCTCGCTGTCTCTTTGCCGTCGACGAGTTGACCGGCTTCCTGGTCGCCTGCGCCCTCGTGCGCCCCGACAAGGCGATCGCCAACGTTCCCGTTGAGTCGGTGCTCAAGCGGATGAAGGAAAAGGCCTTCGCCCGTTCGGTGAATCGCGACGACATCGTCCGCGGGGCCGCCGAGATCGGCATGCCGCTTCCGGACCACATTGCCTTCGTGCGCGACGCCATGGCCACCATCGCCACGGAGCTGGGTCTTGGCGGTCCGCGCTGAGCTGGCCGCGGTCCTCGCCTTGGCCGTCGCGTTGCCGGCCTGTGGCCGGACGCCCCTGCCGCCGCGGCTCGCGGGCCTTGCCCGCTCGCGCATCGTGACCGGCCAGCAGGCCGCGCGGCTCGTGCAGCGGCTCCACGGGCGGCGCGTGGCGACGGCCAGCTTTTCCGTCGCGGAGTACGGGAGGCGCGGCCAGCTGCGCGTGTGGCTCGCCCGCTACCGGGATTTCCCGACCGCCTACCGGGATTTCCAGCGCATGCTCGATGCCATGCGCCGGCAGGTCACACCGTTCCAGCCTCCCCGGGAAGACCCTCGCCAGCAGAACCGCTTCGTCACCGTCGGCAACGGCGCCCACCACCTCCTGTGGGTGAGCGGGCCGTGCCTCTACTGGCTCGAGGGCGATCCCGAGACCCTCTTCGCGGCGGCCCACGACCTGCCGGAGCCTCCACCCGTGCACTTGCTCTGATCGGCGCACCTTTCGGCGTTAGAATGCCTCCATGGACGCCTTCTCGGTCCTGGAACGGTCACGGCCGACGCCCCCCTCGTGGACAGGAGCCGGGCGGTGAGCGAACGCCTCCCCTTCCTCGAGCACAAGTACGAGGTGCTCGGCAAGCTCAAGGAAGGCGGCATGGGCGCCGTCTACAAGGTGCGCCATCGCCTCTTGGACGAGATCCGGGTCGTCAAGGTCATGCGCCCGCAGCTCGCCGACGACCCCGGCTTCGCCGACCGCTTCAACCGCGAGGCGCGGGCTGCCATCCGGCTGCGTCACCCCAACATCGCCCAGCTCTTCGACTTCACCCTCGACGACAACGGCAACGCCTACATGGTGCTCGAGTTCGTCGACGGTCTCGACCTCAAGGAGGTGTTGCGCCGCCACGGTCCCCTCCCCATCGGCCTGACCCTCGAGATCGCCGTGCAGGCGCTGTCGGCGGTGGGCTTTCTCCACCGGCGTGGCATGGTCCACCGCGACATCTCCCCCGACAACCTGATGCTCTCCCGGGACGAGGACGGGCGGCCCATGGTCAAGCTCATCGACCTGGGCATCATCAAGGTCCTGGACGCGGAGGGCATGACCACCACCGGGATCTTCCTCGGCAAGGTTCGCTACGCCTCGCCCGAGCAGTTCCGCAGCGTCGAAGGCGGCAGTATCGACCAGCGCAGCGACCTCTACTCCGTCGGCGTCGTCCTCTACGAGCTCCTCACCGGCACCTTCCCCATCTCCGGCGACACCTCCTCCGCCATCATGGCCGGCCACCTCTACCACCCGCCCCTGGGCTTCGAAACCTCCGACCCCGCCGGGCGGGTCCCTCCCGCTCTGCGGAACGTGGTCCTCCGCCTCCTCGAGAAGGACCCCAGCCGACGGTTCCAGAGCGCCGACGAGCTCGCCAGCCAGCTGGTCGCCCTCCAGCGCGAGTTCCCCGTGCGCACGGAGGATCTCGACCGCTGTTGCCCCCGCGCCGCCACGGCCGCGGGCGAGGGAGTGACCCGTCTCGCCTCGGCTGCCGATGGCTTTGGCCCGCGCCCCGCCGCGCCCGAGTCCCGGCGAGCCGCGAGCATGGCCCCGCCTTCGGCGGCGCTAGCGACGGCCCCGACCCTGCTGCTCCCCGAGGCGTACGCGGGCGACGAGCGCGCCGGCGAACTCGTCGCCGCCTTCGACCGCTGCCTGGAGCGGGGCGAGCTCGAGGAGGCCGCCTCGCTCCTCGCTCAGGCCAGGACCCAGCTCGGCGAGGGCGAGGTGCTCAGCCGCCTGGAACAACGCCTGGCACGCCTTCGCCAGGCTTGCGCCCACCCCACCCAATCGGCGATGGGCGGGGCCGTCGCCGCGGGAAGCGCGCCGGGCCCGTCGACGCCAACGCAGTCACGACGGCTGCGGCTCTTCCTCGCGGTGGTCGGGGCGGTGACGCTGGTGGCCGCCCTCGCCCTCGGGGGCCTCGTGGTACTTCGCCGGACCGCACCCCGCGCCCAGCTCCTCCCGGAGCAGCCGGCCGGCGCGGCGGCGGTGTCGGCAACACCCCAGACCGGCTGGCTCGTCGTCCACGCCCTGCCGTGGGCCAAGGTCGTCGAGGTCACCGACGCCACCGGCGCGCCCGTCACCCTGCCCGACGACGCCGTCACCCCCATGGCGGTGGCGCTGCCCCCCGGGAACTACACGATCCGGGTTCGTCACCCGGAGCTCCCCGAGGTCCGCAGCACCACCGCCATGGTCACCGCCGGCGCCACCACCACCGTGACCGTCGAGGTGGTGGCCCAGAGCGTCGATTCCTTCCTTGCCAAGATGGGATGGTGAGCCCATGACGCGATGGATACTGCTGCTGTTCACGGGTACCCTGTTCCTTCCGGCTCCGGCCCCTGCCCAGCTTCCGCCCGGCTGGGCCATGGCGGCGGCCGAACGGGCGGCCGACGCTGTCGAGGCCATGCGGGACGACCCGGCCTTCGCCCCCTACTTTGCCGACCCCGCCATTGCCACGCGCGTGCAGCAAGCCCACGCGAAGCTCGCCCTCGCCAAGGACGCTCTGGCCGACGGCCGCAACCGCTTCGCCCTGGCGCAGGCCCACGAGTTCGCCGTGGCGGCCACCCAGGCGTTTCGCGACATCGAAAAGGAGCTGTGGCGGCGGCGCCAGCGCCACCTTGCCCAGGCAGGCGGCACGGCCAGCGAGGAAGGAGTTCGGCGCCAGCTCCTCGCCGACATTGCCGCCCTCGCCGCCCAGGGGCGGGAGATCCTCGCCCGCCCTGCCTCCTCGTGGCCCAACGAGCGGCAGGCCCGCGCCGAGCTCGGCCGCGCCCTGGAGGCGGCGCGGCGCGCCGATCCCACCACCTCCCGCGAACGCCTTGAGGAGATCCGCGCCGAGCTGGCCGGTGCGACCCTCGCCGCCCGGTACGCCTACCGCACCTGGCCGTCGGAGGGACCGCTCCTGCCGCCCCCTTCCTGGCAGGAGCCGCCGCCACGGCCCTCGCTACCGGGCCGGCTGCGCAGCGCGGTGGAGCACTTTCTCGCCGGCGACTACCGCGGCGTCCTCGAGCTGCTCGTCGATGGCGAGGTGGCCGATGCCCGAGCTGCCGCCCTCGGCTACTTGCTGCGCGGGGCGGCCAGGTACTCCCTGTACGTGGAGAGCGGCGAACGCGACCAGACTCTCCTGGCCGGCGCCCGTGCCGATGCCCGGGCCTGCCGGCGCAGCGATCCTGCCCTCACCCCGGCGCGCGACGCCTTCTCGCCGCGCTATCTGGCACTGTTCACCGCACCCTAGCGGCCTCAGACGACGCGGTCGCGCGGCTCGCGGCCGGCAAAGAACGCCTCCAGGTTCTCGATGACCCGCATCCCGATGGCGGTCCTCGTCTCCACCGTGGCGGTGCCCAGGTGGGGGAGCAGAACGACGTTTTCCAGCGAGGTCAGGGCCGCCGGCACGGTGGGCTCCTCCTCGTAGACGTCGAGACCCGCGCCGGCGAGGCGGCCGGCCACGAGCGCCTCGACGAGGGCCTCCTGGTCCACGATGTCCCCCCGGGCGGTATTGATCAGGAAGGCGTCGCGCCGCATGCACGAAAGCCGCCTGGCGTCGATGAGGTGGCGCGTGGCGGCGCCGCCCGGACAGTGCAACGACACGAAATCGGCGCTCGACAGGAGCTCTTCTAGGGTCTCGCAACGCCGGGCCGCAACCTCGGCGACCACTGCGGGGGGCGGTGTGACCGGGTCGTAGAAGCACACCTCCATGGCGAACCCGTGCCGCGCCCGACGGGCCACCGCCTGGCCAATGCGACCGAAACCCACGAGGCCGAGCACCTTGCCGCTCACCCGCCGGCCCAGGAGGTGGGTCGGGCGCCAGCCGCGCCACTCGCCGCGGCGAAGCTGCCGCTCCCCTTCCCCCGCTCGCCGCGCCACCGCCAGCAGCAGCAGCATGGTGCAATCGGCGGTGCAGTCAGTGAGGACATCGGGGGTGTTGGTGACGACCAGGCCAATGCGACGCGCGGCCTCGAGATCGATGTGGTTGAACCCCACGCCGTAATTGGCGAGGATCCTGGCCCGTCTGCCCTCGACGGCGAGCACCTCTGCCGAGAGGGTGTCGGAGATGGTGGGACATACGGCATCGGCGCTGCGGAGCAGCTCGCGCAGCGCCTCGGCGCCCAAGGGTTCGTCGCCCTCGTTCCACCGCACCTCGAACAGCTCGGCAAGTCGCCGCGCCGCTGCCTCGGGCCAACGTCTCGTCACGGCCACCACAGGTCTGCCCATGGCTTCGCGCCTCCCCCGCCACGCCTCCTTCGCGACCGCGATCGGCCGTGGCGTGGCTTCTGGCTGCGACAATTACCACGGCTAGCCGACCGGTGCCAGTGCGCCGATCCTGTCTGTCGCCGTGCGCGTGGCGCCCTGGTGCTCGCCGCTGCGACCAGCGCCGCCACCACGTGCTACGAGCCGGTGTCCGCGCCCTCCGCGGGCGGTGTCGCGAGGGGGAGGCGCAGCAGCACCTCGAGCCCCCCTCCCTGCCGGTTGACCGCCCGGATGGAGCCCTTGTGGGCCGCCACCGTGCGGGCAGCGATGGCGAGACCGAGACCGGCGCCGCCGTGCTCCCGCTCGCGAGCCTCCTCGACCCGGAAGAAGGGTTCGAAGAGGCGCTCCAGAAACGCGTCGGGAACCCCCGGCCCTCGGTCCCGGACGGCCACTTCCACCTGGCCGCCGATCCTGGCCACCGCCACCTCCACCGCACTGTTGGGGGGCGCGAAGTGGACGGCGTTGCGGAGCACGTTTTCGATGGCGCTGGCGAGAGCCGGCGGATCGCCCACCACGTACAGCGGCCGCGACCCCACGGCCACGGCCACAGCCACGTTGCGCTGGGACGCCTCGAAGGCGGCATCGGCCGCCACCTCCTCGACCAGTTCCACGAGGTCGACGAGCTCCAGCGGCCCCTTGGCCTCGCCACTCTCCAACCGCGAGAGGGTCAGGAGTTGCTCCACCAGCGACTCGAGCCTCGTCGCCTCGATGGCGATGCGGTCGAGGTGAGGACGCGCCGCCGCCCCTTCCTCGCCGCGCGCCAGCTCCAGGGCCACCTGGAGACGAGCGAGGGGGGAGCGCAACTCGTGGGACACGTCGCGCACGAGGCGCTCGCGGGCGCCGACCAGCGCCTCGACCCGAGCTGCCATGGCGTCGAAATCGCGCGCCAGTTCGCCGATCTCGTCCCGCCGACGCGACAGGCGCGGGCCGGCGCGGGCCGAAAGATCCCCCGCGGCCAGTCGCCCCACGGCCACGCGCAGGGCGGTGACGGGCGCGGTGAGGGTGCGGGCCAGCCAGTAGCACAACACCCCCACCCCTGCGGTGAGCAGCGCCAGGCGCCAGGCGAGCACCCTGGGCTCCAGGAGGTCGACGAGCCGCGGCGGTCGGCGCGCCGCTGCCACCACGATCACCCCCTCGCCGCTTGGCGCCGTGGCAGGACGTCCCACCATGTGGAAGGCACCCTCCCGCTCGGAGCGCTCCTCGCCGGTGGCAGCCACCCGGCGGGCGAAGGCCGCCACGTCGGAGGGCACATTGGCGTCCTTCGCGCCGCGGACGGGCACGACGTAGACAGCGACGGGCATGTGGCGGTGGCGCCGCATGGGTGCCTCCTGGCCCGTGGTCACCTCCTGGACCGCCTGGTCGAGCCGTTCGGCGAGCAGCCGCTCGGCACCCCGCTGCCATCGCTCCACCCCGGGGCGCGCGCGGGTGAAGAGGGGCGAGGAGACGATGAGCACCGCCGCCACCGCGGCCATGACCAGCCAGAACGCCAGAAAGATGCGCACGAACAGGCGCGGCATCTACTCGTCCTTCCGAACGAGCTGGTAACCGACGCCGCGGACGGTCCTGATCCGCTCGCTGCCGTCCGGCAGGGGGCCGAGCTTGCGGCGAAGGCTCGAGACGTGGACGTCCACGCTGCGGTCGTAGGCGACCGCCCGGCGGCCGAGGACCTCGCGGTAGATGGCCTCCTTCTTCACCACCGTCCCGGCGGCCCGCGCCAGGTATTCGAGAATGGAGAACTCGGTGCCCGTGAGCTCCACTCGCGCACCCCCCCGACGCACCTCGCGCGCTGCCGGGAGGATCTCCAAATCGCCGATGGAGAACGCCTGGAGGCGCTCCGTCTCGTGCCATCTCCCCCGCCGCAGCACCGCCCGGATGCGCGCGACGAGTTCTCGTGGGTTGAAGGGCTTGGCCACGTAGTCGTCGGCGCCGAGCTCGAGGCCGACGATTCGGTCGACCTCCTCGCCGCGGGCCGTGAGCATGATCACAGGCACATTGGAGATGGCGCGAATGCGGCGCAGCACATCGAAGCCGCCGAGTACCGGCAGCATGACGTCGAGGACGACCAGATCGGGAGTCTGGGAGCGGACCGCGACAACACCCTGCGCTCCGTCACCGGCCGCCGTCACCTCGAACCCCTCGCGGGCCAGGTACTGGGTGAGCAGGCTCACGAGTTCGGCGTCGTCGTCGATGAGGAGCACCCGTGCCACGGCCCAAGAGTAGCAGCCCGGCGCCTCGGCGGTGCCCTCCCTTGCGTTCCTTTGCGCGCGCTTTACGTTGGTTTGCGTTTTCTTGGTCAACATGGCACGGGCGGTGGTCGTCTCCGGCACCAGAGGCGGCACAACCGCCCGGGAGGTGCACGATGCAAGGAACGAAGATCGTTGCAGGAGCCATGGGAGCTACGGTGGTCCTGGCCGGAGCCGTGGCCCTCGCCGGCTGGGGCGGCAGGGGACCGTGCGTAGGCGTAGGACGCGCTCACGCCGGCCCCGCCGGCGGACCTGGAGCTGGACGCTTTGTCGCGCGCATCCTCGACCAGGTCGACCTCACGCACGAGCAGCGGACGAAGATCGAGGCCCTCGTCACCCAGGCGCAACCGGAGATCGACCGGCTGCGCGACCAGCTCCGTACCATGCGGCAGTCCTACCGCGCAAGCCATGCGCCCGGCGCCTTCGACGAGGCGACCGTTCGCGCCGAGATGGCGAAGCGCGCGGCCGTGCACGCCGACCTCGCCGTGGCCCTCGGCAAGTTGCGCGCCGAGGTGTACCGGGTCCTCTCCCCAGAGCAACAGCAGAAGCTCTCCGAGTGGCGAACCAACTGCTTGGGATTGGGGTCGGGGCGGCACCACGGCCGGCGTCGGTGACGACCGATGAACCCTGGGATCGGCGCCGTTGCTGCTGGCAGCGGCGCCGATCCCGCGCCGCCTGGCGTGCAGCCATGGGCGAGGCCACGGCAACATCGCACGGTGGGATTATGGTGGTGGCGGGCAACGTTGCCTGCTGACGGCGGTCCACTGCTGGCGCGGGGCAGCCTCGTCGCCGGCAGCGTTTCCCGGGGAGTGAACCTATGAAGAAGTGGATGATCGTCCTTGGCGTGCTCGCGGCAGCCGGTGTCGCCCTCGCCCTCGTGGCCACCTCGCGCAGTGGCGATGCCGTGTCGTACCGCTTCGTCACCGTCGAGCGCGGCGCCATCGACGCCGTCGTCTCGGCTACCGGCACCCTGTCAGCGGTCACCACCGTGCAGGTCGGCACCCAGGTCTCCGGCCTCATCGACGCGCTGCTCGTCGACTTCAACGATCGCGTCGAAAAGGGGCAAGTGATCGCCAGGCTCGACACGACGCTGCTCGAATCGAACCTTCGCGATGCCGAGGCGCAACGCGAACGCACCACCGCCGAGCTCCGCCAGGCGGAGCGCGACCTCGCCCGGATCGCCTCCCTGTTCGAGCAGGGGATCGCCTCGGTGGCCGACTACAACAAGGCCCAGTACGTGGCCGACGTGGCCCGCGCCGCCGTCAAGGGGGCCGAGGCCTCGCTGGAACGGGCGCGCCGCAATTTGGAGTACGCCACCATCGTGGCGCCGGTCTCGGGGATCGTCGTCGAGCGCGCCGTGGATGTCGGGCAGACGGTGGCGGCGAGCCTGTCGGCGCCCAAGCTGTTCACCATCGCCAACGACCTATCGGAGATGCAGATCCTGGCGCCGGTGGACGAGAGCGACATCGGCCGGATCAAGGAAGGGCAGACGGCGCGCTTCACGGTCAAGGCCTACCCCGAGCGCACCTTCACGGGCACGGTCAAGCAGGTCCGCCTGCAGTCCACCGTCGACCAGAACATCGTCAACTACACGGTGGTCATTGCCGTGAAGAACCCCGACGGCCTCCTCCTGCCCGGCATGACAGCCACCGTCGAGTTCCTGGTCGCCTCGGTGGCCGACGTGCTCAAGGTACCCAACAGTGCCCTGCGTTTCCGCCCCCCCGAGAAGCTCGCCGCAGAAGCCAGGGAACGCATGCAGAAGGCCCTCGAAGCGCGGCTAGCGGCGCGCGGCGAGGCACCCCCGCCAGGCGCGGAGGCGCCGTGGCCACGCAGTGGCGAGCACGCAGGGGGGCCGGGCCGCAACACCAGCGCGCCCCGGGCCGTCCTCTACTACCTCGACGACAAGGGAGCCCTCACTGCCATGCCCGTGCGGCCAGGGATCACCGACGGGCAGTTCACCGAGGTGCGAGGTCCCTTCCTCACGGAGGGGATGCAGGTCATCGCCGGGATGACCCAGTCGGCGGCGGCGCCGGCGCGAAGCCCCTTCCAGTCCACCCAGCCGAGCGGCCCCCGCCCACCCGGGGTCTTCTAGGACGGGGAGCTGGCCGTGAGCGACACTCCCGTCATCCGCACGCGAGGGCTCGTCAAGGTCTACTCCATGGGCGCCACCGAGGTGCGGGCGTTGCGCGGCATCGACCTCACCGTCGAGGCGGGGGAGTTCGTGGCGGTCATGGGCGCCTCGGGGAGCGGCAAGTCGACCCTCATGAACATCCTCGGCTGTCTCGACGTGCCCACGGAAGGTACCTACGAGCTGGACGGCGAACGGGTGGACGGCCTGTCCCGGAACGCCCTGGCCGACATTCGCAACCGAAAGATCGGCTTCGTGTTCCAGGGTTTCAACCTGCTCCCGCGCACCTCGGCGGCGGAAAACGTCGAGCTGCCCCTCCTCTACGACCGGTCGCACCGGCGGCTGGCCACCCGCGCCCTCGCCCTCGAGGCCCTGGCCCGCGTCGGCCTCGCCGACCGCGCCCACCACCTCCCGAGCGAGCTGTCGGGCGGGCAGCAGCAGCGTGTCGCCATTGCCCGCGCCCTGGTGACCAGGCCCGCCCTGCTCCTCGCCGACGAACCCACCGGCAACCTGGACAGCCGCACCTCGGTGGAAGTCATGGCGCTGTTCCAGGAGCTCAACGCGCAGGGGATCACCATCGTCCTGGTCACCCACGAGCGGGACATTGCCCGCTACACCAGACGCATCGTCGAGCTACGCGACGGCCACGTGGTGCGCGACGCGGCCCTGGCCGAACGCGCCGACGCGACGGCCGACCTCCTCGCGCCGGCTCTTGCGGAAGCGGCGGTGTAGCCATGCGTCGGGCCATGGTCCTGGTCAAGATCGCCTGGAAGAGCATCCTCCGCAACACCATGCGCACGCTGCTCACCATGCTGGGGATCATCATCGGCGTGGCAGCGGTGATCGTCATGGTGGCCGTCGGCCTCGGTGCCAAGGCTCGCATCAACCAGCAGATCCAGAACCTGGGCACCAACATGATCGTCCTCACCGCCGGCACCTCCACCCAGGGCGGGGTGAGTCAGGGAGCCCAGAGCTTCAACCGCCTCACCGTCGACAACGCCGAGGCGTTGCGGCGGGAGACGACGCTGCTCATTGCCGTGTCGCCGGTGATCATCGCGCCGGGACAGGTCATTGGCGGGGCCGGCAACTGGCGCACCCACACCCAGGGGGTCGCCACCGATTTCCAGGTGATCCGCGACTGGCCCCTCGCCTCCGGGTCGTTCTTCGACATCACCGACCAGCGCAACGCCCGCAAGGTGGCGGTGCTCGGCGCCACCGTGGCCGAAAACCTTTTCCCCGGTCAGGACCCGGTCGGGCAGGAGATCCAGATCCGCAACGTTCCCTTCAAGGTCATCGGCGTGCTGTCCCGCAAGGGACAAACGGCGAGCGGCGCCGACCAGGACGACGTGATCATCGCCCCCTACACCACGGTGCAGACGCGTCTTGCCGGTCGCCAGTTCATCCCGCAGATCCTCGCCGCCACCGCAAACCCCGCGGACATCCCCGCCGCCATGGAGGAGATCCGCGCCGTCATGCGCGAGCAGCACCGCCTGGCGAGCTGGGAGGACGACGACTTCACGGTGCGCAACCAGACCGACCTGGCTCAGGCCGCCGAGCAGACCACCGAGGTCATGACCCTGCTCCTCGCCGCCATTGCCTCCATCTCGCTCCTCGTCGGCGGCATCGGCATCATGAACATCATGCTGGTCTCGGTGACCGAGCGGACCCGGGAGATCGGCATCCGCCTGGCGGTGGGTGCGCACAGCGCCGACGTGATGACCCAGTTCCTGGTCGAGAGCACGGTCATGGCCCTCGTGGGCGGCGCCATCGGCGTGGTGGCCGGCTTCGTCGGTTCCCGCCTCCTCGGAAGCATCACCGGTTGGGAGACCGTGGTGTCTTTCCCCACGGTCCTCGTCGCCCTGGTCTTTTCGGCTGCCGTCGGCATCTTCTTTGGCTTCTACCCGGCGCGCAAGGCAGCCAACCTCAACCCCATCGAGGCGCTGCGCTACGAGTGACAGCGAGCATCTCGCCGGAGAGCACGACGCGGGCGGTTGCCCGCCCGCGTCGGTTTTCAGCGTAGGGTCGGCCTACGGCTGCTCTTCGGCAAAGTACTCGTGGTTGTCGGCGTTGTCCACCGCCTTGTCGGGGTTGGTGGCCGCCAGGTTCAGGGCGTTGGTCGTCCCGTACACGTAGTCATCCGTGGAGGCCGTCACGTAAAAGTGGCTCATCTCGTGGACCAGGGTGCCGGCCTGCGAGTCGATGCCGAGGGGCCGCGCCTGCCAGAACACCTTACAGAGGTAGATCTTGTACGGCTGCGAGGGGTACACGTAGGCGTAGTACGGCTTCTTGCAACTGCAGTCGTACACCACGTTCTTGGTGACGAAGGCGTCGTTGATCTTCAGGTAGTGATCCTTCACCAGGTTGAAGCGGGTGCTCGTGTAGGTCCCGAACCAGCGGGTATACAGGGCGCTCCCGTTGGGGTAGGCCGCCAGGTGCGACTTGGCCTTGCCGGAAATGGTGATGGCGTTGTTGTGGGCGGTGGCGAGGGTGGCCTGCTGCGAGGTCGTGCACTTGCTGTAGCCGCCAATGACGTTCTCGATGACGGGCACGCTCGGCCGCTCCACCCCCTCGAACCAGAATGCCGCCGTGTTCGACTCCACCTTCACCGCCGCGGCCGCCCTGGCCCCCACCCCGAGGGTGGCGCGGTAGCGGACCGTGTACTCCCCACGTTCGGCCATGTCGTAGACGGCAGTGGGATCGAAGCTCACGGTAAGGGTCTCGCCGGGTCCGAGCTCCACGTAGTCGTCGGCCGTTGGCGCCGGGCGCTTCACCAGCGGTCCCAGGTAGGCCACCGGCTCCCCGTTGCGCCGGACCTCGAGGATATCGGCCTCGATCTCGTCGGAAGGTAGTTGCCAGCGCAACACGGCTACGGTGAGCTGGCCACGGTTCTGGAGGGTGAAGGTGAGCACCACCGGCTCGGCCCGCTGGAACTCCACCTTGTCCGCTGCGAGCGAACCGACGAGCTGCACCCCCCCGGTTTGCGGTGGCAGGGCGAGTGCCGCCCCCGCGAGCACCAGCCCCAGCACCACTGCTCCCATCGTCACAACGCGTCGCCTCATCTGCCTCTCCTTTCTCAAGGCTCCCCTCGCCGCGCCGCACGCTCGGTGAGGACGTGTGGGCGGCGAATTCCTAGTAGCCACCTTTCCCTTCCCCACGTGAAGGTCTCGCTGCTGCGCCATTGCTGGACGTTGAATACCCGCCCGAGGGGCTCCTGTCAATACCTCGCACGATCGCCGAACACGTTTCGCCGATCCGGTCCTCCAGACGCGGCAGCCCGTCGGATTTTCGGCACGCGCCTGCAACTCCCGAACGAGCCACGACGGGCGCGGCGAACACCTCTCCTGGGGCCGGGACGCTCCCACCGGCTGTACCGATGTCCGGCAGCCTCCGCGCTACAATCGCGCCCGGGAAGGTCGCCGATGCCGGACAAGGGACGTCCTCGCCAGCCAGTTCGTTTCGTGACCGCCGCCGCGTTGTTCGACGGGCACGATGCCGCCATCAACATCGTTCGCCGTCTCCTCCAGCTCTACGGAGCCGAGGTCATCCACCTGGGCCACAACCGCGGCGTCAAGGAGATCGTCGAGGCCGCCATCCAGGAGGACGCGCACGCCATTGCCGTCTCGTCGTACCAGGGCGGCCACCTGGAGTTCTTCCGCTACATGGTGGATCTCCTCCGCGAGCGCGGCGCCGGCCACATCAAGGTCTTCGGCGGCGGCGGCGGCGTCATCGTGCCGGACGAGATCGCCGAGCTCGAGGCCTACGGCGTGACCAAGATCTTCTCGCCCGACGATGGTCGCAAGCTCGGCCTGGACGGGATGATCAGCGCGATGATCCGCTCGTGCCAGGACGGCGCCGCGGCCACCCCTCGCAGGGATGGCGCCCGACCACGACCTCGTCCCCTGCGGCGCGCCGATGGCACCATCGACTTCGGCGCCGTCGCTCGAGCCATCACCCTCGCCGAGTCCTCCGCGGCCCTTGCGGACCTCGGACTTTCCAGGGGAGCGGCCTCGACCCATCGCCCCCCCGTCATCGGCGTCACCGGCACGGGCGGATCAGGCAAGTCCTCCCTCACGGACGAGCTCGTCCGCCGCTTCCTCCACGACTTCAAAGACCTCGCCATCGCCATCCTCGCCGTCGACCCCACCAAGCGGCGAACCGGCGGCGCGCTTCTCGGCGACCGCATCCGCATGAACGCCCTCGGCTGCGACCGCGTGTACATGCGTTCCATGGCGACGCGCCAGGCGCACCGCACCCTCTCCCAAGCCACCGAAGCGGCCATCGAGGTGTGCGTGGCAGCAGGTTTCGATCTCGTCCTCGTCGAGTCGGCCGGTGCCGGCCAGGCCGACAGCGAGATCGCCGACCTCGCCGACCTGTCCATCTACGTCATGACCCCCGAGTACGGCGCCGCCATGCAGCTCGAGAAGATCGACATGCTGGACTTTGCCGATCTCGTGGCCATCAACAAGTTCGATCGCCCCGGAGCCCTCGACGCCCTGCGCGACGTGCGCAAGCAGCTCCGCCGCAACCGGGCCGAGTTCACCTGTCCGGACGAGGAGTTGCCGGTCTTCCCCACCTGCGCCCACCAGTTCCACGACCGCGGCGTCAACGCCCTCTACCTCGCCCTCCTGGCCCGCCTGCAGCAAGGCTTCGGCGATCGCTTCGCCCTCGAGACGAGCCATGCCCGGCCGGCCGGCGAGCCGGAGCGCCACCCCTTGATCCCCGCTGACCGCGTCGGCTACCTGCGCGACATCGCCAGGACCTGCCGCGGCGCCCGCGCTCGGGCCGAGGCCCAGGCCCGAGCGGCACGACGGCTCTACCAGCTGGTGGGCGCGCGGGCGCTGTTGGGGGGGATGGGAGCCCCACCCCCCGACGCCGCGCCGTCACGCCACGACGGAGGCGGCAACGGCCACCCCCAACCGGGGCCAGCGGCGGACCACGAGGCGCTGTGGCGCTTGTTCGAGGAGATCGTCGGCACGGAAGCCGCCGATACCCCGCTCCTGCGGGAACTCGACGAAGAGATCCGGCGCCAGGCTCGCGAGCTGACCCACGACACTCGTGAACTCCTGGCCATGTGGCCGAAGATCACGGCGGACTACCGGCGCGACGAGTTCACCTACAAGGTCCGCCACAAGGAGATCACCGTCCCCCTCGTGAGCGTCTCCCTGGCCGGCACCCACATCCCCAAGGTGGTGTTGCCCGAGTTCGAGGACTGGGGAGACATCGTCCGCTTCCTGTACCTGGAAAACGTCCCCGGCGCCTACCCCTACACCGCTGGCGTGTTTCCTTTCAAGCGTACCGAGGAGCTGCCCATCCGCATGTTCGCCGGGGAAGGCGGTCCCGAGCGGACGAACACGCGCTTCCACTACCTGGCGGCCGGCCACGGCTTCGCGCGGCTGTCCACCGCCTTCGACTCGGTGACCCTGTACGGCGAGGATCCCGACCCGCGCCCCGACGTCTGGGGCAAGATCGGCGAATCCGGCGTGTCCATCTGCACGGTCGAGGACATGGAACGGCTGTACGCTGGCTTCGACCTCACCGCGCCGTCCACCTCCGTGTCCATGACCATCAACGGGCCGGCGCCCATCATCCTCGCCATGTTCTTCAACGTGGCCGGCCGGCAGGAGGCCAAGCGTCGGCTCATCGCCTCCGGCCGCCTGCCGGGGAGACCAGCCGACGCCCTGCAACCCGTGGTGGACGGCAAGCGGTGGGAGGAGCTCGCCCAGCTCCTGCGCCCGGGCGAGTGGGAGGACGCCCTCGCGTGCGCCGTCCAGGTGGTGCGGGGGACGGTGCAGGCGGACATCCTCAAGGAGGACCAGGCGCAAAACACCTGCATCTTCTCCACCGAGTTCGCCCTCCGCATGATGGCCGACATCCAGCAGTGGTTCGTCGAACACCAGGTGCGCAACTTCTACTCGGTGTCCATCTCCGGCTACCACATTGCCGAGGCCGGCGCCAACCCCATCACCCAGCTCGCCTTCACCCTCGCCAACGGCTTCACTTACGTGGAGAGCTACCTGGCCCGCGGCATGAAGATCGACGACTTCGCGCCCAACCTCTCCTTCTTCTTCTCCAACGGCATGGACCCCGAGTACACGGTCATCGGTCGGGTGGCGCGGCGGATCTGGGCGGTGGCCATGCGCGAGCGGTACGGGGGCAACGAGCGCAGTCAGAAGCTCAAGTACCACATCCAGACCTCCGGGCGCAGCCTGCACGCCCAGGAGATCGCCTTCAACGACATCCGCACCACGCTGCAGGCCCTCCTGGCCCTGGCCGACAACTGCAACTCCCTCCACACCAATGCCTACGACGAGGCCATCACCACCCCCACCGAGGAGTCGGTGCGGCGGGCGGTGGCCATCCAGCTCATCGCCTCGCAGGAGTTCGGCCTGTTGAAGAACGAGAACCCCTGGCAGGGTTCCCACTTCGTGGCCTGGCTCACCGACGCCGTCGAGGAGGCGGTGCTGAGCGAGTTCGAGCGGCTCGCCGAGCGCGGCGGCGTCCTGGGCGCCATGGAAACCGGCTACCAGCGCGGCAAGATCCAGGAGGAGTCGCTCCACTACGAGCGGCTCAAGCACGACGGCTCCTACCCCATCGTCGGCGTCAACACCTTTGAGAACCCGTCGCGCGGCGAAAACGTGCTGGAAGCCCAGACCCTCACCCGGGCCACGGCCGAGGAGAAGAACGCCCGCCTCGCCGACCTTGCGGAGTTCCACGCCCGTCACGCCCAGGGCGACGGGGGCGAACCCTGGCGGGTCCCGGCCGCTACCGCCCTTGCCGACCTGCAACAGACCGCCCGGAGCGGCGGCAACCTCTTTGCCGAGCTCGTCAAGACGGTGTGCTCCTGCTCTTTGGGCCAGATCACGAAGGCGCTCTACGAAGTCGGCGGCCAGTACCGCCGCAACATGTAACCACCGTGTTCGCGCGCGCCGTCATCTTCGGTGCGGGCGCCGTGGGAACCTACCTTGGGGTACGGCTCGCCGCGGTCCTTCCCCTGACGCTGGTGGTCCGGCCCGAGGCCGAGAGGACCATCCGACGGCGGGGGCTCCAGGTGCACGGTCAGTTCGAGGCGCGCATCGGGCCCGGCGCCATCACCGTGACGACCCGTGCCCCCTCCCTGCCGCCGGCGAGTCTGGTGGTGGTGGCGGTGAAGCTCCCCGACCTCCACCAGGCGGGCCGGGACCTCGCTGCCGTGGCCCGTGACGATACGACGTTCTTGCTCCTGCAAAACGGCCTCGTCGGCCGCGAGCTCTTCCTCGCCGGGGCCGGCCGCCCCCTCGCCACCCAGCGCGCCGTGGCCTCCCTCGGCGCCGAACTCCTCGGCCCGGGCCGGGTGGTGTTTACCGGCGGCGGGTTGTCCCTGGAGCCCTCGCCCGTTGCCGGTCCCCTCCTCGAGCTGTTCGCGAAGGCCGGCATCGAGGCGGCGGCGAGCCCCGACTTCGAGCGAGCCCTCTGGAAGAAGCTGGCGGTCAACTGCGTGGCCAACCCGCTGACGGCGCTCCTCGGCGTCCGCAACTGCGAGGTGGTCACACCGGAACTCGAGGCGGTGCGCTGGGGGGCCGTGGCCGAGGTGGCCGCGCTGGCGGCCCGCCACGGCCACCCCCTGCCGGACGACCTGCCGGCGCGCATCGATGCCAGCCTCAAGATGTCCACCAACCGGTCGAGCATGCTCCAGGACCTGGCCCGGGGCCGGCCGACGGAGATCGAGTTCCTCAACGGCTATGTCGCCCGTCGTGCCGCCGAGCTGGGGCTCGAAGCACCCATCAACGCGACCCTCGCCGCCCTCCTGCGCGCCCGCCAGAAGCTCGCGAGAGGCGCGCGCCCCGCGGCGCGGCGCCGCCCCTAGCGCCGATCCGCCACCGGGTAGCTCTCGACCTTGTCGAACCGGTACGGGCCGTTCACGGCACCCCACACCTGGGTGCCCGTCTCGTCGAAGCCCCGGTCCCAGCTCACGAAGGCGGTGGCCGAGATCACCACTTCTGCCGTGGCGTAGGCAGCGCCGCGGTGGCTCGACGGACAGAGGCGGGCAAGGGTACTGCCGACGAAGGTCCCGTCCCCTTGCCGCCGGAGGACGAGCTCGCAACCTGCTCTCGGCACCAGGGCCTCCGGCCGGAGGCCAGCCAGCCGCGCGCCATCGCGCCACCCGCCCACCACGGCAGCGGGGTCGGCGATCTCGAAGACGCGGCTTTCGTAGAGATCGCCGCCTCGGTGCACGAGCTGGTACACCCGCTGACGGTACGGCCGTTCGAGGTTGTCGGCCATGGCCTGCTCCACGTACAGGAAGATCCCGTCCCGCCGCTCGGGCCACACCTGCACCATGTGGAGCCGTACATCGCTGAAGCCCGCCTGCGTGCGAGCCTGCCGCGCGCTGGAGAAGGAGCCGCTCAGCCAGGCGGCGAGTTGCCGCAGGGAAGCGTCCACGGCGGGCTCGGCAGGGGGGAGGGAGGCGCAGCCCACGAGGGTGGCGAGAAAGAGGCTCGAGATCGGGAGCGATCCGCACCGCACCATGGGAGCCATTCTACCGATGGACGCTACCCTTCCCCGCAAGACCACCCCGGCGGTCACGGCAGCCGTTCGACCACCAAGTGGCGCTGCCGCAAGGCGGCACGGTGAAAGGCCACCAAGCGGGAGGCGAAGCACGCCTCGTGCCCGGGCAACGCGAGGCGCCGGAACTCGTCGGCTCGCAGATCGTCCCAGTGCAACTCCCGCATGACCCTCGGCACCAGGGCCTCCGCCCGCCAGGCGTAGCGGTCGTAACTCGGCAAGGGTTCGGCAAAGATGGCGGCGAACGCCTCTTGCTACGCCCGGCATCGGGCCGCGCGCTCGGTCTCGGGGTTTGCCAACAGCCGCGCCACCTGGCCACGCAGAGATCGCCAGGGAACGGCGGCGCGGGCAGCAGGCGCTGTCTTCCGCAACCGCCGGTAGATGGCCCGGGCCGCGGCGAGGAAGAGGGCCCGGTTGTCCCGCTCGACCAGCTCGCGAGCGCCCGCCTTCCGGTACCGCCAGCGGGCCCAGGCGAGATCCGGCAGGTTGCCCGCTTCGGCGTGGCCGATATCGGGCAGGACATCCCACGCCAGATTCGCCCACCGCAAAGGGCGGAAGCGGCCGTCGATCTTCTGTTGCAAGTCCTCGACGTCGTTCTCCGGATGGTGCCGGCCCGAGAACCCAGCGAGGGCCCAACTGTCGGCGTAGGTGTGGAGGGCGATGCCCAGCCGGCACAGGCGCAGCGGTTCCCGCCGTTCCTCGCCGGCCGCCCGCACCAGGACGCGGGCAAAGGGGGAATCGGCCTCGCACTGGAACTCGAGGGGGCCACCATCGGCCATGGGCCTGGGCGGGATGAAGTGGAACGGGATGTAGATGCGCTTCTGGACGCTCCAGCCGGTGGCGAAGGGGCCCAGGTAGGCGGAGCGTACCGGATCGAACCAGGTGGTGCCGACGCGCTGGCGGTGCCCCTTCCGTGGCGTCGTCCACGTACTGGGACGCGTAGGCGATGGTCACCGCGTCCCCCGCCGGCCACCCCGCCCGGCGCGCCAGGAGGGCCACCGCGTAGTAGTGGAATTCCTCGTTCACGGCCTCGCGCCACCATCGGGCATCGTCACGCTAATGCGGAGCGATGATAGCGCCGCCGCCCGCGCCCGCTATCCTTGTGGCGTGCGGGTCTGGCCTGCAGCTGGCTGGTGGGCCGTGGGAGGCGCGGCGACGGGGGGCGTGCTCCTCCTCACAGCCACCGGCGCGTTACGTCCCCTCGAGCTGGCGGTGGGTGACGCGTGGCAACGAACTCTGCGTTCCCGACCGCCCTCCCACATGGCGGCCGTCGTGGTGGACGAGGACGCCCTCGCCCGCCATGGGCGGTGGCCGTGGCCGAGAAGCTCCCTCGCTCGCCTGGTGACAGCGGTACAGCGTGCCGGTGCCGTCGGGGTGGCGGTGGACATCCTCCTCGCCGAGGAAGCCCCCGGCGACGAGGAGCTGGCCGCTGCCCTGGCTGCCGGGGAGACGGTCCTGGTCGCCACCATGGCCGAGGACGGTTCCCGCTGGATCCTGCCGCCGGCACCGCTGGGGAGGGGCGCCACCCTGGCCCACGGCATGATCGAGCTGGACAGCGACGGCGTGGCGCGACGGGTTTCCGCGAGCAAACAGGCCGGCGACATCGCCCTGCCCGCTCTGGCCGTGGCCGCCGCCCGTCTCGCGTCGCCGGAGATTCCCGTGCCCGTAGGCCGGGTGCTCGCTCCCGCTTTTCGCGCCGCGCCCCGCGCCATTCCCTCCGTCGGCGCCGCCGCATTGCTCGCGGGAGATCGAGGCGAGGTCCTCGCCGGCCGCGTGGTGTTCGTGGGCGTAGTCGCCGGAGGTCTCGGCGACCGCGTGTTCACCCCCCGTTCCCCAGGTCCCCTCCCCGACCCCGGCGTCCTCGTCCATGCCGCAGCCGCCGAAGCCCTCGTGGCTGCGGACCTGCTCCGTCCCGTACCGCCGGTGGGATCGGCCACGCTCGCCTTCGCGCTGGTGCTCGGTGTGGCCGTGGCGTCGCGTCGGACCGGTCTTGCGCGGGTGACCTTCGGCGCGCTCCTCGTGGCGACGCCGGCGCTTCTGTCGCTCGTGCTGCTCCATCTCGCGGGGGCTGTCCTGCCGACCGTGACCCTTTCCGCCCTCACCCTCCTGGTCCTCATGGGCAGCGAGGCCCGGGCGGGTTGGCGCGCCCGGCACCAGGCGTCCACCAGCGTGGCCCTCCTCACTGCCGCAACCGGCACCGCTCTCGAGAACAGCGCCGCTCGCGTTGGAGAGCCGTTCGAGCTCCTTGCCGAGCTGGCGACACTGGCCGCACGACAGCGCCTCGCCCGGGACGACCAGGCTCGCCTCCTTGCCCACGAGCTCAAGACGCCCCTGACGTCGGTCAGGGGTCTGGCCCAGTTGCTCGGTGACCTCCAGCTCCCGGAGCCGGAACGCCGCCGCGCCGCCCACCTCCTCGTCGCTGAGGCCGACCGCCTGCGCACGATGATCGACCGCCTGACCGAGCTCGAGCAGCTGCCGCAGCGGCGATTCGACGAGGCGGCGTCGGTGGTGGACCTTGCAGCACTGGTCCGTTCGCGCGTCGCGGTGCTGGCGAGGGGCTACGGACGCCGGATCGTCGCGCAGCTCGCGTCGGTCCTTCGGGTTCGCGGCGATGTGGCGCTCCTCGAGCGCGCCTTCGACAACCTCGTCGTCAACGCCTTCAAGTACTCGGCCCCGGACACCGAGGTGGAGGTGCGCCTGCTACCCGAGGGCGGCGAGGCGGTCATCGCCGTCCGCGACAGAGGCTGCGGCATTCCGCCCGAGGAACAGGCGGTCGTCTTCGAGCGCTTCGTCCGCGGCTCCTCGGGCCGCGCTGGCGACGGCATGGGGCTGGGGCTTGCCCTGGTGCGCGAGGTGGTCACCTGGCACGGTGGCCGTGTCGAGCTCGAAAGTACGGTGGGCGAGGGGAGCGTGTTCCGCGTACGACTTCCCCTCGCCAGGGAGGAGGGCGATGGCGACCATCCTCGTCGTGGATGACGATGCCGGGATCCGGGCCACAGTGGCCCTGGCCCTCCGCGCCGCTGGCCACACCGTCGTCGAGGCGGAGAGCGTTGCCGAGGCCCGCGCTGCGGCTGCGGCCCACCCACCCGCGGTGGTGCTGTGCGACATCTACATGCCGGGAGGATCCGGCCTCGATCTCCTTGCGGAGCTGCAGCAGCACCCCTCGCCGCCGGGGATCATCGTCATGACGGCCCGCGGCAGCGTCGAGACGGCGGCCCTTGCCAGGCGCCTCGGCGCCTTCGAATACCTCGCCAAACCCTTCGACGTGATCGTGCTCACCGAGCGCGTGGCGGCCGCCCTCCGCCCCCCGGCGTCACCCCCCCCGCCGGGCGACGAGGGCCCCGACTCCATGATTGTCGGTGTCCACCCCGCCATCGTCGAGGTGTACAAGGCGGTGGCCCGGGTCGCCCCCTTGCCGGTACCGGTCCTCGTCCTGGGCGAGACGGGGACCGGCAAGGAGCTCGTGGCACGAGCCCTCCACCGCTTCGGCGCCAACCCGCACGGGCCGTTCGTCCCGGTCAACTGCGGCGCGATTCCGGACACCCTGCTCGAAAGCGAGCTCTTTGGCCATACCAAGGGGGCGTTCACCGACGCCCGCCGCGACCGCCGCGGCGCCCTCGCCCAGGCCCACGGCGGCACGGTATTCCTCGACGAGATCGGCGACGTTTCGAAGGCCTTCCAGGTCCGGCTCCTGCGCTTTCTCCAGGATGGGGTGGTGCGGCCGCTGGGTGCCGATAGCGGGGAGCGGGTGGAGGTTCGAGTGGTGGCCGCCACCCACCGCGATCTCCGCGCCATGGTGGCGGAGGGCAGCTTCCGAGAAGACCTCTTCTACCGCCTGGCCGGCTACGAGATCTACCTCCCACCGCTGCGCGAGCGCCTTACCGACCTGCCCGCGCTGGTCGAACACTTTCGCAAGCGGGCCGTGGCCGAACTGCTCATCCCCGCGCCTCCGGCGACAACCGAGATGCTGGCCGCCCTCGCGGCCCGCCCCTGGCCGGGCAACGTGCGCGAGCTGGAACAGACGGTGCGCCGGCTCATCATCGACACGGGCGCCCTGGCCGACGTGACCGCCCTCCCCCCGACGGCCGGGGGGCGCGGCGAGGCAACCGCGCCCGCCGAGCCACCGCAGGCGGTAGCGAGGGTCCCCGACCTCACCACCCTCGAAGCAGCGGAGCGGGATCACATCCTGCGCGTGCTCGCCGCCACTTCCGGCAACCGGAGCGCCGCCGCCCGCATCCTGGGCATCGAGCGCAAGACCCTGGCGCGGAAACTCCGCCGCCTTGGCATCGATCTTGATCACGCACGAGGAGGAGGGGAGGACACGTGAAGCGCACCATCATCCTCGTCGCAGCGCTACTCCTGGCCATGGGGGGGGACGCCGTGCCGTCGTATCGCTTCCTCACCGTCAAGGGAACGGTCCGCATCGTCCACGCCGGCGTCGAGCGGCGTGCCCGGGCAGGCGAAGACGCCGTTGCCGGCGACGAGGTCCGGACGGGCCTGTGGGGCCGTGCCGTACTGGAGCAGGCAGAGCACGGCGCGCGCTTCGAGATCCTGCCAGCGAGCCACGTCAGGCTCGGCGGCCCCGAGGCTGGCATCCTCCTCGTGCTCGAGCGCGGGCGTCTCAAGGCAGCGTTTGCGGCGCTTCTCGCGCTGGAGGAACGCGTGGTGGCGACGCCGGCGGCGCTCCTTGCCGTGCGCGGCACCCGCTACGCCGTCGAGGTCGATGCCGACGGCCTGGCCGCCCTGGCCGTCTTTGAAGGCGCGGTGGAGGTCCGCCCGCACGACCCGGCACAGCCGGTCACGACGGTGCGGGCGAAGGAGCTGTGCCGCTTCGGACCGCACCTGGCACCGCAACGTGGCCCACTCCCGCCGGCTGCCACGGAAGAACGCTGGCGCGGCGGCTTGATGGGAAGCCCGGGGACCCAGCCGAGAGCCAGCGGCGAGCGCAAGGACACCGCACCTTCCCCTGCGGCCAAGGGCGGGCACCCGCGGCCCCCCGGTGGGCGGAGCGGCGGCCAGTGAGTCGGAACGACCCGCCATGCGAGGCAGGATGACCCACCCCCGGGTCGTCGCGCACCTTCGCCGCTCGAGCTAGAGCGGCGACCTCGTTTCGTAACGTCTTGTTCTCAGGTTACGTACGCCACTCGCGCGAGCTGGCACGGGACTTGATCTGCTCCCTGGCGACCGCCTTCTCGGCGGCACGTCGAAAGGAGGGAAGCATGAAACACCTACGATTCGCAGTGATCGCTGGACTCGCGGCAGTCCTCGCCACGGCAAGCTGGGCGCAACGCAGTCGCATCGGCAGCCGCAACGGTGCGGGACCTCTCGTCGACCCGACGACGGTGATCGTCGTCGAAGGCACGGTGGTCCAGTTCGTGGCAGGCTTCGGCCAGGGGATGCCGGAACTCCTGGTCGAGGACGGGGCCGGGACCGTGCACACCTTCGTCCTCGGCCCGTTCTTCTACGTGCGCGAGCAGGGGTTCGTGGCGTACCCGTCCGACCTGGTCACCGTGACGGCCCTGGCGTGCTCCTTGTGCGACACCGGTCTCGCCGTGGTCTCCGTGGTCAACGCCACGCAAGGGGTGACCCTCCTCCTCAGGGATACGGACGGGATCCCCCTGTGGGGCCAGGGGAGTGCCGGGCAAGGCGGCGGCAACGGCGGTCCGGGCACCGGTGGCTGCGGCGAGGGGAACGGCAACGGCGCTGGCGGGGGCGGCGGCAGCACCGGCCATGGCCAGGGGAACGGCAACGGGAACCAGGGTGGCAACGGCCACGGCAGCGGGCAGGGCGGCCAGATGGGGCTCGACCTGGCGTCGCTGGCGACCTTCGAGGGAACGGTGGCGGTGAGCGAGCAGCCGTGCGGCGACGGACCGGCCAGCGTGACGCTGGCGACGGTTGCGGGGGAGGTATCGATCCTCCTGTCGCCGGCCTCGGTGCTGGTCACGGCCGGCTACTGGCCAGCAGCAGGCGATGCCCTGCAGATCGTCGCGGCGGCGGCCACCACGCCCAGCGCTCAGGTCTGGGTCGCCCTCACCCTCACCGACCTCGCGAGCGGGCTCACCTTCGTGCTTCGCGATCCCGCCACCGGCGTGCCCGTCGCGGGAGGTGGGCGCAGCGGCCGCTAGCCTTCGCCATCGCCACGACACGGCGGGGAGGTCGTCCTCCCCGCCGTTGTCGTGCTCCCTATCTGGAGGGGGAGCTCGGTACGACCCAGACCTCGGCTGGAATGGCGACATCCAGTTCCGGAACGTAGGTGGTCACCGTACGCGCGCGGTAGGTGGACAGCGTGGTCTCCTCCTCCACCCGGCGCAGGAGCAAGGTTTCCCGGTCGATCCACAGGGTCACTGCCTCGTCCTCCACCGTCACCGTCACCGCCCCCGACGTTCGCTGGTAGGGGGTGACCCGGTTCTTGCCGCGGACGCGAATGCATGGTCTGCCGTCCTCGGTGCCGTCCTCCAGGCGCTCCGGAGCCACCAGCGGGGCAGGGCTCCCCACGACCCGCGGCAGCAACATCCCGGGGACGCGCAGGGACGCGCCCGCGGTGAGGCCAAAGGCGGCATCCAGCGCTTCCGCCAGCGACGGCGCGACCTGAAGCTCCGAGTTGCCGGGGAGCAGGACGAGGGTTCTTGTGCCGTCGAAGGAGAACACCGAGCGCCCGCCGTCCGGGTCCATCCGGCCGCCGGTGAACTCGAACTGGAAACGATCCGGCCGCTCGAAGAAGGTGGCAAACTCGGCTGACGCGCTGAAGCTGCCACCGTCGATCTGGCCGAGGGTGGTCACCCGGCCGGTGTCCCGGTAGCTGCGGCAGTTGGCGTAGACCTTGCGCATCTGCAGGAGGACGGCGATGGGATCGGCGACGGGAGCCGACCCGACGAACAGCGCCGCGAGACTGCCGGCCAAGAGGCGGCACACCGCGATGGAACACGCACCCATCGGCGCCGAGTCTAGCGCAGCACCGGAGGCTGCGGCCGCCATCCCGCCGGCGGATGTTCCCGTACAATGCCGCCATGCTCCGGGTCGGCATCGTCGGACTGCCCAACGTGGGCAAATCGACCCTCTTCAACGCCCTCACCAGCGCCCACGCGGCCGTCTCCAACTACCCCTTCACCACCATCGAGCCCAACGTGGGGGTGGTGCCCGTTCCCGACCCGCGCCTGGCCGATCTCGAACGCGTCCTCCGCCCCGAGAAGGTCACCCCTGCTGCCATCGAGTTCATCGACATTGCCGGGCTCGTCCAGGGGGCGGCCGACGGCGAAGGGTTGGGCAACCAGTTCCTCGCCGCCATCCGGGGGGTGGACGCCATCGCCCACGTGCTCCGCTGCTTTGCCGAGGGGGACGTGGCGCACGTGTTCCCAAAGCTCGACCCCCTGCGCGATGCCGACATCGTCGAGACCGAGCTGCTCCTCGCCGACCTCCAGCTCCTCGACCGCCTGGTGGCGCGCCGGCAGCACGAGTGGGCCACCCATCCGCGGGAGTACGCGGCCCAGCGCGAGCGCCTGCAGCGTTTCCGCGAGTTTGTCGCGGCGGGAGTGGCGCTGCGCACCGTGGGCCTCGGCCGGGAGGAGCAGGCCGAGCTCGCCGGCCTCGGCCTGCTCACGGCCAAGCCCGTGCTGTACGTCGCCAACGTCAGCGAAGACGTGGACGAGGCGGGGCGGAGGCAGTGGGTCGACCGGCTCGTGGCGGCGCGGCCAGGCTCGCAGGCGGTGGCCCTGGCGGCGAAACTCGAGTGGGAGTTGCGCCAGCTCGACGAGGCCGAACGGGCCGCCTTCATGGACGCCATGGGCCTCGCCACCAGCGGCCTCGACGCCCTGGTGCGCGAGGCGTTTCGTCTCCTGGATCTCGTCACCTTTTTCACGGTGGTCAAGCACAAGCTCCGGGCGTGGGAGATCCCGCGCGGCACCCGGGCCCCGCAGGCGGCTGGCAAGATCCACAGCGACATGGAACGTGGCTTCGTGCGCGCGCGCCTCATCCGCCTCCCCGACCTCCTCGCCCACGGTTCCCTGCACGAGCTTTCGGAACGCGGGCTCGTGCACACGGTGGGGAAGGACTACGAGGTAGAAGACGGGGACATCCTGGAGTTCCTCTTCACCCCCGCAACCGCATAGCTCGCCCTTTACCTGGGCGCCGGCATGCCGTAGGCGGCCCACTCCTCCCGGGAGGGCCCGTACACACCGGGAACGGCAAGCCCTGCCTGGCGCATGAGCACGGTCATCTGGCCGCGGTGGTGCGCCTCGTGCTTGATGAGCACCGACAGTGCCTTGCCCCGGGTCCAGGTCTCCCCGTACATGGTGACCTCCTCCGCCAGGGTGGCGTCGCCCCACTGGGACGCGACGGCCGCGGCCACCGCCTCGCTGGCCGTACGGTAGGCGGCGGCCAGCGCCGCGGCCGTGACCGGCAGGGCAGCCGGCGGTTCTGCGGCGATCTGGAGCCCCGCCTGGGCCGGCATCTCGTGGAGGGTATCCACAAGGTGCCAGGCGATCTCGCCGAGGGTCCGGCCTCCCTCGCACACCCGCTGGCCGAGGGCAGCGTCGGTGAGCGCCGCCAGCACCTTGCCCGTGGCCTCCCGTTCGTAAGCGTAATCGTCGTTGAATTCCTCGACGCGTCGGTACATAAGACCCTCCCTCGAGGTGGCTGCACCCGGCCGGCATCGCGAGGCGACACCAGGATGCCCTCGTGCCGCATGCCCGCCCGCGCCGTGGCCCCCCTTGAGCCTCCGCTGCAACTCTACACGAGCGGCGCCTCGCCGCGTCGCCCTCACGGCTCGAGGAGCACCTGCAACGGTACCGAGGGACGGGCCGCGACCCGCACCACCGGGTAGACGCCCGGCTCTCGCGACCACTGGCGTACCAGCGCCCGGTTGAAGAACCCCCAGCTCGCGAGGCTGTCGCTCGAGCTCGGTTCGAGCAGCACCGGGATGAGGCGGGCCAGGGGTTGCCGCATGTCCACGAACAGCGCTCCCTCTGGCAGCTCCTCCTCCGAGGCCGCCCAGCTCCCCGACACGGTCACGGCCACGTTGCCCTGGTAGATGGCCTTGGCCAGCTCGATCTTCGCGATGGCGAACCGCTCCACGGTGCTGCGTACCGGCGCCCCCAGTCGTTCCACGGCGATGCCGTGCGCACGGAGGTTGTCCACCGCCTCGGGGAAACCAGGCAGCAGGACGTACCCTGCCGGCAGCGCCACGGTCGCCGTCGGGGTGGCCAGGGAAAGGTACGGAACGGTGACGTCGCGCGGTTCGTCGGTCGGCCGCATGCGGAACGCACCGAGCCAGGGGAGGCGGGCCCGCTCCTCGGCAGTGGTGGGGACCTTCTCGAACACGTAGGTGCGCACCGTCACCTCCATGAGAGGGTCGAGCTTCCAGGCGCTGGCGAACTCGGCACGCCAGTACTCGTCGCGGGTCGTGGCGTCGAGGCGGCGCACGAGGGCGACGATCTCCGCTGCGTGTCGGTTCGTGAACTCGAGGATCTCGCGCACGAAGGCGTAGGAGGCCAGCACACGGGTCCGAAAATCGGCGTAGGCGTAGTTCTCGTCGAGAATCGCCAGGCGGTTGCGCAAGGCCACGTAGTTGCTGCCGTAACGCGCCTCCACCGAGTCGTTTTCCCAGCCCTTGGCGGGCGCCTCGGCGTCCACGAAGTTGCCGTAGGGCACGCTGGCAAAACCGGCCTTGGCGAGTCCCGCCGCCACTTTCGGGAACAACGTGTGCCACATGTACTGGGAGAGGATCGGCGAGCCGTTGGGGTTGATGCCGGTGGCGTAGCTCACCGGCTCCCGGTGGTAGGAGCCGTTGGTGGTGTGCATGTCCACCACCACCACCGGATCCCAGGCGTTGAACAGCCGCACCAGCCCCCGCACCTCGGGCGAGTGGAGCTTTACGTAGTCCCGATTGAGGTCCAGGTACTGCCCGTTGTGGCGGACACCGGCCAGGGGGGGGCCGTTGTCCCGACGGTTCTCTCCCAGCTTGTCGTTGCCGTCGGCGTTGAAGATGGGGATTACGAGCACCACCTGACTGTCCAGAAGCGCCGCCGAGGGACCCAAGGCCATGTCCCGGATCAACATCTGACACGCTTCCTTGCCCTCGACC
>FWPV01000697.1_pt1 | contig 103435 bp, 97 predicted proteins | sample 2228371 | NCBI WGS metagenome assembly FWPV01 (sample SAMEA103939776, study PRJEB20133) | metagenome
GACCACCAGGATGAGGAAGACCAAGATCAATTGCCTCTCCCTTTGGCTCACATACCCCCATAAGAGGAGGGACCAGTAGAGAAGGGACCAAAGGATGTCCAATCGGAGAAATAAAGGGATGAATAGAACAAAAATCTTGAGGCTATTAAGGATCAGTTTAGAGATTTCTTGAGTAAGGTTCCTTCGAATATCGTAGAAATAGAGGGGAAAGTATTTGACCAAAAGGATAATCCCAAAGATGATCAAAGCCATAAGCACGGCATTGGCTAAGATGTAAAACAGATTGTAAAAAAATTTTAAGGAACTGGGGTAATACCTGATCTGGGCAATCTCTCCTTTTATAATTTCAGAAAGAACCTTATGGATTTGGAAAGGACTCTGGTGCCAAAGGGCTTTGGCCATTGCAAAATAGGGCTCCGGAAGATCAGGAGAGAATTTTATTGAATATCGGGCCATCTCAATGGCTTGATCCACCTCTCCCTTCTTCACGGCCTGGGCCGACTCCCGGTTCAACAGGAGGGAGAGCAGAGGAATGTTGCGGATGCCTTTATCCAGTTTCAACTGGTAAAGTTGATCCAATTCTTTGATGGATACAGGAGAGGTCTTTTTAAAACTCCAGATTCGGTCTGGAGGTGAGGTTTCAACCGTGAAGAACTCCTTGGAAAAAGGAAGGGTCTCTTTTTTACTCAAGACCCCTGCATAGTAAAAAAGAGTAAAGAAAGTAACGATCAATATGAAAATTGCTTTCTTCAATCCTGTCCCTTCTCAACCGATTTAGCCCGGGAAGATATGGGGGCTTACTCCAAACGATAATTGGGGGCTTCTTTAGTAATGATCACATCATGGACATGACTTTCCCTTAACCCAGAGGGGGTGATCCGTATAAATCTTGCCTTCCGCTTTAAATCCTGAATATCTTTTGCCCCCAGATATCCCATTCCAGCCTTTAACCCACCAATGAGTTGTTGGATGCAGAAGGAAAGCGCTCCACGGTAGGGGACCCTTCCTTCAATCCCTTCTGGAACCAATTTGGAATCGCTCTCTACGCCTTCTTGATAATAACGATCCTTGCTCCCTTCTTTCATCGCCTCCAGAGACCCCATTCCGCGATAGACCTTATAACTTCGCCCTTGGTAAAGCACGATCTCTCCAGGCGTTTCATCGGTTCCAGCGAATAGGTTTCCGATCATGACCGAATGGGCACCTGCAGCGAGGGCCTTAGTGATGTCCCCAGAAAATTTGATTCCTCCATCGGCAATGATTGGAACCCCATTCCTCTCTGAAATCTCTGCGGTTTCAAGAATTGCGGAGAGCTGAGGGACTCCCACGCCTGCAATTACTCGGGTGGTGCAAATGGAACCTGGACCCACTCCCACTTTGATTGCATCTGCTCCGGCTTTGATCAGATCAAGGGCTCCCTCTTTAGTAGCAACATTCCCACCAATCACTTGGATGTCGGGATAGTTTTCCTTCGTATCTCGAATCGCTTCCAAAACATCCTTGGAGTGTCCATGGGCGGTATCCACAACCAGCACATCCACTCCTGCCCGGACGAGGGCTTCGGTTCTTGCTTCACGGTCCTTTCCAGGACCAATGGCCGCCCCCACCCTCAATCTCCCCAGGGAGTCTTTACAGGAGTTGGGATACTTTCTCATCTTCTCGATATCTTTAATCGTGATCAGTCCCTTCAGATTATTGTGCTGATCGACTACCAACAGTTTCTCAATTCTATTTTTATGAAGAATCTCTTTGGCCTGCTCTAAGGTGGTTCCCACGGGAACGGTGATCAGGCGATCCTTGGTCATCACGGTGGAAATCTTTTCATCCAGCCTCTTCTCAAATCTCAAATCTCGGTTGGTGAGAATTCCCACCAATTTTCCTTCTTTGGTAATGGGAACTCCAGAGATCCGATACTTCTTCATAATCTCCATTGCCTCGTAGATCTTTTGGTCAGGATGCATGGTAATGGGATTGATGATCATCCCACTTTCCGATTTTTTTACTTTATCCACTTCCAGGGCCTGTTCTGAAATACTCATGTTCTTATGAATAATTCCTATCCCCCCCTCTTGCGCCATACAGATCGCGGTCCTCGACTCCGTGACCGTATCCATGGCCGCACTCACCAAAGGGATGTTGAGTCGAATCGTTCGGGTCAATTGGGTGCTTACCTCTACCTCTTTGGGTAACACCGCTGAATAATTAGGGACGAGCAAAACGTCATCAAAAGTTAAGCTCTCTTCAATCGGTTTCAAATGGAACTCCATGGTCTTCCTTCATTTCCTTCGTAATTGATATTTGATATATCAAACGAATGGCTTTTTGTCAACTTTCCGATGGGCCTTAACTTCTTCTCGAGTGCCGTAAAGAATTTCTCGAGGGATTCCGGCCTCAGGGAGGAAATGGAAACCCCCCCATATTTCTGACAGATCATTTCCGCCTCTCTGGAATTGACCCGATCTTCCTTATTAAAAACTTTTAAGACCGGAAGGTGGTCGAGGCCCAACTCCCTAAGAACTTTCTCGACGGCTTCAATATGTTCGGGAAAACAAGGATTACTGATATCAATGAGATGGACCAGTAGATGGGAATCCTGCAATTCATCAAACGTGGGTCGAAAGGCCCCCATCAGGTCCTTGGGGAGGTCTTTGATCAATCCCACGGTATCGGTAACCAATACCTCATGGACTAAAGAATTGGTTTGGCGGGAGGAAGGAAATCTCAATCTTCGAGTAGCGGTATCCAGGGTGGAAAAGAGAGTGTCTTCCACTAAAAAATGGCTTCTTGTAAGAAGGTTAAAGAGCGTCGATTTCCCTGCATTGGTATAGCCAATAATGGAAATCACCGGGACTTCACTCCTTCTTCTCTTTGCCCTTCTCTGTTCCCTTCTTTGGTTCAATCTTTCCAACTCTTTTTCAAGGAGATGGATTCGGTCTCTTACCCTTCTTCGGTCAATCTCCAATTTCGTCTCTCCTGGCCCTCTGCCTCCAATGCCACCTGTCAATCTGGAGAGTGCCAGCGTCTTTTTGGCCAGGCGTGGAAGGAGGTATTTTAGTTGAGCCAACTCCACCTGAACCTTTCCTTCTCGGGTATGGGCTCGCTGGGCGAAAATATCCAGGATGAGTTGGGTTCGATCAATCACCCTTAATTCGGTTCGGTCAGAGATCATCGCCAATTGCCCTGGGGTTAAATTCTGGTCAAAAATGATAAGGTCCACTCCCCCCTGCATACACAGAATCATCAATTCTCTTAACTTCCCTTCTCCGATCAGGGTGGAGGGCGAGACGTCATGGGGACGCTGGATAATCGTATCCACTACAAAGATCCCACTGGTATGGGCCAACTCTTTTAACTCCGACATTGAATTTTCTAATCGCTCTCGGCTTTCCCTTCCCACACTGAGCAGGATGGCCTTTTCCCTGAATCCCCCTAAGTCCACGGAGCTTTGTTTTTTTTGAAACTCGTCCTCAAGGGATTGGATCCACTTCAAAAAGTCGATATCCAAACTCCCTATCTGAAGGGGAGGTTCAACGACCCATGCCTTCTTCTCTGGATTCTCTGGAAGGAGGTGGGCCACTTGAATCAATCCGGGCGACGGCCATCCATCCATGGGGAGGACTGCGATCATGTCCAGTCTGAGCAGGGCAAGATCGGTCAGATCTTCTTGGTTCAAGGGTTCTCCCTTGAGGTGAGTATGAACAAGCCTAAGCCCTCTTAAACGAGAAATCCCTGCTCGATATCGAGAGAGGTCGGGTATCATTAACCCCCTTTGATCCCCCACCATCACGTATTCAATGGAGCCTCTCCTTCCAATCAAGATTCCAATCTGACGTCGAATTTCTGAGGAGAGTTCGGTGAGGAGACTGGAAAGTTCAGTCGTGATGACCTTTTGAGGCGGGACCTTCCTTCGATAGATGTGCTCAAGCCTTTTGAGCTGACTGGGTTTAAGACCGATGAGGTTACCGTAGACCTTTTTAATCTATTCCTCCTTTTAAAAAATATTAGTATCTTCAGGATGGGAAGTCAAGGTCTGTTAGGTGGTGAAATTTCTATCCTTCCTTCTCCCCCCTCCTCTCCCCATCTGAGGATTCTAATTTCTGGTATAAAATTTTGGACCACCCAAAGGTTGCTTAGAAGGTGTTTGGTAACTCGATTGGTCGTGAGGGAGGAGTTTCCCTTGGCCAATGCCATAAAAGGGACCAGTTGATCGGCCAAGTGATGATCGACACAACCCTCTGTGTTCAAGTACCCTTTGAAAGAGTCAGCCACCTCTTCTGCCACCTTCTCTGCGGGTTTCCCCTTTTCCCCTAAGGATGAGAAACCCGCCAACACCCCCTCAAACTCGGCTCTTAGGAAAAGGAAGGAACCAGACCCATAGGCTGGAGCCTCTTCAATCAACTCGATCTCTGCAGGGATGGTGAAATCCTCTTCGATCAACTTCATCAGATGGTCTCTCTGCCTTCTGGCGACATGTTTGGGAAGGTTAGAGATTGCAGAAACCCCCCGAAGCCTTTTTAAAGCCCCCCTTTGGTTCAATGAGATGGGTTTCAATTCTTTGGCCTCCTCCACCTCTATTTCAATCCTTCCGCCCCCTTTGGGATACCACCCCCATCGCTCTATTTTTCCCTTCACATGAATTCCCATCCGTTGAAGAATAGGAAATAATACTTCTGTAAGATAATGATAGGGAGGGCTCCAGGCCACATGGGTTCCTCCGACCAGAATCAACCTTGATTTTCCTTGGGAGAGACACAATGGAAGAAGAAGGGTCTGAAGAATCAGAGAGACAGAGCCTGCGGTTCCCACTTCGAACTGGTAATCTCCAGGAGCAATCTCCTTTGGAATGAATGTAATTCTTGGAGAACCTATCTTAAGGCCTTCCACCTCTGCCTCTGTCACTTTGGCCAAGGCCTCTACAGCCTTGAGGTGTTGAGGTTGAAGGCCAGGATTCTTTCTTCGCGCCCGGATATGTTCCACCACCAAGGGCTCTTTCAAAATGGCGGAGAGAGAAAGGGCGGTTCTTAGGATCTGACCTCCCCCTTCTCCATAAGACCCATCAATCTCGATAAAATTTTTCAAACCAAGCCCCATTCTCCTTTGAGATTATTCAAAAAAGGGTAGGCTGTCAACAAAAAGTCAAAATGGAGAAACCAAAAGAATAAAAATTAAATTGACGGATTTAGAATTTTCTGATATGAAAAATATAAATTCTCAATGATCTTCTCATCTGGATCAATCTGGACCGGAAGTCCTTTTGGCGATTCGGATATATCCCCTATAAGAATTTTTAAGACCTCTCGTCATTAAGGTTTTAAAAGAATGGAGGCCTCCCATGATGACACGGAAAGAATTTCTTGAACAGGTCATGAAGATGGCCAATCTGAAGGACCTAAAACAGGCCGACGAAGCTACTCGGGCTGTCATTTCACTTACCAAGATCATCATCGGGCCTAAATTGTCCAAGAAGATTGCTGAGGTCTCACCTCCTGACCTTCGGGAAGGGTGGGAAGCCATCAAGCCTGCTTATCCCAAAAAACCAATTAAGATTATCACTTGTCCAGGAGGCGAGGATGCGGATATCCGTCAATTGGCTCCCTTTCTTCAAAAATATCTGGGGGTAGAGGTGACCGTTGAAAACATTGTCGGCTTCTGGGGAAAGATTCTATTTGAAAAATTTCAGATGACAGAACCCGACGGCTATACCTTAATCAGCTACACCTTTCCCAGAAGCATCATTGTTGAAAATATAAGCGAAACCCATTTTAGAACAAGAGATTTAACCCCGATCTTTGCCTGGTCTGCCGGAAATCAACTTCTGGTGGTCTCTCCTGAGACTTATAAAAATTTCGATCATTTTTTGAAGGAGGCCAAAAGCAGGAGACTCAAAGGAGCGATTTCAGTCAAGGGTGGGATCAGTCATCTCTCCGGACTTCTCTTCGCTGAAGGGTTGGGCATCCAGGTGAACTGGGTCCCTTATGGAGGTTTGGCTTCAAGCATTTCTGCACTGACCCGAAAAGAGGTTGATTTTATGATCTGTCTGGCTGGTGCTCTACCCTCATGGATCAAGTCAGGAAAGATAAAGATTCTCGCAACCCTCCCCGACCGGTTCGGGATGTCCAGTCCTTATTTCCAGAATATTGAGAACCTAAGGGCCCTGGGATATGATCTCCCCACCATCACGGTGAGACACATTTTGGAAGCTCCACCTAACACCCCTTCCCATATTATAACGGTGCTTGAAGAAGCCTTTAAAAATGCCATAAGAGAACCTGCCTACATGGAATGGGCCAGGAAAAACTATGTCATTATTGACCCACTTGGAGCCCAGGCCCTCGCTCAGGAAATTAATGAGGCTTATCCTAAGATAGAAAAGATTAAAGAAAGGCTTAAAGAAGAGGTGGGGGAAGCAGAAGGAGTGGAAAGGTAAGAGTCATCGGTCAATCTCCCATCGCTCTTTCGAGGAGTTCAGCAATATCATAAACCTTTATGGAATCCTCCTTCCCTCTTGCCTTGAGGCCATCTTCAAGCATGGTGAGGCAATAAGGGCAGGCAGTGGCAATCGCATTGGGCTTAAGGCGAAGGGCCTGATCCACGCGCATCTCGTTGATTCGTTTTCCAAGGTGCTCCTCCATCCACATCCTTCCCCCTCCACCGCCACAACAGAAGCTCCGGTCATAAGACCTCTCCATCTCTTTTAAGTTTACCCCAGGGATTGCCTTCAAGAGTTGTCGCTGGGGTTCATAAATTTGATTGTATCGACCCAAGTAACATGAATCGTGGTAAGTCAGGATTAATGGGGATCCATGGCGGAGGACCAACTTCTTCTGGTCAAGTAGGGTTTTAAGAAACTCTGTCTGGTGAACGACCCCAAACCTCCCTCCAAACTGAGGATATTCGTTTTTCAAAGTATTATAACAATGGGGACAGGTTGTTAGGATCTTTTTGACGTTATACCGTTCAAAGGTTTCAAGGTTCTTCTCAACCAGCATGAAATAGAGATATTCATTTCCGATACGCCTGGCAGGGTCTCCACAACAACCTTCCTCTGGGCCGAGAATCCCAAATGAAACCCCCGTCCGTTGAAGAATCTTTACCATGGCGATGGCCACCTTTTTATTTCGATCATCAAATCCCTTAAAACACCCCGGAAAATATAACCACTCCACCTCTGGGTTCTCGGCCAAGGTCTTCACCCCAAGGGCTTGTGCCCAATCCGCTCTCTGACTCTTCTCCACCCCCCATGGGTTACTCTTTCTCTCCATTGCCCGAAAGACTTCCTTCAGTTCATTCGGAAATTGGCTTTCCATCAAAACCTTGCTTCGTCTCATATCAATGATCTTATCAAAACAAGAGATATAGACCGGGCATTGCTCATAACAGTTCAAACAGGCGGTACAGGACCAGAGGGTATCTTCTGGAATAATTTCTCCTACGAGAGGAGAAGGTTCAGGTTCTTGGTGGCGTTCGATCGGAATGAGCGTTCCCCCCTGGGTAAGGAGGTGAGTTCTCAGATCTTGAATCACTTTTTTGGGATTGAGCGGCTTTTCACTCAAGTGAGCTGGACAGTTGTCCTGACACCTTCCGCACCGGGTGCAGGCCTCGAGGTCGAGGAGTTGTTTCCAAGTAAATTCTTTAATCTCGGTCACTCCATAGGCCTCCGCTTCCTCGAAATTGGGGATTGGCTTGATCGCCCCCTTTGGATTGAGGGAACGATAAAACACATTGAGTGCCGATAGATAAATATGTTCGAGAGAGGAACGGCTCACCGCAATATAACCAAATAAGAGGACTGCTGGAATGGCGTGAATGAAAATCCTGTGCCAGAGAAGAAGCTGGTTGAGTGGTTCGGAAGGTAAGATGAGGATGAAAGGAACCAAGAGTGAACTGATCGGAGCCCAATAGAAAGAGTCATGGGGGGGGCTTCCTCCTCCAAGAGCAAGCCGATAACTCTTGATCAGATACCCCGTTAACAAGATCAAAAAGGCCCAGAGATATTTTAGGTGATCGTCAGGTTTCGAATCGAGCCTTTGAGGTTTGAGGATAAACCTCCGAATCACAGCCATCAAGGCCCCAAGAAGAATCACTCCTCCACCGACCTCCGAGATAAAAGAGGCATAGAGATAGATGCTCTGAGGTGGAATGGTTATTCCAGTTAAAGGAGAAAGGAGGCGGATTCCTTTTCCTATGAAGATGAAAAGGGTTCCCCAGAAGATCAAAAAATGCATCGTTCCAGGGTATCCTTCCCTCCAGAAACGGGCATGGCCGAAAATAACCTTGGAAAAGGTCTTTAACCTTTCGACAATTCGATCCGAACAGTTCTCCTCTTTTCCGATTCGCCAGAGCCTGAGGTGTTGCCTTCTGAAAGTATAGATGAATAGTCCACCCCATCCAAGCAGGATGACAAGAAAGCCGATGCCTATTGGGTATAAAATATTCAAAAGATAGGTATTTTGCTTTACCCAGAAGGGAAGATGGATTGTCTCTCCATTGGTTTCGTAACCCAAGATGAGGAAGGGAAGTTTTGGATAAAAGAGGGTCAAATGGGCCACAAAGAATGCGGATATTAAGATCCCTAAAATCCTGAATATCCATTTTATGTAGCGTTCGTATCTCTGATGGAATCCAACATCAAGGACCGTTAGCCGGGTGGCCAGAAAAAGGCAATAGGTCACCCCCATCAGGATTAGAACTTCGATCACAATGGCTATGGGCCTCAACTTTCCCCTCCCTTTGGGTTAGGAATCTCCCTTTTGAGTGGATAACTCCTGGGTGACTGAATTGGATACCGCTCTTTCACCAGGGAGAATCTCTAAGTATCTTAAGCCAAGGACAAACAGGAGGACCACAAACGAAATGATGCTCAGGCTAAGCAGACTCTCCCAAAACGTGATGGGAAAAATCCCTGGTTCACCCCAGGGGCCTTCGATCTTCCCTGGAAAGAAGGGTTGAGGATGGGCTGTTCCTGGAATGACCAATGCTGCCCGTTCTCCAAAAACACCAATAACCACTGAAAGGGCGGCTAAAATCACCCCCTGAAGAGTCCTCTTCGTTTTTGGATAGGTGAGTAAAAACAGAGGAAGACCAATCCCCATCCCGATTTGGAAGATCCAGAAGATCCACCAGTAGTCTCCGGTAAATAGATACACCATGGCCTCCCGGTTGGGAAAATATAGATGGGTCAACTTGTCAACAAAGACCATGATCAAAAGGATAAGGATCATTTGGGTGAGGAGTCTGCTAAGAGAAAAGATCAAATCCTCCTGAATAACCCTTTGGGTAAGTTTGAAGGTTGCTATCGCAGTTAGAATGATTAAGGAAGTTCCAGAGGTAAGGGCCGCCATCAAAAATTCGAAGGGTTTGATCGGTGAGAAGAAGATTTCTCGGTTTCCAATCAGACCGAAGATGGCTCCTGTCCCCATGTGGACAGCGATCGCCCACAGGACATCTATCGTTCCAATCACGCCTGCAAGCCTTTTTTTGCCTTCGAAAATCAACCAGAGATAGAGGAGCATCAGCGTGATATATCCTGTGTAAAAAATAGAGTTGATGGCAAAAAGGGAACTCATGTTATTGAGGTAAAAATACATAAAGAGGCGCCATGCCTTCTCAGGCCGTCCCAGATCAACCATGACGAAGACCATGGCTCCTACCATGAGGAGGATTCCCATGAAGACAGCCAATCGCCCAATCGGCTCATAGGCCTCTCGCCGAAATACATAACTAAGAGAAGAGATGATAATGGCTCCGGCGCTTAACCCAATAAAATAGATGTAGAAGGTAATTAGCTGTCCCCAGGGGATGATGTTGCTTACTCCCCAAACCTGTTGACCTTTGAGATAGGCCACTAAAAAACTGGTGATGAATAACCCAACCATTACCCCCAAAAGGGTGACCAATATTTTATACCCCCTTGAGGTTCCATCGATCGTTGAATAGGTTATTGCCATCTTTTCATCCCTTATTTTGAGAGATAAATCACTTTCGGTTGGGTGGCCAGTTCTTCCCTGAGTCGAAAAGAGGTACGGGAGGCGAGGAGTTTCGAAATTGGACTTTGAGGGTCATCCAGATCCCCGAAAGTTCTTGCCTGAGAGGGACAAGCCTCCACACAGGCTGGAACGACTTCTATCCCGATTCTCTTTCCTTCTTTGAGTCCTTGGTCAATTCGATGAAAACAGAAGGTACACTTTTCAACGACCCCCTGGGTTCGGTTTGGAAAAGGCCAGGGCTCCCAGGCCTTCTGCTCTGGAGGTTCATCCTGACGATGATAGGGTTTGGGCTCTTGGGATTTATAATTAAAACTCCTTGCTCCATAAGGGCAGGCGACCATGCAATACTTACATCCGATACACCTGCGATAGGATTGCATGATAATCCCGTCTTCTCGGCGATAGGTCGCTTTTGCAGGGCAGACCGTGACGCAGGGGGCATGTTCACATTGCATACAGGGCATGGGAAGAATTTCTGTTCGAACATAAGGGAACTTCCCCTTGGTGACTGCAATCATCTTGTGCCAATAAATTTCTCTTCTCAGCCTCTGCTCCTCAGGAGAACCATGGGGAACATTATTCTCCTCTTTGCAGGCAATCACACACGCCTGACATCCAACACATTTATCCAAATCGATAACCATGCCCCATTTTGGCATTCTCTACCTCACGGATTCCCCTTACTTCTATGCTTATACCGCTTTGTAAATTTTCACCCGGGTATTAAAAAAGGCGGATTGACCGCTTAGTCTATCAAAATCTACACCGATGATCTCATTAGGATTGCATCCAATTCCCTTCTGCCACCTTCCATAGGAGGTGTGTCCCTGCCCAAAAGGAATACAGACCATTCCAGGGGGGACATTCTCTGAAACCTTGAGATAGGTCTGAATTCTTCCGAAGGGAGATTCAATCCAAACCTTATCTCTCTCTTTCAAATTCAGTCTTTGTGCAGTCTCAGTATGAACCTCTGCAGGGCTTGCCCATCCTATCCCTTGCATGGGAAGGAAGACTTCTTGAGCCCATGGGTAGTTCTGGCTTCCATTCTCAAAGGTGAGAAGTGGCTGATAGGGGAACAGGATAAGTGGGTATCGGGTCTCCTCTCCCAACCACTTCCATTTCGGAGGGTGAGGCAAAGGGAAGATCTCCTCTTTCAGGGATCCTCCTTCCCTTTCCCGGAGGAACTGAAGGTTTCTGGATACAAACTCAAACTTTTTGGAGGGCGTATGGAAGAGCCTTGGATATTTTCGATATTGATAAGCCGGACCTTTCCAGACTCCTCTTTTTAAAAAATCCTCCCAAGGAAGAAGAGATGAAGTGCGGAGTCGAACAAACTCTTCTAAGCAACCCCCTACCTCCTTGAAGGCCTTGGCTACCCCCCCTGGAACTCTTTCGGCGAGAAGAAAAAGGATCTCCCCAATCGATTTGGATTCTCCTATCGGATTTACAACAGGTTGTTTAATCCTCACCTCAGCAGAACCAGCCCCTGAAGAAGAATGATCATATCCCCACTCTTCCAGATAAGTGGTGGAAGGGAGGAGGAGGTCGGCAAAAAGTGCCATTTCGCTGACGAAGGGAGCCACGTGAACATAAAATGGGATTTTTCCCAGAGCCTCTTCCCAGGCTCTTGGAGAGGGAGCCATCATATTGAAATTCGAGTTAAACCCAATCGCCAGTTCGATTGGATAAGGTTTTCCCTCAATTAGAGACCTGGGGATTTGGTTCGTGACAACGTGTGCTGCTGGGAAATGATTCGTCCCTCGAAGATCGATGGGAATCTCTTTCAACCCCTTTTTTGAAATCTCGTCATGGGAAACTTTCGGGATCGGTCTGTATGTAGGCTCTTCCTGATAAATCACTCCTCCCAAAACATCGATACTTCCGACCAGTGCATTTAAACAACGAATGGCATAGGCTACATAGGAACCCCCGGGCCAAGCCGTGGCTCCTTTTCCAGGAATGGCCAGAGAGGGTCGGGTTTGGGAAAACTCCCTTGCGATTCGATGGAGGGTTTCAGTGGGAATTCCGGTCATCTTTGAAACAGCCTCAGGTTTAAAGTGTTGAAGAACGGTTTGTCGGTACTGTTCAAATCCAACCGTCCACTCCTTGATAAATGAATGATCAAATAGATCCTCTTGAATGAGAATGTGGGCAATCCCCATGGCAAGGGAACCATCGGTTCCTGGTTTTATCGGAATCCATTCATCTGATTTGGAGGCAGTCAGTGAATACCAAGGTTGAATAGTCACCACCTTCGTCCGAATCGTCTTTTCACGACGAAACTTCCCCCATTTTCTAAGCCATCGAGCCACGGGGGGAGAGGATTCAAGAAGATCTGCGCCAAAAGAGAGGATATAGTTGGTATGATCCAGATCATAGGCTCCCACATTAAAATGACCATCTGCCATCCAGTTGCCTACCTTTTCGGCTTCCCAATCCAGACCCTCTCCTGTTACAAGGTTAGGGGTCCCAAAAGCTTCCCCAAATCTTGAAATCAGGTCTTCACTACTTCTTGAGTTTAATCCAGAAAATAGGAGTAGGTGGTGGGGACGAAGGTTTTCCCGAAGGTTTTTTAAATTTCTTGAGATCTCCTCTAAGGCTTGGTCCCAAGTGATGGGTTTCCATTGGGGGTCAATTCCTCTCCCTTTCTTAGCAGAGGTTCTTTTTAATGGGGTTAAAATTCGATCAGGATCATAGAGAACCTGAAGACCGACGTGTGCCCTTGGACAGACTTTTCCTTCAGAGACTTGAGAATGAGGATTTCCAGTAATCTTAACCGCCTTATGATTGACGACCCTTACTCGGATGCCACACCTTCCTGAACAGTTCAGACAGGAGGTGACAATCCATCTTTCTTCAGCCCTCTGGCCCTTTTTTTGAAGAGGAGAAGCGAGGAGAGTCTCAGGTTGCCCTATTCCTTTTTGGGTTGCCCAGAGGTAGGCCCCTGTGATTCCTGAGAGTTTAAGAAATACCCTCCGGGTTAAATTACCCCCACTTTTATTTTTATCTTTTGCGCAATATTCCTTATTTCTCTTCATTTTATTTTCACAAACAGAATCCTGTTCCAATAAGAAAAATTACTACCCAATTGTTTTTATTCTGTTCTTGAAGCCTAATAATTTTAAATTTTGAGGGGTTAAATAATTGTGAAAATAATAACTTGCTTTGTCTTTTAATATATTCCAAAAATCTTGTCAAGTTAAAAAGAAGAATCTCTGAAAAACTTGAAATGCTATTTTGATTCCATTGATTTCAAAAAATGATTTCAAAGAGTTTTATTTATTTTTCAGGGTGCTTCTAATCAGTGGTATCAGAGAATTCTACACTCTTTGAGAAACCTCAAGGTTTCGTAACCCATCAGTGATGTGTGCTAAAATTATTTTGAATAGGTAACTCAGGGCTTTAGCCCTGATGGGTCAGCCCATTAAGACTGAGTCACAGGAAAGAGTAACCAAAGAAAACATCCCTGAGGGATTACAAGATTTCTGTAACAGCCTTGAAATCTTTAATGGCAACGATTATGAAAAGGTTACACCGATTAGAATTGTTTAATCAGGAATAGTATTCTTTTTTTTGACGGAAAAGGAGGCAGGGATGTCTGAATTGATCGTTATTGGCTCAGGAACAGGAATTCCCTCTTTAAGGAGAAGTTCTCCAGGCTTTCTTTTGGTCTCAGAGAGTTCTAAGATATTAATTGACAGCGGACCAGGATCACTGAGGAAGATGTTAGAAGTTGGATTTACCTACCAGGATTTAGATTTAATTCTCTACACCCATACCCATCCTGACCATGTAGCAGATCTTGTCCACATCCTTTTTGCTTGTAAATATTCTGACCATCCCAGAGAAAAAGAGTTATTCTGTATTGGAGGTTCAGGGTTTAAAAATTATTTCAACGGAATTAGTAAGGTTTATGGTCATTGGATAGAACCTTCCACTTATTCACTCCATATTAAGGAAATCTCTAAGGAACCAGTCTTTTTTAAAGATTTAAAGATTGATGCTAAACCCATGAGTCATCTTTCTGGAAGCGTGGGCTTCCGAATAGAATTGAAAAAAGGGAAAACCATTGCCTTTTCAGGAGACACAGACTATTGTCAAAATCTCATAGACCTTGCCACCAAGGTCGACCTTCTCGTTTTGGAGTGTTCTTTCCCGGATACTCAAAAAGTGGAAGGCCATCTCACCCCCTCCCTTGCTGGAAGAATTGCGGTCGAATCTCAATGCAGGAAGCTTCTTCTTACCCATTTCTATCCCCCTTGTGATCAGGTCGATATCCTATCACCTTGTCAGAAGATTTTCAAAGGGGAAATCATCTTGGCAGAAGATTTATTAAGGATTCCGATTTAGAGAAATCCTAACTAACAAAGCGAAACCCTCACCCCTTAAAAATTATCCTTTTTAAGTGAACTCATTGACAATCCTTTATTTTTGAGATATTTTTAAAATGGAGGAAGGGCTTGAAAAGGAAAAAGATCCTCTTTTTATTTATTTCCATCTTAATCCCGTTACTCTTTTCCCTCCCGGGTGATTCGCAAGAGAAGGCCCCGGTCTATATAATAGAAGTGGATGGGATCATCAATCCGGCTACTGCAAAATTTATCATCGAGTCGATCGATCAGGCTCAGGAGAAGGGAGCTCAGGCGCTCATCATCCAATTGGACACCCCTGGAGGTTTGATGGAGTCAATGAGAATCATTGTCAAAAGGATTCTCACGGCCAATATCCCCATCATTGTCTATGTGGGCCCCCGTGGGGCCAGAGCTGCCTCAGCAGGAGTTTTTATTACCCTCGCCGCCCATGTTGCGGTGATGGCCCCAAGTACCCATATTGGAGCCGCTCATCCCGTGACCTTAGGAGAAGGAAAAGAGAGTAAAACGATGTCTGAAAAGATCGTCAACGATACGGTCTCCTATATCAAGACGATTGCTAAAACCAGAGGTAAAAATGTAGATTGGGCTGAAAAGGCGGTGAGAAAGAGTGTCTCCATCACAGAGGAAGAAGCCGTTAAGATGAATGTTATAGACTTTGTAAGCCCTGATGTTTATGATCTGCTGGATCGGATCGATGGGAAGGTGATTAAATTTGACGGGGTCACCCGAACCCTTTCGACCAAAGGGATAAAACCCCGCTCCATGCAGATGAGCTGGCGGTACCGCTTCTTGGATATTATCTCCAATCCCACTATTGCTTACATCTTTCTGATGTTAGGAATCTACGGTGTCTTCTTTGAACTTTCAAATCCAGGAGCCATCCTTCCTGGAGTAGTTGGGGGAATCTTTCTCATCCTCGCCTTCTACTCCCTCCAGATGCTCCCCATTAACTTTGCAGGATTAGCCCTTATCCTTTTTGCGATCGTCCTTTTCATTGCCGAGATCAAGGTGGTGAGCCATGGTCTGCTCTCTGTGGGAGGGGTGATCTCACTTCTTCTCGGCTCCTTGATGTTGATTGAAAGCCCAACGGAATATATGAGGATCTCCCTGACTGTGATCATTCCTGCTGTTTTGGTTAGTGCGGGGTTCTTTACCTTTGCGGTCACAAAGGCGATTAAGGCCCGCCTTCAAAAACCCACCACAGGGATGGAGGGGCTTATAGGAGAAATCGGGATTGCGGTGACCGAGATTGCCCCTGAAGGAAAAGTCTCCGTACATGGGGAGTACTGGAATGCCTTCAGTGAGGAAAAAATTGAAAAAGGACAGAAGGTAGAAGTCATCAGTGTGAAGAATCTAAAACTTCAAGTAAAACGCATTCCATAAGGAGGGATCGATATGACAGGATTGCCGTCAGGATTGTTTTTTTTAATCATCTTTCTGGTTATTTTGGCTGCTTCAGCAATTAAGGTTTTACGGGAATATGAACGGGGAGTTATCTTCCGATTAGGAAGGCTGATCGGTGCCAAAGGCCCAGGAATCTTCTTTATCATCCCTGGGGTTGATAAAATGATCCGAGTTAGCCTGAGATTGGTCACCATGGATATCCCTCCCCAAGACGTCATCACGCGAGACAATGTCTCCATTAAGGTCAATGCAGTGGTCTACTTCCGGGTGGTTGACCCCAACAGGGCAGTGGTCGAGGTAGAAAACTATCTCTACGCTACCTCTCAACTTGCCCAGACGACTCTCCGAAGTGTGGTTGGACAAGTCGAACTCGATGAATTGCTGGCCCACCGGGAGAAGATCAACATGCAGCTTCAGGACATCCTGGATAAACATACAGACCCCTGGGGAATTAAGGTGACCTTGGTTGAGACAAAGGCCGTGGATCTACCCGAGGAGATGAGAAGGGCAATTGCACGCCAGGCCGAGGCGGAGCGTGAGAAACGGGCAAAGATCATCCATGCAGAGGGAGAGTTTCAGGCTGCTGAGAAACTGGCCCAGGCGGCTCAGGTCATCAGTGCCACCCCCGCTGCCCTTCAATTGAGGTTCCTTCAAACCCTGACCGAGGTGGCAACCGAGAAGAATTCAACCACCATCTTTCCTGTGCCCATTGACCTGCTTAAGCCTTTCCTTGAAAAGAAGTAAGAATTGGAGGGGCGATTCAAAGATTGCCCCTCCCTTTTCTTATCACCCAATCGACTTTGCTCCAGATTCCCTGAAGAATTCGGACTTCCCTCTCATCCATCTGGCTCCTTCCAAAAAGTTTTCTGAGCGATCTCATGATCCTTTTGGGATTTCGAGGATCTAAAAACCCGATGGCAGTAAGCGTTCGTTCCATGTGGTCAAACATATTCTCAAGATCTTCTGCTTTCGCCAACGGAAGGGCATCGTCTAAATGATTGAAAGAAGATTGAAACAGTTCGTAGCAGATCACCATCACTGATTGAGCCAGGTTGAGTGAGGGAAAGGAGGGAGAAGAAGGAATCTTTACAAAGAGATGGCAAAGGGACAACTCTTCATTGGTGAGTCCCTCCTTCTCCGACCCAAAAACAAGGCCAATGGAATTTTGAGCAGAAATGGGAATAAGCCTTTGGGCTAACTCTTTTGGGTCAAGCAGTGGGCTTCTTTCTTTCCCTCCTCTCGAAGTCATCCCCACAACACAATTCAATTGAGAAATGGCCTCTCTTAGGGTATATTCCTCTTCTGCCCTTTCCAGTATATCCTCAGCTCCGGAAGCAAGTTTATAGGCATCCGGGTGAAGAGGAGAACATCCTCTGACGATGATTAAACGATTCATCCCCATGTTTTTCATGGCTCTGGCCACTGCCCCCACATTCTCGGGAAATTGGGGCCTAACCAAAATGATTGAAATCGATTCCAACCTTACCTTTCTCTCCATCGAATTTATTATAGCCTTGAAAAATAACCTTGACTATCATTTTTTTTTATCTTATTTTCAACTTCAAAATTTTGTGTAAGAACTTCGTTTAAAGATGAAGGTTCCATTTTTTGATTTAACCAAACAGTTTCCCCTCATTGAGAAGGAGGTTCATGCCTCTCTCGAGGAGGTATTTAAGACCCAGCAATTCATCTTAGGACCCCAAGTCACACAGTTAGAGGAAACTATTGCTTCCTATTGCCAAATGAAATATGGGATAGGAGTGGCCTCAGGGTCAGACGCCCTATTGCTGGCTTTAATGGCCTTAGGGATCGAAAGGGGAGATGAGGTAATCCTTCCTCCCTTTACCTTCTTCGCAACTGCGGGTTCGGTCTCAAGGTTAGGGGCAAAGCCTGTCTTTGTCGATATCGATTTAGAGACCTTCAATATTGATCCCTCCAAGATTGAAGAAAAAATCTCCCCGAAGACAAAGGCCATTATTCCCGTCCACCTGTTTGGTCAGTGTGCGGACATGGACCCCATCCTACAGATTGCAAAAGTAAAAGGTCTTTTCGTCATCGAGGATGCGGCGCAAGCGTTGGGGGCTGAATATAAACCTTCCTCGGGTTCACCAAGTCGAAGGGCTGGAGGAATGGGGGATTTAGGATGTTTCTCATTCTACCCAACGAAGAACTTGGGGGCGATGGGAGATGCAGGGATGGTAGTCACAAACCGGTTGGATCTTGCCGAAAAGATTCGGATCCTAAGGGTCCATGGAAGTCAGCCCAAATATTTCCACCGTTGGATTGGACTTAACAGCCGCCTTGACACCCTTCAGGCAACCATCCTTCTGGTCAAGTTCAGATATTTTGAAGAATGGACCCGAGAAAGGCAGAGGAAGGCTAAACTCTATCACACCCTTTTTAAGGAGAGCGATTTAGTCCCTGCTGACCTTCAACTCCCCATCACCCAATACGAGAACCTTCATATTTATCACCAATATGTGATTCGTGTCCGGGAAAGGGACCGTCTACGAGGATACCTCACCCAGGAGGGGATTGGGACGGATATCTACTATCCCCTTCCCCTTCATTTGCAAGAGTGTTTCTCCTATTTGAACCATCGCCGGGGTGATTTTCCAAATTCCGAAAGAGCCTCAGAGGAAGTCCTTGCATTACCCATCTATCCTGAATTGACAGAAGATCAGCAATGCTTTGTCGTAGACCGAATTCGGGCCTTTTACAGGAGGTGAAGGAGATTTTGGGGAAGGTGGGGTGGAGGAAGCCCATGAAACGTTTAAAAATATCGGATCAACTGATCCAAAAGATTAAACAGAAAGAATCCCTGATCGGAATCATTGGGCTGGGGTATGTAGGTCTTCCTCTGGTGGTTAGGTTTGCAGAGGAAGGGTTTAAAATCTTGGGTTTTGATGTGGATTCCAAAAAGGTGGGTCAATTAAGAAAAGGGAGAAGCTATTTGAAGGCGATCCCTTCCTCACAGATTTCTCAATTCATTCGGAATGGCCATCTCGATGTAACAGAAGATTTTTCCCGCCTGAACGAACCGGATTGTATCCTAATCTGTGTGCCCACCCCTCTCAGTGACAAGATGGAACCTGATCTTCAGTTCATTGAAAATACGACCGTTGCCATTCAGAGGCAACTTCGTCGGGGCCAACTGGTGGTCCTGGAAAGCACCAGTTACCCTGGAACAACAGAAGAGTTGATTCTTCCTCGATTGAAATCTACAGGTTTAATCCCGGGAAAAGACTTCTTTCTCGCCTACTCTCCTGAGAGGGAGGACCCTGGGAATAAAGAATTCTCCACACGAGAGATTCCGAAGATTGTTTCAGGATTGACCCCCTCCTGTAAAAGAGTGGTCACTACCCTCTATCAACAGATCGTCCTGAAAGTGGTTCCTGTCTCCTCGCTCCGGGTGGCGGAACTGACCAAACTTCTTGAGAATATCTATCGGAGTGTCAACATCGCCCTGGTCAATGAACTTAAGATGCTGGCTGATCGAATGGGGATTGACATCTGGGAGGTGATCGAAGCAGCCAGTACAAAACCCTTCGGATTCTCGCCTTTCTACCCTGGCCCAGGGATGGGGGGGCACTGTATTCCCATTGACCCTTACTACCTCTCTTGGAAGGCCAGAGAATACGATTTTACCACAAGGTTTATCCATCTTGCTGGTGAAATCAACGTCCATGTCCCCTATTATGTGGTCAATAAGGTTCAGGATGCGCTCAATCAAAGGGGAAAGAGCCTAAAGGGAGCGAAGGTCCTTATCTTAGGGGTCGCCTACAAGAGGGATGTGGATGATGCCAGGGAATCCCCTGCCCTCTCGATCATGGAGCTTCTCCGTAAAAAAGGAGCAATCCTTCTCTATCACGATCCTTATATTCCCAAACTGCCAAAATTCCGAAAATACCATTTTAAATTAGCCTCCTCTCCTCTTACCGAATCCTTGCTTCGACAGGTCGATGCCGTCCTGGTGGTCACTGACCACACCCCCATCAACTACCCATGGGTAGTCAAGCATGCTCCCCTTATTATCGATACCCGGAATGTCACAAAGGACTTAAAACAGTGGAGTGATAAGATTGTGAAGGCTTAATTATCAATCTAAGATCTCAAACGCTCCAAGCCCCATGAGAAGAGAAATTTTTCATAAATTCTAATAAAATACTCACCTTTAGCCCATCCCAGATTCTTTGACGAAATCCTCCACCAGCTCCTTCAATCCGTACTTTAGGGACCAGCCCCATTCATGGCGTGCATTCGTATCATCGAGTTGTTTCGGAATGCTCTGAAGAACCTCCATGGCCTTGGGGTCAGGTTTGAATGTAATTGAAACTTTAGGAAAATGTTTTCTAATCTCTTCTAAAAGATCTCTTCCAGTTGGAGAAGGAGTAATCTGGCCTACGCAATAAACTCTTGTTTTAATCTTATCCTCTTCGGCCTCAAAGAGCTCTATAAGACATTGGATTGCGTCCTTTAGGTACATAATTGGGATGGAAGTTTCAGGAGTAACCCAGGCTTCAAAGGGAATTCCTCTCGTTGCGCTTTCTATCATCTTAGGGATATACTGACCATAACCCTCTGATTTAACGCCAGGGCCAACCAGTTGAGGAAAACGAACCCCTCGAAAATCAATTCCAAATCTTCGATGGTAATAAAGTCCAAGTAGCTCTCCAAAAACTTTCGTAACTCCATACATGATTTGTGGTCTTTGAAGAGTATAATCACTTACAAATCCATTTTGGACAGGACCGTAAGCCCCCATGGAACTTGTGAAAACAATCTTGTTTACACCGAACAATCTTGATGCCTCCAAAACATGATAAATTCCTAATCCATTGACTTGAATCGCAGCCCAAGGGTTCGCTTCACATTGAGCCGAAAGCATTGAAGCCAAATGAAAGACATGTTCAATTTTATTCTGTTGGACCACATTGCAAACCTCTGCCCAATTAGAAATATTCCCTCTTACAAATGTTAGTGTTTCACTTCTACTCATCTGTTCTGGTTGAGGAACTATGTCAAAAATAACCACCTTATGATTTTTCTGTAGAAGTATTTTTGAAAGTTCTCTGCCGATAAATCCACATCCTCCTGTGATTAAAACCGCCATTGAAGTCTCCTTATTGAGAAAGTATTTTTAAGAGATAAAGCAGTTTCTTATCTCTCTCTTTAATTTGTCTTGGTAAGGTTAAAGGTTCTTCCCCTTCGTACTGAAAGAACCCTTTCCTTGTCTTTAGGCCTAATTCCCCTCGTTCCACCTTTTCTCTGAGGATGGTTTGAATATCCACTGAACGATCAATTAAAGGGTAAAGGAACTTCATCCCTTTATAAATAAGATCGAGACCACCCATATCCATGGTTTCCAATGGACCAATTGCTGCTAATCGCAACCCAAAACTTCCTTTAACTCCCTTGTCGATATCTTCAGGAGTTGCAACACCCAATTCCAGAAGAGAAAGAATCTCTCGATACATTGCGGTTTGTATTCTATTAATTAAGAAACCAGGAATTTCTTTTCTAAGGCGAATGGGATTTTTACCAATCTTTTTTAAAAGATTCAATGCTGTTTCTATGACTTCAGTAGAGGTCTTTTCTCCAGGCACGACCTCTACTGTAGGGATAATATAGGGGGGATTAAACCAGTGGGTAACTATCAATCTTTCTTTCCTTTCTACATTCTTTCCTATTTCAGAAATAGGAAGGGTTGAGGTGTTGCTGGCTAAAATAGCTTCTTTAATACAATATCTATCTAATGCTTCAAAAAGATCAATTTTCAAGGTTAAATCTTCTGGGGCCGCTTCAATGACAAATTGGGCTTTTTTCACAGCTTCTTGAAGATCAGTTGTAGTATTAATTTGTGAAAGGATTTTTTCAATGTGTCCATTTTTCTCAAGTCCTAACTCTACAAATGTTTCAAGATTATTTCGAATCTTTGATAAAGCCTTTTCAAGGATTGAGTTATTAATATCATATAAGGTCACAGGATAGGCCTTTTGGGCAAAAGACTGTGCAATTCCATGTCCCATGAGGCCGGCCCCTATCACAGCAACTTGCCTAATCTCACTCAACTCTTCAGTTCCCTTAGATAGAAATGAAGTTTTTAATATCTTAAAAATCTTTCTTTAAGTTCTTTGAAAACTCCTTTTCTGAAGGTCATCACAGAAACTACAAATAATAAACCCAAGAATGAAGGCCAAATATTTGTTTGCGTCGTTAATAGGTCTTTTAAATATATTAGTCCCATGGCTCCCATGATGGGTCCATATAAAGTACCCATTCCCCCGATCAAAGTCATCAGAACCACATCACCCGAAATATCTAAGCCCAATGAAAAGAGGGGAACGAAATTTTGTAGGATTGCATAAAGACCTCCAGCTAAACTTGCGAAGAAAGCTGAAATTACGAAGGATATGAGTTTATATTGAATTGGGTTATAGCCAATACTTCTTGCCCTCTCTTCATTCTCTCTAAGACACTGTAAGACTTTTCCAAAGGGAGATTTAATAATTCGAATTGCAAGGAAAATCGAAAGAATAAAAAAGAATAGAACGAAATAATAAAAGACAACTTCTGAACGTAGATCGATGAAGCCTAAGGGAGGCCTAGGTACACCGTGAAGGCCGTCATCTCCTCCTGTCAGTGACCTCCATTTGAAGGCAATAAAATAAATCATCTGGGCAAATGCTAAGGTCACCATGGCAAAATATATTCCTCGTCGGCGGATAGAAAGATACCCTATAGGAAAAGCCACTAAAATGCTAATTATTACTCCTATCGAAATAGCAAGAGGTATCGGGATCGTTAAATGAATAAGTGTAAGACCTGTCCCATAAGCTCCAAGACCAAAAAAGGCGGCGTGTCCAAAGGACAATAGACCCGTGTAACCAAAGGCAATATCATACCCCATTGCAAATATAGCAAAGATCAACATCTGGCTTGCGAGAGCCTTATAAGGGGTCAAGAAGGGAAGAAGTAGTAGAAACAGGGCTCCTAAGGGGATAAGCCCAATTAAATATTTACGATTAACCTTCATAAAATCCATATCATTTACTCAAAAAATGCTGCTCGCCCCATCAACCCTCTGGGTCTCACTATAAGCACAATGGCCATAAAAATATAAATAAGAGTTGTTGACATTGGAGGCCAGAAAATGATGCCAAGCGTTACTAACTCTCCCAAAATTAATCCAGAAATGATCGAACCTCCAATGCTTCCCATCCCACCAACAATAACGACCACAAATGTCTCTGTCAGAAAATTGGTTCCCATCAATGGGGAAACGTCTTGGATCGGCGCTGCCAAGATCCCTGCAATTCCCGCCAATGCTGCACCTATACCAAACACAAGCGTAAATATTATAGAAATATTAATTCCTAAGGCGTCTGCCGTTTCGCTGTCGTCTGTCCCTGCCCTAATAATCGCTCCCAGTTTGGTCTTCCCTATAAAAAGCCATACTCCAAATGCTAAAAAACATGTAACTAAAATGATAAACAGGCGGTATTTTGGATAAATGATAAATCCCAAATTGATTGCCCCATCTAAAAATTCGGGTATATTGAAAGGTTCCCCCTCGGGGCCAAAAATGTTTTTGATTGTGTCTTGGATAAAAAACATGATTCCGAAGGTAAGTAACAGATTATAGAAATGGGGGAGTCTATATAATTTGCTAATAAGAAATTTCTCTAATAAGATACCGATTATCCCTACTATAATGGGGGTCAGAAAGAAAGCAATGAGAAAATGCAGATTTAATAGCGTTACAAGAGTATAGGCCGTATAAGCTCCAAGCATGTATAGGGCACCATGTGCAAAATTGACAACCCCTAATGTTCCGAAGATAACGGTAAGTCCCAATGATAATAGAATATAGATTGACCCCAGGATAAGGCCATTGAAGAGTTGTATTAAAATGAAATGATAGTCCATCATAAATTCTTCGTTGATAAGAACGAACCCTCTTTGTTAAATTATATTGGGGGGTAAAGTGGGCTATTCTTTACCCCCGCACAAAATTAAAATCCAATCAATTTGCACCCAAATTGGCCCGGCGGACCATAGGCATCTTCTGCAGGCACGGTCCCTACAATCTCAAAAAAGTCATCTTTTTCTTTAACCTCTTCGGCTCGTTTTACTCTTAGCAGATATGCCTTTGCAATCTGCATATGGTCCTCAGGTCTAATATATCCTGGATTGGCAAACATGTCTCTAAAGGTGTGTCCTTCCAATGCTTTTATGACCGCCTCAGGATTTGTTGTCCCGGCTCTTTTGACAGCTTCTAGATATTGCCAAGTTGCGCTATAAACTGCAGCCGCCATGAAATGAGGCCGTTCACCATACCTTTTCAAATATTTATCAGCATACTCTCTCGCTCCTGGATTATCCACTTTCCAATACCATGATCCAGCCACATAGTTGCCAGTAAAGATATCTATTCCCGCCCCTCTTATATTTGGTTCAAACAACAATGCATGGACGATTTTCGCCTTCTTTTTAAGCCCATATTGTGCCGCAGCCTTGGTAGAATTAATTGTATCCGGACCGACATTAAGGAGAACTAAAACATCAGGATCTGCCTTCATGGCCTTTAAAATATACGGGCTATAATCACCTGTTTGTAAAGCCACCATGTCATTCCCTATATGAATTCCACCTTTCTTTTTTAATGCAGCTGTAAAATGTTTTAGCAAATCGTGGCCCCAAGCATAGTCTGAGGTAATTGTATACCACTTTTTCCCTAAATGTTCTGCTCCCCAAAGGCCCACTGTAGTGGCAAGCATATAGTCATTATAGTTCCATTTGATCACATATCTGTTACAATGTTTCCCAATAAGATCAGTAGTGCCTGCTGAAGTTGAAATGAAAGGTTTCTTATGTATTAGGGCCTGTTGAGCAACTGCTAACGCACAGGCACTGTTGGGAACAGCGATAATGACATCAACATTTTCTTTTTCATACAGCTCCTTCGCCTTTTCGTTTGCAATTCCTGGGTTGTAAGCATGATCCCTCTTTATTAGTTCAATCTTCTTCCCTAAAACTGAACCGTAATCCTCTACGGCCATCTCGGCAGACCAAGCCTCACCATTACCAATGGTTGCAAGTGGTCCAGAGAGCACACTCACAACCCCTACTTTCACAGTATCTGCTGCTTTTGCTGAACAGACCCACCAAGATAGAAGCCCCATTACTAAAAAAGTAACAACCAAAAATCTTTTACTCATAGCACACCTCCTGTTAGGATGACCACTTTATGTGATCTTGGTTAAAGGTTGTTGCCTACCTCTTATATAGAGCCCCCCTTCCTTATATAGATTTGAATCTCACCTCCTTTCGGTGTCATATTTACATCTGAATTTAGCATCAAATTCCAAGATATCTTTTATGAATCTCTTTGTCCTCCTTGAATTTTTCATTGATTTCCGAATAAACAATCTTTCCTCCATAGAGGACATGGTGCTTGTCTGCGAGTTCCATTGTAAACCTGATATTTTGTTCAATAAGAAGAATGGTAATACCGTCATTTTTAATCTCTTTAATAATTTCCCCGATACTTCTTATGAGGAGAGGTGCCAGTCCCTCTGTGGGCTCATCTAATAAAATCAAATCCATTTGGGCCCTTAATATTCTGGCAATTGCTAACATCTGTTGCTCCCCACCGCTAAGTTGGGATCCTCTATGATCCACTCGAGCCTTAAGGGCAGGGAATAAGCTGAATATTTTTTCAAGACTCCAACCTTCTTTACCCCTCCCCCACAACGGTAACATGAGGTTTTCCAGAACGGTAAGACTTTGAAAAATCCTTCTATCCTCTGGAACATAACCTACTCCCCTCTTGGCAATCTCGTGGGGGGGGAGGCCAACAATATTCTTCCCCTTGAATGTAATCGTCCCAGAAGAAGGAGTAAGTATACCCATAATTGTCTTAACAGTGGTTGTCTTACCAGCTCCATTTCTTCCCAAGAGCGTTACTAATTCGCCTCTTTCAATATTGAAAGATAAACCTCTTAAAATTGGGGTTTCCCCATAATGAGTATCGACTCCATTTAATTTTAACAAATCTAATATCCCCCCAAATAGGCCTCTTGAACCTTTTCATTCTTTTTGATCTCTTCTGGGCTTCCCTGTGCGATAACAAGGCCTTGATTCATAACAGTAATTATGTCCGAAATGGAAATCACTAAATCAATATTATGATCGATCAAAACAACTGTAATATTCTTTGATATCTTCTGAATCAATTCCATCATCCATTGAAGATCACCAGGTGGGAGGCCAGACATTGGTTCATCGAGGAGAATCACTTCAGGATCTGTTGCTAAAGCAATGCCAATGTCGAGGATACGTTTCTCTCCATAGGGTAAATTTCTTGACAAAACCTCTTTTTTCTCTATAAGACCTATGAATTCGAGAATCTCATTGGCTTTCTCATTCGCCTCTTTTAGCTTCTTGAAGTCTATGAGTAAATTGTTTGAGAATTTATCCCGAGACTGTGCAGCCACTCTAACGTTCTCATAAACAGATAAGGCGGGGAAAATACTGGTTATCTGAAAGGAACGGGCAATTCCTTTTGTGGAAATTATATGAGGTGCCAGTCCATTTATGTTTTCTCCTTTAAAGAAAACTTCTCCATGGGTTGGTTTAATAAAGCCTGTCAACATATTGAACAGGGTTGTCTTCCCGGCTCCATTTGGCCCAATGATGGAATGGATTTGTCCTGGGGATACTTTGAGGTTTACTTTCCAAACAGCTCTCAGCCCGTCAAAATCCTTTGTAAGATCCCTGGTTTCTATAATAGGTTGAACTTCCATAAGAAACTTAAACTCCAGATTTAGGGGGAAGATTTAAAATTCTCCTCGCCTCCTCCGGTGTTGCAATTTCTCGATCCAGTTCCTTTGCTAAACGGACGACCTTTTCCACCAACTCAGCATTACTCTTGGCTCTTTTACCTTTTGAAAGATAAATATTGTCTTCAAATCCGACTCGAACGTGGCCACCCATCAAGATTGCAACGGTCGCCATTCTAAATTCATCTAACCCAATCGCACAAACCGACCAGGGACTTTCTGAAGGGATGGCCCTAATCATATGAATTAAATTATCTATAGTTGCAGGAATGCAACCTAATACTCCCAAAACAAATTGAAAATATATTGGCTTTTCAATATAACCCATCTCCCCTAAAACTTTAGCATTATGGATCATTCCGATATCGTAGCATTCGAGCTCAGGTTTAACACCACAAGCCTTCATGGTCTCTGCCACATAAACCATGTCTGGAAAACTATGGACCATTACAAACTTTAAAAGGAATTCCTTTTTTGTTTGGCTATAAATATCAATCACAGGTGAGCCAGCATTAAAAGAGGCTAAATCAGGCTTTGCTATAGGGTTCTTGCATAATTCAGGAATGACCGAAATTCTCCCCTTCACACTTTCTTCGTATATCTCCTTATACAACCAATCTCCATCTACCCGTCTACCTGAGCCTCCTGTAGATACATTAATTATGATGTCACATTGTTCCCGAATAGGGATGATGGCTTCTTCGAACCATTTCGCCTTATGTTCTCCTTTCCCTGTTTCAGGATTTCTTGCATGAATATGAACAACAGATGCACCAGCATCATAAGCCTCTAATGTAGCCTTAACTTGCTCTTTTGGAGTCTTCGGAAGATAAGGGTTATCTTCCGGAGAAGCGCCTCCTGTTATAGCAGCTGTAATGATAAGTTTTTCCATAAGGGGCCTCCAAAAAGTTTATTATTATTAAACAAAGATTTTAAAAAAATTATGACCGTCTATAGTTATAAATGACGCAAAGCATCTTAACTTTCTTACCTCCTAAGGCTTGCCCTGAATGTTCAATTCCCGAGTCGAAATAAATACTGTCCCCCGGATTCAAAATATATTTCTCCCCACCGAAATTAAATTCTAAATTCCCCTCTAAAATGAATAGAAATTCCTCCCCATCATGTTTGAAACTTCCTCTGCCGTTGGAATCGACAGTAATCAAATAGGGTTCCATATTCTTACCGGCTTTTTTATAGGCCAACGACTCATATCCATATCCCCGCCGAAGACCTCCAGGTTCAACCTTTTTTCTTTCACCAGGTTTTACAACTGTAATTTTTGCATCCACCTGCTCATCTTTGCTATCAACAAAAAAATAAGTAATATCAACCCCTAAGGCGTAGGCAATCTTATCGAGAGTTGAAAAAGGTGGAGTCTTATTAGAATTCTCAATTTGGGATAGATAACCTTTTGTTAGACTTGTCATCTTTGCAAGTTGATCCAAGGTAATGCCCTTACTTTTTCGAAGGGACTTAATTTTTAATATAACTTCCCTTTCATTAAGGCGGGCCATAAATTGTTTATTATGTATACCATTACTAAACTTTTGTCAAGAAAATTTTTGGCAGCCTTTCCCCCTTATGGGCAGAAAGTAGAAATTTTATGAGAACAGTTATCCTCTGGCAAGCAAAACTGGATGTCCTAAAATACTTCATCCTGTTTCTAAACAACTCTCTAACATTAAAAAGAGGTGTTTCGCCAGAAGTGGTAAAGGTAGAGCTGGGCGTAACCTGCATAAGGGCTAAAGTAGGAAGAGGCAAACTCCTCCATCACCTTCTCCCCAAGCTTTTTCCCATTGAAGTAGGTTTTTTTGAGTCCTTTTTTGATCCATGTATCCATGGGGAAAGCCTCCAAAAAATCCAGGGAATAGAGAAGGACACAATCAGCAATCTTTTTCCCCACTCCTGTAAGCCTCATAAGGCTTCTCCTCGCCTCCTGATAGGAAAGCCTTTTTAAAGCGAGGAGTCTATCTCGGTCAATGGATTTTCCTGCCTCTATAAGATAGTTTTTCCTAAACCCCGCCCCGATGAATTCGAGAAGGCGACATTCCATTAAGTTAATGGGTTCTGGGAATTCATAACCAATAACGTTTCCAAAAGAGAGCTTCTTCCCAGAGGTTTGACAGAGGAGTTCAATGATGAGGCGGATATGAGAAATGTTTTTGGCCGAGGAACAGAGGAAAGAGATTAGACATTCCCATGGATCCTGACGAATCAATCTCATTCCTGAATATCTAACAATGGCCTGGTGAATGATGGGATCGCGGTCTATCTTTTTAAGAATGTAGGAAAGGTCATCTTCCAATCTTAAAAACTGAGAGAGAAATTCTCTTTTGCAACCCTCGTAGAAGAGGAGGTCACCCTTCTGCCTAAGAATAAAGAGTCGACCATGGGAGTGAATTAGGTAGGAGTCTTCCACCTTTGTAAATCTAAAGAATTGTCCTGATTCTAAGGTATCCCTGAGTGAAAAGGGCTTAAGCCTTATAGAACCCTTCATTCTTTCTTTTCTTCAGGAGGACGAATGACCGCGAGGGTATAGGCATCCAAACGAAAGTATTTTTTGGCCACACGATCGACATCCTCCTTTTTAACCTTCTGAATTTCCTGGGCATAATGCTCATAATGGTCAAACCCAATCCCATAGAGTTCATCGAGGGAGATGAGGTTGGCTTGGGCCCCATTGGTTTGAAGTCCTATCTCAAAGTTTCCGATGAGGTATCTCTTCGCCCTTTCGATTTCTTCCTCAGTAAGTCCCTCCTCTTTTACCTTTCTTAATTCTCGGAGAACGCCTTCAATTGCTCGGTCGAGTTTATTTGGATGGGTCCCCATATAGACGGCGATGTAACCTGGATCCAGATTGGGGGTTGCGGTAAAGCCTAAGGCATACGCCAGACTCTCCCGGTCCCTGAGTTCGAAGAAGAGCCTCCCTCCCTGCCCTGAAAGGGCCGCATCGAGAACCTCTAAGGCATAACGGTCCTTATCTTTAAAACTCAATCCAGGAAATCCCAAAACAAAATGGGCTTGTTCCTTCTTTTTAAACACCTCTTTCTTTTTAACCTCTTTTGGGAAAGAGTCTATTGAAATGTGGGGCATCGCAATTCCTTTTTTAGGAAGGTCTCCAAACTCTTTTTTGGCATAAGAAAGAACCTGGCTTAACGTGACATCCCCTACAATGGTTAAGACCATGTTTTCAGGGACGACGATCTTTTGATAATACTCCTTTAAGTCCTCCTGAGTTATTTTCTGAATGGATTCTTCTGTCCCAAGGGGTTCCATCCGGTAAGGATGCTTCTCGTAAAGAGTATTCCGAAAAAGTTTAAACACCATTCGACTCAGATCGTCCTCCTGTTGGCGGATGGAGGCGAGGAGAAGACGTCTTCTCTTCTCCATTTCTTCTTTGTCAAAAGAAGGGTTTTTAAGAACCTCAGCAAAGAGGGAAAAGGCCTCTTCAAAATGTTGGCTAAGGAAGGTAAAGGTCAAGCCAAAACTATTATAGCCCGAGAATCCATTGAGGCTTCCTCCCATTCTCTCTACCTTTTTGGCAATCTCAAGACTGCTCTGTCGGGAGGTGCCTTTTGTAATCATCGTGGCCATAAATCTATTCATCCCATTCTTCTCCTCACTCTCGAACCGAACCCCTCCTAAGAAGGAGGCCTGAAGGGTTACGATTGGGAGATGTCGGTTTTCTTTGACCAGAATACGAACGCCATTATCGAACACGACTCGATGGACCTTTGACTCCTCCTTCTTTTTCGCTAAGGGTTCAACCCTTCTTCTTTCAGCAATCTCTTTAAGACGATGACTTTTAAAACCCTCCTCCCTTTCACGAGGCACAAGAAGACTGATCACCATTCGGGAAGGATCAAGATATTTTTGAACCACTCGTTTTAAGTCCTCGCTCTGGAGGAGATCGATTTTCCTTAAATACTCTTTTTCAAACTCAAGCCCTCCAGCGATACTCTCATAATATCCTAACTTTCTGGCCTGTCCCTGGACGGTCTGACGATCGTAGATGAGGCTGCTTTCAATATTGAGTTTGACCCGATGGAGTTCTTCTGAGGTGACCCCCTCCCTTTGCAAACGGTTGATTTCTTCGAGGATCGCTCTGACAGCCTCCTCCACCTTCTCCGGAGCGAGTGTGGCATCAATGAAGAATCCTCCAGGGTCCTTTGGGGTGTAAGAGGAGGCCGAAATGGAATGGACCAATCCTTTTTCCAATTTCACCTTCTGAACCAGACGGGAGGCTTCTCCACCTCCAAGGATATGGGAGAGGGCATCCAGAGCAGGGGTGTCTTCATGAAGAATCGGGGTTGCTGGAAAGACGAGTTGTAGGTAGGTCTCCTTAAAATTCCCTGAGGAGACCCAAACCCTTACGGATTCAAGGTTGGATTCCCTCGGCCTTTTTGGGAATTCTCCTTTTCGAGATGAAAATCCTCGGAAGGCCTCCCTGACTCGTTCCTCCATTTCCCGGAGGTCAAAGTCTCCTGTAGCTACAAAGAGGGTTCGTTCCGGAATATACCAACGTTTAAAAAAGGAAAGCATTTGATCGCGGGTGATCGAACGAACCGTTTTCTCATACCCAATAATGGGTCTCCGATAAGGATGGGTTTGAAAAAGGGTGGCCATGGTCTGTTTGAAGAGCCTCCGATCAGGATCGTCTTCGCCCATTCGAATCTCTTCCAGGATTACCTCCCTTTCCCTTTCCAATTCTTGGGGATCGAAAGTAGAGTTCTGAATGGCATCGCTCAAAATATCAAGGGCAACCCCTGCATATCGACTGGCAATCGTAATGTAAAATACGGTTTGATCATAAGAGGTATAGGCATTGATATAGCCCCCCAGGGATTCAATCTCCCTGGCCATCTCCCTAACCTTTCGCTTCTCGGTCCCCTTAAAGATCATATGCTCAATGAAATGGCACATCCCTGCTTCTTCGTCTCTTTCATCTGCACTCCCCACATTGACCCACACCTGGAGCGAGACAACAGGGGCAGACCGATTTACTTGAAGGATGACCCGCATCCCATTCTCCATTGAAAATCTCTGAAGTCTCTCCTGGGAAAAAGAGAATTGAACCTCCCAAAGGATGAGGGAGATCAACACAAGAGAGAGGGCTAAGAAAAGGCGATAACGCTTCATCAAGTTTCCTCCTTTAATTTTTCGTGCCTTTGGCATAAAGGTTCTCGTTTCCACCCGTAAGGGGTGGGTAATTTTGCCTTGCTTTTTATAAAATTATAAGGGAGAGACGAAAGAAAACAAAGGGTGAATGTTGAAGAGGTGGATAGCTCCCTTCCCCCTACGGAAGTCTCAAGAGATGGCTCCTCTTCCTGCCCTAAACGCTTTGAGGTTAAGTTCGTGGATCCGAGGGGGAAGATGATTTAGAAGATTCCTCTCCCAGACCTCCTCTGGGATATCGAAGAATTTCGAAAAGGCCCCCAGGATAACCACATTGGTAGCCCTCGGGTCTCCGCATTGAATGGCCAGACCTAAACCATCAATGGGATAAACCCTCCCATTAAAAAATTTCTTAAAGACCCCCACTATATTTTCTGGGTACTTCATCTTTCCAAGGTTAACCGCAGGGGGAAAGATCTCTTGAAGATTGAGAAGGGCCTTTCCATCCTTCTTGAGCCAGTTGATATATCGTAACCCTTCGAGAAGCTCTAAGGATACCAGATAATCGACCTCTCCAAATTTGATAAGTGGAGAATAGACCTTCTTTCCGAATCGGAAATGGGTCGTCACATCTCCTCCCCGTTGGGCCATTCCATGAACCTCGCTCTTCTTGACATCATACCCAATCTCATGAAAGACTGAACAGAGGACATCACTTGCCAGGATGGTCCCCTGCCCCCCTACTCCCGAAAGCATCACATTGGTTACTCGTGCTTCCATTCTCTTTCCTCCTTTAAGCCTTACCGGGAATGATCGCTTCAAACTTACAAATCTGGCTACAGAGACCGCAACCTGGACATTGAAGTCGGTTGATCTGAACCACACCCTTTCTTTTATGGCCATCCTGGGTCATCGCCTCTTCTCCGGAAACCTCTCTCCAACTGATGGCCGGACAACCTGCCTCAAGACAAAGCCCACATCCTCTGCATTTTTCTGTTAACACCATATAGAAAGGATGCTCAAATTTTCTTTTGGCTCTTCGGTGAAGCATACAGGGGGAGTTAATCGTTATAATTACTGAAGGCTCATCTCGCTCCACCTCCTCTTTAATCACCTCGATTGTTTCTTGAAGATTATAGGGATCTACCTTGCGGATATGTTTCACTCCCAAAGCCCTCGCCAATTCTTCGTAGTCAATTTGATGGGTGGGCTCACCCGTTACCGTAAACCCCGTGCCAGGATGTTCTTGAAGTCCGGTCATCCCAGTCGTCTGATTGTCAAGGATGATCGTGGTCGAGTTTCCTTTGTTATAAACAATATCCATCAAGGGAGGAATTCCTGCATGGAGAAAGGTAGAATCTCCAATCACTGCACAGCATTTTCCAAGCCCCTCCTTTCCAAGGGCCTTCATCGCTCCGAAGGCTCCCCCAACGCCAGCGCCCATACAGATTGTCGCATGGATAGCATTGAGGGGTGGGGCAGTGGCCAAGGTATAACAGCCAATATCTCCAAAAGTGAAAAGACCTAATTTCTTAATCGCATAAAAGAGGGCCCGGTGGGAACATCCGGAACAGAGATTGGGAGGCCTCGCTGGAAGGTCTCCTGTATTGACCCTCTCCTTGGGAGGTCGGTATCTTTTCCCTTTGAAAGCCTTTTCAACCACTTCAGGGGAAAGTTCATAATATTTAGGAATTACATCCTTTCCATGGAAGACTTTAATTCCCATGGCTCTGATCTCAGTTTCTAAGAAGGGATCGAGTTCTTCCACAATGATGACCTTTTTGACTTTCTGGGAGAATTCAGAGATGATCTTCCTGGGAAGGGGCCACACCATCCCTAACTTCAGGTAAGAATATTCAGGAAAGACCTCTTTGGTATAGTTATAGCAGACTCCACTGGTAATCACTCCAATCCTTGGATCATTCATCTCGATCAGATTATATTTGAATTCATTGGCGAACTCTTCCAGTCTCTTCATCCTTTCCTCTACAACCTTTCGCCTTATCCTCACATAGATGGGAACCATGGTATACTTAGGAGCCTCCTTCTTTTCCAGCCCAAGAGGGATGGGCGATTCTCTCCGATCTTCAAACAGAACTGGCGAGAAGGAATGGGCCACTCGAGTTTCTGTCCTCACCAGGATGGGGGTATCAAACTGTTCGCTTAGTTCAAAGGCCAGTTTTGTAAAATCTTTACATTCCTGAGAGTCGCAGGGCTCGAGCATGGGAACCTTCCCAAATCTGGCCCAGTGACGGCTATCCTGTTCGTTTTGAGAACTGTGGGAATAAGGGTCATCGGCAACGATGATGACCAGCCCTCCTTTTACCCCGGTGTAGGAAACGGTCATAAAAGGATCCGAAGCCACATTGAGCCCCACATGTTTCATGGAGGCCATAGCTCTTGCGCCAGCAAAAGAGGCTCCAATGGCGATCTCCAGTGCTACCTTTTCGTTTGGAGACCACTCAGTTAAAATATGTTCTCTATATTCCTGGGAGAGAGTTGCAAGAATCTCACTGCTTGGCGTTCCAGGGTAGGCAGAGGCTACTTTTACTCCTGCCTCATAGGCTCCCCTTGCAATCGCCTCATTTCCACTTAAAATTTTTTTCATAATTCACCTCATTTTTTAAAGTTTTAAAATCATAGTTTGTTAATTTTGTCACAAATATAAATTAAATAAAGATTTTGTCAAGGAAAAGTTTTGAGCCCTTTGAAAAGCTCACCAATAGTCTGGGAGGGTGGGTTCCCAAAAAATCCTTTTTAATACTTTTTCAGAGATCTCGTTTTAATCGTTCAGAAAAAATTTATTCTAAATGTTGGGTTCAACTGCATTGGAAAAATCTTCCTCAATCACTTTTCAAGCAATGAAATTTTTCTCAGGACAAGAGGGGTCAGATTAGATTTCTCCGATGATTTTAAGAAAGACCGATAACTGTCGACCGCCTCTTTTTTCCGACCCAATTTTTCATAACAACGCCCTGCATTAAAATAGGCAAACGAAAATGGAGCCCCCTGGCCTGCCTCAAGAACCTTCTGGTATGCCTCTAATGCCCTTTCAAATTCCTTTTTCCCTTCAAAGGAATAACCCAATCCTTCCCAGGCAAAGAGTTTAAAAAGCCTCTCCCCTTTCCATTTTTCTAAAAAGGTTTGATAGGCCTTTATGGCTTCATCGAACTGTCCCAAATGGAGATAAAGATGGCCTTGGTAAAGATGTGAGAGTCTCCCTGAGGAAGTATTTGGGAACTTGGTTGAGACCTCATCGAATAATTCTAAGAGGTATTTGAACTTTGATGGTTCAACCTCCCTGTAGGGAGAAATAGCAACCTGGTAGACCTCTACTGCGGGGGTAAACTTCAGATAGGCCTCTTTCTCTTTTTTTCTCTCCCACCCTCGATAGGTAAGGATAAAGGAAATTAGGAAAAGGAGGATCGCCCCACCCACCATCATCTGCTTTCGATGTTTTGTAAAGAAGAGAAATGCCCTTTGGGTGGTCGTAATAAATTCGTCCGGTTCTTTTAGTTTCTTTTTGGGTATCTTCTTCCCCTTAACCATCTGCAACTCCCCCTCATTTTTATTTCCAAAAGATTCTTCGGAATCCTTTTTTAAGGCTCGACGCCCTGCCTTAAAACCCTCTTATCTCCCAAACGAAGGGTCACTTTGATTTGATCAAAATATTCAATTAATGGAATGAGATACTTTCTTGAGGCTTTGGCCATCTCCTTAAATTGTTGGGTGGTGATCTCGTGGTTTTCCTTCAAGAAGGCAACCAATTCTTGCCTCAGACGTTCGAAGGGAATTTGGTGAATATATATCCCTGATTTGATCTTAACCAATTTTCCTTCGTGGGTCAGGTGCTCCAGCACCTGATGGATCACCTCCTCTTTTTCAGATAGCCCTTCGGCCAACTCCTTAGGCGAAGGGGGTTGAAGATGACCTTTCAAGATGGCCTCTTCAACCTGCTTCATCCTCCCCTTCTCATCCACAGAGGAAATCCGATGTTCAGAGAGCCGGATTTTTTCTCTCTCCAGGACAATCTCTTTCGATTGAATCATCCCATTGAGAAGGATTTGGAAAAGTTTAACATCGACGTCCATGGGAAGTTTGGTCCTCAATTCTTCTTTAGACAATCCAGGCTTCATTGGAAATCGACGATGAAAATCAAGTAATTGGGTTAATACCTCCTCTTTAAGTTTTTGATAAGGTTTAAGGTCTATGACCTTTCCTTTTTCTGGATCAATGAGCAGAATCTCTCCGGATTGAATCATCCCCTTGAGATGTTGTTCCATCTCCTTGGGTGGGATAGGAACACGGTTCAACAGGTCCCTAAAAGTAATCCCTCCACTTCCTGAACGGAGGATGTGGCGCCGAAGAACTTCCACTCTCTCTCCATTTTTAAAAAGGTTTAATTCTTCGATGACGGTTGGAGTAAAGCGTCGATGTCTCTCCGGATGGGTGTCTAAGACCACGCCTCCCCCCTGGGTCTGGATCGTTCCAGACCCTCTTATCACAAAACGGTCCTGGGGTAACGCAACCACAGGCCGATCCAACCGAATTTGAGCATAACCCTTTTCTCCTGGCTTTAACTCCTCTCGATTGAGCAGGAAGACTGTTGCGGTGGTTAAATTTGTCCCGATATGAAATCTCAGTTTGGTGCGGTTTCTCAGGGGTCTGGGTGAACTGGGTAAATATTCGAGGTAAACATCAAGAACTTGAGTTGGAATAAAGGTCTGGGGATAAACGAGAACATCTCCGCGCTGGATCGAAGAGGCCTCTATCCCTTGGAGGTTTACTGCGGTCCTTTGCCCAGCAAAGGCTCTCTCCACTGGAGTATTGTAGACCTGGAGACCTCGAACTTTCCCTTCCTGGCCAGAGGGAAGGATGGTGATGGTTTCACCCAAAGATAGAGACCCTGAAACCATGGTGCCTGTCACCACCGTCCCAAACCCTTTCATAATAAAGACTCGATCAATGGGTAAACGAAACAGTCCGTCCGAAGGTCTCTCCTCCACTTCAAGAGAAAGACGATCGAGTGTAGAGAGGAGTTCCGGAATCCCCTCCCCTGTGATTGAGGAGACAGAAAGGATCGGGGCTCCCTTTAAAAAGGTATCTTTAATGACGTCTGTCACCTCTTCTCTCACCAAGTCCAATAGTTCTCGATCAACCAGGTCAATCTTTGTCAAAACCACCAATCCCTTTTTAACCCTGAGAAGATTGCAAATATCTAAGTGCTCCCTGGTCTGTGGCATTACCCCTTCATCCGAAGCAATGATTAATGCCACCAAGTCAATCCCCCAGACTCCTGCCACCATGTGCTTTACAAACTTTTCATGTCCGGGCACATCGATGATTCCCAATCTCATCCCGCTGGGAAGGTCCAGAAAGGTAAACCCTAATTCAATCGTAATCCCCCTTTCTTTCTCCTCCTTTAATCGGTCCGTGTCTACCCCTGTGAGGGCTTTCACCAAGGCAGTCTTCCCATGATCGATATGCCCTGCAGTTCCTAAGATCACATGTTTCATTGTTTTTTCTTCTCTGAGAATTTATATTTCTAAAACGATAACAAAATCATCTTATTCTTTCAACTTTATCTTCCTTTGAGGTTAATTAGAGATTCATTCCCTATTGATTGGCCCCTCAGCCTACCCATCCTTTCTCATCATGATTTTGTCTATCATTTTAGGAGGCTAATCAGTCTAAATTCGGTTAAACCTCCTATTCCCAGAGGCTAATCTCAGAAAGGATTTAAAATCAAAGGAAGGAGGTTGATTCTCCTTTCTAATGAGGGAAAATCAAGGGATAGAGGGCAATATAACCTAAATGTTTATTTCCTGTGGAAAAATATCCATAAAAAAGGTCAAGCCAATTGAGTCCTTTATTAAATAGTAAAGGACATTAAATTTAAAACAAAATTTATTAAAGATTTCAATAAGTTAATAAAATTGTGGTTGGTAGATTTTTAAACACAATATTTTGGGGCCATAGGAGGGTTTAATAAAACCGTTTGTTAAAAACCTGTGAAAAGTCTTATCTTTTTCAAAAAGAACTTTGGATTCCTTGGTATTAAGAAAGTTAAGAAGGAAGGGGGCCCCCCCTTCCTTCTTTAATGAATGATTCTTTAGGAGTCTTTAAGATTACTTTACAGCGTTCTTTAATAGATTCCCTGCCTTAAATTTTGCCACACGTGTGGCGGCAATCTTAATCTCTTTTCCTGTCTGGGGATTTCTCCCCATCCTCGCCCTCCTCTTGGCTACAGAAAATGTTCCAAATCCTGTGAGTGTTATTTTATCCCCCTTCTTCAATGCCTTGGTGACAGCGGCTGTAAAAGCATTGAGTGCTTTTTCAGCCGAGGCCTTCGAAATTTTGGCCTCCTTTCCAATCGTGGCGATCAACTCCGCCTTGGTCATTTAAATCACCTCCTTTTTACGGAATCTGTAGTAGGGTTCTTTAAAACGTCGTCAATCATAAATCAACCCCATTTTAAAAGTCAAGTTTTTATTTTGAAAGCCCTGAAAAAAATATTTTTCCCCTTCCCCCATCAGATAAACGACTCCATGATGGTGGAAAGAACTCCTTCCACCCCTTTAGGGTGCTCGGATTCTATCTTTCGAAGAATCCTTTCAACCTGCAGGTGAAGTTCGGGTTTGGAAAGATCATCCAATGAGCGATAAAATCCTGCTCTCCTTCCCAATCGAAAGTTGATTCTCTCTTCATCCGGAAGGGTTAAGTACCGATCGATCACCGCCAACATCTTCCCTTTCTCTTCAGGAAACTTCCCTTCCACCTCCTCCAGTAAGTTTAGGATATGATCGCTGACAAAGTAACTGTTGATCCCATTCAAATTTTCAATGAAAAGCCTCTCTTCCATCACGATCTCATCGTCATTTAACAGGGTAAACTCTCCTTTCTCAATCCTTTGATAAAGAGGCATGATTTTTAAAACCTTCAGAGTTCGAACCCGAATAAAATCAGGGTCGATTTGGTTGAGAACATTGGCGGTTTGAATCGCATGTTCTCTCCACCTCTCCTTCCCTCCCAACCCCAGGATCACATATTCGGAGAGTGAGATTCCGGACTCCTTCACCTTTCTCCCTGCCTCGATATGTTCCTTGGCAGTGACTCCTTTCTTCATCAATTGAAGAAGGGGATCGTCCCCGGACTCCAATCCGATATGAATCCTCGAAAGCCCGGCCCGGCGAAGTTCTTGGAGTTCCTCCACCTGCTTTTTGGAGACCGTTTTGGCCCTTGCATATGTGGTCACTCGTTCCACTGAAGGAAATGTCTTTTTTAAATATTCCAATATCTCAACCAGTGGGTCTGTTTTGAGGATCAAATTATCTCCATCCTGGAGGAAGACATTCTTCATTCCACTATAGAGCCAGAGGGCAATGTTTGAAAACCCTTCTGGATAGCGTTGAGGGTCTTGCAAAATAAGATTCACGACGGCCTCATTGATCTCCCCCGCGTACCCACTTCTCCAGGAAATCGACTTCACCTCTGAGACAATCTCCTTGACCCGGTCAATGTCCCTCTTCACCTCTTCAGGCGTGCGAAGGCTGAATCTTTCATTCTTGTAGGTATGGCAGAACTCGCAACGATTCCACGGGCAGTTTCGAGTCACCCTCAAAAGAAGGCTATAGGCCTCACTGGGAGGACGAATGGGTCCTTGTTCAAAGGCTACCCTATCCATTCAATCACCCCTGAGATCAATCTATTTTTAAAGGCGCTGAAGGTCATTGGGATCAATCTTTAAGATCCAAAAGATTTTTTGTTCGATTTGGTAGGTCAGCCTTTCCAAACGATCCATCTGTTGGAGGGCTTTTGGGTTTCCTCCATACCGTTCCCTGAGATCATCAAATCGCTCTTTTAAAGGGACAATCCGATCGTGCATCACCCTTTTATCGGCATAGTTCACGATCTCTTCTTCAGAGACAATGGAGGGATTCCCCTCCTTAATCAACCAGATGTGTTGGGCAACCACCTCTCCCACCCTTGAATATCCCATCTGTTCAAGCACCTGGCAACCTTTAAAGGCATGATCCTCCTTTGTCCTGAGGCACTCTGTCTTTGTGAGGTCATGAAGAAGAGAGGCCGCCTCGACTAATGCAAGGTCTATCTTCTGACCTTTCTTATTTAACTCCTCGGATAGAAACAGGGCCACCCGCGCCACCTTAAGGCTATGGTCTATGATGTTTTCGAGCATCCCATAATCATCCATCAATCTTAAACACTCTTCACGATCAGGAATCATATCTGGATGATTTAGACTCCTCTATTTTTTAAAAAACAACTTCTCTGTTAGGGGGGCCCTCATGGTCGATCTCTCCTTTGCCCCTAATCCCTTTATTTCCTCCCTAGGATGCCCTAAGGCCACTACCGCCATCAATTCTAATTCTTTGCTCGCTCCTAACAATTCGGCGACCTTCTCTTTATTCTTCAGGATTTCCCCCAACCAAACCCCTCCCAATCCCATGGAGTGGATGGTAAGAAGCATATTCTGAATGGAAGCCCCTATGGCCTGGACATCTTTGGTTCGGTCATAACTTCTGGAATGATCCAAAAAAACAGCAATACAAACCTGCGCTTGCTCAATGGTGGAACTGTAATGGGTAAAGGTAGAAAGTGTTTTTTTCAAAGAAGGGTCTCGAATCACTGCAAATTTCCAGGGCTGGTTATTCCTTCCAGAAGGGGCCCATAGACCTGATTCAAGGATGAGATTGACTTCCTCATCTGAAACCGGCCTTCTATCAAATTCCCGAACAGACCTCCTCGTCCGGATGCTTTCAATCACCAAATTTTCTGCCTTCATTTTTCCCTCCATTTTTTTCTCTCTCTATGTCAACCTAAATAAAAAATTGATTCTTCGTCTCTTAGGATGTTGAATAATTAAGTCTATTGGGAGAGCGAGGGAGATACTCTCTCTTGGAGAAAGATGAGTTTGATCTGAAAGGATGCTCAAAAGGTAACTTTCTTTCAAACGTCCAGCAAAAAAAATCCTAAGAACCCCATCCTTTGGGATGAAAGGGTCATCTCCAAGGTGAGAAAGGGTCACCCTCAATCTCTTTTGGGGACTAATAAAAAGATCCGTGATTGTGAGGTCAGGAAATGGAGAAGGCCTTACGGGAATACTCCTTCCCTCAATAATTTTACTCAGCCCATGGTTCGATTCATCTTGGTCCCCCACCTCTTCTCTCAGACTTAGAGTGGCCCTCACCTCTTCCCTCCCCATCCCTTCCCCAGGAGTTATATAAAGGGCCGAGCCGCCAGGTGAGAGAAAACTCTGGTCAGGAAGATCTTCAAGGGAAATTTTCCATTTTAAATTTCCTCCTAAAAAAATTAGGAGATCCCTCCTTCCAGTGGGAGCAGGCCCTTCCCCAATATTTGAAATCTTTACTCCCAACCTTCCTGATTCATCAAGAGAAAGTTCAGAAATTGTAAGAAATCTCAGCCTCCTCAGGATAAAAAATAACGCAATGGGTGAGGAATTGCAAGAGATTTTATCAAAGAGGTCCTTTTTTAACCTTGACACTCTTAAGGCAAAATTGTATTTTTTAGGGGTGAAAAAATGGATTGACCTTCGAAGCGACACCGTGACCCAACCCACTTCTGCCATGCGAAAGGCGATGGTTGAGGCAGAGGTAGGGGATGATGTCTATGGTGAAGATCCAACGGTCAATGCCCTCCAAGAGAAGGTAGCGAACCTCCTTGGAAAAGAAAGGGCTCTCTTCGTTCCCTCGGGAACCATGGCCAATCAATTGGCCATCCGATCTCAAACCCAACCTGGAGATGAGGTCATTATCGAAGCCACTTCCCATTCCTTTAATTTTGAGGGAGGAGGTGGGGCAGCCCTTTCAGGAATTCAGTTTCATTGTCTCAAAGGGGAACGCGGAATCCTTGAACCTCAACAGATTGAAGAGGCGATCCGTCCTGAGGACCATCATTATCCTGTCACCAGATTAATTTGCCTTGAAAATACTCATAACCGTGCAGGGGGCTCCATCTTCCCTTTAGAAAAGATGAGGGGGATCTACCAATTAGCCAAATCCCGAGGTCTCTGGGTTCATCTTGATGGAGCCAGGCTCTGGAATGCATCCGTTGCAACCGGGATAAAACCCGCAGTCTTTGCCCAGTATGCAGATTCTGTATCGGTCTGTCTCTCAAAGGGGTTGGGGGCTCCCGTGGGTTCTCTCATTGCAGGCTCCAAAGGATTGATTGACCGCGCCCACCGATTTCGAAAGATGTTTGGGGGTGGAATGAGGCAGGCGGGAATCATCGCAGCGGCAGGGATTTATGCTCTGGATCACCATATTGAAAGGCTTCAGGAGGATCATCAGAACGCCAAACGCCTGGCAATGGGGCTAAAAGAGATCAAAGGTGTCTCAATCAACCCTGAGGACGTGGAGACCAATATCGTTATTTTCGATATTTCCCAAACAGGAATCACGGCCTCCCAACTGGCAGAGGCGATGAAGAGAGAAGGAATCCTTATTCATCCCATTGGGAAGACTCAAGTCAGATTGGTCACTCATCTCGATGTGTCTCGAGAAGAGGTAGAGGTGGCATTAACGGCGTTTAAAAAGGTATTGAGTCATTAGAATTTGGGGATGGGTGATTATTCGAACATCGGAATCTGGGATTTGTAATTAGGTTCTTAGAGGAGGAAAAGATGTCCTGGAAACTAACGGTCATTCCCGAACGTTGTTCTGGATGTAAAATTTGTGAGTTAGTATGCTCAATTCATCGTTTTGGTGTGAACAACCCAAAAAAAAGCGCTATTCGTGTCATGGTCGTATACCCTCATCCCATCATCCGTATGCCCATCGTCTGCCGGCAATGCAAGGTCCCTAAGTGTATGGAAAATTGTCCTACAGAGGCTATTCTCAAGAAAGATGGAATTGTAGATATCGATGGAGAGAAGTGTATCTCTTGTCAGCAGTGTGTGATCTCCTGCCCATTTGGCGCGATTTTTCTCCATGAGGAGATTGACACCCCCTTTAAGTGTAACCTCTGTAACGGACAACCCCAATGTGTAGAGGCATGCCCTAAATATGCCCTCCTCTTTTTACCAGAACATGTCTTAGGTCAAGCCCAGCGGATGAGTAGTTTGTTGAAGTATGCCCATATGAAAGAAGTGGAATATGTTGAAAAGGGGGAAAGGAAAGTTCGGAGATATGCAGACATTGAAAAAGGAAAAGCGGAAGATTAAGGGCGGTTATTTCTGGAAGATCCTTTGGATAGACCTTAGCCAAGGGGAAGTCAAACCCATCGAATTCGATGAAGCCTTTGCCTCCAAATATGTGGGAGGAAGAGGGTTCGGAGCAAAACTTCTTTGGGACCATCTCCAGGGAGGAAAGCTCGACCCGCTCGAGCCAGAAAATCTTTTAGTCATCTCCCCCGGTCCTCTGGCCGGTCTCTATCTCCCCGCCTCTGGGAAAACCTCTTTTGTCTCCCTCTCCCCCCAAACCGGGATCTATGGTGATTCAAGCATGGGAGGATCCTTTGGTACAGAGCTAAGACAGGCAGGCGTAGATGCCCTTGCCATTACCGGAAAGGCCCCTACCCTCTCCTATCTCTGGATCGATAATGGAGAGGTGAAGATCATTCCAAAAGAGAAGTTGAGGGGAAAAGGGAGTCTCGAGACCGAAGGGTTGATTAAAGAGGAGATTAAGGATGATTATATCAAGGTGGCAACCATCGGTCCCGCAGGCGAAAAAATGGTGCGATTTGCCTGTGTGACCTCCGATTGGGGAAGAAATTCAGGAAGGACAGGAATGGGTGCAGTGATGGGTTCAAAAAATCTGAAAGCGATTGCTGTCCGAGGGTCTAAGGATTTGCCTGTCTATGACCTCCCAAGGCTTCGAAAGGCCTCAGAGGCCTCCTTCAAGAGCCTTAGGGAGAATAAAAACTTTACCTTCTGGCAGGAGCAAGGGTTGATGTCTGTGATTGACTATGTGAACGAAGCAGGAGTGATGCCCACCTACAATTTTAGAGAAGGGGTCTTTGAACATGCTAAAAAGGTCAATGGCTATGAGATGCTTTCGAAGTATAAGATCGGGGATTCCTCCTGCTTCGGCTGCCCGATGGCTTGTGGAAACATCTGTTTGGTGAAAGAGGGGAGATACCGAGGCACGGTAGTCGAGGGACCCGAATATGAAACCGCCTGCATGTTTGGTCCCAATGTGGGTGTCCAAAATTTTTCGGCCATTCTCAAGGCAAACCATCTCTGCGATGAACTCGGAATTGACACCATCTCTGCAGGAAATCTGATTGGGGTGTTAATGGAAGCTCAGGAAAGCGGGCTCCTTTCCGAAAAAGAACTGGATGGACTTCATCTCCGTTGGGGCGCTGAGGAAGTGATCTTAGAGATGATCCAGCGGATGGCTCACCGAAAAGGCATTGGAAACATCCTTGCAGAAGGAAGCCTTGGTCTCATGAAACAATGGCCTCAGCTTCAACCCATTATCTCCCAGGTTAAAGGGTTGGAACAATCGGCCTATGATGCCCGAATTGCTATCTCTATGGCCTTAGGATACGCCACCTCGGATATTGGAGCTCATCACACACGTGCCTGGACAATTGCCAAAGAACTGGAGATGGGAATGGATTGGCCCTTGGAAAAGAAGGCGGATCTGGTTATCTACCATCAAACCCTTCGACCCCTGTTCGATATGTTGGGGGTCTGTCGACTGCCCTGGATCGAACTCGGTTTTGACGAACATCAATATGCAGAATTCTATTCCGCTGTGACGGGTATGGAGACCACTCTCCATGAACTCCTTCAACGCTCCAAAGACCTTTACGACCTCACCCGCGCGATCAACATGAGGTTTGGCATCTCGCGAAAAGATGACTATCCCCCTGAAAGGGTCTTCACCTTACCCATGAGCGAAGGTCCTCATGCAGGAAAGATCCTCAAAAGGGAAGATTATGAGAAAATCCTTGATCTCTATTATCAAAAGCGGGGATGGAGCAAAGACGGATTGGTCGATCCCAAAAAGATCGAGACGTTTAACGATCCCCTGATGAATCCATAGAAAGGATTGGTGATCTCGATGTCTGAGCCCATCGTTGTTTTAGTGACCTGCGCTTCAGAAGAAGAGGCTCTCCGAATCGCCAATGCCCTGGTCCAAGAACATCTGGCAGCCTGTGTCAACCTCATTGCACCTGTTCGTTCTATCTATCGATGGGAAGGGAAGATATGGGATGAAAAGGAATGGCTTCTCTTGATTAAGACTCAAAACCAGAGGTTCAAGGAAATAGAAGAAAAGGTAAAATCCCTTCATTCCTATACCACCCCTGAAATCATCACTCTTCCCATCACTCAAGGGTCCCTTCCCTATCTCCATTGGATTAGAGAAAACACTTCCCCTCCCCTTGGGCCTTCGAACCCTTGAACCCTGGATTAATTAAGGTTTGGTTTTTTAAGATGGAAGTCGGTGTTCTGTTCAAAGGTGTAGGCTACCCTGAGGAGCATTCCTTCTTCAAAGGGCCTTCCCATGATCTGGAGACCAATCGGCAGGTTCTCATGACTAAATCCACATGGAATGGAAATAGCAGGAATCCCTGTTAGATTTACAGGAATCGTATGGATGTCTGAAAGGTACATTTGGAGGGGATCCTCTACTTTCTCACCAATCCCAAAAGCAGGGGTTGGAGAGGTTGGGGCGACGATCACATCCACCTCCTTGAAAACCTCTTCAAAGTCCTTTCTCATCAAGGTTCTTACCTGAGAAGCCTTCCGATAGTAAGCATCGTAGTAGCCTGCTGAAAGGACATAGGTCCCCAGGATGATCCTACGTTTTACCTCTTTACCAAATCCCTGGGCTCGTGTCCGAGTATACATCTCCATCAGATCTCGATACTGATCTGAGCGGAAACCATATTTTACGCCATCATACCGTGCGAGGTTGGAACTGGCCTCTGCAGTGGCAATAATATAATAAATGGCCACGGCATATTCGGTATGGGGTAAGGAGACCCGCTTGGTCTCAGCCCCCCACTTTTCAAATAAACCTATTGCTTCCTTGACTGATCTCTCCACATCTGGGTGAAGCCCTTCGATAAAATACTCATCAGGAATACCGATTCGAATCCCCTTCACGTCCTTGATGAGAAACCTCTTATAATCCGGAACTTCCGTGTTTACAGAAGTGGAATCAAAGGGATCATACCCACTGATGACATTTAAAAGGAGGGCACAATCCTCAACATCTTTGGTGATAGGGCCAATCTGATCCAAAGAGGAGGCAAAGGCCACCAATCCATATCTTGAAACTCTTCCGTAAGTAGGTTTTAATCCAACCACCCCGCAGCAGGAGGCAGGTTGTCTGATGGAACCTCCTGTGTCTGTTCCCAGGGCCGCAATGCATTCATCCGCAGAAACAGCGGCTGCTGATCCCCCACTGGACCCCCCCGGAACCCGATGAAGGTCCCAGGGATTATGGGTGATTTGAAATCCTGAATTCTCAGTGGAAGAGCCCATGGCAAATTCATCCATATTGAGTTTTCCTAAAAAGACTGCCTCCGCTTCCCTTAACTTTTTTACCACGGTGGCGTCATAGAATGGGACATAGTTCTCGAGGATCCTGGAGGCACAGGTGGTCCTCACCCCTTGAGTACAGAGGATGTCTTTAAGACCGATGGGAATCCCTGCCAGCTCACCAATAGGCTCTCCTCTAAGAATTTTGCGGTCTACCTTTTCAGCCTGAGCGAATGCCTCTTCCTCGGTTAAAAGGAGGTAAGCCTTAACCTTCCCCTCTACCTCTCGAATCCTTTGGAAAAGAGATTCCGTAGCCTCTCTCGAGGTAACCTCTCTTTTCACCAAGAGATGGTGAAGTTGATGAATGGTCAACGAATGGATTTCCATCTTCAATTAAATTTTATTGTTTTTCAATGGACATGGGTCATCGTCACGGGCCATGGTCAATCGATGATTCGTGGAACCCTAAAATGACCCTCCTCTTCTTCCGGAGCGATCCCTAAGACTTCCTCTTGAGGGAAGGAAGGCCGGATTTCATCCTCCCGAAAGACATTGAATAAAGGAATGGTATGGGAGGTGGGCTCCACCCCAGAGGTATCGACCCGATTCAGTTGCTCCATATATTCCAGAATCTTTCCTAATTGTCTCCCGAAGACTTCCTTTTCTTCCTCCGATAATTCAAGCCGGGCCAATCTCGCCAGCTTTTCGATATCCATCTCCATTGGACACTCCGTTTTTCTTTATCCAATCATCTTCTTCATCTTCATCAAACCCTCTTCCAACTTCTTTCGATGGCTAAGGAAAGCCTCTGCCTTCTCCCTTACCTCTTGAATCACTTCAGGAGGAGCCTTCACCAGGAACTGTTCGTTGGAGAGTTTTTTCATCACCAAGGCGCTCTCCTTCTCAATCTTCATAATCTCTTTTTGAAGTCGCCTTACCTCCTCCTCCATCCGTGAACGATCCATGGGAACCAAAATCTCTACCTCCCCAACCAATGCAAAGGCAAAATAGGCAGGCTTCTCAATCTCTTCACTCACCTTTAACCCTCTGACTCTGGCTAAAATCTCTATAAATAACTGGTTCCTTTCAATCTTATTCTTTACCTCTTTTGACTTAACCCGAAGGAAAACATCGATCATCTCTCCAGGGGGAAGGTTCATCTCGCCCCTGATATTGCGAATCGCAGTGATAAGGTCAATGATCAACCCCATCTCCCTTTCTACCTCTTCGTCATCAAAACGCTCATCCGGCTTGGGAAATCCTGCCTTCATCACCGAGCCGTTGGATCTGTCCAGTGGAAGTTTTTGCCAGATCTCTTCAGTGATAAAGGGCATAAAGGGATGAAGCAATCGCAAGGTGGCATCGAGAACCTCAAGAAGCATCTCCTGAGACCGCCTCTTTGCTTCCGCATCATGGTCCTGGTAGAGGAAGGGTTTGATCAGCTCCAGATACCAATCGCAGAATTCATGCCAGATAAATTGATAAAGGATATGCGAGGCCTCATTAAATTTATATTCTTCCAAGGAGGCCTGAACTTGACGAATCGCCTGGTTCAGTCTTCCTCTGATCCACCGATCTGGAAGACTATAATCCTTTGGAGGACGTTCCTCCTTGGGGCCCAATTTAAAATCCTCCAGGTTCATCATGGCAAACCGTGAGGCATTCCAGACCTTATTAGCAAAATGTCGATACCCTTCTGTTCTGGACTCCGATAGTTTCAAGTCGCTTCCTGGCATGGTCAGTGAGGCTAAGGTAAAACGGAGGGCATCTGCTCCATACCGCTCGATCAAATCGATGGGATCAACCACATTCCCACGGGTCTTTGAATATTTTTCTCCCCTCTCATCTCGGACCAGACCATGGATATAAACCTCTCGAAAGGGGACGTCTCCCATAAACTTCAGTCCCATCATCATCATCCTGGCCACCCAGAAAAATAGGATATCAAACCCTGTGACTAGGACAGAAGTGGGATAAAACTTTTTCAATTCAGGGGTCTCCTTGGGCCAACCCATGGTGGAGAAAGGCCATAGAGCAGAACTAAACCATGTATCCAGCACATCGGTCTCTGGCTTCAAACGATCGGAATGGCATTTGGAACAGGAGCGAGGTTCTTCCTTGGCAACGAGAACCTCCCCACAGGATTCGCAATACCAAGCAGGGATACGGTGACCCCACCAGATCTGCCTGGAGATACACCAATCCCTAATGTTCTCCATCCACTCAAAGTAGGTTTTCTCCCATAGCGGAGGAATGATGCGTGTCCTCCTCTCTCGAACCGCTTCGATGGCTTCCTTAGCCAATGGTTTGGTTCGGACAAACCACTGGAGAGAAAGGTTTGGTTCAACAATCGTCTTACACCGATAGCAATGCCCCACCATATGAGGGTAATCCTCAACCTTTAGAAGAAGCCCATCCTTTCTAAAGTCCTCAACGATCTGTCTCCGGCATTCAAAACGATCCATCCCTCGGTATCGACCTGCGTTCTCGTTCATTCGGCCTTCTTCGTCAATCACCTTCACCTGGGGAAGACCATGTTTGAGCCCTATCTCAAAATCATTGAAATCATGGGCGGGCGTAATCTTTAGTGCTCCTGTCCCAAACTCGATGTCGACATAGGGGTCTCCGATGATAGGGATTTCCCGCTCCACCACTGGAAGAATGATCTTCTGGCCGATCATTCCCTTATAGCGAGGGTCCTCTGGGTTGACAGCCACAGCGGTATCCCCCATCATTGTCTCTGGGCGAGTGGTGGCCACCACCAAGAAATGGCCTCCTTCTTTCAAAGGATATTTTAAATGATAGAGTTTTCCTAAAACTTCTTGATGTTCGACCTCTAAATCAGAGAGGGCGGTCTGACATCTGGGGCACCAATTGATGATATAGTGGCTCCGATAAATCAGCCCCTCCTCATAGAGGCGAACGAATACTTCTTTTACTGCTTCTGAGAGGCCCTCATCCATGGTAAAGCGCTCACGGCTCCAGTCACAAGAGGCTCCCAATTTTTTTAACTGATGGATGATGGTCCCCCCAGATTGCTCCTTCCATTTCCAGACCCTCTCAATGAACTTCTCTCTTCCCAAGGAACGTCGGTCAAGGCCTTCCTCCATGAGTTGTTTTTCAACCACGTTCTGAGTGGCAATTCCAGCATGGTCCGTCCCTGGCATCCAGAGGACATTGTATCCCTGCATCCTTTTATAACGAATGAGGATATCCTGAAGAGTATTATTCAGCGCATGTCCGATATGAAGGACACCGGTCACATTGGGAGGGGGTATGACGATGGAGTAGGAGGGAAGGGAGGAATGCTCATCTGCCCTAAAATATTGATGCTCCATCCAATATTGATACCATTTCTCTTCCACTTGCCGTGGGTCATAAGATTTATCCAGAAGCGTTTTGGCCATCTCTGCAACTATTCTCCTCCTTAATCCTTTTCCCCTTTCTGAAGTCGTTTGATCTCCTCTTGGATTGCCTTTTCAGCAAGTTCCGGTACCACTTCCTTCACCATCTTTTCGATCCGGTCCATGGTGAGGGTGAGCATGTTTTGGGTCATCTCAGGTAGAATCTTAACAATAAAATCCTCCATCATATCACGAACGCCCTGGGCGATTGCCTCAGCCAGCTTTTTATCAACCATCATCAAAAAAGGACGGACCTGCTCTTCTGAAATCTCTGGCCATTGAACCTCTGCAGGTCTCTCAACTCTGCCCCTTTCCAGAGGCGCCTCCTTGAACGCCATCTCCTCAAAGCGAGGCTTCTCTTTAGGAGTCTCTTCGGGCCTAAACTCTTCAACCCTTTCTTTTATGGCCTCCTCTATGGGTCTCACCTCTTCTTCCTTCAGGATTTCTTCAAGGAGTTCCTCAGGAAACTCTTCTTCCGGAAACTCCTCCAATCGCTCCTCCTCGATCTCCATCTCCTCTCCCATTGCTTGGGAAGGGCCTTCAACCTTTGGCTCCTCCATAAGGAGGGGAGGAAGTTCTTCTTCGAGTCGAAATTCCTCCTCGATCGGAAGGGGCTCTTTGATCTCCCTCCTCAGGGCTTTTTCAAACTCCTCCAACCCCAGATCCTTCTCTTCAGCCACTTCCTTGGGAGGGAATGCCTCTTCTGGGACCTGGATCGCTTCTTCTTTGGGCCACTCCTTTTCAATGGAAGGTTTTAACTTTTCCACTCTATCGAGGATCTCTTCCAGTTCAATCTTTCCAAAGAGCTCCTCCTCTGGTCCAGCCTCTTTGGGAAATTTACTCAATTCAAGGTCGAACGGTTCTGCCTTCTCCTCCTCTTTTGGAAAGAGGTCCCATCCTTTATCAGAGGGCTTTTCTTCGACGGTCTCCCAAGTCTCAAAAGGGGTGACCTCGCCTAACGCCTCTGTCTTGGTTGGAGAAACAAACTCATGAATACTCACTTTGGTCTCGGGCTCTTCAACGACATCTACCAACTCGATAATTTCCTCCTCCCCCTCCTCCAGTCCCCCTAATAAAATCTCATCCTCTTTCTCTTGGGAAGTCTCTTGAATATCCGCAAAGGACTTCCAACCCTCTCTTTCTTCAGGAATCTCTTTCTGCTTCATCCTCATGGCCTCCTCTTCCATCAGTTGGTCTACCAGATTGAGCACCTCGTCTTCACGAAGTGGTTTGGAAAGGACCCCATCTGCCTTCACTCGTTTTCGTTCTTTCTCCGAGAGGTCTTCAAAAAGGTTGGCTACGAGGATGAATGGGATATGCTTGGATTCAGGGTCCCTTTTAATCGTCTCACAAAGATCAAGCCCATTCTGATCGCCAAGGTCTACCTTAGAGATAATTAGGTCAGGTTTAAATAACTTCGTTCGAAGGAGAACATCCTCTCCTTTGTCTGAAAAAACAAGACGGTAGTCAGTTAACTCAAAAATTTTTTGGAACTCCTCTTGTTCCGTCCTGTCTGTCACAGCGACTAAAATCTCTTTGGTCATCCCAGGGCCGCTCCATCTAACCCACTTGAAAGGATATGAAATATCTTCGTTCAATGATTTCTATCACACGAAACTCCCCTTGTCAAGAAAATGAAAAGAGAGCCCCTGAAAAACTACGAAAGGCTCTCTTGGTTACATCGATTTCAAATAGGGTGACAAAGATTTTTCTTTTTCCCAAGAGGTTTCTGATCGGTGGGACCATTTTATAATCAGTGGAATCAGAGATTTCTGGACTTTTTCAAAAATCTCGAAAACCTTTTCCCCCTCTCCTTTAAACGATCACCCATGGGAGGGGAAGGAAAATTTTCTCGTAGAGATTAAAAGCATAGCGGTCGGTCATCCCTGCAAGGAAATCACAAACACATCTCTCCAAAGAGTCGTAGAGCGTCTCTCTTCCCATCAGGGTTAAAAAATAGTCAGGATGTTCAGTGAGATACTGATAGAGTTCTCTCAGGATCTTGCCTGCTTTATGGAAATCCGCATGAACCACCTCATTCTCATAGACCCTATTCCATAAAAATTCTCTCAACTCCCAGATGGCTGAAAGGATCTCATCGCTCAACCTGAGTCTGCCCTCCCCCTCCCTTAGGGTTTTTGAAACACAGTCGCAGACCATGGTATTAATCCTTTTGGAATGGGTCTCCCCCAGGGATTTAAGGCATTGTTCCGGAAGATCGTTTTGAGAGATGACCCCTCCCCGAATCGCATCATCAATGTCGTGATTGATATAGGCAATGATATCTGCCATTCGCACTACCTGACCTTCAAGGGTTGAAGCCATCACCACAGGATCTTCACAAAGGATCTCTCCTTTGCCTTTTGAATGTTTTAAAATCCCTTCCCTCACCTCGGCCGTCAGGTTCAACCCTTTCCCATCCCGCTCTAATAGGTCAACTACCCTCAGGCTTTGTTCCGCATGGTTAAATCCTCCGGGTACAATTTCATTGAGGGTGTCCTCTCCTGCATGGCCAAATGGGGTATGGCCAAGATCATGACCCAAAGCAATCGCCTCAGTGAGGTCTTCATTGAGCCGAAGGGACTTAGAGATGGTGCGGGCGATCTGTGAAACTTCAAGGGTATGGGTCAATCGGGTTCGGTAATGGTCTCCGGTTGGAACCAGAAAGACTTGAGTCTTATGCTTCAATCTCCTAAAGGACTTAGAATGGATGATTCGATCTCTATCATGCTGGAACGCAGGCCTTAGGGAACACTCCTCTTCCTCCACTTGACGTCCTTTGGTCTTTGAACTTAATGTGGCAAAAGGAGAGAGAGTCAGCCTCTCCAACTCTTCTAATTCTTCTCGAATCGTTTTGCTCAATTGACAAGACTCCAAACAATCGACTATGCTTTAATAATAAAACTTATCATAAATTAAACACGTTATCAAATTAAACCAAGCATGAATATTCAAGACATCGAAAAAAGTCTCCTCAGCGATCCCCTCCTCCTCTGTCTTTCCACCCTTGCAAAAAAAAGGAGGGTTCCAATCTTTCTGGTGGGAGGGTATATTCGGGACCGTCTTCTTGGAATTGACCGAAATGATTATGATTTCACATTCCCCCAGGAAGACACCCACATTATCTCCCACATAGAAGAGGCCCTTCAAATTCATTTCTTCAAAGTAGGAAAAGAAGAGAAAAACACCTTGACTTATAGGTGGATAGAGAAGGACCTATCGATTGACCTTACTCCATTTCAAGGCCAGAGCATAGAGGAAGACCTCCAGCGAAGGGATTTTACTATCAATGCCATCGCCTACAGTCTGAGAGACGAAACGTTTCACTGGGTGGAAAAGTCCCTCGAGGATATTGAGAAGAAGATCCTCCGTGCTGTTTCGGCTCATTCCATTGATCAAGACCCATTGAGGATGCTTCGGGCGGTCCGTTACCTCTGTACCCTAAAAGGGTTTTCCCTGGAGGAGAACTTAAAAAAAGAAATCTCTATGAAAAAAGACCTCCTTCAAAATATCCCTGGCGAACGAATCAAAATGGAACTGGATCGGATTCTCCTTTCACCTCAGCCTGGCCATGGAGTGAATACCCTCTATGAATTGAGTTTACTTTTTACCCTCTTTCCCGAATTAAAGGGGCTTGAAAATCTAGGGCAGGGAGAGCATCACCATCTTAACGTCCTCTCCCATACCCTCCTTATGATAGAAAAGATCTCCTGGGCCATTGAGTGGCTCAATCGAAATCAACCCTCTCCGTCTTTTTCTGAGGAGGATTGGCTTTCCCTTTTATATTCAGCCCTTTTCCATGACCTCGGAAAGCAAGCCACCTACTCAAAAGATGAAAAAGGGGGAATCCATTTCTATTTCCATGAATCCTTCTCCTCTCAACTTGCAGAAAAAATTATGGAAAGGCTCCGTTTTTCCACAACGATGAGGAAAAGGATCACCCATCTTATTCAGAACCACATGAGGATTCTAAACTTAAATCGCGAGACAAAAGATAATGCACTAAAGAGACTGGTCAATCAGATTGGAGAGGAGATTCCTTTACTTATTCTTCATACCCTTGCGGATAAAGAGGCCAGCCGAGGAATCCTATCCATCGAGATTGATGAATGGGTTGAAAAACATTGCCTCAAAATCCTTCAATTTTTTAGAGAAAAGATGATCATCCACCCACCTGTTCTTGTCACTGGACACGATGTAATGGCCTTGGGCTATAGTCCCGGCCCAAAAGTTGGTAAGCTCCTAAAATTTATTCGTGAAAAACAGATCGAAGGTGAAATCAAAACCAGAGAAGAGGCCCTTCAAATCTTGAGAGACCGATTTGGAGATGGAAAATAAAAGCCTGGCCCTCATGGAAAAATCTAAAATCTCCTTAATTTTTAATAAGTTAAATATGCCTATTCTTTAGGCAAAATGGTTGAAATCACATCCTTCAAGGCCTGGAGAAACCATTTCCACAATTAATCCACAACCCTTGTGGATAGAGGATAAAACCCCATTGATAAGAACTGAAATTATTTAAGGATTTCTTTAAAAACAGGGATCAAGGGATTCTTCACAGGAAAGTATAATCTCTGCCCTTAAAAGTTGGATTTTTCGACGCAGACTGGGACTAATAATAGAATGGATATTAAAAATGAAAGACCGATTTAAAACTATCTCTCCTTAGAACCTCCTTCGGTTTCGCCGGTTCCCTCGGTGACGCTAACCGACCTTGGTTTTATATTGATGGGCTCAATAAGAGGAATCTCGGTTCCAGAGGCAGCCCCCAGATCTTTAAAACGACGTGCTGCGGGAAGAACTCTGGCTTCCAGAGAACCTACTGCGTTGTTATAAGCCGCATTGGCCCTCTCCAAACCTTTCCCAATATCGGTGAGGTGTTCCGCCAAGGTCCTCATTCTTTCATATAATTGCCTTCCAAGGTTGCTGATCTCCTGAGCACTCTTTGCAATCTGCTCCTGTCTCCATCCATAGGCCACTGAGCGAAGAAGAGCAATCAATGTGGTGGGCGTTGCAATGATCACTCGCTTCTCCAACCCATCTTCTAAGAGTCTACGATCCACATCCACCGCTGCGGCAAAGAATGATTCTCCAGGAATGAACATTACAACAAACTCTGGAACCTTTTCAAACTGTTGCCAATAGCTTTTGCTGGCAAGATTCACCATGTGGGAACGAATCTGAGAGGCATGGCGGCTGAGGGCTAAAGTGCGTTGTTCCTCAGAATCGGCCGCTATGGCCTCTCGATAGGCATCGAAAGTGGCTTTTGCATCGACCACAATCACACGATCTGCGGGAAGATGAACGACCAGGTCTGGCCGGAGGAATCCTTCTTCAGAAGACACAGAGACCTCCTCGGTGAAATCACAATGTTCGGACATCCCGGAAAGTTCAACCACACGTCTGAGGGTCATCTGTCCCCAAGAACCCACCACCTTTGGGGTTCTTAGGGCGGTGACCAGGTTCCCCGTCTCCTTCTGAAGTTGCTGTTGGGTGGAAAGCATGGTTTTAAGTTGTTCGGTTAGGCCTGCATAGGCCTCTTGACGGTTCTTCTCTACGCTTCGGAGATGGTCTTCAAACTGTTTCAAGGAATCGGATAGGGGTTTTACAAGTCCCTGGATGGCCTCCTCGCGTTTTCCAAGCTCTCCTTTTGCCTCGGCAAGCACCTTATCAAAGGTCTCTTTGGCGATTTTTAAAAAGGCATCGATACTGCTCTCAAGGGTATCTCCAGCAAGGGCCTTGAATGTATCGGAGAGTTTATTTCTTGCCTCCTCGAGCAGTCTCTTCTCCTCTTCCAGTCTTTTCGTTGCTTCGTGAAGCTGAGTTTCAGCCTTCACCCTTGCTCCTTGTTCGGCCTCCAGTTTTGTTCTCAGTTTTTCAAAATCCTCAGCGGCCCGATCGATTTGAGTCCGGAGTTCCGCAATGGTATTTTCAAGGCCGGAGGCTCGCCCTTCTGCAGTGTTGGCCCGACCTTCTGCATCTTCTAATAAATGGGTCAATCTCTGCCTGGTCCTAACAGTGGCCCATAACCAGGCGATGATTCCACCGATGATCAATCCCATTAAACCCGAAAGAGCCTCGATCATTTTGTATTACCCCTTTATAAAACGTTAATGAATGGTAGAGAATTTAGGAACAGGCTCTATCTTCTATAGACCCTCTGCTCGATGATTCCTTTAAAGATCAAAGGTCTATCTCTGGGCGGCCTTTTGGCCCAATTGATAGGCCTGCTTTTTTGCCCGATTGTTTTTTGAAATCTCCCCTTTCAGAAAGGCAGAGGCCCTTACCGAACCCAACCATTTCAACCCTGAAAGATCGCAGGTATTCTTAAAACTTTTAATGATCGGATCCCCTACGGAGACATCAGGGGCTCCACACAGGGTGATCACTCCCATCTTCTTATTGCTCATTTTTCGGAAATAGAATTGATGGATCCTCCAATCTCCATCAAAAAAGGCACACCAGCGGTCAAGATAGGCCTTCATCTGGGCAGTCATGGACCAGAAATAGACAGGAACGCTGTGAATCACCGCATCCGCCTCAAGTATCTTTTTATGAATTGAAAGCATATCGTCCTTGATTACACAGATTCCGGTTTCATTACACTTCCCGCAATCAAGACATCCCGAAATCTTTTTTTGATAGAGGGCAATCTTTTCCACCTTTGCCCCTGAATCCCTTGCGCCCGCCAGGGCTTGATCCAGAAGAAGGTCGCTATTTCCCCCTCTCCTTGGGCTCCCCATAATTCCTAAGACCTTCATCTCTAACCTCCTTCCCTAAAGTTTTTCGAATAGGATTTAAGATAATAAATTTTCCTCTCCGAGTCAAAGAAATCTTTACTTGCCCCCTTTTCCCTAAGGGTCTTCCACCCCGTTCCCTTTTAAAGTGGAGGTAATCGTTAGGGGAGAATCCTTTCATTGACAACAGGGGTTCAACCATTTATAAATGGTTTGGAATGTGTGGAATTTTCGGAATTTATAATCATCCTGAAGCCTCCAACCATACCTACTTAGGCCTTTACGCCCTTCAGCATCGGGGACAGGAGAGTGCCGGAATTGTTTCCTCCGATGGGAAGAAACTCTATCATTATCGACAGATGGGTCTGGTTTCAGAGGTCTTTACCCGAGAGGTCCTCAAAAGGCTTCCCGGGAAAAGTGCCATTGGTCATGTGCGGTATTCCACTGCTGGTTCCAGCGAATTAAAGAATGCTCAGCCCTTTGTGGTGGAATATTCAAAAGGAGGGATGGCTATCTGTCACAATGGAAACCTGACCAACGCCCTCTTGATTCGAAGCGAACTCGAATCAGAAGGGTCTATCTTCCAATCCAATATGGATACGGAAGTGATTGTCCACCTGATCGCTCGGGCAAAGGAGAAGAAGTTTGTGGACAGGGTGATTCATGCCTTAAAAAAAGTCGAAGGGGCTTACTCCCTTCTCTTTTTGACCGAAAAAGAGATGGTGGCAGTTCGTGACCCCCATGGGTTCAGACCTTTAGTGCTGGGCCAGTTGAAAGATTCACCTGTGATTGCCTCAGAAACCTGTGCCTTTGACCTGATCGGTGCCAGATTGATAAGGGAGATTGAGCCAGGGGAAATTCTTCTGATCAATGAGAATGGAATCAAATCTTTTCATCCCTTCCCTCACCAGCCGATCCATCAGTGTATCTTTGAGTTTATCTATTTCGCAAGACCGGACAGTTTAATCTTTAATCGAAGTGTCTATGAAGTGAGAAAATCTCTGGGAATCCAACTGGCGAAGGAATCACCCGCAGAGGTGGACATGGTGGTTCCCATTCCTGATTCTGGATTTCCTGCAACATTGGGTTACTCCTTTGAGTCTAAGATTCCCCTTGAGTTAGGGATGATCAGAAACCACTACATCGGGCGAACCTTTATTGAGCCCGAACAGAGAATCCGTCACTTTGGGGTGAAGATCAAACTGAACCCGGTAAAAGAGTTACTAAAAAACAGACGGATCGTCACAGTAGATGACTCCATTGTCAGAGCGACAACCAGCCGGAAGATTATCAAAATGTTTCGCCATGCAGGAGCTAAAGAGGTTCACATGAGGATCAGTTCTCCCCCGATTACTCATCCTTGCTTTTTTGGGATCGATACCCCTAAGAGATCAGAGTTGATCGCCTCTTCCTTAAATGTAAAGCAAATTCAGAGGTTTATTAATGCAACCACTTTAAATTATTTAAGTTTAGAGGGACTAAAAAAATGTGTTAAATCAGAGGCTGAGCAGTTCTGTTATGCCTGTTTTACTGGCGATTATCCAATTCGGTTTCAGATGGATTTGGGATAGATAGAGAAAGAATCTTATGAAGAGGGTGGAAGCTGGGAAGATTGGCTTTCTTCTTCGATATACTTCATCACCACATCATAAACTTTATCCTCGATTAGACCAACGGAATGAAGCCATTTGAGGGCATCAGTGATTTTGAAAAGAACGTGGGGCTCAATTCTTGCTGCCCGAAGCCTCTGAACTCCCCCTTGTTCCCTATCTAAGAGCACCACCAATTCATTGACCAGACCTCCCTGATCCCTGACCACCTCTGCAGCCTCGATGACACTCTCACCCGTTGTGATGAGATCATCAATGATCAGAACCCGATCATTTCGCTCGAGGATCCCCTCAACCTTCTTTCTTACCCCATGCTCCTTTCGAGCCTGACGATAGTAGATAAGGGGGATTCCAAGTTTTTGGCTCACGACCGTAGCAAAAGGGACCCCTGCAGTTGGAACTCCTAAGATCTTATCCACCCTTTCCCGGCTCACCTCGTTCAGGATAATTCGAGTCAGGGAGTTTGCAATCCAGTCCATCGTAATGGGACTTGAGATTGTCTGTCTTAAATCAATATAATAGGGGCTCTTCTTTCCAGAGGCTAAGATATAGTCTCCAAATTTGATGGCATCGTTTTTAATGAGAAGAATCCCAACCTGTTTCATCAGAAAAAGTTTCTCTTCTTCCCAAACCTTCCTCTCTATCTCTTCAAGTCTCAAGATCATGCCTCCTCTTTTATATGAATCCTTTGATAAAGTCAAGAGGGTTTACTGGGCCACCCGTTTTCCAAAAACCATGGCGAGGATGGCCATCCGGACAAAAATCCCATTCCGGACCTGTCTAAAATAGGCTGAACCAGGATAATCATCCACCTCTGGACTAATCTCATCCACTCTTGGAAGGGGATGAAGGATGACTACCTTCTTTTTAAGACCTTCGAGAAACTTTTTGTCAATGACATAACTTCCCTTTACCTGCTCATATTCCGTGACGTCCTCAAACCGCTCCTTCTGAATCCTGGTCATGTAGATGAGATGGCTTTCCTGGGTGGCCTTTAAGAAATCATCGGTCTCTAAAATCTCTATCCCTTGATCCCTGAGACGAAGGGTGATCTCTTCTGGCATGCGTAGCCTATCCGGTGATACAAAATATAGTCTTGCCTGAAACAGGGATAACAGTTCGACCAAAGCGTGGACAGTCCTTCCATACTTCAAATCCCCCACCAGGGAAATGGTCAGGTTTTTCAGGGAACCAACTTCCTTATAGATGGTATAGACATCGAGCAGGGCTTGGGTAGGGTGTTGTCCTGCCCCATCCCCTGCATTGATGACCGGCACATGAGAGGCCTCTGCCGCCTCTCTGGCTGAACCGATTCTGGGATGCCGGATGACGATCAGGTCTGCATATTGAGAGACTGTCTTGATGGTGTCTGTAAGGGTCTCTCCCTTAGCAACCGATGAACTTTCAACCGAGCCCATACTGATCACCCCTCCCTCAAGTCTTTGCATTGCGGTTTCAAAAGAGAGACGGGTTCTTGTGCTCGGCTCGAAAAAGAGGGTGGCCATAACCTTTCCCCTTAATAAAGGAATGGAGTCCCGTTTCTTAAGTTCTTTTGCAAATTGGTCTGCGGTCCTGATAATCGCCTCAACCTCTTTCTTTGAAAATTGGCCCCCATGAAGTATATCTTTCCCCTTCAGATTTACCATCTTCCCTCCCTTCCTTCAGCCCCAATAGTCCTCAATCATCTTTTAATTGATTTTCAGAAACAATAACCCCATCCTTGGCCAAAATTTGCCCGTCCACAATGGTCATAACTGCCTTTCCCTGGAGTTCCCATCCATCAAATGGACAGTTTCTCCCTTTCGAATAGAATCGGTTTACGTCAACCCTCCATCTTTTTCCAACATCAATCAATGTCAGGTCGGCTTTTACCCCTACCTTGAGTTGCCCCACCCCTATGGCATCGAGCCCAAAAATTCTGGCAGGAGCAATCGTCAATCTCTCAATGGCTTGAGGGAGGGTTAAAATTCCTGGTCTGACCAAGAAGGAAAGAACCAGACCCAAAGTAGTCTCCAAACCAATCACACCAAAGGGAGCCTCTTCCCATCTTCGATTCTTCTCTTCTCGGGTGTGGGGGGCATGGTCACTGGCAATGATATCGATGACTCCGCTGGCCAACCCCTCCCTGAGTGCCGAAACATCCTCCTCTGACCTTAGCGGCGGATTTACTTTTGCATTTGGCCCGATCTCTTTTGCCATTTTCCCGGTTAGGAGGAGATGATGGGGCGTGACTTCGGCCGTCACATTGACTCCCCGCTTTTTTGCCTTGGCAATCAATTCCACTGACTTTGCAAGACTGACATGGGAGATATGGAGAGCCCCTCCTGTCTTTTCTGCCAATTCAATATCCTGCTCGATAAATCGGGCTTCCGAGGTATAAGGTTCTTCCGATTCCCCCCTCCTCCCTTTTTTAAGGATTTTCTCACGATAAAATGGGGACTCCTCACAATGAGGGGTGATTAGAATTCCATTCTCTCTGCCTTTCACGAGGACATTCCGCATGAGCCTCAAAGTCGGAACAGGATTTCCATCATCAGAAAGGGCCATTGCCCCTGCCTCTTTGAGTTTTCCAATGTCCGTTAATCTTTCTCCTCTCATCCCCCTTGTAATGGCAGCCTTAGAATAAAAGTGGATTAGACTCCTCTTTTTCGAACTCTCTAAGAGTCGACGGAGACGGAAAGGGGTATCAATGGGAGGTTGGGTATTGGGTTCTGCTACGACAGTGGTAAACCCCCCTACTACCGCCGCAGATGAACCACTTTGAAGGTCCTCCTTTTCGGTTTGACCAGGTTCCCTAAAATGGACATGGACATCCACTAACCCTGGGACTAAGAATTTCCCTTCGGCATCGATAAGAGTTGCACCCGGCTCCCTAAGATCAGGCCCTATTTTGCTGATCTTTCCCTCAACCACCAAGACATCCATGGCTGGGGAAGGTCCTAAATCTTGGGTGATTAACGTGGCTTTCTTGATTAATAAATTCATAGGCTTTTGGTATTTCATATTATCAGTGCCATGAGGGCCTTCTGGGTATGTAATCGATTCTCCGCTTGATCAAAAATGATACTATTTTTTGAATCTGCAACTTCATCCGTCACCTCTTCCCCTCGATGAGCAGGAAGGCAATGCATGAAGAGGTAATCCTTCTTTGCCCACTTGACCAATTTTGAATTGACCTGATAGGGCTTAAAAATTTTTTCTCTCTTCTGATGCTCCCTTTCTTTTCCCATGCTGGTCCAGACATCCGTATAAACGATATCGGCCTCCTTGACCGCCTCCTTGGGATCATGGGTAACCACTATTTCACAACCATTTCTTTTCGCTTCTCTCTTTGCCTTGGATAACACCTGGGGATGAGGACCATATCCCTCTGGACACCCAAGAGTAATATTGATGCCCATCTTGGAACAGCCCTCCATCAGGGAGTGGGCCACATTGTTAGCATCTCCGATATAAGCAAGTTTCAGTCCTGAAAATCTCCCCTTCTTTTCATAGATGGTGAAGAGGTCAGCCAGTCCCTGACAGGGATGGGTAAAGTCTGAAAGTCCGTTGATGACCGGGACGCTTGAGTATTTTATCAATTCGAGAATGGTCTGATGATGAAAGACTCTGGCCATGATTCCATCCACATACCGGGAGAGGGTGTGAGCGGTATCCGCAATGGACTCCCCTCTTCCCAACTGGAGATCATTTGCGCTCAGATAGAGGGCGTATCCTCCTAATTGCCACATTCCTACCTCAAAAGAGACCCGGGTCCGTGTAGAGGGCTTTTCAAAGATCATGGCCAGGGTCTTGCCTTTTAAGAGGGGGTGGTCTATCCCTGCTCGGAGTTGAGACTTCAGCAACTCGGCGGTTTTTAGAATTTCCTCAATCTCCTCCCGGGTCAAGTCAAGAAGACTGGCTACGGATCTTCCCTTTAGGTTTCCCCCCATCTTCTGAATCCCTCCTTTCTCAGGCAAATTTTACCTTAACCGTTACCCCCATATAATCATCTTGACTTATTGAGCGGTGTCTGATAATTTTTTGAATCATCCAAATATCTATCAAAGGAGGTGAGGGTCGTGTCGAATGTGTTAGGACTCGTAGTGGGAGTGGTGGTCGTGATTGTGGGGATCATCCTTTTGATCACCTGGTGGAGCATGTTTGTCAAAGGGCTCATGGCCATTGTTCCTGCCCTACTCATTCTCATCGGGGCGGGCATGCTGGTCTACTTCTTCAGCGAACTTAAATCAAAATTGGCCATCGGGAAAGAAGAGCCCTCTTCCTCTGAAAAAGAGAAATGATCTTCAATGGCCTTCCTCACCCTTTCTTCAACGAGGAGGTCCAACTCTTCTTCTCTTAACTGGGAGTAGCGCCTCAGGAGAAAAGGCTTATTGTAAAGAACCTTTTTCCGAAGCGATTCACGAAGGGGGTGAGTTCCCTCCTGCTTAAACTCAATCTCCACGCGGATAGGGAATCTCACCCGCTCGACTCCCATCTCAAGAATTTGATAGATTGTGAACTCCTTGACCACCCAGATCATTATTTTCTAAAGGGGCAATCTCATACAATGAAAACCTGGGACCATGAAAAAATTGAAACCCGATGATGAGATCATCAAAATTGATGAAGAATTAGGAATTGCTTGGATCCACCTCCCACCTGACCCTGCCCTTGGAGGATTCCGTGGAATCTCTCCAAGAGTCCTCGATGAAGAAAAATTCCTTAAGGCAAAGAAAAAACCAGAAAAAGAAGAAGGGTAAGAAATTGGTTCCTTTCAAAAATCTTCTCAATGTTTTATCCTTCTTTCTTCCCCCTTGTGTTGAGCTTGAGAATTCCATACCCCCTGGTGAAGAATGATTCCATCTGGGTCAACACTGATGGCTTTGAGGTAGCAGTGTTCCGCCTTTGCCCCTTCTCCAATTTTCTCATAACATTCTCCCATAAGGTTGAGGGCGTCTTTAAAGGTGGGCAAAAAACTAATCACCTCTTCGAGGGTGTTAATGGCAGAATGATAACGATGTAATTTCCAAAAACACATGGCCAGCCAGTAGTGGGCCAAATAGTGTCTCGGATTCTTCTGGATCGCCCTTTCATAATATTGGATCGCCTGATCATATAATCCTCTCCGAAAATAGATCCCCCCGAGGCCCAAAAGTACTGGAAGGCTATTCGGATTCTGTTTTAATATTTTTTGATAGACTCCTATGGCCTTTTCGAATAGGCCTGCACAATCAAAGGCATGGGCCTTCCCAAAAAGGTAGTTGGTCCGTGTCTCCTCAAGGGAAAGCCTCTCCCAAACCAAGTCTTTGATAAAATACCCTACCACAGAAACCATGTGATAAAGATATCGAAAAATCTTCATACTCCTTGGCTCTTCTTGAATACGAAATGAATTCTAATCCAAAATATAAAATACGGAATCATCAAATTCCAACCACCCAACCTCAATCACTAAAGACCCCAGGGTTCTCCTCATCTTGCCCCCCTTTGGGTTAGGGGGCCTAAAAGCGGGTGATGGCCCACCCTTATCCCTGAAACCGAAAGTGGATGATATCTCCATCTTGGACGAGATACTCTTTCCCTTCTGAACGGAGGACCCCCCTTTCCCTTGCCACATGTTCAGAACCACATTCCATAAAATCTGAAAAAGAGATAACCTCAGCCCGAATAAATCCTTTTTCCATGTCGCTGTGAATCTTCCCCGCCGCTCGGGGAGCAGGAGTCCCATATTTCACCGTCCAGGCCCTCAGTTCAGAACTGACAGTAGTATAGAAGGTAATCAGTCCTAAAATTTCATACCCCACCCTAATCAATCTCTCAAGGCTTGAACCTTCCAACCCCAATTCTCTTCTAAACTCTTCCCTCTCCTCCTCTTTTAATTCTGCAATCTCTGCCTCCAGATCGCCACAGATGATCACCACCCTGGTTCTTTCTCTTTCTGCCCACTCGATTAAAGATTTTAAAAATGGGGTTTCCCCTCGTAGTCCCTTCTGATCAACATTGGCGACATAGAAGACCGGTTTGGCTGTGAGAAGATGAAGGTCTGAAAAGATGGATTCCTTCTCGCCTTTGAAACAGAGGTCCTTCGGCCACTGCCCTTTGTTGAGAGTATTTAGGACCTCTTGATAGACCTCCAGGGTGATGGAAGCCTCTTTCGTACCTACCCGGCGGAGCTTTTCGACCTTGGCCATTCGCTTTTCCAAGGTTTGCAGATCAGCCAACAGAAGTTCGGTGTTGATCACCTCAATATCTCGCACTGGATCGATGGAGCCAAAGTCATGAACCACATTCTCATTGACAAAACAGCGAACCGTATGGGCAATGGCATCGACATTTCGAATGTGGTCCAAAAACTGATTCCCTAAACCTTCGCCTTGGCTTGCCCCTTTTACTAACCCAGCAATATCGAAGAATTCAAGGGTGGTGGGGGTGACTTTTTTAGGATGGATGACTTGGGCAATTTTTTTGAGCCTCTCATCTGGAACCGGAACAATGCCAATATTGGGATGGATCGTACAGAAGCGATAGGAAGCCACTTCTGCCCCAGCCGAAGTAAGGGCGTTAAAGATGGTCGATTTCCCTGCATTTGGAAGACCAACGATCCCGCACCGAAACCCCATTTTAAACCCCAAACATATTTATGTGACGATTTTATTTATTTTCCGGCTAATTATTTGTATAATAAAACCTTAAGAAAATAAAGCCTCCTTTTTGAAAAAGTCACTTTTGTAAGGAGGGGAAGGAGAAGACCGTGAAACAACAGAACCGAATTATGGTCGAAACAGCCTGCTCTTTGGCAAAGAAGGTTCGAGCGGAAGGAGTGCTCATCTATGCCGATATCATTGAGGACTATGAGGGGCTGGCAAAACTTGCACAGGAGAAGCAGGCAGAGATTATTTTGGCCATCAAGGACCCATCCTCTTATGAAGAGGCAAGTTCTATCTTCAAAAAAGTACTGAGGATCCCTGATATCCCTTTAGGTCGAATCAATCAAATTAAGATGGCAATTATCCAGGCCCTATCCGAGGGGTTGGTCAAAAAAGGAGATAAATGGATTTGCCTCTCCGGTATCCCACGGTCCAAACTCCTCGACAACCTGCTAATCCTTGAGTTCGGAAAGGAGTTTGAAATCATCTCCTCTGCTGAACTCCCCGTGCTTTCTGAAATTGTCAGGCCCGATGTTTTTGAAACCGTCCTAAACCTTGCCTTGGAACTCTCCATTGAAGGAAAAGAAGGGAGGAAACCTGTTGGGACTATCTTTGTCTTGGGAAAACATGAGGATGTCCTCAAGTTCTCCCATCCCATGGTGATTAATCCGTTTCAAGGATATCCTGAGGAGGAAAGGAACATCTTAGATCCCCGACTCAAAGAGACCGTAAAAGAATTCTCCTCAATCGATGGAGCCTTTATCTTCAGGGAGGACGGGGTAATCCTGGCAGCAGGACGGCACCTCGATGCCTCTGGGGAAAATATTGAAATCCCTCTGGGTCTTGGGAGCCGACACCGAGCCGCTGCAGGAATTACCCGCCTGACCGGTGCCCTGGCCATTGTGGTCTCTGAAGAAACAGGAGGAGTAAGGATCTTTCACCATGGAAAGATCTTTATGGAAATTGAAAAGGGAGAGTAACCCCCATTAGAAAGTTTTCGACTTTCTAACGGGATAGCCCTTACGGGGCGTTAAACCCTCTGTTCGCTGAAAAGGAAACAATCCCTATCCCCATATAAGCAGGGTTGCTGGGCTTTCAATGGGGTAAAGGCGTTTAAAATAACCCGTGAAAATGAGTCAGCACCGGGGCTAATAACAACGAGATCACGGACATCAACTTAAGCATAATATTCAGGGAGGGTCCCGCAGTATCCTTCATGGGATCACCTGTGGTGTCTCCTACCACAGCCGCCTTATGGGCCTCTGAACCCTTTCCGCCAAATTGACCTGCCTCAATCCACTTCTTTGCATTATCCCATGCCCCGCCTGCATTATTAAGGGTGACGGCGAGAATAAATCCTGTAGCCAAAGAACTAATGAGAAATCCACCGAGGGCATATTTCCCAAGGATGACTCCGACCAGAATGGGAACAATGATGGTCATAATCGAGGGGGCTAACATCTCTTTCAGAGCGGCTCGTGTGGAAATATCGACACATCGGTGGTACTGGGCTTTAGCCTTTCCTTCCCTCAAGCCAGGAATTTCTCGCCACTGCCTCCGCACCTCCTCAACGATTAACCCAGCAGTGACCCCAACCGATTTCATGGTAATGGCCACAAATACAGCAGGAATGAGAGCCCCGATGAGTATCCCCACAATGACCGAAGGAGAGAGTAAGCTCAATTCCGGTGGCGCAGTAATCTTTCCCTCAGCCGTAATGGTCACCAACCCTGCAGCCAAGGCATAGGAAAGAATAAGGCCAAGGGCATTGAGAACCGCTGCACCAATTGCAAAACCCTTTCCTGTCGCTGCGGTGGTGTTTCCCAGGGAATCCAGGGCATCGGTCCTCTCTCGAACCTCTGGAGGAAGTTCAGCCATGGTTGCGATGCCACCGGCATTGTCAGCAACTGGTCCATAGGCATCCGTGGCCAGGGTGACGCCCAACGTAGAAAGCATACTCGCTGCAGCAATGGCCACTCCATAAAAACTGGCGAAATAGAAGGCCACAATTGTAGCGATTGCCACAAGAAGAACCGGTGGCCAGCAACTCATTAAACCGATGGCAAACCCTCTGACAATTGTAGCCCCACCCCCAATGGTAGAGGCCTGTGAAATCTCTCGGGTCGGTTTAAAGGCATAGGAGGTAAAGTAATTGGTGCTCTCACCCATTAATACCCCTGAAATTAACCCTGCAAGAACCGCCCAGAAAAGACCCAACTGGGCATTCAAGAGTTGAATGACGAGGAAGGCAAAGACTGCAGTTAAGATAGAAGCGCTAAGAGTCCCCCGTCTGAGGGCTCCTAAGAGAGCAGACATCTCTACCTTTTCCCCAACCCTCACGAAGAAGCAACCGATGATGGATGCTACGATTCCCCCTGCCATGATAAGCATTGGAAGCCACCAGGCAGCCTTGAGAGAAACTTCAGGAGATTGAGAAGGAAATAACTTCTTCACCCAGGGGGCAATGGCATCAGGAGCCACCACCACCCCTACAATACATAGCGTCATGGCTGCCACCACGGTCTCTACATAAGATTCAAAAAGGTCTGCCCCCATTCCACAGACATCCCCCACATTATCGCCAACAAAATCCGCAATCACCGCAGCATTCCTTGGATCGTCCTCTGGAATGCCTGCTTCAACCTTGCCCACAAGGTCTGAACCTGCATCTGCTCCCTTTGTAAAAATTCCCCCTCCCACACGGGCAAAGAGGGCAACCAGAGAGGCTCCTGTGCCAAAAGCAGGAATGACCGCAAGAAAATTGGGATCCTCATGCCAAGCAAAATAGAGGATGGAAAGTCCAATCACTCCAATGCTCACCACGGTCAGTCCCATGACCGCTCCCCCTCGGAAAGAAACCCTTAGGCCTTGATTCAGACTCTCTTTGGCCGCTGCAGTGGTTCGACCATTGGAGCGGATGGCCATATTCATTCCCGCATAACCTGCCCCCATTGAACAAAAGGCTCCAAAGATAAAAGCAACACTGGTCTTCCATCCCAAAGCTGGAATAAGGGCTAAAATAATGGCCGCGATAATGATTACAATCACCTCAGTCCGATATTCCCGATGGATAAAGGCTAATGCCCCTTCCTGGATGGCGTTTGAAATCTCCTTAATCTTTTCGGTTCCCTGAGACTGACGAAGGACATAGCGAACAAAATAGATCACCGTTGCAAATCCCAGAATTCCACAGAGCACAGATATCCATACCCAATCCATCGTTCCCTCTCCTTTCTTGACCTATTTAGAATTTCCTGAACCTCTTAGAGAAACTCCTTTTCTTCCTTTCTTTCCCTTCTTTGGAATTGATTCATCGCGCTCTCAATCCCCTCAAGAAGCAGGGTTTTAATGGCCTCTGCACCTCTTGAAATCACTTCCTCCAATCCGGACTGCTCGATTTCGTCAAAGGGGCTAAGGACATATTCTGAAGGATCCATCCCCATAGGGGGTCTTCCAATCCCTACTTTTAATCTCAGAAAGTTATGTTTACTTAAGGACTCGATGATGGATCGGACTCCTTGATGTCCTCCATCACCTCCTTTCCTTTTAAATCGAAGCCTTCCAAAAGGAAGGTCTAAATCATCGTGAACAATGATTAGAGCCTCAGGGGAGAGATGAAAAAAATCGAGTCCTTCTCGGACAGCCTCTCCGCTTCGATTCATATAGGTCATGGGTTTAGCGAGGATGACCTCTTCCACATCAATCCATCCTTTCCCATAAATGGATTTGAAACGCTTGGATGAGATAGGGATATGATACCTTTCGGCAAGTCGGTCCACGATCCGAAACCCGATGTTGTGTCGTGTGTTTCGATAGCGGACCCCTGGATTTCCGAGCCCGAAGATGATTTTCACATCTGGTTATTTCTCCTCTTCGCCCTTCTCTTTTACCTCTTCCGCCTCTGCCAGTTCAGGAGCAACCGCCCCGGCGACCTTCTCCTCAACCGTGGGTGGAACGACAGTGACAATGGTAAAGTTGGAGTCTGCCAGGATCTTGGCGTTTTCTACATGGAGATCCTGGACGTGGATGGAATCACCAATCTTGAGATGGCTGACATCGATATCGATCGATTTGGGGATATCTCCTGGAAGACATTGGATTTGGATGACCCTTCTAATCTGCTCCAGGATTCCCCCGAACTTGGTCCCCTCTGCTTTTCCCACCAGGTGGATGGGCACTTCGACCGTAACCATTTCATCCATGGCTACTTCATAAAGGTCTGTATGAAGCATCATTCTTCCAAGAGGATCAAATTGAATCTCTTTGACCATGACCACTTTTCTCTGAGATTCGTCCCCTTTCCGAACGTCGAGTTCGATCAAGACATTCTCTCCTGCTTCAGTCCGGAGGGCCTTGGACAATTCTTTTGAATCGAGAACCAAGGGAATGGACTTTGTGCGGGGTCCATAGAGAACCGCTGGAATCAAACCCTCTGCCCTCAATTTTTTGGCCCTCTCTTTTCCAGCACCCTCCCGAACCTCTGCTTTAATGATAGGTCTTTCCATGGATGGCTCCTTCCTTTTGAATCATTGAAATGTGGTTTGATTAAGCCGAAGCAGATAAGCCTCAGCCTTTCGAGAAATTTTTAATGGTCTCAGACAAATAAACAACTCACAGACTCGTCCTCATAAATCCTCCGGATGGCGTCGGCCAGAAGTCCAGAGACCGAAAGGACTTTGATCTTTGGACAAGATTTCGCCTCCTCCCGGAGAGGGATGGTATCGGTGACAATCATTTCCTTAATAGGCGATTCGTTGATCATTTTAACGGCCTGCCCGGAGAGGACTGCGTGAGTACAACAAGCAGAGATGGATTTTGCTCCCTTTTCTGCAAGGGCGAAAGCAGCCCGAACCAGAGTCCCTCCAGTGTCAACCATATCATCAACTAACACCGCACTCATCCCACTCACATCACCGATGATGTTCATCACCTGGGCCACATTGGGCCCTTCTCTTCGTTTATCGATGATAGCCAGGGACGCATCAATCCGTTTTGCATAGGCCCTGGCTCTTTCCACCCCTCCTGCATCAGGGGAGACAATCACAATATCATCCCTGAGTTGTTTCAGATATTCCAGAAGGACAGGGGCGGCAAAAAGGTGGTCTACAGGAATGTTGAAAAATCCCTGAATTTGACCGGCATGGAGGTCTACAGCAAGAATTCTCGACGCCCCTGCAGTCGTAATCAGATCGGCTACCAATTTTGCAGAAATGGGCGCACGGGGAAGGACCTTACGATCCTGTCTGGCATATCCATAGTAGGGAAGAACTGCTGTAATCCTCTCTGCAGACGCCCTTTTGAGGGCGTCAATCAAAATTAAAAGTTCCATCAGATTGTCATTGACAGGCGCACAAAGCGATTGGATCACAAAGACGTCCATCCCTCGAACGCTCTCATGGATTTCGACGTTGATCTCCCCATCGCTGAAAAACCTCACCACTGACTTTCCCAAGGAGGTTTGGAGGGCTTCGCAGATCTTTTTGACCAGTTCGGGGTTTGAGTTTCCTGTAAAAATTCTCAACCAGTTCAGTTTCCCCTCCCCTTCTTGAGGAATTCTCCTTCTCAACATAAGGCTATCTCCCCCAGATCTGTAGAATGTGGAAGCTAGCATGGGGTCCACCATAATCTTTTCTACCTTCCACATTCCATATTCCAATTCACGTTTGTTCTTAATAAAAAATGGCTGGGGTGGGAGGATTCGAACCTCCGAATCCAGGTTCCAAAGACCTGTGTCTTACCGCTTGACGACACCCCAATTTAATTGAAACATCCGAATCCCCCATTCCAAATCCTAAATAAATTCCCCCTCCCAATTTCCAAACGAACCCCCCTTTAGTCCTCTGAGAATTTATTATGGGGATATTGGACCTTGGGTCGTCATCCGAATTTAAATTGGATTAGGTGGCTTTTCTTCTTTGAACCTCCTTTTCATATTCCGCTAAAACGATCGATTCAATCTTTTGCCTTGTTTCATTGTTGAGGGGGTGGGCGGTATCCCTGTAGGTCCCGTCTTTTCTCTTCTTGTTTGGCATCGCCACGAATAGTCCATTGTTTCCGTGAATAATTTTCAAATCTCTGACCACAAAACAGTTATCAAAAGTTATCGCCACATAGGCTTTCAGCCGATCCTCCTGGACGGGAAAAACTTTTACTTCTGTCACTTCCATAATTCCCCCTTGCCATGCAACTACTCATTCCTACATGGACTTTAAAAGATTAAAACTCAACGCTCTCAAATCCCTCATCAAACGGAGAGATTGTGTACGTTCAGAACTAACCACCCTTTCCCTTTGGCTATTGGTTTTAACTTTTTAAAGGCCTCCCTTGCACCTCCCTCCTTTGAAAATACTCCAAAAACGGTAGGGCCACTTCCTGTCATTAAGGCCCCTTCTGCCCCCACCGCATAGAGAACTTCTTTCATCCTAAGAATTTGTGGAAACTTCCTTGAAACCACCTCCTCTAAATCGTTCCATAAAATTTTTGAAACTTCCTTAGGACTTTTGGGTAACTGATGAAGATTAATCTGAAATTTCTTTTTTGTCAATACATAATTCCTGTAGGCCCAAGCAGTTGAGACTTCAAAATTTGGGTAGATGAGGATATACCAGAGGTCTGGAAGTCGTACCTCTTTTAACTTTTCACCAATGCCTGAGCCAATGGCAGCTCCCTTAAGAAAAAAGAAAGGGACATCTGCTCCAATCTCTTTCCCCATGCCCATCAACTCTTTTTCACTGAGGTTGGCCTCCAAGAGATGGTTGAGGGCTCTTAGGGTAGTAGCGGCGTTACTGCTCCCCCCTCCGAGTCCTGCCCCAAGTGGGATCTTCTTTTCAATCTGGATATAGATCCCACCTTGAAAGCCTGTCCTTTCGATTATCAATTGAGCGGCTCGATAAACCAAGTTCCTTCTCCCAACGGGAAGGTTGGGTTGATTTGTGGTGATGGAGATTCCTTTCTTTTTTTTAAGGGTGAAGAGGAGTTTATCGGAAAGGCTGATCTTTTGAAAGATCGTCCTTATTTCATGATATCCATCTTCTCTTCTCCTGAGAATCTCAAGTCTCAGGTTGATCTTGGCTGGAGATTCCAACAAAAGTCTATCCATTCTCCCAATCCGTCCGTTTCTCCCTCACCTCTTCTGCTCAGGAGGGGAGGTGAGCATTTTAAGTTCGATGGGTCCAACTCTTATCTCAATTCGTTTCATCTCCTCCCCCTGGGACAAAATATAGATGACACTTGCCCAGCCCTCTTTCGTAAAGATGAGCATGACATTATGGAGTTCGAAGTTGCTGACCAATCGCCATTGATAGTTGGGCATCTGCTCTTTAAAAAAGTTCGCCAACCTCTCCATCTCCCCCTTCCCCTCATAGACAAGGAGCCCTGCTTTGGTCATCTTGGTCTCATAAACAAAGGATTCCTTGCGATTGAGTGTCATTCCGGAGGGCAAGGGAATGTCTTCAAATCGATAAGAAGTTAAAAGGGGGGGCGGTTTCTCTGACTCTCGAGGTTTGATGGTCTGGGTGGAGAGGAAATCCGTGCACCCCTGAACCCCTAACCCAATCAAAAGGTATCCCCAAATTAAAAGTTTTACACTCAAACTCTTTTTCTTCATCTCCTTACCTCCTTCGTCATAAATTAATTTTATCATAGGAAACCCCTTCCCTTTTTTCAAGTGGTTTCTTTATAAAGGATTAGGTGAACTCAATGCTACTCTTGTCAAGAGAGAATCGCGAGGGGGGGGAAAGAAAGGGTTAACAGACCTGTTTCGTCCCGCAGGCCAACACTTGCCCTCTCTTGCTTCCGCTTCGATAGACCGTGATGCCTTTGCAGCGCTCCTGATATGCCAACAGGAAGGCCTTTCGGACATCCTCCTGCGTGGCATCCCTCGGGAAATTGATTGTCTTAGAAACTGCATTGTCCGTATACTGCTGGAATGCGGCTTGCATTAGGATATGCGACTCAGGTGGGATTTCAAAGGTGGTGATAAAAAGATCCTTCACCTCTTTGGGGACTTGGGGCAATTCCCGTAGAGGTGCCCCTTCAGCCAGGGATTGAAGGACTTCAGAATTTAAAAATTTCATCTCTTCTCCATATTCCAGAAAAAGAGGATCGGTCATTTGAATCTCCATCTCCTCCAGTGCCCTTCGAGTATAATGAATAGCGAAAAGGGGTTCGATTCCACTGGAACAGTTGGCAATCAGGCTGAGAGTCCCTGTGGGAGCAATCGAGGTGAGGGTCGCATTTCTTAGCCTCATCCCCCCAGGTTGATCATAAATAGACCCTTTGTAGTTCGGAAAGGTCCCTCTCATTTGGGCCAATTCTGTGGATTTCTCCCTCGCCTGAGATTGAATAAAACTCATCACTCCTCTGGCCACTTCCAGAGCCTTTCTGGAGGAATAAGGGATGCCCAAACGGATGAAGAAATGGGCTAGCCCCATCACCCCGAGACCGATCTTCCGATTTCCCTTGGTCATCCGATCGATTTCAGGAAGTGGATATTGATTCACATCGATCACATTGTCCAAAAAATGGACAGCATAACGAATCGTATTTCGAATTTTTTCAAAATCGACCTCCCAGCCGTTTCCCTTTTTTTTGACCATCTGGGAAAGGTTGATCGATCCCAAGACACAGGCTTCGTAAGGGAGAAGAGGAACCTCCCCGCAGGGATTGGTGCTTTCAATCTCACCTAATTGAGGCGTGGGGTTTGCCTCATTAATCCGGTCTAAAAAGAGTACTCCAGGGTCTCCAGTTTCCCACGCCCCTTTGACCAACGCCTCCATCACCTCTCTGGCTCTGAGCCTCCTGACCTCCTTCTTCGTTCTTGGATTAATCAACCCGTATTCCCGATCCTTCTCATAAGATTCCATGAACTCTTTGGTAATCCCCACAGAGAGATTAAAGTTTTCCATTTCATTGGGCTGCTGTTTGATGGCGATAAACTCCAGGATATCAGGATGGTCCACCCTCAACACTCCCATATTGGCCCCTCTTCTTGTTCCACCTTGTTTAATGACCTCCGTGGCCATATTGAAGACCTTCATAAAGGAGACTGGGCCACTGGCCATCCCTCCGGTGGATTGAACCGTATCGTCTTTGGGTCTGAGGTGGCTGAAGGAAAACCCTGTCCCCCCTCCACTTTGATGGATGAGGGCCGTCTGTTTGACCGTCTCAAAGATGGATTCAAGCGAATCTTCGATGGGAAGAACAAAACAGGCACTTAACTGTTGGAGTTCCCTACCTGCATTCATCAGGCAGGGTGAGTTAGGAAGAAAATCAAAGGAGGCCATCATCCTGAAAAAGATCTCAGAAAGGGCCTCCATTGAGGTTTGATTTTTATAGAGATATTCTGCTTCAGCAATATTTCGGGCCACACGCCAAAACATCTCCTCAGGGGATTCGATGACCCGACCTTGGGCATCTTTCCTCAGATACCTTCTCTCCAATATCTTGAGGGCGTGTGGCGTGAGTTTTGGAATCCCCATTTTTTAATGCAACGTGAGAATCCACTCCATGGGTTCAAATGGTTTCAACCCGTTTTACCTCCGGAACCTGCTGTTTCAATATCCTCTCCACCCCCATTTTCAAGGTCATCTGGGACATGGGACAACCTCCACAGGCTCCTGTCAGTCTGACTTTAACAACTCCATCTACCACATCGACCAACTCAACATCTCCACCATCGGCCTGAAGGGCAGGTCTAATCTTTTCCAAAGCCTTCTCGACATTCTCCCTCATCTCTTGCTCACCCCCTCCCTCTGATCTTTCGATATCATTTATCCAATTCATCCTTCTTTCTTTCAACATAACCTTCTAAAAGAGGTTTGTCAATCAAAAAGGCCTTTCTAATAAGATAGAAAGGCCTTTTTGAAAGGAGTAGAATTTCCTTGAGGGCTTAGAATATTCCCTAACCTTTTCCCCTATTATTGAACTCTTCTATCTTTTTCCGAAGGTACTGTTTTAAGGCGTCGGGCTTCTCACAAAATTTGACATCTCCTTCACAAACCGTGCTACTGCTATCGATGTCACAATAACCAATTCCTTTGCCCAATCCTAAACTCTCTGGCCTTCTGAAAAGTGGACATTGCTTTTCCTCTCCCACCTCACTCCTCCTTTCCTTTTCTCTTTTAACAAATACTTTTTCAACAAATCAGGCTTCTCACAGAAATAGAGGTCTCCATCACAGGTTGTCCGATCACAGTCAAGATCACAATATCCAATGCCTCTTCCGAAATTAAGAGTATCACAATCTCGATAAAAAGAGCATATCCTCATGATAGACATTGAAAACCACCTCCTTGAAAAAAAGCCCGTGGAAAGATGAGCCACGGGCCTCAAAATTCATTGTCCTGCCTATTTCGGACAGGGCTTCGGTAACCCGGCTATCCCGGAGGGACCCGTGGCTTTCCCCGCCTGCCTCATCCCTGAAGCAGTGGGCCTCCCGCCTATTTTGGCGAGCAGGCGTCCCACGATTGCTCGTGGTTTGGCTTTATCGGCTAATTTAATATTTTCCCTTAATATTCTATAAGCAAATTTAATGCCAGGTGGGTTAAATGTTTTGAACCTATTGATATTAGATGGGTTTATTTGGATGTGAATTTTTAGGATTCAATGAAAAATAGCCTCTTTTTGTTACCAAGGAATAAAATTTATTAAGCATTTTGTAAAAAATGAGATCAATTAGAAACCCACTCAGGGATGGTATAAGTTTCATTCGGGCCAAGTTTTTTTATGAATCTTCCAGACCCATCCATATCAAGGATCAGATAGTCAATGGGGGGATCCTGATCACTATCCACCACATAGGCAAAAACCTTTCCATTACCACTGATCCTGGCGATGTGCCCCCCACTGGGGGTAAAGAACTTTTCAACCATCTTCTCCACCCCATCTACCTGTTTTACGGAGATAGAATAGGGTTGAAACCCTTTCAGATTCGGAACAGGCCATCCTTCAAGGTTGATCTCTTCTGCGTTGGTAACAAGGGGAAATAAAATCATTCCCATCATTAAAAAAGAGAGTAATAAAAACTTACGGCTCATCTTGACCTATGTCCTCTTTCTTCTAAGAACTTCTCCACAGCAAAGGCAGCGGTAGCTCCATCACCGACGGCGGTCGAAATCTGACGTAATAATTTTTTTCTACAATCTCCTGCCGCAAATATGCCTTTGACGCTGGTCTCCCCATTCTCATTGGTGAGGATATATCCCCCCTCGTCCATCTCAACCAACCCCTTTAGAAACTGAGTCCTTGGGGTGATTCCAACAAAAAGGAAGACCCCCTCGACCGACACCTCCTTGATCTCCTGGGTCTTGAGGTTTTTGACCAGAATGGACTGAACCATTTTGTCTCCACGGATCTCCTGAACCACTGAATTCCAGAGAAACTTTATCTTTGGGTTGGCAAATGCCCTTTCCTGGTAAATCTTTGTGGCGCGAAGGGCATCCCTTCGATGGATGATGGTCACCTCTTTGGCAAACTTCGTCAAGAAGAGTGCTTCGGTCAGTGCAGAATCCCCTCCACCGACCACTGCAATCGAACTATCTTTAAAAAAGGCTCCATCACAAGTGGCACAAAAGGAGACTCCCCTTCCAATAAACTCCTCTTCTCCTGGGACCCCCAACCTTCGATACTCAGTTCCAGTAGAAATAATGAGAGCCTCAGTAACATATTCAGATTCATAGGTCTTGACCACCTTTTGATCTTTAACCCGCCTCACCTCCAGGGCCTCTTCACGGACTGTCTCCAGGCCAAATTTTTTAGCCTGTTCTTCCATCAACTGTCCAAGTTCAGCCCCACTGATCCCATTTGGAAAACCTGGATAGTTCTCAATGGTCTCTGTGGTGGTGATCTGGCCTCCGAAAACGCCCAATTCGATAAGCAGGGTCCTAAGTCTTGCCCGCGAACAATAAAGGCCTGCGGTTAACCCTGCTGGACCTCCTCCGATGATAATGACGTCATAGGGATTGGGTTGTTTTTGATTCATCTTCCTCTCCTTATCCAATAAGGTTACCCTAATGTATAGTCGAATCCTATCTTCTTTGTCAATGTCTCCAGAACACGTAGGACAGTTGGAGGTAATTCGTCAGTTTTAGTGTTTTTCCTCCTTTGGCATAGGTGGATAAAAACTTATTTAAAATATAAGTAAAATCTCCTCTGTCCTCTCATTAATAACCCCACCCAGCCTCCCCTTAAATTAAAGGAAGCTTTGGAAGGGTTACATTTAAATCGAATCCTCAGTCTACGGTGGAAATTAAATGGAATTGGACAGGGATGTCGGAGAAAATCTTTCAGCGGAAACCTCAGATTGTCCATTGGCTCGAAGATATTCCTGTCCGATCACCCAATCCTCCCCACGCTTCAGTGACGCATTACACATAAATTCTTTCTCAACTTGACAAAGGAGTTAAGGGAAAGATAGATTTTAATGAGATATCTTAACCCAGGAGGAAAAGGATGGAGCGAACCCTTTCCATTGTCAAGCCCGATGGGGTGAGGAAGAATCTCATCGGGGAGGTGATCAAGCGTTTTGAGGAAAACGGGTTAAAGGTGATTGGGCTGAAGATGATCCATATGAATAAGCGAGAGGCCGAGGGATTCTATGCCGTCCACCGGGGCAAGCCTTTTTACGAAAGCCTGACTCAATTTATGTCCTCCGGGCCTTCGGTCGTCATGGTTCTTGAAGGAGAGAATGCCATTCAAAAGACCAGGGAGTTGATGGGTGCCACTGACCCAAAAGAAGCCAGAGAAGGAACCCTCCGACGCCAGTATGCGACCAATATTGAAAGAAACATCGTCCATGGCTCGGATGCTCCTGAAACCGCTGCTTTTGAGATCAACTATTTCTTCAATGCACTGGAGATCTTTGAATCCTAATCCACCCCCGGACCGGTTTGACCTAAAAAACCTCAGCCCTGCTGAGTTAGAAAGCCTTCTTTCCTCTTATGGAAAAGAACGCTATCGGAGCCTCCAGATTCTGAGGTGGCTCTATCTCAAAGGGGTTCACTCCTTTGATGAGATGACCAACCTTTCCAAAAAATTTCGTGAGTTCCTTCAGGAGATCAGTTTCCTCTCTGCCCTCCGGCCCTCCCTGATGGAGGAAAGCCTGGATGGCACAAAAAAATTTCTTTTTCGACTCGAAGATGGAAATCGAATTGAAAGCGTTCTCATCCCTGATAAAAAACGGCTGACCCTATGCCTTTCCACCCAGGTCGGCTGTGCCATGGGGTGCCGATTCTGTCTCACCGGTAAAATAGGGTTAAAAAGAAATCTCACAACTGCAGAGATTCTTAATCAGATTCTTGCCGTGAGAAAAACGCTATCGGAGGGCGTCTCCATCACCAATGTTGTCCTGATGGGGATGGGGGAACCCTTGGCCAATTATGAGAATACAATGAAGGCATTGGAACTGATGACCCATCCGGATGGATTCAGATTCTCCTCTCGAAGGGTCACTCTTTCAACGGTTGGGCTTCTTCCCGAACTCGAAAGATTGACAAAGGAGAAGATTCGATTCCGACTGGCCATCTCCCTTAACGCCTCGGATGAGGAGACAAGAAGTCGGTTGATGCCCATCAATCGACGATACCCTCTGAAAAGGATCTTAGAGGTCTGTCGCCAGTTTCCCCTTCCGCCAAGAGCCCGTATCACTTTTGAGTATGTGATGATCAAAGGGGAGAATGATTCGCCAGAGGATGCAAAAAGACTATTAAAACTATTAAAGGGGATCCCCTCTAAGGTAAACCTGATTCCCCTGAATGAGGCAACGGGAATCCCTTTTCAAAGGCCTTCCATAGAACAGATTTACACCTTCCAGGAGATATTGATCAAAGGAAGCCTCACAGCAATCATCCGAGCAAGCAAAGGTGCTGACATCTCTGCTGCCTGTGGTCAACTCCATGGGAAAACCTTAAATCGGTAAAATCAAGACATCTTTGGTTACGGTCATCATTTATAACGCTCGAGGTATCTTTCCAACCGATCCATCCCCTCGATAATATTCTCCATAGAATTGGCGTAACAGAACCTGAGATACCCTTCTGCATTGGACCCGAAGTCGATTCCCGGCGCAACCCCTACCTTGGCCTCCTGCAAGATATCAAAAGCCAGACCGTAGGAATTCGCTGAGAAGCGTTTTGCATTGGCTAATACATAAAAGGCCCCAACGGGCTCCACGGTAATCCCAAATCCCAACTCCCTCAACCTTGGAATCAGATATCGCCTCCGCTGATCGTAGGTTTCTCGCATCCTGCCCACATCGCTTTCGGCCTTTCTTAGACCTTCAAGAGCTGCCCACTGGGCAAAGGAACTGGCAGAGATAAAGAGGTTCTGTTGAAGTTTCTGCATGGGGCGAATGAACTCCTTCGGCGCAATCACGTATCCCAATCTCCAACCGGTCATCGCATAGAGTTTGGAAAATCCATTGATGACAAAGGCATGATCCGTAAACTCGAGGATACAATGTGCTTCTCCTTCATAGACCAATCCGTGGTAGATCTCATCCGAAATGATATAGGGAGGATTTTGGGCGATCCTGGCCATTCTTTCTGCGCTCATCACATTTCCTGTGGGATTGGAAGGGGAATTGATCATAATCCCCTTTACTTTTGGGTTGAGTTTCTCCTCGATCATCTCAGGAAGATATTGGAAACCCTCTTCTTCATAAACATCGACAAAGATGGGAATACCATCAACAAATCGAATGATGTTTGGATAACAGGGGTAATAAGGGTTGGGGAGAATCACCTCATCGTTAGGTTCCAGAAGGGTGGCAAACAGGAGAAGCATGGCAGGAGAAGTCCCCGAAGTGACCACAATCTGCTCCGGTGATACATTGACTCGATATCTCCTCCAGTAATCCTCGGCAATGGCCTCCCGCAATTCCATCAACCCGAGGCTATGGGTATAGTGGGTTTTGCCTTCGCAGATCGCCCGATAACCCGCCTCGCTGATACATTCCGGAGTATCAAAGTCCGGTTCTCCCACTTCAAGGTGAATGATATGTTCCCCTCTTCTTTCCATTTCCTGGGCCTTCTCTAAAACGTCCATCACAATAAAAGGGGAAATCTCTTGGGCTCTTTTTGAAATCATCGATCCATCCTCAATGATCTTAATTGAATTCGAACTTCATCTCCCTTTTTGATTTTGAATATCTTCTGGGCACTTCCTTCCCTGACCGATATTTCCAATAACCCAGTACTTCCAAAGAGAGCAATTGCCTCCCCTTTCTTGGCTTCGTAGTACCCGCTCTTCAGGTCCCTGATCTCCATTTTTCCAGCCTGGACCAGAAAGGGTCGATTCTTAGTAAACTGATAAAATCGGTCACGGTCGATGTTGGTAATCAAATTTCCGAATGAATCGATATGGACCACCTTGCCCTTTACGCTTCTATCTTGAAAGATAGGGCTGGGAAAGCTTAACCGCTTCCAGGAATCTATCTCCTTTCCTAATGCCTCTGGTGAAATGCCCAGGGTTAAGTGGCCAGCCACAGGAGCAAAGATATCTCTTCCGTGAAAGGTTTGACTGACCTCGGGGAGGTGGAAACGCTTCTCGCTAAGCGTATAAGCCCCCTTCACCTTCTCTTTTTGTAAAGCCAAACTGAAGATTCCATTATCCGGCCCGACAAAGAAGTATCGGTCTGTCACAATGAGAATGGGTTCTCTTTTCCCTCCTACCTCTGGGTCCACCACAGCCAGATGGACAGTTCCTTCAGGAAAATAGGAATAGGCATTGGCCAGGACAAAGGCCCCTTCAAAGATATCCTGGGGAGAAATTTCATGGGTGATGTCAACCATCTTACAATGTGGATTGATCCTCAAGATCACACCCTTCATGGAGGCAACATAATGATCTTTGATCCCAAAATCGGTCAGCAAGGTAACGATCGGATCTCTCATAGGGGGGTCTTTTCTCTATAATTTCCTTCGAAAAGTCTTAAAATCCCTCTTTGAAAGGGCTTTCGAATGATCCCTCGTTCTGTAATAATGGCATCAATCAATCTGTGAGGGGTGATATCAAAGGCAGGATTGTATCCCCTCACCCCTTTCGGAACAATCCTCTTTCCAGCAAAATGGGTAATCTCCTCTTCGTTTCGCTTTTCAATGGGAATCTCTTCCCCGGAGGAGAGGCTGAGATCGAAGGTAGAAGTCGGTGCGACCACATAGAATGGGATATGATGCCATTTTGCCAGAACCGCAAGGCTATAGGTCCCTATCTTGTTGGCGATATCCCCATTTCGAACGATTCGATCAGCGCCCAGTAAAACAAGAGTAATCTTCCTTTGACCCATCAGCGCCCCTGCCATGTTGTCCGTGATAAGTGTGCAAGGGATTTTTTCTTGAACCAGTTCCCAAGCAGTCAATCTTGCGCCTTGAAGCAATGGTCTCGTCTCACCGATATAGACATGAAACCTTTTCCCTGAGGACCAGGCAGAGCGGATCACCCCGAGTGCTGTTCCATAGCCAGAGGTGGCCAACCCTCCTGCATTACAATGAGTCAGCACCCCGCTTCCATCCTTAATGAGCACCTTGCCATTTTCACCCATGCTTCGATTGGCCTCCAAATCCTCCTGATAAATCCTCAAGGCCTCCTCTTCCAGTTGGTCCTTAACCTCTTTTACCCCCTTCACTTCAACCTGGTCAATGATCCTCATCATCCGGTCCACGGCCCAGAAAAGATTGACCGCAGTCGGCCTTGTTTCCCTCATTCGTTGACAGGTTTTTTGAAGAACCTTCTTAAAAAGATCGGGGCGGTTTGTCCTCAACCTTTTAGCCTCAAGGGCAATTCCCATGGCGGCTGCAATGCCAATCGCAGGCGCCCCTCGGAGGGACATCGCCCGAATGGCCCCGGCCACTGAAGAGCCATCCTGACACTTCAAATAACAAATCTCTTCAGGAAGCCTTCTCTGATCGAGAATCCGGATATGGTCTCCTTTCCATTCTATGGTTTTGAATCTCATCATTTCCTGTCAAAGAATAGATTGCTTTGGCTGACTTCGTCAGCCTCGCTTGCCTGCCTCAGGCAGGCAAGCAATAACTGGTAGGGAAGTCATTGCGAGGCGAAGCCGAAGCAATCTCTCCAAGGATGTGCTTGCGACCACCCGAAGGGTGCGTTTCAATCCCTACCTTCTTAATTTCTCTTTCAGCAATTCATTGACCAACTTGGGATTCGCCTTCCCCTTGGTCAGTTTCATCACCTCCCCAACCAGGAAACCAAATATCTTCTCCTTCCCCTTCTGATAATCCTCTACTTGTTTTGGATTGGCTTCCAATACCCTATTAATTGCCTCTTCGATTTCACCAGTATCCCGAATCTGAACCCAACCTTTCTCCTCAACGATTTTCTCAGGCCACTCACCTGTTCGATACATCTCTTCAAAGACATCTTTGGCAATCTTTCCACTGATCGTTCCAGCCTTGATCATGGAAAGCATCCCGGCAAGGTGTTTGGGTGTTACCGGGCATTGCTCAATCTCTCTTTCATCCTTTTTAAGTTCCCTTAAAAGATCTCCCATCATCCAATTACTTACGGTCTTTGGTTCTGGAAAAAGTTTAACGGCCTGCTCAAAGTAGTCTGCCATGGCTTTGCTGGAAGTGAGAATTCTTATGTCATAATCAGGAATTCCATATTCCCTTGCGAAACGTTCCCTCTTCTCAGCAGGGAGTTCAGGAAGGTTTTTTTGTATCTCGTCAATCCAATGAGGATCAACTTTTAGGGGAACAAGATCAGGATCAGGAAAGTATCGATAATCGTGTGCCTCTTCCTTTCCCCTCATCGACACTGTGATCTCTTGATTGGGGTCCCAGAGCCTTGTCTCCTGAATCACCTCTTCTCCATCGTTGAGAAGTTCGATCTGACGTCTGATCTCGTATTCCAAGGCCATCTCGACATGCCGAAAGGAATTCATATTTTTCAACTCCGTTCTTGTTCCAAATTCATTCTGACCCTTTGGCCGAACAGAGACATTGGCATCGCATCGAAAGGTCCCTTTTTCCATATCCCCGGTACAGATTTCAAGGTATTGAAGAATGGCCCGAAGTTCCCTCAAATAGTCCCCTGCCTCTTGGGGAGAACGAATGTCAGGACCGCTTACAATCTCCACCAGGGGGACACCAGTCCGATTAAAATCCACATAACTGAAGGGAGCCTTCTCAATGGTCTCACCATGTTTCAGTTTACCTGCGTCTTCTTCCAAATGAATCCGGATGATGCGAACTCGTTTTTTTTGCCCATCGACAAGGATTTCGATAAATCCCTCCTCAGCCAGTGGTTTTTCATACATCGAAATTTGATACCCTTTGGGGAGATCCGGATAAAAATAATTCTTTCGTGCAAAAAGACTGTATGGGGCAATTCGGCAGTGAGTGGCCAATCCCAACTTGATCGCAAACTCCACCGCTTTCCGATTGACTACAGGAAGTGAACCCGGTTGCCCCGTGCAGACAGGGCAGGTCTGGGTGTTGGGTTCCTCCCCAAAGGTTGTGGAGCATCCACAAAATATCTTTGAGCGGGTGAGAAGTTGGGCATGGACTTCAAGACCAATGACAGGTTCGTATTCCACAAGCATCTCCTCTTTGAATTTTTTATAAAATTATAATAAACCCTCCCACTTGTCAAACAATCAACAGGTTGACAAATGGGGGCGATTCCATTACCTTAATTCAACATGGTTAAAAATTACAAGCCTCCTCCTTCATTCTCTCTGATTAAAAAGGATTGGGGCTATCTTCTCTTAAAAGATGATTTCAAAGACCCACTCCTTAATCTTGGAATTGGTGACTTTAGCCAATTTCTCAAGAAAAATCTTACAGGTGCAAACTTCCTTAAAGGGAGAATCCCCCACCCTTCCATTTCCCTGAAAAATGATATGAGGGTGGTGATCCGTCAATATACCCATGGAGGACTATTCCGGTGGGTTACTCGAAATATTTTCCTTTTGGGTTCCCGTTCTTTTAGAGAGTTAACCTTGACCGAAGAGGTCCGTTCCTGTGAAATCCCAACGATTGAGCCAATCGGTGCGGTTCATCAATGGGTGTATCCTTTCTTTTATCGTTCTTATCTCCTCTCTCTTGAAATTCCACAGGCGATGGACCTCGTCCAGTATTTTCAAACAATGGGTCCCCCAAATGCTTCCGAAACCCTCTTAAGGAAACGCCAGATAATTCGCTCTGTAGGTCTCCTTATCCACCAATTCCATCAAAAAGGCTTCTTCCACGGCGACCTTCAATTAAAAAATATTTTGATTAAAGATGGAAACCCCCTTCTTATTGATTTTGACCGTTCTTATAGAAAATCCGCGCTTTCCCCCCGTGAAAAAATGAGAAACCTCCTTCGACTTAACCGCTCCATTGAAAAATGGAAAAGGTTGGGATTGCCGATCAATCGGACAGACCAATGGCGTCTATTCCAATCCTATGCAGGGGATGATTTAGAGATTCAAAAGGCAATTAAGAAAGTGATTCGAACCTATTCCCTTCGCCTTCTCCTTTATCGATTGGGCTGGCGCCTCGAAAAGATAATGATAGGCTGACTTCGTCAGCCTCGCTCGCCTGCCTGAGGCAGGCAATAAACAATTGGGGGTTGTCATTGCGAGCACCCAATGAGTGTGTGGCAATCCGACGAAGTCGTTGCGAGCGACCATAGGGAGCGCGGCAATCCCTCCGAGAACGTCATTTCGAGCCCGAAGGGCTTGGCAATCTCTCTGAACCAAAGAGATTGCTTCGTCACTGCGTTCCTCGCAATGACCGAGAGGGGGATATTACAAGTTCCGCCTCCAACGGAAAAAAACGAGATTGCTTCATTTCATTCACAATAACCCGCAAAAAACTCCCCTATAATCTTAATAAAACTTCTTGACCAAATTAAAAATTTGTGGCATCTTAATTTCATCAAATTGATCCATAAAGGAAGTAAATATGGCCGTTCGCAAGACAGGAGGAAACAAAGAAGATTTAAAGAAGTTTAAGGAAGAGATTGTTCATGAATTCCATATCATCTCAGAGGATGTCATTAGCCAAGTGAAGCAAGTTGCAGAAGGTGTTGCAAATGTTAATGAAAAGCTGGACAGAAAATTTAATGAATTGAGAGTCGAGATAGATAACAAAACCCAACCGATCGCACAGGCAGTGCTTGAATTGAGTGGGAAAGTCGCTAATCTCGATGTGAAGGGGACTATTCTTGATGGTAAGGTCGCTACACTTGACGAAAAAGTAACTAACCTCGATGGTAAGGTCGCTGCTCTCGATGAAAAAGTAACTAACCTTGATGGTAAAGTCGCTACACTTGACGAGAAAGTAACTAACCTTGATGGTAAGGTTGCTGCTCTCGATGAAACAGTAACTAACCTTGATGGTAAAGTCGCTACACTTGACGAAAAAGTAACTAACCTTGATGGTAAGGTTGCTGCTCTCGATGAAACAGTAACTAACCTTGATGGTAAAGTCGCTACACTTGACGAAAAAGTAACTAACCTCGATGGTAAGGTTGCTGCTCTCGATGAAAAAGTAACTAACCTTGATGGTAAAGTCGTTGGTCTTGACGAGAAAGTATCTAATCTCAATGTTAAAGTTGATAGAATTCATCAAGAGTTGAAAACGGAAATCCAAGAAACAAGGCAAGAAGTCCTGGCAGCCGTTAAATTCTCCTATGCGGAACTGGACAGGCGCCTAACCACCCTCGAAAAAGAATTTCTTGAACTTAAACTGCGTGTTGAAAAAATAGAAAGTCGACCTATTTCATGACCTCAACTCTAATGCATGGAGAATAGTACTCTTGACAACCCTAAATCCGCCCCCTCACCCATCCGGTGAGGGGGCTTTTTTTTGAGATTGCTTCATTTCATTCGCAATGACCCGCAATGGATGCTACAGTGGAAGTAAAGAAAAGGATAGAAATAAAAGGTCAAAATTTTTTTAAAAACTCCTGAAGAGGCTGAATAATCGATTGTGGATTGGAGAAAAAGAAATGGTCCTCCCCTTCAATGAGGGAAAGGGATTTGGGTTCCTCCAGGGACTGATACCACCGCTCAAGCAGAGGTCTTGGACAGAAGAGATCTTCGCTTCCGACAATAACGAGTTTATCCTTCTTACACCCCTTTAAAAAATCGAAGGAATACTTTTCGAGAGGGGGCGAGATGACCACCATCCCTTTTATTCTCTCATCCTGGACAGCCACAGGCATACCCGCCATGGCCCCAAAGGAGTAACCCAATAGAAGAAGCGAAGAAAGCGGATTTTTGTGTTTCAGGCTAAGGTAGTCAATCGCCGACCTGACATCCTCCTGTTCCTTGACTCCCTCTCCATATTCTCCTCCACTTCTTCTCACCCCTCTAAAGTTAAATCGGAGAGTAGAATAGCCTTCTTTCTGGGCCACCTCCACAGCGGTTGCAATCACTGTGTTATACATATTCCCCCCGAACAGGGGATGAGGATGGCAGAGAACCATTCCCTTTTTATTGGAAAGGGCGTCTTGAACTCCCAAGAGGCCCTCTAACTGGATTTGATTGGATGGAAAAAAGACCTTCTCTTCTTTCATCCCTTTCCGAAATAGGAAAAATGTCTCTGATGGGTTTCTTCGAAAATGCCCTTTCTCTTCTTAGGAGGCTTTTTCCCTTTGGAGGACTCAATCTTTTCGTCAACCTTCTCCTTGGTCCACTCCAGGAGATTTCTCAATATCTCAAGGAATCGAACTTCGAAACGGGTAATGTCCTCCTTCTCAATACGATCATTGATGGATTTCAGCCACTCATCCAACTTCTCCTGGACTTTCTTTAGGAGTTGAATGTAGTGGGAATCCGTTTCTTCTTCCTTCTTCTCCACTTGAAGATAAACGGTTGGAAACTTTTCCCTCCCCTCCCCACCCAAAGAGGTAGGAACCCCGGATAGAATCGTTGAACTCAAAAGCAAGACAAAAACAAAAATGATTCCCTTCTGCTTCATCATTCATTAAAAAATGGTGGGCGATGCGGGAGTTGAACCCACGGCCTTTGGTTCCGGAGACCAACGCTCTATCCAACTGAGCTAATCGCCCACTAATACTCTATTAACCCTTCTAAAAAATGATGTCAATCCTTATCTATTCTTAACATTGATCCGCATCATTTCAAGTTTTTTTCTGAAGGATAAAGACCGAAGTTTTTTTCTCTCCTTCTTTCTTTCTTGATTAAATACGTTCCAGAATTCTTTGTAATCTTTTATCCAAAGGAGTCTCTTCATCGACAAACCTCTCGATGAGTTCATTTAACCTTTTCATGTCCACGAGTTCTAATAGGTCAGGGATTACCATCTTATCTTTTAGTCGGAAGGCCATGAGTAGAGAAATAATTAAATATTCCACATTGAGAATTTTGGTAGGGGTCCCTCTTACCCTAATTCGTTTGGCTCTCTTAACGGCTTCATTGATAAAAGGATGGAGGCTACCTGGTAAGAAATGGACAGGCAATCCATCTATGATTACCTGGGTCCCTTTGAATTTAAAACCCGCATTTTGAAGATAAGAACAAAAGTTATAAAAATCTTGATCAGATTCTATCAATACAAAAATATCGAGGTCGATGGTTTTAACAGGTTCGAGGTAATAAGCCACGGCATGGGCTCCCCCAATCGCATAGTCTTTTAGCACCCTTCTTTCTTTTAATCGATTCAACCTCTTAATAACTTTTTCTTCCATACTCAAAATCTTGGGCCTTCAATCCTTTTGATTAAATGGGCTCCAGGACAATCGTCAGTTTTCCGTCAGGAAGGGTAAAGGGAGAAGCCTTCATCCGCATTCCCACCTTGATTTTCTTGATATCCATCTTCGGAATCCAGCCCATGATCTTCAACCCTCCCCCCACCTCCAAGAGGCCTATCGGGCAGGGTTCAAAGACGACGCTTGAAAAAGGCATCAGGGGTTGTGGAATGCCAAAGTGTTCTGGAGGGACATGGATCTTCGTAAAGGTGGTGAGTTTCCCTTCTGAAGGGATCTGTTCCCATTCCATATCGCTCTGCATGCAATTAGCACAGTCAGCCACCGGAGGATAGTATTTCTTTCCACATCTCTTGCATACGGTTGCCATAAACCTGCCCCCTGCCAGTTCATCCACGAATCGGTTCACCTTCGTTTGTGAAATATTAAGTGAAAAATTTTTGAAGTCCATTCTATTCCCTCCTAAAGATGTGGACTGCGACTACCTGTCCGGTTCCACCCACATTATGGGAAAGGCCAACCTCTGCCCCCTTGACCTGCCTCTCTCCTGCCTCCCCTCTCAGTTGTTTTGTGATCTCAACCGCCATCGACACCCCTGTCGCCCCAATGGGATGACCTTTCGACTTCAGGCCTCCATCCACATTGACAGGAATCCTTCCTCCAAGATAGGTCTCTTTTGCCTCAATCAGTTTCCCTCCTTCCCCTTTCTCGCAAAAACCGAGGTCTTCGTAGGCAATGATTTCGGCGATAGTAAAACAGTCATGGACTGTAGCCACATCGATCTCCGAAGGTCCAACCCCTGCCATCTTATAGGCTATCCTTGCAGCCTCTCTTGCTGCGGAAATCGAAGTTAAGGATTTTCTGTCGCCCAACCTTAGGGTGTCAGTGGCCAGGCCTGTCCCGACGATCCAGACCGGTTTTTTAGATATCTCCTTTGCCCTCTCCTCTGAGGCGAGGAGAACCGCAGCTGCCCCATCGGTGATCAGACTGCAATCAAAGAGTTTTAAAGGATAGGCCACCGTGAACGAGGTTAAGGCCTTTTGAAGATCGATCACCTTTTGCATGTGGGCATAGGGGTTAAGACTCCCATAATAATGGTTCTTGACCGCTACCATGGCCAATTGTTCTTCCGTGGTTCCATACTCAGCCATATGGGCATTGGCAATCATAGCATAATATCCAGGGAAGGTAGTCCCAAATGGATATTCCCATATGGAATCCCCTGCCTTTCCCATAATCTCGGTCGCCACAGGAGTTGGAACCTCCGTCATCTTCTCCGCGCCCACCACCAGAACCAGATCCGCTAACCCGGAGGTCACATTCATATAGCCTGTTCTCAGGGCCATACTTCCTGTGGCACAGGCTCCCTCCACTCGAAAATTTGGTTTTGGATAAAAACCGATATAATCGTGAATCTGGGCAGAGGGCTGAAGAGCCAAGGCAAATTCGTCTCCAGCAACCCCTGTGACCATGCTATCCACATCTTTTAGTGTAATGCCCGCATCATCCAAGCAGGCCTTGACTGCTTCAAAGGCCAGCTCACGCAATGAGGCATCGGACCTGACTCCAAACTTTCCATGACCAATTCCCACAATAGCCACTCTTCTCATATGCTCTCTCCTACCCTCTCTTCCCAATCAAAGCACTGGCGATCGTATTTTTTTGAATCTCTCTTGTCCCTTCGTAGATCTCTGTAATCCTTGCATCCCGATAAAATCGTTCGACTTCATATTCTAACATATATCCGTAACCTCCGTGAATCTGAACTGCCTCCTGAGTGACTTCTACCGCAACCCTCCCTGCAAACATCTTTGCCATGGAGGTTAACTTTGGATCGATCCTTCTCCGATCGAAATTCCAACCTGCCTTATAGACCAAACATCTCGAGGCCTCAATCATCGTTGCCATATCGGCCAGTTTATGTTGAGTAACCTGAAACTCCACCAGTTTCTTTCCAAACTGTTCTCTTTTCCTCGAATAATCGAGCGCCCGATCAAAGGCTCCCTGGGCAATCCCCAGGGCCTGAGCGGCAACCATTACCCTGCTCTCATCAAAGAATTCAAGAACCTGATAAAAGCCTCTATTGAGCGTTCCAATGAGATTCTCCTCTGGAATGTGAACTTGATCAAAGGAGATCTCCGTGGTGGAGGTCATCTTGATCCCCATCTTCTCTCCGAGTTCGGTCACCTCCAAACCATTGACTCCCCTCTCCACAATAAAGGTGGACTGACCTCGATAAGGTGGCTTTGCTTGAGGGTCTGTCTGACAAAGAACAATGACAAAATTGGAAATACTTCCATTGGAGATGAAGGTCTTCACTCCATTGATGAGATATCCATGATCTTTCTTTATGGCGATCGTCCTGAGTTCAGTGAGGTCACTTCCATGGTCGGGTTCTGTGAAGGCGCCTGAGGAGATGGCCTCGCCTCTGGCAAGCGGAATGAGGTATCTCTTTTTCTGGGCCTCATTTCCAAATCGGAGGATGATCTCCGATGAAAAATTGGCAATGCTCAGGCAGATCCCTATCCCAGAATCTCTGCGACAGAAGGCCTCAACGATCAAAGCATTTTCAAGAATCCCATATCCCTGTCCCCCATAAGCCTCGGGATAGTGAATGCCAATAAATCCAAGCTGGGAGGCCTTTTTATGAATGGAGAAAGGGAATTGATGATTTCGCTCCAATTCTAAAATAAGTTCCTTATCAAATTCTCCCTGGGCAAATTCTGTAGCCGCCCTCTGAATCTCTCGCTGTTCCTCATTTAATTCAAAATTCATGGTTCAACTCTTGCCTTCCCCAGACAGGAAAACTCATCTTAAACCACTTAAATTTTCAACCCTTTCCGTATAACTCCTTCACCTTGGGCCGATCAATTGAACCATCTTCCTTTTTGGGTAAGGACTCCACAAATTGGACATAGCCAGGTTTTTTGTATCGGGCAATCCTCGATCCCACAAACTCGATGAGGTCCTGGGCCGAAAGTTTCGCCCCTTCCTTCAGAACACATACTGCCTTAACCCCTTCCCCAAACTTGGGATCCGGTACTCCAATCACCGAGACCTCTTTCACATTGGGGTGCTCAAGAATCACCTTTTCCACCTCAACCGGATAGACATTCTCTCCTCCGGGTTTGATCAGTTCCTTCTCCGCTTTCCTTCCAGCAAACCAGAGGTAACCCTCTTCATCCAATCTGCCCAAATCCCCGGTATGATGCCATCCTTCTCGAAAGGTGTATTGGGTTAATTCCTCTTCTTTCCAATATCCATGAAAGACCAGGGGCCCACGGACTAATATCTCTCCCACCCTGCCCGCTTCAATCTCCCGGTCAAACTCATCCACAATCTTCAATTCCACCAGTGGTCCTGGCTTTCCTGCACATCCTGGTCTTTCCCGATTGGCACATACACTGGTGAGTCCCATGGTCTCAGTCTGGCCATAAGCAAGCCAGTACTGACCATAGCCCAGGTCTTCAAACCTTTTGACAGTCTCCTTGAGGTCGACTCCAAAAACATGTTTTAAGGAGGAGAGGGTGAATTCTCCTTTCGCCTGTTCATCGAGAAGTTGAAGGAGGATGGGAGGAAAATCTCCAATCATTGTAATTTTCTCCTGGTCAATCAATTTCCCTGCCACCTTTGGATCGAACTTCGAGATCATCACATTTCTTCCACCCACATGCATCATCACCAGGCATCCAAACATTCCTGCAATATGAAAGAGGGGGAGGATATTCAAGTAAGAATCCTCAGGGGTGAGGCCCATAAGGGCCATATTCTGGATGGTGCAGGCAATGAGATTATGGTGGCTGATCACTGCCCCTCGGGGTTTCCCCTGAACCGCAGCGGTATGCATAATGACGAAAGGATCGTCACCCTCCAATTCCACAGGTTGTGCGGGTTCACTATTTAGTAGCAACTCGAATGTTTGAAAGATTCCGCTGGTTGGGCCAAAGGTCACAAACTCTCTCAGGAAGGGACAAATCGAGCGAAGATCCGAAATAGTCTTCTCAAAATCGGGATCCACCACCACCATCACCGGTTTCGTATTGGTCAGATTATAGCCAACCTCTTCTACTGAAAGCCGAAAATTGATGGGAACCATGATCGCCCCTACACAGGCGATGCCACCCATCAATGGGAAAAATTGAGGATCATTTTTAGCTAAGATGGCAACTCGATCCCCTTTCTGAATCCCCCTTTCTTTGAGCCAGCCGGCGATCCGGTTGCTTTGTTCAAAGAGTTCCCCATAGGTAACCCTTCCTCTTTCAGATTGGATGGCAATTCGGTTTTTAAAGATTGAAGCATTCCTTTTATAAATGTCGTAAATGGTAAAACTTCGAAGTCCCATCTTCACCCTCCTTATTCGATTAATTTTCTTCGTTCCTCTTCTCTCAATTCCCGTCTCAGGTATTTTCCAACTTTTGACTTTGGCAACATATCCCGAAACTCAATATATTGAGGCACCTTATAAGGAGCCAGTCTCTCCTTACACCACTTCGTTAATTCAAAACCGCTGACCCCTTTGACATCCTCTTTTAGTACCACAAAGGCTTTAATCCTTTCCCCCACCTTTTCGTCAGGAACGCCGACCACACTGGCAGCAATCACAGCAGGATGTTCCTGAAGCACTCTCTCGACTTCTGCTGCGGCCACTCTATAACCCTTATGCTTAATCAGGTCAACAGAGCGGTCTTTAAAATATAGCCAAAGGTCCTTGTCTATTTCAACTATATCTCGAGTGCGGTACCAGACCTCCCCATCGATATGAAGAAAACACTTTTCTGTCTCCTCGGGTTTGTTCCAGTAAGCTTTCACCGCATAGGGAGAGGTGGCGAGCAGCTCCCCCGGCTCTCCAGGAGGAACAGGTTCTAAGGTGTCAGGATCTACTAATCGGAACTTGCTCTTAGGGGATATCTTTCCCGCTGCCCCTTCCGGAGGTGTCCCATCCCTTGCATAACTGAGAGAGATTGCTGCACAGAGTTCAGTCGCTCCATATCCTTGATAGAGGGGGATGCCAAATCTCTTAAACCACCGATTGGCCACTTCCGTGGGTAGGACATCTCCTCCAGTTCCACAATATTTGAGAGAAGTTAAATCATAATAATCGAGGCGGTCATGCTCCAGGATCAGCCTATACATCGCTGGGACCGCAAACATCCTTGTCGGCCTATACCGCTGGATATGGTCAAACATTGCATCCAGTACCACTCGAGGCATAACAATAAGTGGCTCACCTGTCACCAATAAAGGGGTCATCCCATCCATTTGGCCTATGACATGATAGAGGGGAGCAGATAGGAGAGTACTCCCCTTTCCCAAAGGGACCAAGGTCTCAACTGCCTTTGCCCATTCTTCCAATCTGTAAAGGAATAAACCTCCGGAAATGGGAACCCCTTTGGGAAAACCAGTAGTTCCACCCGTATAAAGCATGAGTACCGTATCCTCCGGTTTCCCCTTAAAGGGAGGAAGGGCATGGGGATGACCCTCCTCCAATAATTCTTTAAAAAGGATAAATTCTTTCCCCTTTGGAATTTTCCCAGAGGGAACTCTTCCGAAACCTCTTCCAATCAGCCTTTTCCACCTTGGAAGAAGGTCCACCATATTGGTGACAATAATCTTTCTTAAGGGGACCCCGGAGAGGATATCCATGACGTAACTCAGATTCGTGTCCATGCAGAAGATAATCTCTGCTCCTACGTCATTAGCCATATACCGGATGTCATAGGCCGTATAGACAGGAGCCACCATCACGGGTGTGGCTTCGAGTCGCTGAAGGGCTAACCAGGCAATAATCGTCTGAGGAAGATTATAAAGATAAAGAATAACCTTCTCCTCCTTCTCCACCCCCATTTCAAATAAAGAGGCGGCGACCCTCAATACCATCTCATGAAGTTCAAAGAAGGTAAACTCTTTCCCCAAATAAATGATGGCGGTCTTTTGAGGGGATTTCTTTGCAACCTCTGCAAAGGCCTGGTAGGTGGTTTCTGACATCCATCCTCTCCTCATTTGGGTACTTTTATACACCCATAAAGGTCGACCTTACCTCCGGATTCTCCCTGAGCTCCTGTCCTGTCCCCTGGAAGGTCAGCATCCCACTCTCGATAATATAACCCCGGTCAACCACAGGAAGCAGGGGTCGGGCAAACTGTTCCGCAACTAAAATGGTAATCCCTTCTTTTCGAATCTGTTTAATGGCTTCAATCAAACTGTTCTGCATGGCAGGACTAAGCCCTAACAGAGGTTCATCCAAAAGGAGGAGCCTGGGTCGGGTCATCAGGGCCATCCCTATGGAGAGCATCTGTTGTTCCCCTCCGCTACAGAAACCTGCCCTTCTTTTCCTGAGGGCTTTTAGAGGAGGGAAAATGCTATAAACAAACTCAAAACTCTTTTTTACTTCAGAATCTTTTCGTAGGTAGGTGCTAATCCTCAGGTTTTCCTCCACATCACTATCTGGAAAGATAGGATGTCGCTCCCGACTCAAGGCAATCCCTTTCCGGATTCGAAGGCTCGGTTTTGTAAAAAGGACCTCTTCCCCTTCAAACCAGATCTCTCCCATCAGGGTGATTCTTTCACCCCCCCTTCTCTCCTCTTTGACCTTCATATCAATAATTAACCCAGAAATGGTATTCATGAGAGTGGTTTTTCCCGCACTGTTAGAGCCCAAGGCACTGACAATTTCATTTCGATGGACCTCCAGGGTTAGGTCATTCAAAGCCAACGCATTCTCAAAAAATACCATCAGGTTTTTAACTTCAAGCATCTTTTCCATCATCAGCCTCAACCTTTCGGCTTTTATCTATCCTTATCCTTCCACCTCAGTTCCGAGATAGGCTTTCTGGACTTCCTCTTTTTCCATGGCTTCCTTGGGAGGACCATCGGCAATCTTTCTTCCAAAATTTAAGACGATCACCCGGTTAGCCACTCGAAACAGTTCTTTGAGTCGATGCTCAACCATCATGATGGTCAGTCCCTCACGATTAAACTTCTCGATCAAAGGAAGGGTTGCGGCTACCTCCGACATGGTCATTCCTGAAAAGAGCTCATCCAGGATCAGTAACTCTGGCCGAAGGGCCATGCACCGGGCCAGATCCAATCGTTTTAAATACCCATGAGGAAGACTTCCAGCAGTCTTATAAGGGACCAGAGAATCACGTTCAAACCCAAAATCATCGAGGAGGTCTATCGCCATATCATCTCTCTCCCCATATTTTCCTCCACCCAATTTCCTCACCCTTGGAGAATAGAGGGGAACGATAAGGTTTTTGAAGGCTGGAATCCTATGGAAGGCCCTAACCATCTGGAAACTCCGAGCCACGCCCAGACAGGCAATCCGATAGGGAGGCTGATGAGTGATCTCCTTATGGAGATAGAAGATTCTTCCTGAAGTGGGTTTCACAAACCCTGTGATCAAATTAATCAGGGTAGTCTTTCCAGAACCATTGGGTCCAATCAATCCGAGAAATTCTCCTCGCCGGAGTTCAAAACTGACTTGATCGACAGCCACCACCCCACCAAACCGTTTCGTTAAATTTTCGACCCTTAAAATTACTTCATCTAACATCCTAAATCCTTACCATCCTCTCAAATTGGTGATACTTTCTTTCAAGAAAATGAAAGAGGCCTTCTGGTAAAACTGCCAGAGCCCCAATTAAAATCAAACTATAGAGGGCCATCCTTAATCCTCCAAGGGCCCGGAGTGCTTCGGAAAGGGGAACCAGGATAAAGGTACCCAGCACAGAGCCTGCAAAGTTTCCCGATCCTCCCAGGACTGCCCCCGCGAGGGGAAGAATGGTGTTATCGAGGGCAAAGGCAGACCTTCCTACAAATTGGTAGTAGTGAGTCATCAATGCCCCAGCAAGACATCCAATCGCTCCTCCAATAAAGATGGTCTGGGCTTTATACCAGTAGATATTAATCCCTCCGGCCATCACCACCCGATCATCCTCTCGAATTCCTCTCAAGACAAACCCATAGTCCTCATGGATCAGTCTTCTTAATCCAAAAAGGCAAAGAAACACTGAAAAGATAGCCAGGTAGACTGCCACCCAATGGTTGGGAAAGGGCGTTAGTGAAAGTAATCCATGAGTCCCTCCCAGGATTTCGAGGGTCTCAATCAGGTGATCGAATAAAAGGGGGAGAACCAATGTTACCATGGAAAAATAGACTCCTCGCAATCTTAAAACGGGGATAAGAAGAAAGGTGCAGATGAAGGCACCCCCTATCGTTGCAACAGGAATCGTCAAAAGGATAGGCCACTTCAGATAGTAATTCAATCCCCCTGTCACATAAGAACCAACCCCGAAAAAGAGAGCCTGTCCCAGGGAAATCAATCCCACAGAAGTTAAAAGATCCCAACTTAAGGCAAGAAGGGCAAAAGTACAAGAATAAAAGAGAACCTTGCCCCAATACCCTCCCCCAACCACGAGGGGGAAAATTAGAAGGAGGAGGATAGGTAGGATTCGAGGTAGGAAAACATAGAACATCTCCCGATAGGAGGAAAGCATATAGATCGTATCACTTCTTGCCTTTATTCCTCGATCGATTCTCTCCTTTCGATATCGGGAGGTCTCAGCCATCTTAAACTCTCTCTTCTAACTCTTTATATTTACCAAAAATCCCGGAAGGTTTCACTCCCAGGATCACTAAAATCGCTATCAAAGTGACAACGGTTTGCCATTGGGCTTTAAAGAAGGTGGCTACAATGATCTGTCCAAAACCAAGGATGATGCTGGCAACCAGGATTCCAGGAACGCTTTCCAGCCCCCCCACAATCCCTACGGCCAGGGCCGAAATCAGGATATCATACCCTATTTGGGTATCAATGGAACCAAGGGGTAATATGACCAATCCAGCAATGACAGAAAGAGCAGATCCGAAAGACAGACTCAAGGCAGCGGTCCAATCCGAATCGATTCCTAAGGAGATTGCGGTCCTTTCATTCTGGGAAATAGCCCTGAAAGAAAGGCCAATCTTGGTTCGGTGGGTAAAGAAGTATAAGAAAATAATTAAAGCAATCCCAATGGCTACAAGAAAGATTCGCTGGTAATCCACCCAGCTCTTTCCAATCTGGACACTCCCTTTAATAAATTCTGGAAGAACATAGGTAAACCCTGAAAAACCCAAATATCGCAGAACCTCGATAATCACAACGGCAGTAGCCAGGGTAGCGATCACTTCATTGATAGCTAATCCCCTGAGCCTTAGCATCAGACCCCAGTATAGAAAGAAGCCAAAGAGGCCAACCACGATAATGGAAATTAATGCTGAGAAAAAATAGGGAACCCCTAATTGGTTCATAAAGATCCAAGTGAGGATGCCTCCAAGTAGGTAGAAGGCGCCGTGTGCAAAATTGGCCAATCCACTGATGCCAAAGGTGAGGCTGAATCCAAGTGCAATCAGAGTTAAGGTCACACTATTTGTGATGCCGTAGATGAGGATTTCCATAAAATTATTTTACAAAAAAATCGGTGCGATCTGTTCGTTAAGAATAGTGCCCCCAAAGGCTGAGCCCATGGTTCACAAAACACGGCCACAGGGGTAAACATCCCCACCCAAGGCCAATTTATTCACACGTAGAACCGTGTTCCTCTTGGTTCGGGATAGGGTTCGAGGGGTCAAGGGTTGAAGGGGTCATGAGAAGATTTCTGATAGGTTTATTATTTTTTATTTTTACTTGAACCCTTGACCCCTGGGGCCCTCGAATCCTAAGAACGTCCTATTTCATCCAGGGAGCCAATTCGACTTTTGCTTCAGCCACGAGTTCTGGATAGACTGGGACCATTTTCCCTGCTCTCCACTGATAAGAAACGATGATGGCCGATTCTTTCGGATTGCCATTAAAGATCTGCTGATGGGAACTTTTATCAAATTTGATTCTTCCAGAAACCCCCATCATATCGGTGGCCTCGATGAAGGAGACAAACTTATCCGGGTTCTTTGAAGGAACAAACCCTGCTCGTTCAATGGCATCTTTCAAAATATAGACCGCATCGTATGCAGAGGAGACGACTCTTGGATCATCCATCAATGGATACTTCTTTTCTTTCCATCGGTTGTGAAAATCGATCGATTTTGGAAGGGCTTTTACTGGCGCAGCCGTCCCTCCTGGAAAAGGCATGACCAGGACGTAATCCAGATCTTCCCCATAGGTGGCCCATGCTTTTGGGGAGGTTACCACTGCAAAATCGAGGAAGAGCATGGTGGGGATTCTCATTGATTTCCATTGTTTGAAACAGACCGGAAGGGTTGGCATATCCCCCACCACATAGAGCAATTGAGCCCCAGAGGCTTTTGCCTTAGAGAGGACTGGTGAAAAATCGTTCGTTCCCACAGCCACAGGCTCATAACCCAAGGCCTTCCATCCAAACCCTTCCAGGGCCTTCTTGGCTGCATCGGCAGCGGCCCTTGCCCACAGGGTATCCTGGGCAATAATAAACAATCTGTCATACTTAAATTGAGTCCTCAAGGAATCCATCGTCCTTGCCGCATTCGTCCCTACATGGATAGAGTTCGTGGTTGCCCTAAACCAGTACTTATATTTCTCTGGATCGCCTTTAAAGATTTCTATCAGTTTTGGGGTTTGGGCAATCGTCTGAAGAGTAATGATTTTGTATTTCGCAATAAGATCCATCGTAGCTACCATTGCTTCCGATCGAAAAGGAGCCACGACAATCGCATCCGGTTTCTCCTCAGTGATCAACTTGTCTACTGCCATGAGGGCGGATTGGACCGGTGTCCCAGGTTCTCCACATCGAGTATCTGCGGTGACCAACTTGAGAGGGCGCTTTACCCTTTCCTCTTTCACCAAGATACCGCCTTGCGCATTAATCTCATCGATCGCCATCTCTATTGCAAGTTTACCCGATTTACAAAGGGGTTGAAAAAATGAAGTGGGAAGCCCAAGGACAATGGGCTTCTCGGCTGCCAAACCAATGGCCAAAGGCATAAAAACTATACCGCTGACCAACAGAACAACAAAAAAGACTATTTTTTTCATAGGTTCACCTCCAGGAAGGTTTTTTAAACATGAGGAATGTTCCCCACCCTTTATCCCCACCTCCTTCCTTATTGGATTGGTGGAACAATTTTATCAATTTAAAAAAGGTTGTCAATGGATAAAAAATGGCGGTTTAAATCAATAGACAATTCCTGCATATCCTACGAAACTATCGTCAGGCATGACATCGTAACTGGTATAGTAATCGAGGAGGATTCCTTTCTCCGCTCCCAATGTCTTACAGGTCGATATGGCCGAGACCGCCGCCCCGCCACTGCAGGCACTATCATTTTCTAAGGCATGCTGGATCATCCCTTCTATATCCATTTTCAATGCTCGTTCTATAAATCCCTGATCATTCTCCTTCTTCACCCACTCCACAGAGGCCCGCCCAGTGCCCTTGACAAGAAACCCATAATTTGGACCATAATGGGTAAGGTCCGTAGAACCTATGGCAAGGATAGAAATTCCTTCTCTCTTTGCTATCTCGGCTACCTCTTGGCCAACCGCTTTTGCCTTTAAAGAGATGGGGGAGCGCAGGGCCAGAAGTTTTGACTCTGGGAAAAAGTATTTCACCATCGGCAGTTGAACCTCGATGGTGTTATCTCCACTGGCAGGGCTCTCCTTTACCAGGTCGACCTTTTTCATCAGACGCTTTACAAACTCTGTATGAACCTCAATATCTCCCAAAGGGGTTTCCCAGATCTCCTCGGTGACGATTCTGGGAAGGTCTTCAGCTCCGAGGTGACCCCCATAGAGAACGATTAAATCGAATTTGCCCTTCATCTTTAGATAGGAGAAAACCCTTGCCGAGAGTCTTCCCGAAAAGTACCAGCCTGCGTGTGGAACAATTCCTCCCAATCCCTTCGCTGGAGGAATTTGAGAGGGCGACCATCCCTCTAAGTAAGACTCAATCTCTCTCTGACATTCCTTTGGATCTACAGGATACCAACCTCTTGGTAATGCTCTCTTCCTTCGGCTCATGGTTTTCACCTCCGAATTTCGCCATGCGCATAGCCCAAAGCGCTTAGCGTTTTTATATCTTTTCTAATGGTGGCATCCCCATCAGGTTAAGGGTATTTGCCATCACGATTTGAAACGCCTTGACCAAAGAGAGACGAAAGGTTTGAAGGCTTTTGTCTTGAAGGTGAATGAATTGGATTTGAGTCTGGGCTTCAGGGTCAGGATGCTCGTAAAAGTTCGTAAAGGCAGTCGCAAGGTCAAAGGCATATTCGGCTAATTGAGAGACCCTGAGATTATCCCCAATTTGTTTGACCACTTGAGAGAATCTGGAAAGGGCTTCAAGAAGGTCTTTCTCGGTTTGGGTGAGTTTCTGTGGAAGGCAATCCTCACTCCAGTTAAAATGGATTTTTCGTTCCTCTGCCTTTCTCAGAATGCTACAGGCTCGAGCGTGGGCATATTCCAAATAGACCCCGGTATCTCCTGTGGTTTTTAAAGCCTCGTCAAAATCGAAGATGATCTGACTCTCGAGAGTAAATTTCAATAAATAGTAGCGAATGGCTGAAGATGCAAGCAGGGAGGCAACCTTTTCTTCCAAGGGATGATCCGCCTTTTCAATCACCTTCTTTTTAACCATCTCAATAAAATCCTTTGCCTTCACCCCGGTCCCCAACCTCCCTGACATGGCCACAGGTTTTTTCTCATTATCTCCTGCGCCAAGAAGGCGAGCTGCCTGGGCAGAGAGATTGACCACTTCGTAGGCCAAATGGATGGACTTCTCTGCCTGCTTTTCAAATCCCATCTGTCTGAGGCATTCGCTGACCACCTGTTGAGGATAACTCTGGCGAGTATCAATCACATTGATGACCATATCCGCATGACCAAACCTCTTCGAAAGTTCTTCCCCGGGTTGACCATCTCTGGCCGTGGTCCAGAGCATCTGGCCGTTGGGTTGGGGACCCCAGCACTTATATAAAAAATCTTTCTTGAGAAGACCAAATTTCCAGAGCTGGTAGGCAATATCTTTTCCTGTATAAGTTACACTTCCATTGGAACGCACCAGAACCTTATCAAGACTCTTTACTCCCTCCTCGGTCTCGACGACCCCACCCAAGGGAACAACCCAGCATCCTTCGTTTGGACCTTCGGTCTCATATCGAATAGCCCCCTTCTCCTTCAGAAGTTCGAAGGTAGACTCCCAGAAGCCCCTTGAGATAATATCCGATTCCCAATTGAGGAGGTCATAATAGATGGATAGTTGAGCCACTGTTTCAAGGTGGGTCTGGACAATCCTTTCTGCCAGCTCCTTAGCAAAGGAGGAGATGGGAGGAACACCTTTTTCAATTTGATGAAGAACCTCCTCTCGCTTTTTGAGCAAGTCCGGGTTTTTCTCAATCTCACTCTGAAAACGGGCATAGAGGTCCCAGCAGAAATAGTCAATGGGTTGCCCCTCAGGGATCTTTTCCCAGATCAACCTAAAACTACCCCACTCCTCTTGATAGTAAGGTGGATCGAGGTAGAGAAGCGCTGTGACCACATCCACCACTTGAAGGCCTGTATCATCAATGTAGTTACAGACCTCTGTTGGAAATCCAAGCCATTGATAAATCCTAAAAATCGTATCTCCCAAAACTGAATTTCGGAGATGGCCAATATGCATCGCTTTATTGGGGTTGACACTCGTATGCTCAATAAAAACCTTGGGTTTGACCTGGGGGATGGGTTTCCCAAAGCTCTCCCCTTCTTGAAGGATTTGTGGAATGAGAGTCTGAGCCAACCCCAACCAATCCACGCTGAAGTTAATATAGCCAGGGGAAGAAACCGAAATCTCTTTGATGAAGGGGGGGAGACTTTTTCTTAATTCTTCGACAATCCCATGGGCAATCTCCACAGGAGATTTCTTTTGTTTCTTTGCCATGGAGAGACATACAGCGCTTGAAAAGTCTCCCCACTCGCGGTTGGGAGGCACATTGATGGGAATATCCTCAATTTCTAAAAGACCCTTTAAGGAGTCTCGAATCCCTTCGATGATCATCTCTCTTCTTTCCTCCCGCTTGTTCAATTATTAAGAAGATGGAGGAGAAAAGTCAAGGAATTTGGAATCCCAAGGAATCATTGACAGAGGAAAGGGGTTGGGAATATAATTCATTTCAAAAAGATTGAGAAGAGGTTTACTATCCCATGGAAAGCACGATGAGAAAATATGCCCCTAAGATTGAACAAAACGAAATCAACCCCCATCTTCAATACGATGGGAAAAGGAGCGGTCTAATTTTAGACCCGCGCCAGGAAGATGTTCCGCTCGAGGTCTTAGGATTTGGAATCTACCAATTGAAAAAAATTTTCATTGTAAGAGAAACCAGGGAGAATGAGGTTGTCATGGTCCTTCAAGAGGGAGAGTTTGAAGTGGAAGTCAATGGGAAACGATTCTTTGGAGAAAGAAAAGGAGGACCTTTTGCCTCGAGACCAGGCCAATCCAATGCCTCAGCCCTCTACATCCCTTGCAATTCCCGATTCAAAATTCGTGGAAGGGGCGAGATGCTCTTCTTTGAAGCCCCTGCCCTTAAGGAAAACCCTCCTTTCTACCTTCCTAAGGGCCAAGTGAAACCCATCTCACGGGGGGAATGGATTTGGCGAAGAGATGTAATCTCCTTAATCAGTCCAAAGGATGCGAGTTCCAATTTAGTGGTGGGAGAAACCTATAGCCCACCTGGTTTCTGGTCTGGAACCCCTCCCCATCAACACGACAAAGACTTACCCTCCCATGGAGAATCAAGTCATGAGGAGGTCTATTATCACCGTTTCAATTTAAAAAAGAAAGATCGGTTCGAGCCCTTCGGGGTTCAAATCCTGATGGACGGGGATGGGTTGAGAAAGGCATATTTGATTGGGGAGAAGAGTATCTTTGCCATTCCTGGGGGGTGTCACCCTGTGGTGGCCTCCCCTGTTTCTGAACTTCTCTATGTATGGGGCCTGGCAGGGAGGGGCTCCGAACTGAGGATGAAAGATATCGAAGAATTTTCTTTTCTCAAATCTTTTGAGGAAATTTTTAAAGAACTCGAGAAGGATGAGAAGAAAAAGGTTCTTCTCAAAAAAAGATTTAATGTCCTATGTTCCCCTTATAGATTGACAGAGGATAAGAAATCCATTTTGTTAGCCATGTTGAAAGAAAAGGGATATGAGATAAGATAAGGATGCTAAAAAACAAATGGGGAGAGAGGGATGAAGATATCCATCTGTAATGAACTCTTTCAGGATTGGCCGATTGAAAAGGTTTTCGACTATGCGGCTCAACTGGGTTATGAAGGGATAGAAATCGCCCCTTATACGTTAGCCGACTCGGTGACAGAGATCTCCGCAAAAAGACGAAGCACCATCCGGCAAGCCGCTGAAAGATGCGGGGTTGAAATCGTTGGGCTTCACTGGCTATTGGTCAAGCCAGAGGGCCTCTACATCAACCATCCGGATGAAATTACCCGTATCAGGACCCAGGAATATATAGAGGCCCTCATCCACTTCTGCGCAGATATTGGAGGAAAGATTTTAGTTCATGGCTCCCCTCACCAGCGAACCATTCAGGAGGGATGGAACCCCAAAGATTCATGGGAGTATGCCAAGGAGACTTTTGAGGCTTGTTTGAGAACTGCAAGGAAAAGAGACGTAATCTATTGCATCGAACCTCTTGCCCACACCAGTACTAATTTCATTAATACCGTAGACCAAGCCATTCAACTGGTGAAGGAGATCAGACATCCCAATTTCAAGATGATGTTTGACTGCCGAAGCGCATCCATCGAGGAGAAGTCGGTTATAGAAGCCCTCAATAAAGCCCTCGATTCAAGGGCCCTCTACCATGTCCATGTAAACGATGTCAGTGGAAAAGGGCCGGGTTTTGGGGAGACAAAATTCTACCCTATTCTTAAGACCCTATTAGAAAAAGGCTACTCCCATTACATTTCCGTCGAGGTCTTTGACTTCAATCCTGACCCCCGGACCATCGCCAGCCGAAGCATTGGTTACCTTCAGGGCCTTCTCGAAGGATTAAGCCCAAAGAAATAAATGGGTTTAGCCTTTTTCTCCCCCTTTATCCTATGAAAAAAAATGAGGGTCCTTCTTTTTTCTCAAAATCTAAAAATCAGGCACGGTAGCGAATAAGTTTACCTGCTTTAATGCCTGCTTGGGCGATATGTTCAGGAGTGGTGTTTGAAAGACTCACTTTTTTACTGATGA